>Ga0157375_10002192_pt1 | contig 16881 bp, 17 predicted proteins | sample M35metaG_FD_115311 | JGI IMG/M metagenome (GOLD analysis project Ga0157375, IMG submission 115311) | Miscanthus rhizosphere microbial communities from Kellogg Biological Station, Michigan, USA - M3-5 metaG | ecosystem: Host-associated > Plants > Roots > Rhizosphere > Soil | place: USA: Michigan... | reverse complement strand
TGAGTTCCGTGGAAGAGCGGTCTGTGGGATGGGCGGAACCGGTATCGCCGGAGTTCACCGTGTCCATCCTGGGGCCACCCCGGACAGAAATGCAATGGAAGTCTCAAGGCCGAACCGATTACATGATGCAATCACTTTTGAGTCGCGGTACTGGCGAGATGAAAATATCCCGCGATGCGCCGTACAACGTTGGCGATTACGTGCGTGTGCGTCGCACCATTCGTGCTCCTCTGCAGGGGCAAAGTGGGAGGATCGTTGAAGTCTGCATGCGTGATGAGCGCGCTCCATATCTCATTCAATTTAGCAATGGTCTGCAGTTTCGATATCTATTCGAAGAACTTCAACGAATCCCATAGCAAATCGATCCATCCCGTCCCGGAAAGACAGCAGAATGGCGGAATCGGTTTTCCTTACTACATTGCAATAGAGTTCGAGCACAGACGTTCTTCTCTTCTCGCAGGAAAGTCGTTCCACGATTTTTCATTTCAGAACAAGGATGGCAACGTTGCGGCGCTCTGATGGGAGCCGTTGAGCCGATTGAAATGGACGTCTCTCCAATTTCTTCCTGCAATCCAATCTCCGACACCAGCCGAAAGATTATGGAATGCATGTGCCTCTCCGGCCGCGCTCCTTCGAATTCACGCGCGCTCTTCGACTCAACATTTTAGAAATCGTCATGGCCCTCGGTGGATGGCTCTGCCCGGGGTTATTCGCAATATCGAGTTCCCCATTGTCAAAATCGCCATCCCTCTTCTCCGCTCCGAGCGTCTGGCTGCGTTTCCACATAAAATTCCGAACGCGAGATTGAAATAACGCGTCTTTATACTTCCTATATTTTTCGCAAACCATGGGCTGTCCGTCATCGAGCGGACACACGGGGGTCGACGTTTCGAACAACCTGACGCCCATCGATCAAATATCGGTGCGTTCGTCCACAAGAAGTCCGCTTGCTCGGGCGACATGTACTTGACTGGTACCAACCGCTGTTTCGGGAGCCGTCATCGTCGTCGCTTCCGTTTCTGTGACCGTACACAATCACGTTGCGAGGCTTTTCCGTACTTAGTCACCAGAATGTCATCTTCTCTCAGGCGTCTCGCGGCCACGACGCAGAAGCGGATGCCACCTGGATGGAACCGTAGCCGTGGCCGAAGATTTCCTTCAAACTTGATGCTTCCGAAGACTCGACCTGTTGCTGTCGCCGACAGAAATCCTCTGACAAAACGGGAGAGACCATCGCAGGCTTCGTCGAATAATGGTATCGAAGGGCGACGTCATGTCTGAAACGTTAGGGTACAATCGCGCACATGTCGAAAACGGTTTTGTCGTTTCTGCTCCTTCTCGCCGGGATTCTTCAGAAAGTGCCGGCGGGACTTCCGCCAGATGACACAAAGTCGCTCATCAATAATGAACGCGTTGCGGTATGGGATGTGACCTGGCCAATAGGTAAGGCGGCCCCAATGGCTCAGAGCCAATTTGACATCGTGTTGGTCGATCTTGCGAATGCATCGGCGAAAGTCACCAATGCAAAGGGGAAAACAAAAGCAGCGTCGTTCAGAGTGGGACAGGCGACCTTCATTCCTAAAGGCGACTCCCAGGTGGAAGAAGGAACGGGCAATTCTTCGCGCCACGCCATCGTGATCGAGTTAAAGGATGTGACCCAGGCTCCGCTGGTACACGACAGTGCTTTCCCTGAAGCATTTCCAAGAGACGGGGCGAAGAAACTCCTGAACAACAATCGCGTCACCGTCTGGGACTACACCTGGAGAATGGGCGTGCCCACTCCTGTTCACTTCCATTCCAAAGACGTCGTCGTCGTTTACCTCGAAACCGGCGAAGTTCGATCCAGGGCCCTTGATGGAACCAGCACCGTCAATGTACTCGAGCCGGGTTTGACCCGCTTCAATGCCCGCAATCGCACACATAGCGAAGAACTGATAAAAGGTGCCTCGCGCGCAATCATTGTCGAATTGGATGATGTGAAGCCGAGGCGGAAATATCCGATTGAAACTGTGATCCAACACTGATGCCGTATTCACCGTATCGAATCGGTCATGGGAAATCTTCAGGATCACTGTGCCGACGTGGTCCGCGTTTCTGTATCGCGTTTCTGACTTTCCCCTAATGGTGGTCCGTCTTCGATACGTAGCCGGCTATTTCGAAAGCGCAAAACTGAGAATCAAGTCCCCGCCCCTTCGGCCTCTGTCACCGCCGCCCGATGCGACTGCGATAAATTCCTCGCCGTTGACCACGTATACCGCGGGTGCCCCGAAGACGCCTGCGCCAGTGTTGAACTTCCAGAGCAACCGGCCGGTCTTCGCATCATACGCAAAGAAATATCCGGCAATGTTGCTGCCGCTTCCCACAAACACCAGACCGCCGGCGGTCACGACCGATCCGGCCTGCCCATATCCTTCATAGGTCTGTTGCCACGCCAGTTCGCCGGTGACGGGATCGAATGCCGAGAAGTAACCCTTTGCGGGACGAGGTGAATTCGCCGGACTGTCGATGGCATTGACATAGAGCAGCCCCGTTCGGGGGCTGTACGACAGGGGACCGTAATTGGTGCCACCTCCGGTGCCGGGCGCATAAATTTGGTTGGAACCGATTGGCGAAAATTGGGGGACCGGCTTTCTTATCGCGAGTTGATCGGCAGGAATGTCCATAGGAAATACCGGACATACCGGACTCATCGGCTGACCGTTCGCTTTGTAAGGAATGGGCTGGGTCGGCCAGGGCTGATCTCCGGGACGCGCCGGACTCACCGGGACGTCTGTTTCCTTGATCATATGGACGGGCTTGCCGGTCTCGCGATTCAGGATGTACAGGAAACCGTTCTTGCTCGCCTCCGCCAGGGCCTTGACCCGCTGACCACGCACCTGCATATCGAAAAGAATGGGGGGACTGCCCGAATCGTAATCCCATACGTCGTGGTGCGTTTGCTGGTAGTACCAGCGAAGCTTTCCCGACTCCAGGGTGAGTGCAAGGATTGCGCACGTGAAAAGATTGGTTCCCGCCCTTTTCGTACTGTCACCATATGGGTTTCCAACGGCGACATAAAGCATCCCCAATTCGGGATCGATCGCGGGAGTTTCCCAGATCCCTCCGCCATTTCGCTCCCCGCCGATCCAGGTGGGACCGGCGACCTCCCATCCCTGGTCCTTTTCGTCCTGGGGAACCGTGTTGAAGTGCCATAGGACCTTACCCGATTTCGCGTCAACTGCCAGCACGTGACCGCCAGGGATGTGGCTTTCACTTCGCGTACTTCCGATATAGAGGACTCCGTTGTAAACCTGAGGAGCGGTAGTGAACCAGTACCCGAGACTGATGGCGCTTTTGACGTCAGGGTATCTCATCTTCAGCACGTCCAGGATCACGCTCGCCTGGCCCTTTTTTCCGAAGGTTTCAATTGGCTTTCCCGTTTTCGCATCGAGTGCAAACAGAAACGAGCCACCTGCAGCATAAATGACGCCGTCTGCATAGCAGACGCCACGGTTTCGGAAGACATAACCATCCGCACTTCCACCCCCAAGCAGAGCGGTCACATCGTAAGTCCAGAGCAGGTGGCCATCCGCGGCGTCGACAGCATAAACGCTGCCTCGGGAATCGGTCACAAACAACATGCCGCCGACGATGATCGGCGTCGTCTGATTGCTGACTCCATCAATGACTCCGTGCTGGAACAGCCATCGGGGTGTAAGTGATTTCACATTGGAAGTGTTGATCTGAGTCGCCGGTGAAAAACGCGTGCCTGCCAGATCCAGATTGTGAAGGCGCCAATCGAGCGACTGCGTTGCAGTGTTCGGCTGCTGCGCCGAAGTCCTCATCGCTGCAGAAGCGATCGTAACGCTTCCAGCAGCCAGGAATAGTTCTCGCCGTGTTATAGCCATAGTCTTATTTCCCGCTCCAACGATGATGTCGAGGCCGTTGATGTTTCATATTGTTCCTCAGCGAGGTTTCGTGTTGCGCGGATTATGGCCTTTGTGTCGCCGCCGGGCAAGCACTGGCAGGCCAGCCACTGCGGCGCATGCCTATCGGTTCGAAGGATGTCTCTCCGATATAACCAAGCCTTTTCATTATTTGCTGTCGCACTTCCTGCGAATCAAAGCCCAATCCTGGGCAGCGAAGAAAAAGAAAGAGGCAACGCGCTTATCGAGTCTGCCGGCCATGGCGGGAAATCGGTTGGAGAAATATCAGAGTTCAGTGATGGAGCGCTGTCCACGGAAGTTGATTTTGCCTTACCTGCCCTTTTGCATCTGCTCCAATTCGGCGACTACGCCATCTACGGATTGGATCATGGTCTGGACATGTCTGCTGACGTTCTGCGCTCTTTGCATCTTTAGTTGGTCTTGCGACAGTGTCTTGTCCGACATCAGGACCTGCAACCGATTCAACAGCAGAGTCAGATCGGCTCCCAGCGATTTCATCCGATCCATCAGCAGATGCATCTCGCTATTGCGTTGCATCGACGAGGCAACAACCTGCATGTTGCTCATCGTGCCTTTCATGTGTGTGGTCATGTCCGTCACCGACATGGGTGACGCCGTCATCGGGGATGTGGGCACAGGACTAATTTGCATGTTGCTGGTGGGAAGTTGCGCGACCATAGTCACAACGGCACCGGCTGCGAAAACGACGACGTTTATGGACAAACGGGCGGCTCGATTCATAAAACCTCCAAAATCCAAACTGCAATTGGTGGCTGGGATTGTACGTTAATTCATAATCTTGTTGACGCTGATGAATTGCCCTGCGATTTCATCAACGTCAACGAACCGCCAATGAATCTCCACAGATCACGAATCAAACACCACCCTCCGGAGGACGAACCCTGTTCGTGCCGACAGAACACTAGAAGTGCCCGCAACCAGCCGGGAACAGTGCCAGCGCAAGGCCGTTTACCAACAGGTGAGAGAGAGTGCTCGCCGACGCCATCGACGAAATGCAGGTGCTAATATTCTGCTGCAGCATGGAAAGCGTCGGGTAACGCCTCTTTGGCTGCTGCGGATAGACCATCCATGCTGACGCGGTTTTTCTTCTGTGCCCGTCGTGACGCGGATCCGCTTCGCGATCCCGCGTCCTCCGACACGCTACCTGCGTATTTGCTCATCATCACCGAAATAATTAAGATTAAGGCGCCCCCCCACTTAATGCATCCATGAGATCGATACGGCGGTTACTTGCACGAGTTCTTCCGACGATTGTGGCTTTATTTGTTGCTGCGTCCTCTTCTCATTCTCAGGCTGTCCGCGGAACTATCGAAGGCCGTGTTCTTAATGCGGATCGAACACCCGCGTCAAAGGTCTATGTCATCGCATGGGAATCGCCCGATGCGAAGGGCATGTATCTCGACAATCCTGTCGCCATAGGAATTACCGACGCCGAAGGACGCTATCGGCTCTCGGACATGCCCCCGGGTCGATACAAACTCTTTGCAAACATGGACTGGTACCGTGCCCACGATCCGAAAGCCATGGATACTTTACCCGTTGTAGCGGTCCGATCCGGAAGACCGGGAATTTACAACTTCGATTTGCCCCAATCTCCCGCAGGTGTAACAGTCAGTGGACGAATTATGGGCGATGTTCTCGACAAAGACCTGCAATCGATAGCTCTCAGCTCCAGCGCCGTTTCCCTCCGATCCGATGTGGATTTTGACGGGTCTTTCGTCTTCCGAGGCGTTCCTCCGGGCTCATACTCCGTGACATCGGAGCAGTCTCCCCGACCTTTCCTCTGGACCTCGCGGGAAGTCAACGTCGAGGATCGGGACATCACCAGCCTTGAGTTGGCACCACCGGGAATGACTCTGCCCGTCATGGGACGAATCGTTGTCGAAGGAGCCGGTCCTGCGCCCTCGTTCTTTTTTGCTCTCGAGGGGAGCCTGGGTTCTGCACACAGCGGATGGATTTGGGTTACCCACACGATCCGGTCGGGACCAATGGTCGTCCAGACGGGCTGGGCGGATCGGTACGACGACGTCATATTCAATGCCAGCTTGCCAATCGGTGTGTATCGCATCGCCCTGGGAGGGCTGCCTCCCGGCTATCGGATCAAATCCTTCACCTACGGCAATACGAATCTGCTCGAGAATCCGATCAACGCTACAGGGAAACTCCAGCAGCTCTCCATAACTCTTGTCCCTCCGACGGATGCCCGTGTGCGAAAAATTCGAGGCAGGATCATCCGCGATGTTGCGCTTCCGCCAGATATCACGATAAACACAGTTCGTCTCGCCAGCCCTCTTCTGCTGACGCAATTCGATCTTGCCGTTGCGAGAGATGGATCCTTTGAGGCTTCGGGCGTACCGCAGGGCGTGTATGGATTGAACGTCGCCGGCTTGAACTGGAAAATCACAGTTCCGGAACGAGGTGTGGACGGACTTGAGTTTCGTATAAGCCGTATCCTTGTCCGCCGCGAGGAAATGTTCCGTAGAAGTTCGAATTTATCGACTCTTTCATCCACAACACAAGGCGAGGCTCAAACTGCAACGCAATCGCAGGAACTCCGGGGAAGTCTCGATGTCAAAAACGGATCACCTCCGAGTTTTTACCTCCTGCTGAAGCCAGACACAGGGAGCGAGATTCCCATTTTTTTCAGCGGGACCACGTTCAGTCAAAGGATTCCACTGGGAACCTACAGAGTCGCTGTCGGAGGTCTCGAAAATCGTTACCAGATCCAATCCCTCACTTACGGAGACGTCGATCTCCGAAAAGAGTTTTTGCGAATCACCCCCAATGGTGACGGTGAGCGCAAAGTTTCAGTGGCAATCACGTCGGATGACCGCGCTCGTGAGACAGACGCTGTAGCCGATGAAGTGCCGCAACCCTTTTCCGCTGTTCTGAAGACGGTACAGGGACAGGTTGTCGTAGAAGGAGGATTGCCTCTTCCTGTACTGACGATAGCGGTCCGGCCGAACGTCGATGTGACGGAGCCGCCGTTTTCGAATCCGTATAAATGGAACAGCCGAGAGAGCGAGACTTCATTCAACATTCAGAGCGATGGCCACTTCTCAATCGGTTTGCCGGAAGGGCGCCACCGCATCCGAGTTGACCCGTATCCCGAATCCCTCTACCGTTTGAAATCGGTCAAATACGGATCATCGGAAATCGTTGACGGATACGTGGAGGTAGACGGTGGCCGTTTAAGGGACCTCGTAATTACGATTGCCCCTGCGCCGCACTCTTCATGGACAAAAGCGAAAGGACGAGTCCGAGGATTCGACAACATGCCAGTGGGCGGTCGTGTGATCCTTCTGGGAAAAAATACTCGCCTTCGGATCGAAGCGACCCCGGCTTCGAATGGGTCCTTTGAATTCCCCAAAGTACCCCCGGACACCTATACCCTGTCGACGGTTCCCAGGATGAGCGGCGTCGTGCCACAGACGGGTATCGTCATCGGGCGAGAATCTCCGTTCCTGAGTCTTGCCATTCCAAAGCAGCACCTCATCAGCCTGCAGTTCAACGATAATTCGCCTTTAACGGGAAGCCTGATTTTGACGGTGAACAGGACAGAAACATATACGGTTTTCTTTCCTGCTTCTCTTGTCATGCGCACAGCCGGAGAAATGGTCTGCGTCGTGGATGTCTGCTCCCCTTCGTTCGAGCGGCTCAGCGGCAGCCCGATGGTGGTGTCGACCTCGCCGGACCGCAAGACCATGGTCCTCAGGCTTGCGGAGGGAGAATACCTCATTCACGCGACTGGGTTCGTTTCCGAACTGGAAGTGAAATCCTTATCCGGTGGCTCGGTAATTCTGAATCAGGACTCACTCGTCATCGGGGTATTTCGGTGAGGACGATGAATTAGAGTTTCATCAACGTCCACCGAGACTCTATTGCGGAAAACTGCACGGTCTGAGGGCTGCCGATCTGTAAATTCCGATTGCGAGAGTCACTCGAGTCCAATAAGCATCCGCAATAGTCGCCAACCGGCACTAGGCTACGGGAGTTTGAGAATCCATATTGCCCGCAGCAATCCACTCGAGTGGAACCAGGCCTCTCCTGATGGCGTGTTGAGTCAGGTCCGCGGTCGTTCGCACGCCCAGCTTGTCCATGATGTTCGATTTATGGAAGACCACGGTTCGAACAGCGATCTGTAATATGACCGCAATCCCTCGAATGGTTCGGCCTTCCGCTACCAGTTGAAGCACCTCCAGCTCGCGCTGAGTCAGCTGTATGGAATGTCCGTTACGGGATGGATACGATTCTGCAATATTCGCCGCGACTGCCTTGGCGATCCGGGGGCTGACATATATTCGTCCAGCGAGCACTTCCCAGATCGCATGGCTCAGCACATCTGTCGCGGAGTGCTTTAAGACGTAACCGCGGGCGCCTGCACGAATCGATTCGGTTGCGATCTCGACATCCATATGCATTGAAAGAAACACTACTTTGGAATGCGAACCGGTCTTCTTCAGACGCCGGACTGCGTCGATCCCATTCAGCATCGGCATCGAGACATCCGCTACGATAACATCCGGCTTCAGCCTTCCTGCGGCTTCCAACATGGCCCACCCATCTCCGACTGCTCCCACGAGCTCAAACTCGTTCTGCAATAATCTCCGGAGCCCGTCGATGACAATCGTGTGATCGTCCGCCAGCAACAGACTGGGCTTTCGGCAGTGGCTATTCGTTGGCACTTTCTTGCTCCTTCCAGGTAACGGGTATGGTAATTCGAATTGCAGTCCCCTCCGCCGGTGCGGACTCGATGTGGAAGTGTCCCTGCATAATCTGGACACGTTCCTCCATGCTGACCAGGCCAAGGCCTGAAGTCCGGCCGGCCTTGAGGTTGAACCCTGCTCCCTTGTCGATGATGTAAAGCTGAACGTAGTTGTGGTTGTGGCTGATCCGGATCCAGGCTTCACTCGCACAGGAGTGCTTGACGACGTTTCGGAGAGCCTCCTGCGCGATGCGATACAGACATATGGAAATGTCGGGAGGAACTCGCTCCATTTCCATTTCTTTTTCTTCAAGGCTGAACCAGACACGAAGTCCGCTGTGTTCGGTAAATTCTGCGCAAAGACTGCGGAGAGCGCAGTGGAGTCCCAGATGTTCGAGCGCCACCGGGTGAAGTTGATGACTAATGTGTCGGAGGTCATCAGATAGACTTTCTGCACGGTGACGAAGGTTGATGATGGACTCGATAAGCGCCGTAGCTTCGGCGGGTGCCTGCCTGGCCAGCAATCCAAGATCTACCGCAAGCATGGCCAGTTGCTGATTGAGGCCGTCATGCAATTCTCTTCCGATGCGCTTTCGCTCTTCTTCCTGGGCTTCTATCAGCTTGCCGGTTAGAACCTGAAGCGCCTGTCGGGCCCGCGAGCGCTCGAGTACGACACGCCCTATGGCATTCTCAATTGTGTCCACGTGTCCGGGCTCTCCACTCCGCACGGTGTCGCGAGGGTACTGTGGCTTCACTCGACCTTTGGATTGCGTTGAATGCTGTGCCACATTTCTGCTCATGTTGCACTCCTGGGATTGGAAGGTTCCAGACCAAGGACTCGCCGAATCGACGAAAGAACGTCCGCACCGGAATCTGTTTTGCGGAAGAAACCCGCGCAACCGGACTCTTCTGCCTGGGCGCGAACTTCCGGCTCGTCGTGCGCCGTGATGAATACCACCGGCGTAACATCGTTGATCGTGAACAGTCTCTTCCTCAGCTCGAGTCCCGACATCCCCTCCAGTTGGATATCGAGCACCAGACAATCAAACTTCGGATGTTTCGTATCCGCCAGGAACGCTTCAGCGGAATCGTAGGCGATAGGTTGAAAATGTGCGGCCCGCAGCAATCGACTGAGCGAACGGCGAAGGCTCTCGTCATCATCGACAACCGCGACATAAATGTTCGTGTGGGTGCTCATCGAATCCGACGAGAACAATACTCACGACAACAAGGGCAAACTACTGCCCTTTAGGGAAGGTTGGGTAAATGACGAGTTTCCAATACGCGCGCGATCGCCCATCGTTGCGGAAGACTGCCCTCCGGACTCCGCATGGCGATTCGCCTGCATTCACCGTTACTGCTTCCCTCTGAGGCGATTTCAGAGAGTGCCGATTCCTCGGTCCGACTGAATTGTCTAGGCTTCAGTACCCTGGACGGCAATCCATAACCTCATTAGCTCGGCATTGGATTGAACCCCAAGTTTGGTTGTGATGGCTGTGCGATGGAGCTTTACCGTGCGTTCGTGAATACCGAGGTCGTATGCGATTTGCTTGTTTAGTTTTCCCTGCACGACGTGCTGGAGCACCTCCACTTCCCGCGGGGTCAGCGTGGCGAAAGGGGCTCGCAATTCTTTCTGCCGGGCACGTTCGGCGCGTTCATTGCAATCCCGTCGGACAGCGCGCTTCACGGCTTCGATCAGATCCTCCTTGGGCGCCAGCTTTGTGAGGAAATCTTCCGCACCCTGGCGCATCGCGCGCACAGTGCTCGGAACATCGCCATGCCCACTGAGGAATATGACTGGCAATCGGTGACCTGTTCTCGCCATCACATCCTGCAGCTCCAGTCCGCTCAATCCAGGCATCTGCAGATCCACCAGGACACAGCCTGGCACATCCAGTTCCGGCTGTGCCAGAAACTCCACCGCCGAAACGAAGGGCTTCACCGTAAAGCCGGCCCCACGCAGCAATCTCGCGATCGCTTTGAGGAAAGAAGCATCGTCATCCACAATCCGGACAATGGGAGTGGGTTCGGTCACGAAGAGCCTCCCTCTCCAGCCATTGGCAGCGTGAAGCAAAATATAGCCCCACCGTCCGGGTCGTTTTTGGCCTGGATGCTTCCACCGTGCGCTTCGATGATCGTGCGGGAGATTGGCAAACCCAATCCCATTCCATTTTGTTTCGATGTGAAGAATGGTTCGAATACGCGGGGGAGCTTGTCCTCAGGAATGCCATGGCCGGTATCGCTTACGACGACCTCGGCCCGCTTGTCCGCAAGCCGGACAAGCACGGCGACGCGGCGGCGATCCGGTGTGGAATCGCTGACGGCGTCCATCGCATTCAGCAGAAGATTGAGCAATACCTGCTGAAGTTGGATTCGGTCGCCGCGCATGAGGGGAAGTGACGAAGCGGGTTCAAGGGTCAACCGAACTTTGCGCAGATCGGCATCGCGTCGCACGAAACCGATGACATCCGCAGCCAGCATATTCAAATCAAGCATGCCATGTTCCACCGCGCGCCGCTTCATCATCGAGCGCATCCGGTCGATGACCGCACCCGCTCTCTGGTCGTCTTTGCGGATGTCGGCGAGGATCGCTCGCAGCTCATCCATATCCGGAGACGGATCCTCCAGAAAAAGTTCAGCCGCTTCGGTATTTCGAAGGATGGCACCGAGCGGCTGGCTCAATTCGTGCGCGAGCGAACCGGAGAGTTCGCCAAGCATGGACACGCGTGAGAAGTGAGCAAGCTCGGCCCGCTGCTGCTGCACTTCGAGTTCGACGGCGTGCCGCTGGGTAACATCGACGGAAACGCCGCGCAACAGCGCCGGTTTCCCGTTGCCGTTAAATTCGACACGGCCCCGTGAAGCGATCCATCGGATCTTACCGTCCCGAAGCAACAGGCGATACTCCGCTTCGTAATTTCCTCCGCTTGCAAGGACTTTTGTCAGCATCTGATTAACGACTTCGCGATCTTCCGGGTGCACACGCTGCAGAATTCCTTCGAGATCGAGCTGATCAGACCCGGAGAAACCGAATAGCTCTCGCCATTTCTGTGTCGCCCAGATTTCCTGCCGCGCGAGGTCGCTAATCCAGATGCCCAGGTTCGCGGCCTCGGCGGCGAGAGTCATTCGCTCTTCGCTTTCTCGCAGGCCGGCCTCGCTGGCTTGGAGCATGACGACGAGCTGGGACGCACGGAGTACGTCTGAACTTAAACCGTAAGCCATCGTCAGTATGACTCCGAGAAACGCAAAGCTGATCAGGTACGGCGACTTGACAATGCCTCTTTCCACCAGAGCCGCATGCAGCGCCGCCGCCGTAATGAAAAACATCAGGCTCCCGCTGAGAAATAGGTCCACACGTTTTTTGCGCCGACTCACTTCGACGGTCGCGGTGATCAGAAAAATCAGCAGCAGCACGGAACTCAACTTGCCGACATTCGCCCAGGGATTCAACACGCCTTCCGGCGTGAAGATGGTCTCTCCCAGAAATGAGACCCGGTGCAAACCGGTAATGACCCTGAAATTGATGGTCGGCGGCGAGAATATATTCATCACCAACATCAGGATGCGAGTCGCGATCACTGCCCAACCGAGCCACGGCCAACCTGCGCGAAGATGGAAGCGAGTGAACCAGACGATGGATACGAGAAGCACGCACAGCGGGAAATGACTCAGCCAATCCACCCGGCCGAATTGTTCGACAGTCTCCGAGCGCATCAACAATAATTCGCATGCTGCAATTGCCGCGGATCCCAGCGCACTGAACGTGAAGAACAAGTATCCCCACATGCTCCGCGATTGGAGCCATGCCGCAAAATAAATTCCTGCCAGCGTGAGACATATTGCGGCATCCATGGACCAGATGATCGTGATCCAACTCATTAGCGCATAAGAATAACAGACGGAATCGACCCGAGTGGAACTGATCCAGGAGGTTTAGCCGGACACCTCGCTCTGCGCTACAATCCCCGATGACATATCGCCTTGCTCCTGGGATTCTTTCCGGCCATCTTTTGCAATCGAACTATCCCCGGTACTCGTCGCAGCTACCGCAACGGGTTGACGTCAACGTTATTGGCTGCGGCAACGAGTGCAAAGTTCAGCCGAGCAATTCCTTCATCACCACGCCCATGTCCAGCAGGGCCTTTTCGCCGTCTCCAAGAAATGTCGAGCCATGCATCGTCGCGCAGGCTCGGGGCTTTAAGGCAGCCAGTTCTTTCAATTGAGCTTGTGTGTGCGGCGTATACGGCATGTAGTTCGCCATCGGCCCACCTTGAAACGCTCTGGTGGTGTCGGCGAAACGTGTAACCACGTCCGAGTCTGTAGTGGGGGGCACGTCGCCGGCGTGACCCAATAGATCGGAGCACAACAATGTTTTTGTCGTTTCATCAAAAAGGAAACCTGCGTCCCACCCGTGAGGCAGATGCGGCGTGGACTTAAATCGAAGCGTGTGTTTTCCGGTTTGAATTTGTTCATCATGCGCCAAACTGCGCGCTGGGCGAGCCGCGGCGTCGTTTACAAAAACCATTGCGCCGACGATGCTGCACAGTGTTTCTGCTCGAGGTGCAATGGCAAGCCACTCATTCAGAGATCCGCATTCGTCGGGTTCATAGTGGCTGAAGCTCACATATCTGAGGGAAGCGGGATCCATGACTTTCGAAACGGCATCACGCACCAGCGGGAAAATCTGTTTCATGCCCGTTTCAAAAAGCAAAGGTTCGTCGTCCCGAATCAGGAACTGGTTGAATTGAAGGTCGAGTTCAGGGACGTACAGGCTGATTCTGAAAATGTCTGCGGCAATTTCGTCGACACGTGTCATGGATAACTCTCCTTCTCAAGGAATATGACGAAGCTCGTGGCACCATCCAGAATCACCAGTAAACGCCATCGGATTCTGGACAATCCAGCCAATTACTTTATTCCGGAGAAGCAACGGATTCAAATAGCATCCTGGAGAGTCGTGCCCAAAAAGCATTTCCAGGATTTTCCTGTTGCTCCCGTGTAAGCACGGTCTGCGACCGCGCGCATTTTCGAATTGAAACCACACGGACAATAATCATCCCGGGCGGTCGCAGACCGCGCTTAAAGGGAAGGAAACGAATCGTGAACTGGAACTGGAGCTCACCTGCGGAAGACACGGAGATCCCCGATAGATCCCTTCAATTCCCTCATCGTGAGCGTCCCGCGGGTACCTCGTTATCGCGTCGCTGACGCAAGCGCACGCAACTCCGCAAACCAGTGGGTCACGATGTTGATTTGCGGAGGCGTCCCGTAGTCGTCGCGGATCAGGCCGAGGAATCTTCCATCGGGCAGAACATCGTAAAGGCGCCGCCCGCTCGGCGGGACCAGCTGAAACGGCCGTGGCACGTGTATTGGGTTACCGAAAGAAAAAACAGGCTTGGTGATGACGGGCACGGACTCGAAACCGTTGGGCCGGGGTTGTAGAACAGCTCCCTACCATCAGGGTAGGCGACCCGGTGGCCATCCGGCGAGAATACTGCGCCGGTTGGAATCTTCAAGTGGACGCCGAACTCGCGCAGCGATTTGTCTTTCCGCGAGTACATCCACAACGACTGGTCCGAATCGTCGGTGCGCTCTAAGGGAATGTCACTCCGTTTGGAGACCACGAGCGGTCATCCGCGTTGTCGGCTAACCTTCGACTTCGCGTTCCACCTTCAGCTTCACATGGGCCATGACGTCTTTAAAGAGCCGGATCGGAATATCAAATTCTCCGAGCGTCTTGATGTGATCGTCCATGTGGATCTTGCGCTTTTCGATCTGATAGCCCTTCTTTTCGAGCTCCTCGGCGACATCGGCATTGGTCACTGATCCGTAAAGCGCGTCATGGTCGCCGGTCTTGCGGCGGACAACCAGTTCCAGCTTTTCAATAAGTACCTTGAGTGCCTCGGCATCATTTTTCTGGCTGGCTTCCTTGCGGAGCAGATTTGACCGCTCCGCCTCAATGACTTTCATATTCCCGGGCGTTACCGTGTATGCCAGCTTTCGCGGCAAAAGGAAATTCCGGGCATAGCCGTCCGCAACCTTGACGACCTGGCCTGCGCGTCCGAGCGTATCGATTGTTTCGCGAAGAATGACTTCCATGTTTATCCCTTTATTCCGTGGCGAATGGCAGTAGAGCGATGTTGCGTGCTTTCATGATGGCATCGGTCAGGCGCCGCTGATGCGGCGAACAAACGCCGGATATGCGGCGGGGCATAATCTTTGCACGCTCCGGAACGAACTGTGAAAGCAGCTTGACGTCCTTGTAATTGATGGAATCGATACGTTCCACACAAAACTTACAAACCTTTTTGCGACGGTAATACTGTTTTTGAATAGCCAAATTGGATCTCCTCTACGCCTTCTATTCTTCGATGCTCTGTTCGGGAGCGGGACGACCCGCGGCACCGGCATTCGTGCTGCGTCGCAGTGCGCGCTTTGCACGGTGAGCCTTGATTTTGTCCTGCCGTCGGATGTCTTCATCCATACGAACGGACAGATATTTGATAACCTGATCCATGACGCGCAACCTGCGCTCGGTCTCCTTGATAATGTCGCCCGTTGCGAGAATCGTCAGCAGGACGTAAAAGCCGTCCCGGAACTTGTCTACGGGATAAGCAAGGCGACGCTTCCCCATCTTTTCGACCTTGGCAACCGTTCCGCCGCCGGCGGTAATGATGCTTTCGATCTGGGTATTGATCTTGTCGATTTCCTCTTCAACCACATTCGGGTTGACGATGAACATGATTTCGTAATTACGCATCTCTAATCTTCCTTTGCTTCCCGCAAATCTAATCTGTTGAATGTCGCCATCGCCTTTTCGGCTCCGTCGGCGATCAATGCTTCAACGGCATCCGCCGCAACAGCCTCTGCCTGTCCGAGCAGCTTCGCATCGGCCTTTGCGACTCTGGACACGACGAAATCCCGCATTTGTGAAACCGGTCGCTCCGGCAGTATCCCGACGCGCACTCGCAGGAACTCGTCGGAGCCGCAGGCGGAAACAACGGATTTTACCCCATTGTGGCCGCCAGCCGAACCTTTTTGCCGGATCCGCAATTTTCCCAGCGGCAACGCGATATCGTCGTACACCACGATCAGGCACCCGCTGGTCGTTTCAAAACGCTCAAAAAGCCTTGGCAGCACCGCACCGGAAAGGTTCATGAACGTCTGCGGCGCCACCAGAACCGTCGAGTTACCCGCAATTTCAAATCTGTTCGAAATCAACGCCGGTCCGCACTTCTCTCGAATTCGAACCCCATATTTTCGCGCAAGTTCCGCCAGCACTCGAAACCCGATGTTGTGATAGGTATCCTCATATTCGTCGCCGGGATTCCCAAGTCCGAGTACCAGCCACGTTGAATTCGGATCCATATCTCTACAGGACGATTTGCCGAATTGGCGATCTTACGCCTTACCCGCAGGCGGTTCTTCTTCCTTCTTGCCCTTCTTCACGACTTCGGGTTCAGCGGTTCCAGCGGGCGTTTCGCCTTCTGCTGCAGGTGCGGCACCAGCAACAGGCGCTGCCTCTTCCTTGACGGCAATGACGTGGACAACAACCTGATCCGCATCTGCCAGGATCTTGATCTTGGCGTTGACCGGGACATTCGAGATGCGGAGCGAATCGTTAATCCCAAGGTCCGTCACGTCAATTTCGATGCGTTCTGGAATGTCTCCCGGCAGGCATTCTACTTCGATAAAACGCATGATGAGTTCGAGGATGCCGCCGTCTGTCTTCACTCCTCGCGCTTCGCCTTTTATTGCCACGGGTACCTTGACCTGAAGGGCAACGTCCATTGCAATGCGATAGAAGTCGGCATGAAGGAAACTTTCCTTCACCGGGTCCATCTGCCACTGTTTCAGAATTGCCGACGTCTTGCCGTCAGCCCCAAGATCCAGTTTCAGAATCGTGTTGCGGCCGGTCTCGGATCGAAGAACCCTCAGAAGCACTTTCGGATCGACGGCCACAGCCATGGCATCGCCCTTTCCGCCATAAACGACGGCCGGAATCAAACCTTTGCTCCGCAGACGACGGGCAGCATTTTTGCCACGATCGGTCCGGCCTTCAGCACTTACTACGATTTCTGCCATAACAAAAACTCCAGCTCTTAGATGAACAAACCACTAACCGATGTCTCTTCATGAATAGACTGCACGGCCTGAGCCAGCAGATTACCCACGCTAAGCACCCTGATTTTCCTGCAATTCTGCAAATCGCCTTGCAGTTGAATACTGTTG
>Ga0157375_10002190_pt1 | contig 16888 bp, 9 predicted proteins | sample M35metaG_FD_115311 | JGI IMG/M metagenome (GOLD analysis project Ga0157375, IMG submission 115311) | Miscanthus rhizosphere microbial communities from Kellogg Biological Station, Michigan, USA - M3-5 metaG | ecosystem: Host-associated > Plants > Roots > Rhizosphere > Soil | place: USA: Michigan... | reverse complement strand
TCGGTGCCGATCAGCAGGTAGCCGATGATGTTTTCCTGCGCGTCGCGGAGCGCCGTCACCGAGACGATCGCGGGAAAACGGCTGCCGTCTCGGCGGATGTAGGTCAGCTCGTAGATGTCCTCGATGCCGCGGGAGGCCTTGAACACCAATGCCTCGAACCCAGGCGTGATGGGCGTGTCCAGCTCCAGGCTCAACGCCGCCGCGCGCGCGATCAGTTCCTGCGGATCGGAAATGTCGGCGGGGGTGATCCTGTTGACGACGTCCAGCGCCGCATACCCGAGCATGCGCTCGGCGCCGACGTTGAAGATCTGGATGACGCCCTTCTCGTCGGTCGCGATGCTGGAGAAGTAGGCGCTGTTGAAGATCGCATCCTGCAACGCGCCGGTCTTGAGCAGGTTTTTCTGGCGTCGGAATTCGATGGTGCCGTCGGAACTACCTTGATGCTCGGCAATGTCGACACCATTGGAAACGTGATTCGGCATTGGTTTTCCATGCGGGAAAAAAACGCGCGACGCGCACGCGATCACGTCGGCGATGCCGGTGCTCGGAGCGGCCGCGACGTGCGACGCGATCCGCCCGAATCGCGAGCGGACCGGCGGCAAGGGGAGGTGAGTCCACATAGTGCGCCTGCAAGGCGCCTTCCTATGTGTGCTACCGCACATAGAGGGCGTCAAACTGCATGCACCCGGGTTATCGGCGCGCGCAGGATGTCGCCACGCCGGCAATAGCCCAACCAGCCCCAGTCCCCGTTACACTCGCCAAGCCAGCCTAGGACTGGCGAATCGCAGTTTTCCCGGGGGCAGGAAAATATGTCGACCGTTCCGGCTACAACGTCCACGCTGCAGGCCTTCGATGAGGACGCCTGGGACGATCTTCTCAACTACATCGAGGAACGCCGGGTCATCCCGATCATCGGGCCCGACCTCCTGCGCGTGCAGACCGATGGCGGCCTGCGTCCGCTCTACGAGTGGCTGGCCGAGAAGCTCGCCGCGCGGTTGTCCGTCAATGTCGTCGGGTTGCCGCGGCCGCTCACGCTCAACGACGTGATGTGCTGCTTCCTCGGCCAGCACGGTCGGCGCGAGGAAGCCTATACGCGCCTGCGCTCGATCCTGCGCGAGGTGCAGTTCGAACCGCCGTTGGCGCTGCGGCAACTCGCGCAGATCACCGACTTCGACCTGTTCGTCACCACCACCTTCGACCCCCTGCTCGAGAACGCGGTCAACCTCGAACGCTATGGTGGGCAGCCGATGGCCGATGTCATCGCGTACGCGCCGAACCGCGTCGCCGACCTGCCGGTCGAGCGCAGCCAGTTGCAGCGCACGGTCGTCTACCACCTGCTCGGGCGGTTGTCCGCATCGCCGACCTACGTGGTCTCCGACGAGGACATGCTCGAGTTCATCTTTGCGCTGCAGTCCGAGCACCTCACGCCGGAGAAACTCTTCCACGAACTCGAGCACAACCATCTGCTGCTGATCGGCAGCGATTTCTCCAATTGGCTGGCGCGTGTCTTCCTGCGCATGGCCAAGCGCAGGCGGCTGTCGGATCCGCGCGATGTCAGCGAGGTGTTCGCCGACGACCACACGATGCAGGACGAGCGGCTGGTATCGTTCCTGCAGCAGGTCAGCGTGCGCACGCGGGTCTACGGCGGCGCCGAGGCGTTCGTTGCCGAACTGCATGCGCGCTGGTCCCGTCGGCAGCGGCCCGCACCCGCGTCGAGCGGTGGCGCGCACGCACCCCAGCGCTTCATGCCGCCGTCGCGCGAAATGCCGGAAAACGCGATCTTCATCAGCTACGCGCGTGAGGACCTGCCCGCGGTCCAGCGCCTGAAGGCCGCGATGGACGCCGCCGGATTGACCACGTGGTTCGACCTCGACCGGCTCGAAGGCGGCGACGATTACGACCGCAAGATCCACGCGAACATCAACCGCTGCAGTTTCTTCCTGCCGGTGATTTCGGCGACCACGCAACGCCGGCATGAAGCGTATTTTCGCCGCGAATGGAGTTATGCCGTCGATCGCTCGCGCAACATCGCCGAGGGCGCGAAGTTCATCCTGCCGGTGTGCATCGACGACACGCCCGAGTCCGCGGCGTTGATGCCCGAACAGTTCAAGGCGCTGCACATCGTGCGGATGCCCGGCGGCGAACCACCGCCGGAATTCCTGCGCCGGCTCCAGGATCTGTTCAGTGGGAGCCGCCCATGAACGTGGCTGACACCGGCAAACTCCCTGTGGTCACGATCGACCCGCAGAATCCCTGGCTCGGCCTGTTCTCGTATTCCGAGGAAACGCTCGCCTATTTCCACGGCCGCGAGGAAGAGACGGCCGAGCTCGCGCGACGTGTGCAACGCAAGTTGTTGACGGTGCTGTTCGGCCAGTCGGGACTCGGCAAGACCTCGCTGCTGCGCGCCGGAATCGTGCCGAGGCTGCGCGCCGAAGGCTATTGCCCGGTCTACGTGCGCATCGATTACGCGCCCGGTTCGCCCTCGCCATCCGAACAGATCAAGCAGGCGATCTTCAGGGCCACGGCGGCGGCCGGTTACTGGACGCGGCCGGGCGCCGCGATCGAGGGCGAGTCGTTGTGGGAGTTCATGCACCATCGCGGCGACCTGTTGCGCGATGCCAACGGACGCACGCTGCTGCCGTTGCTGATTTTCGACCAGTTCGAGGAAATCTTCACGCTTGCGCAGGCGGATGACGCCGGGCGCAAGCGCGCAAACGAGTTCCTGGCCGAGCTCGCCGACCTCGTCGAGAACCGACCGCCGGCCGCGCTCGAGGCGCGCATCGAGGACGACGACAAGGCCGCGGAGGATTTCGATTTCGCGCGCGCGGATTACCGCGTGCTGATCGCCCTGCGCGAGGATTACCTCGCGCATCTCGAAGGCGTGAAATCCATCATGCCCTCGATCACGCAGAACCGGATGCGGCTGGCGCGGATGACCGGCGCGCAGGCGCTGAGCGCAGTCGTGAAGCCGGGTGGCAAGCTGGTGTCGCAGGAAGTGGCGGAATCGATCGTGCGCTTCGTCGCCGGCGGTTCCGAGCTGGCCAACGCCGAGATCGAACCGTCATTGCTGAGCCTCGTCTGCCGCGAGCTCAACACGGTTCGCCAGGCGCAAGGCCGCGCGGAGATTTCCGCCGACCTGCTCGCGGGTTCGCGCGACACGATCCTCAGCGAGTTCTACGAGCGCACGCTCGCCGACCAGCCTGCAGGCGTTCGGCGGGTGATCGAGGACGAATTGCTGACCGACTCGGGCTATCGCGAGAGCCTGGCCGAGGAACGCGTGATCAAGGACCTCGAGGCGGCAGGAGCCACGCACGAAACATTGGCGACGTTGGTCAACCGCCGCCTGCTGCGCATCGAGGAACGCCTCGACATGCGCCGCGTCGAGCTCACCCACGACGTGCTCTGTGGCGTCGTGCTCGCGAGCCGCAACCTGCGGCAGGAGCGCGAGGCGCGCGACGAGGCCGAACGCCAGCTCGCCGCGCAACGCGAGCGCGAGGCCGCGACCCATCGTGCGCTGGTACGCGCGCGCACGATCGCCTCGGTCTGCATCGTGCTCGCCCTGATCTCGGTCGCCAGCGCCGTGTTCGGCTGGATCAGCCAGCAACGCGCCCGCGCCGCCGAGGCCTCCGCGCAGAAATCGCGCAGCGACGCCGAGAAGCTGGTCAACTTCCTGATCGAGGACTTCTATAACGAACTCGCGCCAACGGGTCGCCTGGAAACCCTCGGCAAGCTCGCCCACATGACGGTCGGTTACTACGACGGATTACCGCCGGAACTGGTCACGCCGCGCACCGAGCTGTTCCGCGCGATGGCGATGGCGCGCGAAGGCGCCGCATTGGCCAACAGCGGTCATTCCGACGAGGGCATCAAGCGCCTCGACGCGGCACGTTCTGTTTTCGAAAAGCTGCATGCGGCGGGCGACCACGGCGAACCGGTCGTCTACGGCCTCGCCCTCACGCTGCAGATCGAGGGAGCAGGCATCGCCGGCACGATTGGCGGGCGTTACGACCCGCGCAAGCTCAAGCGCGTTGCCGAACTCCTCAAGCCGTATGTCTATGGGCCGGGCGGATCGCGGCGGATCAGGCAGTTGTATGGGGACGACCTCAATTACCTCAGCCACGCCCAGCCGCTGGAACAGGGCGTCGCAACGTGCGACGAGGCGCGCAAGGTGCTCGATGGACTCGGCGCGACGAAATTGACCGACCTCGATGCCGCGGCATCGTACGCCGACACCGCCGATTCGGAGGCGCGTTTCCTGCTCACGCTTGGCCGCGTCGACGAGGCGCGACAACTCGAGCAGCAGGTCTACGACCTGGCAGACAAGCTGCTTGCGCGCCGCCCGGCCGACCTGCACTCGCTGGCCGATCGCAGCTATGCGTCGGAGTTGCTCAGCGCGATCGCGCTGCGCCAACACGACGATGCGGCCGCCGAGGACTACGCGACCCGCACGATGCGTTCGGGCGAGGATGAAATCCGCTTCAATCCATCGGACCTCGGCGCATGGGCGCGCTGGTCGATCGGCTACCAGGCGCTGGGCATTGCGCAGTTCGAACATGGCGACATCGCGAAGTCGATCGCGACGCTGCGCGCGATGACGGCGCTGGAACAGGACCCGCGCCGGCCTTCCAGCATCGCGCCGGTCGTGTGGTTCCAGTGGTATCCACTGATCGACGAGCAGGCCCGGTCTGGCGACGCGACAGGAGCCGAGCAGTCCGTGAAGGGTTTCGTGCGCGACTCCGCCGAGTTCGTGGCCCAGCTCGCGCCCGACGATGCGAAGCGCCCACTGTTCTCCCCGCGGGAGGACGGGATGGCGGCCCGGCTGCAATTGGCCGCAGGCGAGGCGCAGGCCGCATACGCCAGCGCCACGAAGGCCCTGGCCAGGATCGAAGCGGTCAAGATCCCGGACGACCTGGCCGATGCGGTGCTGATGAAACGGAACGTCCTCGATGGCACCCTGGATGTCGCCACGGACGCGGCGATCCGCCTTGGGCATTACGCGCAGGCCGAAGCACTCGCGCGCCAGCGGCTCGCGTTGCCGCCGGACCGGAACTCCTATGTCGACCTGCGTTCGCACGCCGCGCGCATTCGCGCCACGTTGGCCCACGCGCTCGCCGCGCAAGGGCGCCTCGAGGAAGCGCGCAAGACCTTGCAGCCCGCACTCGACTGGTATCGGCTGGATTTGAAGGCTGGCGCGAAGGGCACCACGTTCCGCCACGATTTCGCCTACGCGTTGTATGTCGATGCCATCTCGCAAGCGGCGGATCCGGCTGGCGCGAGCCAGCGCAGCGCGGACCTGGCCGAAGCGCAGGCACAGATCGACAGCGCCTCGGACGAGGCGAAGCGTCTCGTCGACATGCGCTACGTGGCAGGACTGATCGCGGCGACGCATGGCTGAAGCGTTGAACGCGCCCATCTCCATGCAGGACATCCCGCTGGTGGTCGGCGTCACCAGCCATCGCAACCTGGCCGCGAGCGAGATCGAGCCAATCCGCCAAAAGGTCCGGGATTTCTTCGCATTGCTCAAACGCGATTTCCCCGAGTTGCCGCTGGTGGTGCTGTCCGCGCTCGCCGAAGGCGGCGACCAGCTCGTCGCACGCGAAGCGCTCGCCGTCGGCGCGCGCCTGATTGCGCCGTTGCCGCTAGAACCCGAGTCGTACGCCGAGGATTTCGACGGCGCCGGCCACGCCGCGTTCGCCGAATTGTGCGAACGCGCTGAGCTCGTGCAGTTGCCGCTGGTGGATGGAAACACGCCCGCGAATGTAGCCGCGCGGGGGGGAGCCCGCGATCGCCAGTACGCGCAGGCCGGCGTGTTCGTCGCCAGCCACAGCCACATCCTGCTGACCTTGTGGGACGGCCGCGAATCGGAACTGCTCGGCGGCACCGCGCAGGTAGTGCGCTACGCGCTGCACGGTATCATGCCGGGCCTGATCGAACGCCGCCGCGGCGCGCGCGCGGCGCTGGACAGCATCGACGAGAGCATCGTCTATCACATCGTGTGTTCGCGCACGGATGCCAATGGCGCGATGCAAGCGCCGCTGGATCCTCTCGTGCCGCTGCAGACGCGCTGGGTCAGCCAGACGCATGTGCGTCCGACCGACAAGGGAATGCCGGAAGAATTCCAGCGCATGTTCGCGCGCATGCAGGAATTCAACCTCGATGAGCGCCGCTACGCCGATGAAATCCAGGCCGGTGCGGCGGCTTCGACGAACGATGCCGATGACGTCCGGGGCGACGCGATGAATGCATTGTTCTCGGCCGCCGACGGCCTTGCGATCCACTTCCAGAAACGCGTGCTGTGGGCGATGCGCAGCACCCATGTCCTTGCCGCACTGACCGGCATCGCCTTCCTGTGCTATTCCGACCTGCCGTCCGACGTGCCGATCCAGTTCTACGGGATCTACGTGTTCATCGCCCTGTTCGGCGCGGGCGCGATGCTCGCATGGATGGCGCGCCGGCGCGACTGGCACCGCAAGTACGTCGACTACCGCGCGCTCGCCGAAGGACTGCGCGTGCAACGCTGGTGGCGGCGCGCCGGCATCGTCGAGGCGGGCTCGAGCGCCTTCGCGCACGACAATTTCCTGCGCAAGCAGGACATCGAGCTCGGCTGGATCCGCAACGTCATGCGCGCCGCCAGCCTCGACGGCAACGACAGCGCGCCGGTGGCCGATGCCGCGCTGGCGACCGTCATCGACGATTGGGTCGGGGCGCCCGGCGGCGGCGGCCAGCTCGACTACTACGCGCGCAAGACCGTGCACCGCAGCCACATGCACCTCCTGACGCGGGGCCTCGGCCTCGCATGCCTGTGGGCCAGCATTTCGATCGGCGTCTTCCTTGCGTTGTTCCAGCGCCAGCTCGGCAGCGGCTACACCAACCTGCTGGTGTCTGCGATGGGCGTGCTGGCGATCATCGCCGCGGCGCGCGAGTCCTATGCCTATCGCAAGGGCGACAAGGAACTGAGCAAGCAGTACCGCTACATGTTCGATATCTTCGCCAACGCGCGCACGAAACTCGATGCCGAGCACGACGCTAACGGCAAGCGCGAAATCCTGCGTGAACTCGGGGAAGCCGCGTTGGCCGAGCACTCCGAGTGGGCGCTGATGCACCGGGAGCGGCCGCTGGAGAACGCGAAGTTCTGAGTGCGAGCGGCTGACAGGTTTGGCCGCAAGGCAGCCCGGATGGTTTTCCATCAGCGAAGCTGGCCACGGGAAGGACTTGCCGATAACGATACGCAGGGGCCGGGCGCCGCGCATCGCCCCGATTCGTCGCGATTGCAGCGCAAGCTTCGGCAGTGGGTTGACCTAGGTCAAGGATGCGTTCCGTGGACGCTCTAAAGTTTGATGGCAACAGGCGCTCGTACAAGGGCAGTCGCCATGGAAGCTTTCTGGTTTTTCGTCCACATCACGATATTCCTCGATGCCGTCGCGTTCGCGATCGTGTTCGCGTTGGGCATGCTCGTCGCTCCCGTGGTCATCCTGGTCGACGGCGCTTTCTGGTGGAAGCGTCGGCTGAAGTGGATGGCGGTCGCACTGGTCGGTTCGTGGTTGGGCCTGTGGATGTACTGGCGCAGGCGACCGGCGCCGGCCATCTTGCCTCCCGCTCGCGCGACCTTCGGTTCGCAGTGACCGGAGATCGGCTCGCGCAGGGCGGCATCGGTCCTTCGCTCACGTTGATGCGAACGGCCTTCGGACTGGTCCTGGTCTATGGTTGCTGGCGCGTGCTGGCGCCATTCGCACCGGCCATCTTCTTCGCGATCGCGATCGTCGTCTCGACGTGGCCCGCGCACGCATGGTTGCTCTCGCGGTTGGGGCAACGGCGCGTGCTGGCGAGCCTGCTGTCGTGCGCCTTCGTCGGCGTGGTAGTCGTCGTGCCGGTCATGCTGCTGTTCGTGGCTTTCCGGGAAGCCGCGATATGGCTTCTCGCGGTGCTGGATGAGTGGAAAGCGCACGGTCTCGACATGGCCACGTTGCTTTCGGGCATGCCCTTCATCGGAGGTCCCGTAGGAAGATGGTGGAGTGCCTTGCCGACGGATTCCTCGGCGTGGCTATCGCAGTTTGGCGATCCGGCCCGCAAGTCGCTCGTCACGGTCGCACGCGCGTTCGGCAACGGGCTGGGGCAGATCATCCTCGCCGCGTTGCTGCTGTTCGCCCTTTTTCGCGATGGCGACCGGATCGGCCGTCGCCTCGAGGCCATCGCCCTCGGCATGGGCGGACCGCTGGCCCGGGATTCGCTGCACACGGTGCACCGGACCATCGGCGGCGTCATGCTCGGTGTATTGGGAACGGCTCTGGCGCAAGCCGTCGTCGCAATCGCCGGATTCCTGATCGCCGGGGTTCCGAACGCATTCCTCCTCGGGGCTCTGACCTTCATCCTGTCGATGGCCCCGATCGGTCCACCTCTCATCTGGGGCGGCGCGGCCATCTGGCTCGAACAGAACGGCCATTCCGGCGCTGCCATTTTCATGGCGCTGTATGGGCTGTTCTGCATCAGCCTCATCGATAACATCGTCAAGCCATTCCTCATCAGCCGATCCAGCCGCGTCCCGTTCGCGGTGACGTTCATGGGCGTGATCGGGGGGATGCTGGCATTCGGCGTCGCCGGCGTGTTCATCGGACCAGCGCTGCTGGCGGTCGCGGTGAATCTTGGCAGGCAATTGTGGCCTGCGCCGGCGAATGAAACGACGGGGAATGGAGTCGAGTCGATCTAGAAGCCCGCGCCCGCAGCTTCCCGCTCATGGGCGCAGCAACTTGGACCAACTCCGCTCAAGGCTGCCCGTCATCCATGAACGGATAGCGGTAGTCGTGCGGCGGGGCGAAGGTTTCCTTGATCGTGCGCGGGTTGATCCAGCGCAGGAGGTTGAGGATCGAACCGGCCTTGTCGTTGGTGCCGGATGCGCGGCCGCCGCCGAAGGGCTGCTGGCCGACGACGGCGCCGGTCGGCTTGTCGTTGATATAGAAATTGCCGGCCGCATTGCGCAGGTGGTCGATGCCTTGCTGGATCGCGTAGCGGTCCTGCGCGAAGATCGCGCCGGTCAGCGCATACGCGCTGGTGTGGTCGACGATGTCGAGCGTCTCCTCCCACTTGGTCTCGTCGTACACGTGCAGGGTCAGCACCGGCCCGAACAATTCATCGCACATGGTGCGGTACATCGGGTTGGTCGTGACGATGATCGTCGGGCGCACGAAATAGCCTTCGGAGTCGTCGCAACCGCCGCCGACGAGGATGCTCGCATCGGGCGAGGACTTCGCTTCCTCGATCGCGTTCGACTGCGTGCGGAAACTGTTCGCGTCGATCACCGCGCCCATGAAGTTCGAGAAGTCGGAGACGTCGCCCATCCTGATGCTCTCGACTTCCGCGACGAGCATGTCCTTGACCTGCGGCCACAGGTTGCTCGGCACGTAGACGCGGCTCGCGGCGGAACACTTCTGTCCCTGGTACTCGAACGCGCCGCGCACGATCGCGGTGGCCAGCGCGATGGGATCGGCGCTGCGGTGCGCGATGATGAAGTCCTTGCCGCCGGTCTCGCCGACCATGCGCGGATAGCTGATGTACTTGTCGATGTTGTCGCCGACCGTACGCCACATCTGGTGGAACACGCGCGTCGAACCGGTGAAGTGGATGCCGGCGAAATGACGGCTCGCGAGCACCGGGTCGCCAACGGTGCCGCCGCTGCCGGCGACGAGGTTGATCACGCCGTCGGGGAGGCCGGCTTCGCGGAAGAGTTTCATCAGGAAGTGCGCGCTGTACACGGCCGTGCTGGCCGGCTTCCACACCACGGTATTGCCGCACAGTGCGGGTGCGGTCGGCAGGTTGCCGGCGATCGCGGTGAAGTTGAACGGCGAAACCGCGAACACGAACCCTTCGAGTGGACGGTGTTCAAGCCGGTTCCACATGCCCGCCGAACTTCGCGGCTGTTCGCGCAGCAGTTGTTCGTAGAACGCGACGTTGAAGCGCAGGAAGTCGATGAGTTCGCAGGCGCTGTCGATTTCCGCCTGGTGGCAGGTCTTGCTCTGGCCCAGCATCGTCGCGGCATTGAGGGTGTCGCGGTACGGACCCTGCAGCAGGTCGGCAGCCTTCAGGAACACCGCGGCGCGCGCTTCCCACGGCAGGTTCGCCCAGTCCTTTTGCGCCGCGACCGCGGAATCGATTGCCAGACGCACTTCCGCCGCGCCGCCCTGGTGGAACTCGGCGAGCACGTGGCTGTGCCGATGCGGCATCACCGAGCGGCCGATGTCGCCGGTGCGGATCTCCTTGCCGCCGATCACCAGCGGAATGTCGATGACCTCACCCGACATCTGCGCGAGCCTGGCCTGCAGGCTGGCGCGTTCCTTCGACTTCGGGGCGTAGCCGCGCACCGGCTCGTTGACGGGAGTTGGGACCTTCGAGATTGCGAGGGACATGGGCGGCTCCGGTGAAAGACGCCCATTGTAAACGCCCGCAAGGTCGGGCGGCCCCGCCGGATCAAGAAGCCTGGGATGCCACCATCGCTGCCTCATCTAGCGAGCTGATGATCCGGAATTGCCGACTGTCGATCAATGCCTGCGCGCCGGCATGCAGGCTGTGGAGGATGTTGGCGCGATCGCTGCCTTCGATCGGCCGCAGCGCGGCCCAGCCGTCGCGGCCATTGTTCTTGACCCAGTACAGCGCGGCATCGGCCAGCTCGACGGTCTGTTCCCAGTCAAGCTGGTGCGGGGCGTCGCGGAATTGCGGATATTCGGCGAGCCCGATCGAACACGTCAGCGACAGGCGCACGCCCTCGCCGATGTCGAAGATGTGTTCGGCGACCTTGCGCCGGATGCGTTCGCCAAGGCCGGACACGGCCTGGCGTTGCATCGGCCGGAACACCAGCAGGAATTCCTCGCCGCCCCAGCGCACGACGTAATCGCCCGTCTGCACGAGGCTCGCCAGCACCTGCGCGAACATCTGCAATGCGCGATCGCCGAATTTGTGCCCGTAGGTGTCGTTGATGCGCTTGAAATGATCGATGTCGACGATCGCGAACACCAGCGCCTGCTCGCTGTCGCCCGAACGCATCTGCTCGCGATCGTAGAACGCGAGGTCGGTTGGAATCTGGCTCGCCAGGTAACGGCGGTTGTTGAGGTTGGTCAACGGGTCGGTCTGGCTCGCATGCTCGAGCTGGAGGTTGGCGATGTGCAGCGACTCGTTCGCGCGCCGCCGCTCGATCGCGTTCGCGATGTGGAAGCAGACGAAGTTGAGCAGTTCCTCGTCGCGCACCGTGTACTGGTAATCCGGCGTGTAGCTCTGCACGGCGATCAGGCCGATAGTCTTTCCTTCGATGACCAGCGGCACGCCGAGCCAGCACACGGATGCGGCGCCGATCGTCTGCACTTCGCCGGCGGCCACCAATGCCTCGAACTTCGCCTCGTCGGCGAGCAAGGGCCTGCCCGTGCGCAACACGTATTCGCTCAGGCCGCGCGCGAGCTTGCGCGATTCGAAACGCTGCTGTTGCACATCGACGGTGAACACGAATTCGAGGTCCTCGCCGTTGTCGCTGAGCAACGCGATGTAAAAATTGCGCGCGTCCAGCAATTCATCGACGATGCCGTGGATCGTTGAGTAGAAGACGTCCATGTTTTCGCCGCTGTTGGCGACTTCGGCGATCCGGAACAGCGCCGCCTGCAGGCGCTCGCTGCGCTGGCGCTCAGAAATTTCCAGGCGCAGCGCGATGGTGCGTTCGGCGACGCGCCTCTCCATTTCCTCGGCCGCCTCGCGCCGCGCGAGCGTCGTCAGGATGTTCTGCGCCAGATAGGCGAGCAGCGTCTGGTCTTCGTAGCTGTAGCGGATGGCCGGATCGTAGCTTTGCACCACGACCGCGCCGCGCACCTCGCCGTTCTCGATCATCGGCACGCCGAGCCAGTCCTCGCTTTTCGGGCCGACGCGGTCGTCGCGAGGAAGGTCGAGTTGTTCGCGCAGGGCGTTGCCGTTTCCGTGCAGGGGCAGGCCCTGGCGCAGCATCGACAGCGTCAGCGAGTTGCTGAGGCTTGCGGCCGGAATGGTTTCGTGCGGATCGCGGGTGTTGAGGTCGAGGCTGTCGGCGAAGTAGATGAAGCGCATCGTCTCGGGTTCGGTGGTGTAGCGGACGATGAAGAAGTTCTTCGCGTACATCAGCCGGCCGACGATCTGGTGCAATTCGGACAGCACGTCGGCGGTGTCGCGGTCGGAACTGGCGCAGTCGCTGATCGCGAACAGGGCGCGTTGCAGTCGTTCGGCGCGCGCGAGGCGTTCGACATCCATGCGCAGGCGTTCGGTCTGCAGCATCGAGTCGCAACGCAGCGACAGCAGGTTCATCGCCTCGTGCCATTCGGCTTGGCGTTGCGGGCTCGCGAGCGCATCGCGCACGCGGCGATACAGCAGGATGGCCCACGGATGGTTGCTGCGGGTGAGCGGGAAGACGCCCTCGATGCAGCTGCCGTCACGGCTGTCCTGCTCGACCATGCCGCCGCGATGGCGCGCGCGCGATCGCAACGATTCGAAGGAATGGCCGATCGGGCCCGGCGGGTACGACTGTTCCGAATCCTCGTGGCCGGGTTCGGTGTTCCAGGCCAACTGCGCCCATTCGCAACCCAGCGTCCGCAGGTGCCGCACCGCCGTCCCGGCAAGGCCGTACATGTCCTGGCTCCCTAGCAGGGAGCGAAAGAAGGACTCTGGCTCACGCACAGCTGGCGGCTGCTGGGACATCGGCCTCGAGGCGAGGGAGTACTGGGCCGAGTGTAGCAGCCGGAATGGCGCCGTCCGTGACAGGCCTGCCGACAGCAGACCGCTCGGCACTCTCCTCACGCGCGCCCGTCGGCACGACGTGGTTCAGGAATATCGGTACGTTGGTTCCGGAGCGTTAGGCGCTCGACGCCGTCCGGCTGAGGCGGGTGATCCAGGCGTACATCGCGGCGATCGCCACCACGAAGGCGATGCCGCCGATCCAGACTGCAGGCGCAAAGCCGAGCATCCACGGTTTGTTCGCGAAATCGTCGCTCACCACCGACAGCGGGAAATCATGGTTGGAGAAACCGAGTTGCTCAGAGAAACCCACGAGCGCCGCAACCAGCACGCCGATCAGGCCTTCGCCGACGATCATGCCGGATGCGAGCAGCACGCCGAGTTGCTTGGTCGACTCGGGATTCTTCGACTCGCGATCGGCCTTGCGATCGAACCACCAGCCGACAACCGCGCCGACCACGACCATCAGCGTGCTCTGGGTCGGCAGGTAGATGCCGAGGCCGACCGCGAGGGGCGCAAGGTGGGCGGATTTCGTCGTGCGGCGGAGAACGACATCGAGAATGATCGCGGCGACGCCGATGCCGGCGCCGATCTGGATCAGGCTCCAGTCGATGTCGTTGGTGATCACGCCTTTGGCGAGCGCCGAAATCAGCCCTGCCTGCGGCGCGGCAAGCGCGTGCGCGGTGGCGCCCGGCGCGCCGGTAAAGCCATAGGCGCGGTTGAGCAGGTCGAGGATCGGCGGAATGATCGCGGCGCCGGCGAGCACGCCGATCACCAGCGCCCACTGCTGTTTGGCCGGCGTCGCATCGACGAGCTGCCCGGTCTTGAGGTCCTGCAGGTTGTTGTTGGCGATCGCCGCGACCGTGAACACGATCGAGGTGACGAACAGCGCGAACGCGACCAGCGCCGTGTGGCTGCTTTCGGGCAGCGACCCGCGCACGCCGAACACGAGCAGCAGGGCCGCACCAATCACCACGATGATGCCAATGCCCGACAGCGGGCTGTTCGACGAGCCGATCAGGCCCGCCATGTAGCCGCAGACCGCCGACACGAAGAAGCTCATCAACACGATGAACACGACGCCGCCACCGACGAGCACCCAGAGGTGGTCGCCGAGCCCGTAGCTCGCGCCTTCGGTCGTGGCGAAATTCCACAGCAGCCAGGCGATCGGCACCATGCACGCAAGGCTGATCAGGCCGACCTGGCCGATGGGGATGTCCTGCTCGGTCCGCGGCAGTGAACCGGCATTGCCTGCGGCGCGCACGCGCGAGGCAGCCATGGCCGACGACAGTCCGCTCGTGACGGGTTTGACCAGTTTCAGCAACGTCCAGATCGCGGCGACGCCGATCGTTCCGGCGCCGACGAAGCGCACCTTGTGGCTCCACGTTGCGCCCGCGAGATCCGCGATCGCGCCGGCTGCCGGCGCCATCGCGGAAAAATGCGGTACGCCCCAGCCCCAGCCGATCAATGCGCCAACCAGCATCGCAACGCCGACCCACAGGCCGACCAGGTGGCCGATGCCGAATAGTGCGAACGAGAGGAAGAAATCGAAGCCGGTCACGCCGCCGCTGGTGTCGGTACCACCGTTGCCGCCGACGCGGAAATACTTCACGACATCGCCTGCGAACACCCGCGTTGCGACGATCAAGGCGAACGCTGCCGAAGCGATGGAACCCCACACGACCGCGAGCAGGCCAGCGCGATTCTCGGCGGCCGCTGCCGCCGAACTGCCGAGTTCCCCGGCACCGACCTTGAGCACTTCGGCGCAAGCAAGGCCTTCGGGGTAGGGCAGGTCGGAATTGGTCACCAGCGCACGCCGCAACGGGATCGAATACATCACGCCGAGGATGCCGCCGAGCGCGCAGATCGCGAACGACTGCCAGTACGGGAACGCGTCCAGCCAGTTCGACGCGCCCGACCACCAGCCGATCATGATCAAACCGGGCAGCACGAAGATGATCGAAGACAACGTACCAGCCGCCGATGCGACGGTCTGCACGATGTTGTTTTCCTGGATCGTGGCGCCCTTGAAGTAGCGCAGGATCGCCATCGAGATCACCGCCGCGGGGATCGATGTCGCGAAGGTCAATCCGGCCTTGAGGCCGAAGTAGACGTTTGCGGCGGTGAACAGCAGGGTGATGACGATGCCGATGACCAGGCCGCGCAGCGTGAGTTCCTTGCGTGGTGCCGTGTCGCTCGGGGGCACGGCGTTCACGGCTGCGGTATTCACGGATGCATTGGTCATCGTCGGTTTCCGGGAAGGGTCGGTCGGACGCGCCAGCGAAGCGCGGTCAGGGTGCGAACATAGCAAATCGGCGACCCACGTGGACGTGGGGAAGTGCATTCAGGCACCTGGAGCGCCTGCAGCTCCGGCCACGCGGACCGCGTGCACCCGTCGCTCATGCCGGGCAACGCGGCTATGCTTCTCGGCGACGCGCATCCCGATGACGGGACACGCCAACATCCCATCTTCCATGGAGTCCGCGATGAACCCCGCCGAAGAGACCAACCTGCGCACGGAAGTGACCGTGCTGCGCGAATTCATGAAATGCCTTATCGGCATGCTGCCCAACGACCAGGCCACGACTGAAGCGCTCGATGCGGTCGGCAAGCGCGTCATCGAACTGGCGCCGCAATACACCCAGGAACGGGTCGCGCTGCAGCGCGCGGTGAACCTGATCGGTCCGCTGGCGATCCCGCGGCGCGGCTGATTCAGGGCGCGAACTGCAGCCGCGCGAGCTCCGCATACAGGCCGCCTTGCGCGACCAGTTCCGCGTGTGTGCCTTCGGCGACGATGCGGCCATGGTCGAGCACCACGATGCGGTCGGCGCGCAGCACGGTGGCGAGGCGGTGCGCGATCACCAGCGTGGTACGGCCTTGCATGAGGCGTTCGAGCGCCTGCTGGATCGCGCGTTCGCTTTGCGCATCGAGCGCGCTGGTCGCTTCGTCGAGCAAGAGGATCGGCGCATCTTTGAGCACGGCGCGCGCGATCGCGAGGCGCTGCTGCTGGCCGCCCGACAACCGCGTGCCTTTCTCGCCGAGGAAACTGCGATAACCCTCCGGAAGGGCGCTGAGGAATTCGTGCGCCTCGGCATTGCGCGCGGCGGCGATGACATCGTCCTCGCTCGCGTCGAGCCGCCCGTAGCGGATGTTTTCGAGCGCATCGGCGCCGAAGATCACCGGGTCCTGCGGCACCAGCGCGATGCGTTCGCGCAGCCGGGCCGGATCGAGCTCGCGCAGGTCGATCCCGTCCATGCGGATCGTGCCGGCATCCGGATCGTGGAAGCGCAGCAGCAGTTGCAGCACCGTGCTCTTGCCGGCGCCGGATGGGCCGACGAGTGCGACGGTTTCGCCAGGGCGCACGATCAGCGAGAAATCCTCGAGCGCGGCGGTGTCCGGCCGTGCCGGGTAGTGGAAGCGCACGTGCTCGAACGCGATGCTTCCGACCGGGTGCGTGTCGCTTGCGGACGGCAACGACGCCGGATGCGCGGGCGCGGCGATGCGCGGCACTTCGGCGAGCAGTTCGTTGATCCGCGCCATGCCGCCGCCCGCGCGTTGCACCTCGGCCCAGACTTCGCTGAGCGCGCCGACCGAACCCGCGCCGAACACGGCGTAGAACACGAATTGGGTGAGCGTGCCCGCACTCATGGCGCCGCTGATCACGTCGTGCGCCCCGATCCACAACACCGCGGTGATCGCTCCGAACACCAGCGTGATCACCGATGCGGTCAGGATCGCCTGCGTGCGCACGCGCTTGCGTGCCGCGCGGTAGGCGTTCTCGACGGCGCCCGCGAAGCGCCCGCTCTCATGCGGTTCGCGCGCATAGCTCTGCACCGTGTGCATCGCATTGAGCGTCTCGCCGGCGCGCGCATTGGCGTCGGCGATGCGGTCTTGGCTGTTGCGCGACATCCCGCGCACGCGCCGGCCGAACAAGACAATGGGCAGGATCACCAGCGGAATCCCGATGCCCGCGAAACCCGCCAGGCGCGGGCTGGTCACCGTGAGCATCGTTGCGGCGCCGATGATCGTGATCGCACTGCGCAAGGCGATCGACATGCTCGACGCGACCACGGTGCGCAGCAGTTCGGTATCGGCCGACAGGCGCGAGATAAGTTCGCCCGTGCGGGTGCGTTCGAAGAAGGCCATGTCCAACCGC
>Ga0157375_10002171_pt1 | contig 16958 bp, 14 predicted proteins | sample M35metaG_FD_115311 | JGI IMG/M metagenome (GOLD analysis project Ga0157375, IMG submission 115311) | Miscanthus rhizosphere microbial communities from Kellogg Biological Station, Michigan, USA - M3-5 metaG | ecosystem: Host-associated > Plants > Roots > Rhizosphere > Soil | place: USA: Michigan... | reverse complement strand
GGACTGGTGCGCTACGACGAGGTCTACAACGCGTACGGCACCAATGTCACCAACATCGACCATGCATTCCGCGTGACCGTCAGGTCGACCAACGGCTATGTCTACCCGGCATCGCACGTCGCCGGGCATACGTCCGGCGCGCTGCCGATGGGCGCGCGATTGCGGCTCAAGGCGAGCGTGGACATCTCCGGGTTCACGCCGGAGATGCAGAAGATCTTCCGGGCGATGAAGCGTTACGGGCTGATCGTCGCCGACAATGGCTCGGACATGTACATCAGCGGCACCTACGACACGAACTGGGACAATAACGTCCTCAATCCCGCTTTTGGCGCGCTGAAAGCGAGCGACTTCCAGGTGATCCAGCTTGGCTGGAAACCGCCGTTGAATGCGTTGACGGTCACGCCGAATCCGGTGGTGGGCGGATTCAGCACCACGGGGAAGGTAACCTTGACGACCGCAGCGCCAACGTCCGGGGCCGCCGTGGCATTGACCGCTCCGGCGCCGTTGTCGGTGCCGGCCAATGTCACGGTACCAAGCGGCGCGAAAACCGCGACCTTCACCATCGGGACGAGTGCAGTGGCGACCGCCAAGAACGTGTTCGTTACCGGCACCTATTCCGGCAGCACGCAAAAAACGACGGTGACGGTCGAGCCACCGCCGGTGTTGCACTCGCTGGCGCTGAATCCGGCCACGATCGCCAGCGCGGGGACGGCGACCGGGACCGTGACTTTGTCCGAAAACGCCCCGGCCGGCGGCATCGCCGTCACGCTCTCGAGTACGAACACGGCGGTGGCTACGGTTCCCGGCAAGGTAACAGTGCCCGGCGGCGCGATATCCGCGTCTTTCAACGTGACCGGCAAGACCGTGGCGGCGAAAACCACCATCACGATTTCCGCGATCTATTCGGGCATTACCAGGAATGCGGCCTTGACCGTCAGTCCCCCCTGAATTCGAGCTTGAACTTGCCGATGTTCCTTCCCCGCATGCGATGCGGCGGCTGATGATGCGGCATGCGTCTTTTCGCGCTGCTATGCTGCCGCTGCGTGCCGCAATGCGCACCAACAACGGGATGCCCATGGCCAGTACCCGCAGCGAACTCGACAGCATGCTCGACGAACTCGAACGCGACCTGCAGATGCTCATGATGAACTTCGCCGACAGCGACGATGTGCTCGCCGCGTTCGCGGGGCAGGCGGACAGGATCGAAGCCAGCGCCGGGTCGGAAAACTCGGCGCATGTGCGGGAGCGGATCAAGGCCATCCTCGGATCGCAAGGCATCACCGCAGCGATTGGCGACACCGAACGCACGACCTGACCGGACGACGTCGATCGCTGTTCGCGATGGCCGCCGAGCAGCCGGCAGGACGATCATTGCTTTCCGATGGTGTATCCCAGGCTCAGCATGACGAAGCGGGCGGGCATCAGATAAAACTGATCGATGCCAAGTTCGCTGCCGGCAACCGCGTCGCGGCGGTTCGTCAGGTTGTAGCCATCGACGCGAACTTCCCAGGCGGCGTGGCGGTAGCCGATCCCGGCATCGAGCGTGGTGTAGGCGCCCGCTCGCGCGGTGTTGAGGCGATCGAGGAAATGCTCGCCGTTGAAGGAAGCGACCGCGTAGCCTTGGAAGCCTTCGGCCGGCGAGTACACCAGCCCCGCGCTGCCGAGGTGCCGCGGCGACAATTCCAGCAGCCTGCCCTTGAGTTGCATGGGCAGGCCGTCGATCACCGTTGCGTAATCGGCGAAGCGTGCGTCGTGATAGGCGTAGGTTCCGGTCAGGCTGATGTCGGGAGTCAGGTGCAATCCCGCGTCCAGCTCCATGCCCCTGAAATGTTCCTTGCCCGCATTGGCGAGGCTGGGCAAGCCGCCCGTTTCCTGCGCCACCACCAGGTTGTTGAAGTGCATGTCGAAGACGGACAGTTCCCAGTCCACGCGCCCGTCCAGGTGCCGGCCCTTGAGGCCCGCTTCCACGCTGCTCGCGGTTTCCGGTTGCAGCAAGCCGCCCTCGGATTCCGGCCCGAAATCGATCACCGCCGGCTTGAATGCATTGCGATAGTCCGCATACGCGGTGACGGAATCCCTGCCGTCCTGCCAGAGCCGGTAGCTTGTGCCCAGCGCGCCCGCCCAGCGATTGTCGCTGCGCCGGGCCGAGTCGTTCTGGTCTTCGACCGGCGCCGGCCCCGAGTTGTCGACGTGGCTCGCACTGCGCACTTCATGGGTGTGGTTGAAGCGCAGCCCGGCCTCCACGCGCCACGCTTCCGTGAACGCGTAATTGAGGTCGCCATAAACTCCGGTGAAGCCGCGCTTGTCGCCGACATGGGTGAATTCGTCGACATGGAGGGTTCGCCAGTCCGGCGCATTGCTTCCATCCGGCAACACCGGATACTCGAAATTCGCGCTGCGCTCGGATCCGTTTCCGTAGAGGTGATCCACGCCCCAGATCAGGGTTGCGCGGTCGGACACGCTGGTCGCGACGTGGGTGTCGAAGTAGATGTCGGTCTTGTGCACGCCTTGCTGGAAGCCGTCGGCGTTGTGCGTCACGCCGTCGTCGGCGAAATCCTGGCGCAGGAATCCGCGCACGTTGCTGTCGTTGGTCGCGGCGATCGCGAGGCGCGTGCTCCATTCGCCGAAAGGTGTCGCGTGCAGGTAACCGAAAGCGAGCTGGGCGCGATTCTCGTTGTTCCTGGCACCGAGCGGGTTGTCGTTCGCATCCAGCGGCACGCGCGGCGACAGCACGCCGTTTTCGATCGGATGCGGGCTGCCGGGCTGCTGGCGTACCTGGATGGCGTCGAAGTCGACGTTGAAGTCGCCGCCTCCCAGGTTGGCGGCGCCGCGATACAGCACGTGCGCGCGGTCGAAGCCGGTGCGATCGCCGGTGAGTTCGCGCTTGTCGCCATCGACCAGCAGCGACTGCTGCCAGGCCGCCTTGCTGTCGGACATCGGAAGCGCAAGCGCCACGTGCGCACTGCCGCGGCTACCCACGCCGACCTCCGCATGCGCCGGACCCTCGCCCGGAGCGTAGTGGATGACGTGGATGACGCCGACGAAACTGGTCGCTCCGTAGCTGACCGGCGCGGCTCCCTTCAGCACCTCGATGCGTTCGACATTGGCAAGATCGAGGCTCGACAGCGCCGGGGTGAAAGCGCCACCGGAAGGCACCCCATCGACGACCAGCAGGAACGCGTCGAATTCGCGCAGGCCCCACAGTGCCGGAACTGCCGAAACCGGACCCGCGTCGCCACCCGGTGCGATCACGACGCCGGTCACCGACGACAGCGCCGTGCGCAGGTCGATGGCGCCTCGCGCGCGCAACTCATCGCCGGTGACGACGGTGATGGAAGCTGCGGTATCGCGCAGCGATACCGGGATTTTCGAGGTGGTGACTTCGACAGGTTCCAGCGTGACCGGATCGGTCGTTTCAGCGGCCGACACCGCAGGCGACAGCAAGAGCAGCAACGCGACGGGCGCAACGCTGCGCGCAAACAGTGAACAAGGCATCAAGGAAATCCCCGGATTGGCCCGCGCCCAATGGGCGCGAGGCTTCGACACGGCAAGCTTGGATGCGAGCGGTTACGACGGCGTGTGCCATAGGTCACAGCCGCAAGCGGCGCCGTGCCCGGAGAGGACAAACGTTGAACGGAGTACGCGGGCGAGCCGGACTCGGATTAGACTCACGCGTCGTCTTGTACCAGCCGTAACACCAAGTCCGGGGAGACTGCCTTGAACCAATCGACCGTTCGTCGTCGCTCGTGCCATTTCGCCCTGATGCTCCTTCCGCTGTCGCTTGCGATCGGGTCTGCGCTCGCGACGCCCGCGGGTCCGGCCGCATCGCCAGGAAGCATCGGTCCCGCATCGGTCGACACGGCGCTCTTCAAGGCCTTGCACTGGCGCGGCATCGGTCCGTATCGCGGTGGGCGCGCGCTCGCAGTGACAGGCGTGTCCGGCGAGCCGGGCCTGTACTACTTCGGCGCGGTCGCTGGTGGCGTCTGGAAGACGATCGATTCGGGCGCGACCTGGACGCCGATCTTCGACAGCATGCCGATATCCTCGATCGGAGCGATCGCGGTCGCTCCGTCGAACCACAACGTGATTTACGTCGGCTCCGGCGAAGGCGCGCTGCGCGGCAACATCACCTATGGCGACGGCGTCTACAAATCGACCGACGGCGGCAAGACCTGGACCAACATCGGCCTGAAGGATTCCCGCCAGATCGGCGCGCTGATCGTCGATCCGACCAATCCGGACATCGTGCTGGTCGCGGCGATCGGCCATGCGTTCGGCGCGAATACCGAACGCGGCGTGTTCCGCACGACCGACGGCGGCAAGACCTGGAACAAGGTGCTCTACAAGGACGAGAACACCGGCGCGATCGACGTCACCTTCGATCCGCATGATCCGAAGACCGTCTATGCGGCGCTGTGGCAGGTGCGGCGCCAGCCGTGGAATTTCTCCAGCGGCGGCCCGGGCAGCGGGCTGTATCGCTCCAGCGACGAGGGCGCGACGTGGACCGAGGTGAAAGGCAACGGCCTTCCCGATGGCATCCTCGGCCGCATCGACGTGGCTGTTTCCGGCGCCGACTCCAAACGCGTCTACGCGATGGTCGAGGCGAAAGAGGGTGGCTTGTACCGCTCCGATGACGGTGGCCAGAACTGGAAGCTGATCACACAGGACGGCCGCGTGCGCCAACGCGCGTGGTACTTCTCGAAGATCTACGCCGACCCGAAATCCGTCGACACCGTTTACGCGTTGAACACCGGGATGCTGCGGTCCACCGATGGCGGCAAGAAGTGGGATCTGCTTCCCGCGCCGCACGGCGACCATCATGGCCTGTGGATCGACCCCGCCAATCCCGCGCACATGATCAACGCGAACGACGGCGGCGCGACCGTCTCGCTCGATAATGGCAAGACCTGGTCGACGATCGACAACCAGCCGACCGCGCAGTTCTACCACGTCGCCACCGACAACAATTTCCCGTACCGCGTGTACGGCGCGCAGCAGGACAACTCCAACCTCGCCACCGACAGCTTCTCCGACGATGGCGTGATCACCGCCTCGAACTGGTTCCCGGCCGGCGGCGGCGAATGCGGTTTCGTCGTGCCCGACCCGCGCAACACCGACATCATCTACAGCAGCTCGGAGAACTACTACGCGCGCTTCAACAAGCACGCGGGGATCTCGCAGGACATCAGTCCATGGCCGATCGACAACTCCGGCCATCCGGCCGGTGAACTCGCCCACCGGTTCAATTGGACCTCGCCGCTGATGCTCTCGCCGCACGATCCCGACGTGCTGTATGCGGCGTCGGAAGCGGTGTGGAAAAGCACCGACCACGGCCACAGCTGGACCGTCATCAGCCCCGACCTCACCCGCAACGACCGCGACAAGCAGCAGGCGTCGGGCGGTCCCTTGACGAAGGACATCACCAGCGTCGAGTACTACGACACCATCTTTGCGCTCACCGAGTCGCCGCTGAAGAAAGGCATGCTGTGGGTCGGCACCGACGACGGGATGGTGCAGGCCACGCTCGACGACGGCGCGCACTGGAACGCGGTCACGCCCGCGAACATGCCGCAGTGGAGTTCGATCGACATGATCGAGCCCTCGCATTTCGACGCCGGCATCGCGTACGTCGCGGCCGACCGCCACAAGCTCGACGACATCAAACCGTACGCGTACAGGACCGCCGATGGCGGCAAGACCTGGACCTCGATCGTCAACGGCTTGCCCGACGGCGCAGTCGTGCACGCGGTGCGCGAGGATCCGGTGCGACGCGGTCTGCTGTACGCGGCTACCGAACGCGGCGTCTTCGTGTCCTTCGATGACGGCGGCCACTGGCAATCGCTGCAACTCGATCTTCCGGCATCGCCGATCCACGATCTCGTCGTGCATGGCGACGACCTCGTGGTCGCGACACACGGCCGTGCGTTCTGGATCCTCGACAACGTCACGCCACTGCGGCAGGTCCGGTCCGCAACTTCGAACGAGAACGTCGTGCTCTACGCGCCGCAGACCGCGATGCGCCTGCACTATCCGGATGCGGTCGATACACATGCGCCGCACGGAGAGAACCCGCCCGCCGGCGCGCTGATCGACTACTACCTCAAGTCCGCGCCGAAGGGCGAGTTGACCATCGAGATCCTCGATGCGCAGGGCAAGGTGTTGCGCCACCTTTCGAGCACGCACAGCACCAAGGAAGTGCAGCCGCCCGAATGGCCCGACCAGATCGTGCCCAACGACCAGATCGCCGCGAAGCAGGGCATGAACCGCCTGGTCTGGGACCTGCGGATGAACGATCCGGCTCAGATTCCCGGCGCGTTCTATTCCGGCCCGACGCCGCGCGGGCCGCTCGTTCCGCCAGGCCGGTACCAGGTCAAGCTCACGGTTGGCGGGGTCACCCGCACGGCGCCGCTGACCGTTGTCGCCGATCCGCGCGTTCCGAACAGCGATGCTGCGATCCGCGCGAAGACAGAATTGTCGTTGAGCGTCGAGCACGACATCGACCGCCTGCATCGCGCGGTCAATGCGATCCGCAACACGCGCAACGAGTTGGTGCGCGTGCAGAAGGCGCTGGCGAACCGACCCGCGGACAAGGCGCTGATGGCTGAGGCCGATGCGCTGTCGAAGCGACTCGATCCGATCGAGCAACAGTTGATGCAGGTGAACATGAAGGGTTCCGAAGCGAACCTCGCGTTCCCCGGCATGCTCAACGAACAGTTCGCGACCTTCGCGTTGAGCCAGGACGACGCCGACACGATGCCGACGACGCAGCACGTGGCGTTCTACCAATCACTGCATGATCGGCTGGAGACGCAACTTGGCTTGTGGAAGCAAATGCAGGGCGAGGGGATTGCGGCGTTTAATGCGCATCTGAAGGCTAGTGGTGTTGCGCCAGTCGCTTCGGACTAAATTGACGCGCACGACTTGCTTGATGTTCCGAACAATGCCGATGACCCGAACCATCGGCGTTGTTCTTTCTGTCGCGGAAGCAGGGCGCTGGGCGTTTCTGAGATCGTGAGAATGTACTCTGCCCTCTCTCTCACTTTGCTTGGACGGAGCCTGACATGGCCGACAAGTTGAAAATTGAATTTCCGACTCAGGGATGAAAACCGGTTCTTACTTCGAGAAAGGAAATGCTCGATGCCTATGATCGTGCACACCGTTTTCGCAACCAAACCAAGGACCGCGACATGAAGGCAACGATCAGATCGGCCGTGCTGTGCATGGGTTTGTTGAGTGCGGCCGCATCGGCGCAGATGGTCTGGAAGTGCGAGGTCGGTGGCAGCGTCACTTATCAGCAGAGTCCTTGCGAGGCGCCGCGTGCGCTCGCGTCGCGTCCCGGTGCGGCTGCGGCGAATGGCCCGTTGCTTGGGACATGGAAAGAGGATCGCGCGTTGACCATGGCCTGGTTGCGCCAGCACTCGAACCTGACGAAGAAACAGGATGATTCCGTCGAGCCGAGGGTGGGATACCTGACCTACACCTTCACCAACGACCGCATGCAGATTTCCATGCCCGATCACGACGTGGTGGTCGACGGCGTGACCACGCACGTGAAGGGGATCCGCGATGACCTGCGTTATGTCGTGGTCGCGGCGAGCCCGAAGATGATCTCGGTTTCGGGCGCCGATCCGGACACGGGTGCGCCGACCATCGGCGAGTTCACCTTTGAAGGCCACGATACGATCTGGACTCCGATCGCCGGCAAGAGGAGGATCGGATACGGATTGGACCCCCACTTCCGCATGTATTTTCGGCGCGTGAAGTAGGCGCGTCCGGACAACGAAGAATCGAATCCGACGCCTCATTCCTTGCTTCGGCTCCATTCGCGTCGAAGTCAAGGGGCATCAGTGCGATTGACCTGCAAACCTGCGCACCGGAGCATGTCACGCTCGCGCTCCCGATCCCGGGTCGCGCTCTCGCAGGGATACGTCGTGAAAAATCTGTTTTCGTGGGGCAAGCCAAAGGAAGTAACGAAGCAGCCGATGTACAAGGTGATTCCGCCGGGCGAAAAGCTCGACCGGCTGAAGGCGTATTCGGAACACATCCTCGGCGTGCTCCGTTCCAGCGCTCCTGCGACGACCTACGGCGCGGCGGCGGTCGAGCGGTTGTCCGATGTCATCAACGGCGGTCGCCTCGGGTATGACGAAGCGGCGCAGACGAAGATCGCCAACCTGTACGGCTGCTTCCTCGGTACCTCGCTGATCGAGACGTACAAGGCCCATCATCCCCGCTGGATCGAGTCGGACGACGGCATGGGCATCGTCTTTGCGGCGCCTCCCGGCGCGGTGGAAAAGATCGCTTTCCCGATCACGCGCGTCTTCAAGCAGATCGAACAGGGCAACGTGTCCTCGATCCACGCATGGTTCCTGGCGATTCCCGAATTCATTGCATCCAACCCGAGGCGCTGATCCGCCACGTGCATCCGCCGCAGAGGCTTCCGAGGTAGTACTTTTGGTCTTTGGCCTGATGCTTTCGTGGCTTCCAGCGGACCAAGCGATGCCGACCCCCAAACCGCCGATCGACAACGCCAAGCTCGACCGCATCGTCGCCGAGGCCAGGCGCAATGCCGAGCAGCGCAACCAGGGCTATCGCGAGCTGGCCTTGAAGATGTATCCGTGGGTGTGCGGTCGTTGCGCGCGCGAGTTCACGCGGGCCAACCTGCAAGAGCTGACCGTGCACCACCGCAACCACGATCACGACTTCAACCCGCCCGACGGCAGCAACTGGGAATTGCTGTGTGTCTATTGCCACGACAACGAGCACTCGCGTTACATCGATCACACCGGTGGGAGTGCGCTGGACGCAGAAGACAAACCGGCGGCGGCGACCAGCAATCCATTTGCCGCCTTGAAATCGTTGCTGAAGCGCGACTCCTGAATCTGCGAAGCATCGGAGAGGTGCGGCCGAAGCCGCGCATGCTCACGGGTTCTTTCTACGTGCCCGCCGGATTACCGGAGGCGCCAGGCGCGGGGGCTGGCTTGTTGATGGAATGCTGGCGGCGCATGCGATCCTGCACTGCATCGACCAGTTGCTTCGGGCGGATTGGCTTGAGCAGGAAATCATCGCCGCCGGCATTGAGCGCCTCGAGCCGCGAATCCGGATCGCTTTCGCCGGACAGGAACACGATCGGCAAGCGCGCGTAATGCGGATCTTCGCGGATCAGCAGGGTGACCTCCACGCCATTGGCGAACGGCATGTGCAGGTCCATCAGCAGCAGGTGCGGGTGCAGCGATTTGAGCGACGCAAGCACCTTCATCGGGTCGTCTTCCACTTCGGCCTGCATGCCTGCGTTGGTCAAAATCGTCTGCGCGTAGAACGCATCCGCGCGATTGTCCTCGACGATGAGCACGCGCGCCTTCTCGTCCACGCCTGACGAATTCAGGGCGCGCAAGCGGTCGACGATGTCGCTGATGTCGAACGGCGGCGTGACCAGCAGGTCCACGCCCGCGCGATGCGCGGCGCGACGCGTCTTCACGCTGTCCTGCGCCATGACGACGACCTGGATGCGCCGCTCGAGGCGCCGGCGTTGCTGCACGTCGCGGCGCAGCGTGTCGATTGCGGTCAGGTCGGACATGTGCGAGGCGTCCACGAGCACGACTTGCGGCAGCACCGCCTTCACCAGCTCGGACAACTCATCGACGGATGCAAGCGCTTCGATCTCGTAGCCTTCGGATTCGAGGCGCTTTCCCAGTTCGGTCGCGAACGTGTTGCCGTCACTGAGGTGGTAGATGCGGCGCACGGCGGATTCGCCGGTTGCAGCCGCCAGAGCTGGCGCGGCGGGTGCAGTGGATTCGGGCAGTGCCTGCTTGACCGGCTCGACCGGTCCGGTCGTTTCCGCCATCGCGGCCGGGGCATCGCGCACTTCCGTCGCGTGTGCCGGCTCGCTGGGCTCGACACGAGGCTGGGCTTCGACGATCAGGGACTGCGACTCGGTGACTACCGCCGACAGCAGCTCCAGCATGCGCGAGCTTTGCTGTGGATCGGGGGAGCTTCGTTTGGTGATGTGCTCGCCAACGCCCTGCGCCATCTTCACCAGGTTCCGGCGGATTTCCGTCAGGCTGTAGCGGCCGCTGGTTTCGGCGAGCCGCTGCACGTCGCCGCGAAGGACCATCATGCCGGCGGGGTCCCAACCCACTTTTCCATAGCGTTGGATGCGCTGTTCGAACGCCTCGATGCGCTTGGGCAAGTAACGCAGGAACGCTTGGCGATCCTCGTCCTGCCGGGCCGAGATGGGGGTGGTCTCGATCATATGGCTTTCCTCGAAAGGCATTGTCCACTTTTTTCGCTGGCCGGGACTGAACCATTGATGCAGGTCAATGATGCCTTCCCGACGGCGGTGTCAAATCTGCGCCATGTCCCGGTTTCGCATTTTCGAGGAGATCCGATCATGATCAAGGACCTGGTTGTTCCGATCACCTGCACCGCGGGCGACGCCAACGCGGTTGCCGTAGCCGTTGCGCTGGCAACGCAGGAGAACGCGCACCTGGCCCTCCTCGAATTCGTGAACCTGCCGATACCACCCGCGGGTCCATGGGGAGGCGCGGAAGTGGAACTTGGAGATCTCTACACCAAGTTCCGCGACGAGGCGGAAAAAGATGCCCACGGGTGGCGCGAGCGGTTGTCGAAGGAGGCGCTGTCGCTGTCGTCCGAGGTGCGCGTGATCGAATCGCTCTTCACCGAATCGTCGGACATGGCCGCACTGCACGCGCGTTATGCCGACTTGTCCGTGATGACGATGGCGACCGACGTCGTCCGCGACGCGCCGGTGATACGCGACTTCTTCACATCGCTGTTGCTCGAGTCCGGTCGTCCGGTGCTGCTGGTGCCTCCGGGTTATGCGTGGCGGCCGGCGAAGCACGTCGTGGTGGCATGGCAGGCCAAGCGTGAAGCCACGCGCGCCCTGCACGACGCGATGCCGTTCCTGCACGCGGCCGAATCGATCGACGTGCTGGAAGTGGGCGAGACCTGGGGCGATGGCGGCGACGGCCCGCAGCCGGGTGCGGACATTGCCGCGCACCTGGCGCGCCACGGACTCAAGGTGCGCGTCGTCGTGCATCCGCGCAGCGCCGATTCCATTGCCCTGTCGCTGGTGCGTCATGCGCAGGACACCGGCGCGGAACTCATCGTCGCGGGCGGCTACGGGCATTCCCGATTCCGCGAATGGGTCCTCGGCGGCGTGACACGCGAGCTGGTATCCGGAGCCTGTTCCGTGCCGATCCTGTTCTCGCATTGAGAAGCCGAACATCCGATGCCGGAAGCGTCCTGGCTGCACTGCCAGCCGCGCGCCTGCGATCGCTGCTCGCGGTTCTCCTGCTACTCGTCGCAGGCATGGTCTTCGCGAATCCGGGTGCGAAGGAATCCTCGCCGGTCGATCTTCCTCCCGGCGCGCTCAAGCCCGGCGAATTCATCTGGGCGCCCGAGGCCGTGCCGTCCGGGCCGCTGGTGATGGTGATCAGCCTCGATGAACAGCGTGCCTACGTGTATCGCAACGGATTGCGCATCGGCGTGAGCACGATCAGCACCGGCAAGAAGGGCAAGGAAACGCCGACCGGCGTGTTCACGATCCTGCAGAAGCAGAAGGTCCATCGTTCGACGCTGTACGACGATGCACCGATGCCCTTCATGCAGAGGCTGACCTGGGACGGCGTCGCATTGCACGCCGGCAACCTGCCGGGCTACCCGGCGTCGCACGGGTGCGTGCGCCTGCCGTACGAGTTCGCGCGCAGGCTGTACGACGTCACGAACTACGGCATGACGGTGGTGGTGGCGTCGGAGTCGACCGAGCATGCGCAATTCGCGCATCCGGGTTTTTCGTCGCCGGCGACGAACCAGGTGCAGGTACCGCGCCTGTCGCGCGCGCATGCCTACGAGTGGACGCCGGACAAGTCGCCCGACGGACCGCTCACGATCCTTGTGGGGACTTCCGACCGGATCGTGCTGGTGATCCGCAACGGAATCGAGATCGGCCGCGCCCGGCTCCGCGTGACCGGCACGGCGCCATTCGGCACGCAGGCCTATGTGATGCTGGCCGGCGATTCTGGTGTGCCGAGCACGGTGGTTCCCGGCCGGCCCAGCCACAATTGGCAATCCATTCCCTTGCCCGGCTATTCGGCGAGGCAGGGGACGTCGCTGGATCCGGAAGCGGTCGGCCGCGTCTCGGTGCCGCCGGGATTCGCAAGCCTGGTTTACGACCAGATGGTCCCCGGAACGACGCTGGTGCTGACCGACGCACCCGTGCAGACGAGGGCGACGGCCAAGGCGATGACTGTCATCACCGCCGAGGGCGAGCGGGAGGATGAGGACGCTCCTGCCAATGCGGACGATCCCGGACATTGATCCTCCGTGATTTTTTAACGAACTCGGGGGTATGCTGTACATCGGATTAATAGGGGCTTCCCCGATGCGATTGATGCTTCTGCTGGCGAGCGCGCTGCTCGTCCCCGTGCTTGCGGCCGCGACCGAATCTCCCGCCGTCCTGATGCATCGCCTCGCCCCGGACGCCGATCCGCGCGTACTCGCGCTCGCGCTGGAAGCGCGCGACTGCGCCGCGGCGCAGTTCGGCAATGCGCCATCGCCGCGGCTGGCGGTCATCGATTACTCGCTGCCATCGACCAAGCCCCGCCTGTGGGTATTCGATCTCGGACAACAGTCGCTGCTGTTCCACGAATACGTGGCGCACGGGCAGGGCACCGGCGAGAACCTCGCGCACGCGTTTTCCAATCGCGACGGCAGCCATGAGAGCAGTCTTGGCCTGTTCCGCACCGGCCAGACCTACCAGGGACACAACGGTTATTCGCTGCGCATGGAAGGCCTGGAGCCGGGCGTCAACGATGCCGCGATGGCGCGCGAGATCGTCATGCACGGTGCGGCCTACGTGAACCCCGACATGGCGCGCCAGCGCGGTCGCCTCGGACGAAGCTGGGGTTGTCCAGCGCTGCGCCCGCAGGTGGCGCCGGCGGTGATCGACAGCCTGAAGAACGGCCAGATGATCTTCGCGTACTACCCCGACAGCAACTGGCTCGCGCATTCGCCGTTCATCGCCTGCAAGAACCGGCGCGTCGCGTCGGCGCCCTGATCCGGGGCCGCCCGCACAGGCCGCTCGCGTCGATCAGCTTGCAGGAGCGGGCGGGGGAACCAGCTCGAGTTCGTAGACGTCCTGTCGCGCCTCTTCGTCGGTTTTCTTCTGGAATCCGAGGAACGACACGAGTTCCCTCATCTGCAGGTTCTCGATCGGGACGAAGGTGAACATCTTCTTGATGCCCATCGAACGCGCCACCTCGATCAGGTGCTTCATCAGCAGCGTGCCCAGTCCCTTGTCCTGCCATGCGATGCCCACGGTCACCGAGCATTCGCAGGTGGCGATGTCGCTATCGGTGCGGTAGCGACTCACGCCGACGATGCGTTCGTGGCCGTCTTCCTTGACGATCGCGACGAACGCCATCTCGTGCACGTAGTCGATATTGGTGAGCTGGTCGAGGGCCTCCTCGCTGGGGCGGCCGAGTTGCCCGAAGGCCTTGAATCGCAGCGCGTCGAGCGGAAGGTCCTCGATGAAGGCGCGCTCGGCTTCGCGGTCGAGCCTGTTGATCGGGCGAATGAGCACGCTAGAGTGGTCGCGCAACGTATCGTGCCAGCGCGGGTATTCGCGGAATGGTGATTTTTCGGTCGTCGTGCTCATCGCAGTTCTCCGCGGTTCTTCCGGATGCTTTCGGTGCTCTCGACACTATCGGCGCGGGCCGCAGTCGACTTGACCTGCATCAAGGACCCGCGCGATTCCATCGCGATCACCCCTTGGCCTGGAGATCCAGTTCGTGCCGGACCAGGGTGGCGTCATCGGGATCGGGCCGCGCGTGGAAGCCGAGGTGGCTCGCGAGGTCCTTCATCTGGGCATTCTCGGCGGAGTCGATCGACACCATCCTCCGGATGCCCCTGGCACGCGCGACCTCGATGAGGTGCTTCATCAGCAGCGTCCCAAGGCCCCTGTTTTGCCATTCGTCGTCGACGGTCACCGCGCACTCGCACTGGGTTTCGTCGCGATCGGTGCTGTAGCGGCTCACGCCGACGATCGTTTCCTGCGCGTCCTTCACGACCACGGCGACAAAGGCCATTTCGTGGACGTAGTCGATGTTCGTGAACTGATCGAGCATTCGCTCGCTGGGCTCGGCGATCGAGGCGAGGAAGCGCATGTGCTGCGTCTGTTTCGACAGGTGCTTGATGAAGGATCGTTCGGCCTCCCGATCCTGCTTGCGGATGGGACGGATCAGGACATGGCTTCCGTCGGCGAGCGTCTCCGACCAGCTTGGGGACTCGCAGAAGTACTCGGGTCCGTAGCGGGATTTCATGGCATTTCCTCCACATCGTCTGGAAAAAGGGCGGCGCCCGGATCAATGCGCCGTGTAGCCGCCATCGATCACGAGTTGCGAACCGGTGACGAATTTCGATTCCTCGGACGCGAGGTACACGACGCCCCAGGCGATGTCGTCCGGCTCGCCCATGTGGCCGAGCGGATGCAGCGCATCGACGTCCCTGCGGGCCGCGTCGATGTCGGTCGCGCCGCTATCGTGCAGGTGGTGTTCGACCATTGGTGTCCAGATGAAGCCCGGATGCACCGAATTCACGCGGATGCGGTCCGGCGCGTAGATCAGCGCATCGGTCCTGGTCATCAGGCTGATCGCGCCCTTGGATGCGTGGTAGGGCGGGACATCCGGCGCACCAACCAGGCCGTAGATCGAGGACAGGTTGATGATGCTGCCGCCACCCGCGCGTTGCATGTGGGGGATCGCGTGTTTCGTGCAGAAGAAAACGCCCTTGACGTTGACCGCCTGCACGCGGTCCCACTCTTCCTCGGTGATTTCGTGGGTGGGCTTGTTCGCGCCGGCGATGCCCGCGTTGTTCACCAGCACGTGCACCGCGCCGTAATGCGCTGCGGCGCCGTCGATGGCGGCTTTCACGGAATTCTCGCTGGTCACGTCGACGTGCCAGTAGCGCGCGGCGATACCTTTCGCCTGCAACGATTCGGCGAGGGCATTGCCGACATCGTCGAGCACGTCGAACAATGCGAGTTGCGCGCCCTGCTCGCCCATGCGCAGGGTGCACGCGCGCCCGATGCCAAGCGCGGCGCCCGTGACGATGCAGACTTTTCCATTCAGGCGATTCATCTATTTTTTTCCCGGATCATGCATGGATGGTTGCGACAGCCGGGGTTCCCGGAGGCGGAAGCGGGACATCGATCCACGGCTGGATCGACGATTGGATGCAGGCTCGCGCCGCCGCAATCCCATCGATCGCCGGCGCGGATCCGGCACCGGCGGATTGGGAACGCGCCTGCGCGGACCCGGAACACGGATCGAGCGCATCGCTGGTGCCGTTGGCGAGCAAGGCGAGCCGCGGTTGCGGTTCGATCGCCGTCAGCTGGCGATGGCGCACGCCACGGCTGGCGGCGACGGCGAGCAGCGCATCCGGCAGGCGGCGGTCGCGCCAGCTGTCGAGCAACAGGGCCGGCGCGGGTTCGCGCGGTCCGCGTTCGGCGACCAGGTCGCACTCGCCATGCAGCGTGCCGGATGCGAGCGCGGAGCCGAGCACGCGCGCGAATTCGGCTGCGCGCGCATCGTCGTAGGCGATTCCCAGCAGCTCCAGCGCATCGGCAAATCCGATGATCCCGATGCGCAGGGCAGGCGCCTCCGATGGGGCCGCATGCGTCGCGATCAACGCATCGTCGAGCATGCGCACCGCCAGCGCGGCGATGCTGGCGAAACGCTCATCGTCGAAGCGTGCCTGCCGCGACCGCGGCGCGATCACGAAGGCAGCCACGTTGAGGACCGCGCACGGCGCTTCGATCGAGGATAGATCGGCGCCAGTGCCCGCCAGCCGCAGCAGGCGCTCGTCGGGCAGGAGTTGCCAGCGACTGAATGCCTCGACGTAGCGGGGCGCCCAGCCTTGCACGTCGGGCACAGGCGCAATCGCATTCGCCACCCGCGACCAGGTGGCGTCGATCGTGCGATCGTGCAGACGGTCGGCATCGCGCCAGCGGAACCAGTTGTCCCAGGCGTCGACGGAGTCGGGGTTGGTGAACCGTGTTGTCCGTACCACGTTGCGATCCTCGAATCCTGCGATCGGCGAATGCGGGGATCATTGCAGCGTGGTTGCGGGAGTGAATTGACCGGTGTCAACAAACCCGTGGATTGCGCGGAAGGCATGCGGGTGCGGCACGGTTACCTGCTGTTACAAGCGGTTACAACACGCACATCGTCCCGTGCAATGGCGTTGCTAGCTTGCAGGCGTGAATCAACCACCGACCGGAGCCGCCGCCATGTTCGACTCGCAAACCCCCGCCGATGCGTCATGCCATGCCGCGACCGAATTGCCTGGCGCGCCGATCCCGCAGCGGTTCGCCGCATCCGGACTGGAATTGCTGCTGCAGGGACTGCCGCTGCGCCGTCGCCGCATTCGCGCGAAGGAACACGTGTTCCGCGCCGGGCAGCCGCGACAGGCGCTGTACCTGATCCATGCCGGCTTCTTCAAGACCTGCCTGGTCAGCGAGGATGGCCGCGAGAAGATCACCGGTTTTCGCCTGCGCGGCGACCTGCTTGGCATGGACGCGCTCGATATGCCGGTCTATGCCTGCGACGCCGTGGCGCTCGATATCGGCGAAGTGTGGGAACTGCCCTGCGCGCACTTGCGCGATAGCGTGCCGAACTTCGAGGAACGGCTTACCGCCGCCCTCGCGAGCGAGATCCGCCGCGATTGGGGCTGGATGCTGGCGGTCGGCACGTTGTCGGCCGAACAACGCGTCGTGTCGTTCCTGCTCGATCTCGCCGCGCGCATGCAGGTCCTCGGGTTCAGCTCGCGCAGCCTGATGCTGCGCATGACACGCGCCGACCTCGGCAATTTCCTCGCGCTGCAACTGGAAACCGTCACGCGCGCGCTTTCGCACCTGCAAGCGATGGGACTGATCGTCGTCG
>Ga0157375_10002170_pt1 | contig 16959 bp, 15 predicted proteins | sample M35metaG_FD_115311 | JGI IMG/M metagenome (GOLD analysis project Ga0157375, IMG submission 115311) | Miscanthus rhizosphere microbial communities from Kellogg Biological Station, Michigan, USA - M3-5 metaG | ecosystem: Host-associated > Plants > Roots > Rhizosphere > Soil | place: USA: Michigan... | reverse complement strand
TACCAAACCAACGGAAATTACAACTACATCAGAAACGATCAGTACAGAAGAAACATGACCGTAAGCATCACTTACAACTTCGGAAATCAGAAAGTGAAAAAAGTAAGAGACATCGAAGGCGCTTCTGATGCTATCAAAAGCAGAACAAGATAAAACAATCATTCATTCATATACATTATTTTGTACAGCAACTCACTGAGAAATCGGTGAGTTTTTTATCTTTATAGGTATGAAAACTTTCGTTAACCTTTTTGTCGGTCTATTAATTCTGCTCCTCAATATTGATTGCAAAGAAAAACCGATCATCATTAATAAAAACACTTCTTTTGAGGTCAAGAAAAACATTTCTTACGGCAAAGATTATGAACAGAAAATGGATATATATCTTCCAAATAATAAAGATTCTGCGCAAAAAGATGTATTCATTATCATTCATGGCGGCGGTTGGCGAGGGGGTGATAAGTCTCAGTTGACGACTTTCATTTTTTCAATGATGGAAAAATTTCCGAATTCAATTTTTATTAATATGAATTACAGACTGGCTTCTATCAATCGTTTTGCCCTTCCTGATCAAACGAATGATATTAAGAATGTTATTGATTATTTAGAAAAAACTTTACAGTATAAACCTCAATTAATCCTTCTGGGAAACAGCGCCGGCGGGCATTTATCAATGCTGTATGCTTATAAATTCGATAAAAATAAAAATGTTAAAGCCGTTGTCAATATTGTGGGTCCGGCAGATTTGTCTGATCCCGGGTTTAAAAATTATGAAGATTATTCCTTTATTGAAAAACAGTTGATCGATCCGAAAATTCTTCCACAAGATGTCTCGGCAATGGATTTTGGAAGTCCTACACATTGGATTAATAAAAATTCTCCGTCCACTTTATCTTATTACGGAAAAATTGATAAGGTCGTCCCTTTATCTCAGAAGAAAATTCTAGATTCTGTTCTTTCTAAAAATGATGTTTCTCATGAATCTTACGAATTCAATGGAGGTCATGTTGATTGGGAAAAAGGGAAAAATTCGACATTTTTAATTAATACTATTGAAAGTTTCCTCAAAAAGGCAGATAAAAAATAAACGCTCTGAAATTTTCAAAGCGTTTGATTTAATTTTATTCTGATTTTACAACTTCCGTTCGTTCCGAAACTCCATTAGAATTAAAGGCTTCGATCTGGAAATAATAAGCGTCTGTTCGGTCAGCTCCGGTAAAGAAATATTCATTTTTACCATACACCATGATGCTTCCGTACATTTTATCAGGAGATTTCCCCCAATAGATCACATATCCGTCGGCATCAGAATTCTGTTGCCATTTCATCCAAATGCTTCTTCTTTCTCCATATTTTTTAGGATCTGCTCTCAAAGGAACAAAATTCTCAACTTTTGGAGGTGCTGCTCCCGCTCCTTTTCCAAACACCCTGAAACCACTCAATGCAAATTTTCCTGTAGGCATTTTTAAGTTTTCCATTTTCAGGAATCTTGCCTTTGCAGGCTTTTCCAATTCTACATAATCATGAGGAACGTCTTTTGTATTTTTGCTTTTATCAACAATTACATGCCATTTTTTACCGTCGTTCGAACCGTAAATTTTATACTGATGCATTTTCCCAAACGTCTTCCCTAAAAATTCCACATCCTGATCTGCATAATTAATTTGAATCGCATTGATCGTAGAAACTTCACCTAAATCCGTCTGAAACCATTCACCTGAATTGCCTGTTTTTGCACTCCAATAGGTCTTGATATCTTCATCCACCGCCAGATTTGGCTGATAACCACCCAAAGTCGATGAAACCTGAACGGGTTTATTGTAATTCAACAACATCCAACCTGCAAAAAGACCCTTTGAAAAATCTTTTCCCTGTGCATATTGCGGAAGGTAAGTCGGATAATCGCCATAAGCTGTATTACAGTACATTACATCATCTTTATCAAATCCTGCTGGCCAGATTCCCAGTCTTCTTTCAAAATTATTTTTCGTTGAAATAAATATCGTTGAAATATGCCACCAGTTTTTATAATTATCCTCAAACGTTGCACCGTGTCCTGCCCCTCTCGCAAAACCTCCCGGCTTGTAAGAAAACGGATTATGCTGCTGATATTCAAAACCTTCCAATGGCTTATCACTCACATACACTCCGTCAGAATATCCGCTGAACTCTGTTGCAGGAGCTCCATATTGCATATAGTATTTTCCGTTGTGCTTGGTCATCCAGGCTCCTTCTACGAAAGGCTGTAAGAAAACATTGTCATTGTATTCCCCGAATCTTTCCCACCCGTGATCTTCAGGTTTTAGCTTAATAATTGGCTTTACAAAACCTTCTGACTGTAAAGTTTTTACTTTAACTTCGGTTCCCAACAATGGCCATTCATTGCTTGAACCCCAATATAAATACAGTTTATTTTTATCTTCATCATAATGAAAAGCTGGATCCCAAGCTCCTACTTTTAAAGTATCTACAGCTATTTTCCAGTCGTCTTTTGTAGGATTTGTACTTTTCCAGATCGGAAAATCCTGTTCCCACGTTGATCCGAAAACGTATAAAGTATCTTTCATCGCCCAAACCGCAGGTGCGTTCAGATCGTGTTGGTATTTGTTGTCTCTAAGGAATTTTCTTTTCACGAATTTCCAATCCAGCATATCGTCACTGTACCAGTATCCCTCCTGATTTGTTGAAAAAAGGAATAGTTTGTTTTTAAAATTAACAATCACCGGATCTGCAGTCGCACGGTGTTTTCCCTGGCTTGAAAAATTTTTAAAAGGCGTATATCCGTAATCAATATTGATCGGATTACAAAATGTTTTTTGCTGGGCGTTTAAACCGATTCCCAACAAAAAAGCATACAAAAATAAGTACTTCTGCATCTTCATTTTTTTTACATTAAAAACAAATTTACTTAACTTTTTTCGTTTTTCCTCCAAATAAAGCCGTCCAATAAGTAATGTGTTAATTGCGGAACCACGAGTAAGGGAACTAAGAATTGAAACCAATTTAATGAAAGTTGAAAATCAAATGAAAAATGTTCGCGCCAAACTAAAATTTCCCATAAAAATTCTTCAAAAAAGGCAAATCCAACAATTACAACGATAAATAAAAAAATTCCGAAAGTTGATTTAAAAACAGAAAGCTTATTTAATTCCTGAGAGTTTTTTTGTTTAATTTCCCTTATGTAGATCAAAGCAACGTAAGGAATTCCATGTGAAATGACATTAAGAAAAGTGAAAACCAAATCATTATTAAAATAGACAATCCCAAAATACCATGAAAAATAAGTGCCTGTAATTAATGTGATTTTGGGAACATTAATCTGTTTGGTTTTAAAAATCTCAAAGACAGTTTTAATGATCCAAACAGACAGAATCAGGACATATAAAACAGTGATAAAATTTGTATAATTCGGTAAAATTTTAAACCAATTAAATTCATTTTCAACAAACCAAGTGAAAGCTCTTGGCGTTTTAAACCAATACAGCATTGGGAAAATTGTTGCAGAATAAACAGCAACCTCATCGATTCTTTTATTCCAGTTATTCGGTTCAAAACGTGCATAAATGCGCATAAAACCATATTGCTGCCGGATAAAATGAAAGACTGCTACCAAAGCCAGGACCGACCAAAATGTCAGACTCCCGAGTTGGTATAAAATTAAGCCTAAAGCCCAACTCAAAACAGGGATCCCGTAATACAAAAGTTTCCTTTTCTGAACTTCTTCTTTAACAAAATAGGTTTTAAACAATGTCGAATACACATGCGCAACATCCACAAAAACGATTAAAAATAACCATGTATAAAAAGAATAATGATTTTCTAACCCTTGAATCTGCTTCTGAAAAAGAAAAATAATCAGTAAAATCATAAAAGGCGGTGATAAAATAAACCATCCGTCTGTTTTTGCATTATGTATCCAGGGTTGTTTCATATCATTTTTTCTGCAGTTCTCCATCCCTGATAAAAGGCTTCTTCAAAGATTGAAATTCCCGATAAATCAGTATGAGCAAAGAAAATTTTTCCGTCGATTGGCAGTTTTGCTTCTTGAGTTTTTTCTCCAAAAATCTGATTCGGAACAGGAGTAACCATCGCATGACCGATCTTGTGAAACTGCATTTCAATAATAAAATCTTCGATCAAAGGGTGGGCTTTTTTTAGATCATCCAGAACAAGACTTTTAAGCTCGTTTTCCTTCATAGAATAAAGTTTTCTTCTTGCTTTTTTGCAATCATCTGTGGAAAAACTTCTGTAGTAGGTGATCACTTTCTCACCCATGATTTGATCCACATTCTGATGCTGATCGTAAATATAACCCAAACCGTCTGAACCGTAAATCACATTATCCCAAGCCAGTTCTTCATCACCTCCGAATTCATTTTTCAAAGTAATCGTTGTTAAAAGCCATGGAACATAGTTAAAATTTTCAGCTTTTTTATGATTGAAAATTCTTTCGTTGACAAATTGTGGCGTCGCAAACAGAACTTTTTCTGCAATAATCTTTTTTGTTTTTTTTTGGATGTTATCAAAGCTTAAAACCTCAACGCTTTTTTCATTTAATTTTACATCAAAAACTAAATGTTTCGTTAAGCTTTTCCCATCTGTATATTTTGAAAAATGCTTTGCTAATCTTGCATTTCCTTCCGGCCAGGTAAAAACCTGATCTTTATATTTTTTGCTCCAGTTGTTTTTTCTTCCTGCAAAATAATGGATTCCCGCCCAGGCCGAAACATAGTCAATTCCTAAACCGTAGTCGTCTCGACAGGAATAATCCAGCAACCAAAGTAATTCTTCTGATTTGAAATGTTCTGTTCCAAGAAAACTTTTAAACAATATTTTTTCTAATTGGATCAATCCAGGATCTTCACTTGAATCCTCAATCGGAATTGCAAAAAAATACTTTCCATCTTCTCCTTTTTTATCGCGAAAATCATCCATCAATTTGAAAAAACGGTCAAATTCTTTCTGAGTCTCTTCGGAAATTCCTTTTTGCGGAACAATATCGTTTTGCCATGAATTTTTGAAAAATAATCGTTCCTGTTGACGAAAAGTCATTTGATATTCATCTAAAATCGGTTCGCTATTTTCATCGTCACCCTGATAAATGTTACATTCTTTTAAAAAATCGATGATCTCCGTATTTTCTTTATTCGGCAGCGGTAAATAATGTGCGCCCAAAGGAAATTTTGAAAATTTATTTTGTCCGTTGGAAGAATTTCCGCCTAAATGATCTTCCATTTCGAGTAACAGATAATTATTTTCATTATTCTGACTGAAAAATCTACATGCTGAAAGCCCGGAAATTCCACCTCCAACCACGAGATATTTTGTATGAATTTCTTCTGTAAATTTAGGAAAATCTTTAGCCCAAAGCTTGTGCCCGAGAACGTGATTGGTTCCGGTGATTTTAAGCAACCACGCTTTTCCTTTTTTCTCACAATATTGTAGAAAAGGAAGCATCAGGCTGCCTAAAAAGATCGTTTTAAGAAAATCTTTCCTACTGTACTTTTCCCCACTCTTCATCGAAATAGCGTACTAAAATTTGATTATCCAATCGATTGACCTCTACGTCTTTCGTCTTCATATCTTTTGTGAAATATGACATCTGAGAAAAGTTGTAATCGTAAAATTTTAAATCGGGAATTCTTCTGTAAATCTTATTGTTAATAGGTTCAAAAGACGCCATCGAAAACCCCCACTCCCCAAAAGACGGAACATATGTATGATACGCCGAAGTAAACGGGAAAATCTGATTCATTGTTTTCTCAATACACCAAAAAGATTTTGGCGCAAAGTATGGTGAAGTTGTCTGAACAACGATTTTTGTGTCTAAAGTTGTCAGTTTTTCCAATTCTTTATAAAACTGCAGAGAATATAATTTTCCTAAGCTATAATTGGACGGATCAGGAAAATCAATGATAATAGCTCCGAATTTTTGTTTGTTTTCTTTTACCCAAATGTAAGCATCTTTGTTGATGACCTTCACTTTCGGATTGGATAAAGAACTGTGATTTAGCTCGCGCATAGTTTCATTGGTTTTGAAAAAATTTGTCATTTCTCCATCCAAATCTACCAATGTGACATCTTTTACTTCTTTATATTTTAAGACTTCACGAACGGCAAAACCGTCGCCACCGCCCAAAATCAGGACATGATCAATATTTTTTGACATTGACATCGCAGGATGAACCAACGCTTCATGATAACGATATTCGTCGGTAGAGGAAAACTGTAAATTGTTATTTAAATATAACCGAAATTCACGATTATTCCTCGTTAAAACGATTCTCTGATAAGGTGAGCTTTTCGTATAAACAATATTTTCACCGTATAATTTCTCTTCGGAATACGATAAAATTTTATCTGAAAAAATAAAAAGCGCTAACAGAAAAACAAATGCTCCGATTGCTTTTACCTTCAATGAAATCGGTTTCGATAATTCTTTTTTAAGATAAAAACATAAGAAAATGGCGATCGAAATATTAATCAAACCAAAAAACAAAGGTGTTTTTACAATTCCTAAATTTGGAATTAAAACTAACGGAAATAGTATTGAGGCTAATAAAGCTCCGATATAATCGAACGCGAAAACATTAGAAATTAAATCTTTAAACTGAACTTTATCCTTTAAAATATTCATCAACAGAGGAATTTCCACGCCAACCAAACATCCTGTAAAAAACACAAAAAGATATAAAACCGCTTCAAAATGCGCCAAAGTATTGAATAAAATAAACAAAACCACCGAACTTATTCCTCCAACAATTCCGACGAGAATTTCTATCTCAACGAATTTATCGATCAGATTTCCTTTGATAAATTTCGCAAAATAAGAACCCACTCCCATCGAAAAAAGATAAACCCCGATGATGAAAGAAAACTGCTTCACGGAATCTCCCAAAAGGTAACTCGCCAGAGCGCCGGCCACCAATTCGTAAATCAGTCCGCAGGTTGCAATGACAAATACCGAAAACAGCAATAAAAGTTCGAGAGGAATCCTCTTTTTATCCATGAATTGCCGCGCTTATGATAATTGAAATTCCAATGATAAATGCTCCGAAAATGATTGCCAATGCCGTATTCTTATTTTGAGAAATCTCGTGCCAAGTTTTCTCCGGGGTTAGTTTTTCAATGATAACATAGCAAACCAACAAAATTGCAATTCCTAAAAAAGAATAAATAATTGAGTTGATTATTGGTAAAAAGTTTATTTGATCCATAATTTATATTTTATTTGTGATAGTATCGGTAATAGCCCACCCCTCCTGTGGAATGACGTCTTGTTGTTCCGTCTCTGTAGGTTTCTGTTTTTGCGCAATCACACACCTGATTTCCCGCGTAGGTAAGATAGACAAACCAGCTCAGGAATATGCCTCCCATTAAGCATATAAACCAATTTTCTCTGATATAATTAATCAATTTTGCCATAATTTATGATTGAGGATAAGGTGAGTTTGAACTGTTTTTCCATTTTGAAACATTGAAAAGATATCTTCCCCAATAACAAGCGATGAAAAATACGATCATCAAAACTAAAACGATTGTAAAATTCCAGAATGAAACGGGAAGCCATGTTGCTTTTATATCAACAGAATTAGTCTCTGTGGCCGGTTCCACAATTTTTGTTACGTTTTGCGTGGCATTTACATTTAAAAGTGAATCAAGATTTTTTCCTTCAAATGCTTTTCTTACCAAACTTCCAAATGTTGACTGATCATTTTTCAATGTTTTAATGTCTCCAAAAGAAACAGACTCTTGTGTGTTTCTGTTTACCACATTGATAAGCCCTGAAGCTTCTCTGTAAATTGAAATTCCGTCAGACGAAACATAACTTGCCGGAGCAACATTTGTTGTAAACAAAGACTCCTGTCTTTCTGCAGAAATCAAGAAATGATATTTTCCTGAAGAAACTCCGCACAGATTAAAATCTTCCGTTGTATTTCCTTCCGACCAGCGTTCTCCGTCTTCAACTCCGTGATATTCTTCAATGTCTTTGGAGGTGTAAACTATTTCGTTCGTAGATTCATTAACAAGACTTAACTGAACATTGGCCCAGGAATTATCAACACCAGAATATACCTTTACCTTCAATGGTGCAGAACCTCCTGACAACGTAAAGCTTTTGCTTACCATTTCCTTGTTTTTTACATCTTCAAACTTTATTTTTTGTTCGAAAACAGGATAGTTGGTTCTTGTGGTGTAAACGTAAAGCTGTAGAAGGCAAATCAAAAGTGCAGCAACACAGAAAATATTGATCATTTGCTTAATGTTCACATAATAAGGCTGAACAATTCCGATTCCTGTATAGTTGGGAAGATTCTGAATTTTAAAAGCTTTTTGAACTTTATACTTTGAAATATGTTGTCCGAAAAAATATTGAGTTTCACCATTTGACTTTTCCTCAGAAATCATTTGGGTTCCGTTTACATATTCTCTGTAAGTGGAAAGTCCGAAATCTAAACTGTCTTCAAAAAAACCTGCAGCCGCGTGAATGTGGCATTCTGTGGTTTCGTACCAACGATAATTTAGCAAGTGGAATTCTACAACCCTACTATTCCAGGATTTTCTCTTTATGTCTTCTTTATGAATAGACTGAAGAAAAACCCAATGCCCGTCGCTTTCACTTAAAAAGGCGTCACTCCCTTTATGATCTTTCAGATAATATTCTCTCCAAAATATATCTGACCCGTATTTTTTAACGATAATTCCAACAACACTATATTCAACTTCATTGATAGTTCCTTTTTGCCCCACTTCCAGAACGACACTTTCAATCGGTTTTTTAACAACTTTTGTTGATGTATTTTTACTGACTTCAATAAGATTAGAACACGCTTTGCAAACATATTCTACGCTGTTAAAACTAGCATCAATCTTATTCTCAGTTTTGCATAAGGGACAAGTGTAATGCATTTTTATCTATAAATTTTGTGTTTTTGAATAATTTTGGCATTAAAATATTCGACAACTTCATCTGCAATTTTCTCCACTTTTTCTGTGTTATCCTGCATATAATTGCAAAGGAAAACATCAAAAGTCAATTGTCTAAATTCCGGCCAGGTGTGAATGCACAAATGTGACTCTTTCAGACATACCGCCGCAGTAAAGCTTCGATTTTCAAAAACGTGGTCAGTAACGCCAACAATTTCCACGTCTTTTGTGGCTAAAATTTCCTTAATAAAATTCAGAAAACCTGTGCTGTCTAATAACAAAGCTTCTGACTCTGTTTCCAAAGTCAGAAGAATATGTAAACCTTTGCTTGATAATGGGTTCAATTAAATATTTTTCGCAAATATATTATTTTTTCGGTAAGAAAACTTCCGCAAGCATACAACGTGCACTTCCGCCTCCGTTTACTTCAATTGTATTTAAGTCTGAATAAATGATTTCGCAATATTTTTCAATCGCTGAAACTTGATTTTCGTTTAAAGATTTATAAGCCGTTTCGCTCATTACTAAAAACTTTTGACCCTCTTTATTCTGAACCTGAAGCATATTGCCTGCAAACTGCTGCATTTGTTCTTCAGAAATTTCGATAATTTCTTTTCCTGAATTTTTGATGGTTTCGACAACCTTGCTTCTCTCAAGATCACTATCGATGCAGTCAAGACAAATGACTACAAATTTATCCGCAACACACATCATTACATTGGTATGATAAATCGGAAGCCGTTCTGAACCAACCGTTTGAAATGAATGAAAAACAATAGGTGTAAAACCATATTTCTCACAAAATTCTCTGAATAGCGCTTCATCCAAACGCAAAGAAACCGAACCATAAGCTATTTTATTATCATGATCGAAAATCATGCTTCCTGTTCCTTCCAAAAAATGTCCCTGAATTTCAGGCAGTGACCAATCATCGATTTCTGCAACATCAAATCCCTGATTTTTGATAATTTCAATAATATCGTCTCTTCTCTCCACTCTTCTGTTCGGAGCGAACATCGGATATAAAACCACCTTCCCATCATTATGGAAACTTACCCAGTTATTCGGAAAAATGGAATCCGGTGTGTGTGGGTCTAGGGTATCTTTTACTGTAATTACATTAATTCCTTTGCTTCTTAATTTTTCAACAAAAATATTGAACTCCGCCAAAGCCTTAGACTGAACATCAGAATTTTTCTGCTCAACCTGAAAATAATTATTCTCCGCTGTCTGCGCATTATAACCGAAAGCAATCGGCTCTATCATTAAAACTGTATCTGTTGTTTGCATGTTTTCTTTGATTAAAAAATTAAAAGATTGAATGATTAAAAAATTTTAAACTCTATTACTCTCCGACACTTTTACTCCCTAACAAGTGGCATCGTTGAACAACGCAAAAGCCCTCCCATCTTAGAAATTTCTCTGTAAGGAATCTCTTCGACAGTCATTCCCCATTCGTTTCTCAGGTGATTATTCATTCTTATGAAAGCTTTGTCTGATACTACAATTTCGGGTGAAATCGAGAAAATATTTGGGCACATATCGAACATTTCTTCTGCCGTTACGTGGAAACAGTTTTCTTCACCGAAAATATCGATGATCAGACGGTAATCACTTTCATCTACAAAACCATCTTTGTAAATGATACATTTATCTTTTCCGATCGGGTTAAAAGTACAATCTAAGTGCAAAATTCCTTCGTACGGAATCTTGTCGTTTTTCTTTAATTCAAGGTCGATAATTCTCTTTTTAGGAAAATATTCTTTAAGAATTTCGATGGCGTATTCGTTAGTTCTTGCTGTTTTATAATTTCTGTAATCTTCGCTAAAACACGTTCCGATGAAAAGAAAATCATCCCAGACGATCACGTCACCACCTTCTATATGTGCGGTTTCCGGAAGGTTAATGATCTTTCTCCATGCTACTTTTTCAAAAACTTTTTTATAAGCTTCCTGCTCGTCTGCCCGGTCTGTGATCACATTTGAAATGATCATTTTATCGTCAATTACAAAAGCAACATCACGCGCAAAAACCTGATTATAATCTGTGATAATGCTCGGGCGAAGAACTTCTACATCATATTTTTTCAAAACCGCTTCAAAAGCATTCATTTCGTTGATGATATCCTCTTCTTTAGGGTAGATGTTGTTTTGGATCGAGTGATATGATTTTGCATCATAGCTTTCTTCCAATGTAGGAACCGGTCCCATAGAATTGGGTTGCCCCAGAACAACTGATCTTAACCTTCCCGTTTCGTTTTTTATATTTAGTTTCATAAAGATTTATGCAATGCTACAAATATAGGTAAAGGTCTGTATTTGGGAAACTTTTGCATAGTTTTTAGGCATAGAATTTAATTTTATTCTGCAAAATCATTTAATTGTAGTTTTTTAATCAGGAACACTTTATTTAAAAGGACATTTCATCTCAAAAGAGCCTTGTTTCCAGATATTTTTAAATACAACTTATTATTTATCATAATTTTAAAGTCAAAGATCTATTGTAATTAAATTTTCTGATCATTCGCTTTTAAACATAATATTTTTTCAACGCAAGCACGCAAAGATTTCTTAATTATCAACAATTTTTTAAGGTTCGCAAAGGCGTTCTACTCAACAAAGCTCACAAAGATTCTTTAATTATATCAAGTTATGGGTATCATAAAATTTTATAACCCAGACATCAATCCTATTAATTTAGTTCTGTAAATTATTTTCAGATATATTTTCCAAACGATTGAGAATTAATGTCCTTAATTTTTCTTCATTTTCATCTCCCCACTGTCCTAAAACGGAGATCACGGGAATCAAGGTCTTCCCAAAATCGGTAAGGCTGTATTCAACTTTTGGAGGAACGACGGCATAAATTTTCTTTGAAATCAATTCATGCTCTTCCAATTCTCTCAGCTGGATATTCAAAACCCTGCGGGAGGCATCCGGAATTTTCTTCTGCAACTCGCTTGGTCGCAGAAAACCTTCATTGATAAACCAGAGCAAACGTATTTTCCATTTGCCGTAAAGCACTTCACCGATTAGGTCCAGTCCACAATTTAAGTTGGGCGGAATTTTTCTTTCATACATATCACAAAATTAGGCAATGTTCTAAAAACGGCAATAGGGGAAAAATTTATCCCTATATGAATCGTATTTCCGTACTTGTATAAACTCATCATACTCCTGAAATTTGTACTAAACTTTAAACTTATGAACGAACAATTTAATTTTAATAATGAATTAAGCAATAAAACAGCCTTAGTAACGGGCGGAACAAAAGGTGCAGGAAAAGCTATCGCAGAAAGATTGTTCGCTGCAGGTGCTACGGTAATTGTGACCGCAAGAAACCCACCTGAAATTATGAATGAAAAAATTCATTTTATCGCAGCAGATCTGAGTAAAGCTGAAGGTACACAAAAAGTTGTCGACGAAGTTTTGTCAACATTTGAAAATCTTGATATTTTAATCAACACACTTGGCGGTTCAGAAACAAAAGGCGGTGGTTTTTCTGTTTTGACGGATGAAGACTGGGAAACATCCATCCAGACCAATTTGTTGGCTCCCGTTCGCCTGGACAGAGGTTTTTTACCACAAATGCTCGAACAAAAACAGGGTGTAATTATTCATATTGCGTCTATTCAGGGGAGATTGCCGCTTTATGATTCTACTTTGCCATACGCGGCTGCAAAAGCGGGTTTGATTAATTACAGCAAAGGTTTATCGAAAGAAGTTTCATCAAAAGGAGTCCGTGTTTTAACTGTTTCGCCAGGTTGGATCATGACAGATTCTGCTACGAGAATGATGGAACGAATTGCCGAAAGTTCAAATTCAACAATAGAAGAAGCAACTCAAAGCGTGATGGATGCATTGGGCGGAATTCCCATCGGAAGACCAGCTCAGCCGGAAGATATTGCAGAATTTGTGGGATTTTTGGTATCTCCGAGAGCAAGCTATTTAACGGGAACTGAATATGTGATTGATGGCGGAACAATTCCAACAATTTAAATTAACCTTAAAAATTTATAAAAAATGGATTTACCAATTATTTTAAAAGATTTACTGAAAGCTCAGGAAAATTTTGACAGCCTTTCATATTCTGCATGTTTTTCTGATGATGCCATTGTGTTTGATGAAGGAAAAACTCACAACGGAAAAGACGAAATAAAGCGCTGGAACGAAAAGACCAATGAAGAATACAAAACCAAATTAGAAGCTATTGATATTTTTAATGAAGATCAAATTACGATTTTAACAACCAAAGTTTCAGGGACTTTTGATGGCAGTCCGATTGTTTTAAAGTATAATTTTGAGATTGTGAATGATAAAATTTCGGCTTTGAAGATTACTGGATAGTTTTTGGTTTTAGGGTTGCTGAAAACTTTTGTAGATTCGTAATAAGTAAAGGCTTTATGAAAAATGCACATCAAAACACGGAAGTTTCAAAATTTTTGGACCGATTAAATCATCCTCTAAGAAATGAAATCGAGGAATTAAGATCTCTCATTTTAAGTGCGGAAGATGTACAGGAAAATATAAAATGGAACGGTCCGAATTATACCTTTAACAATGAAGACCGGATTACGATGAAAATTCAGCCACTAAAACAAATTCAATTGATTTTTCATCGTGGTGCAAAGAAATTAGAGCAGCCAAAAGACAAATTAATCGATGATAAAAGTAAAATTTTAACATGGAAAGAAAACGACCGGGCAATTATTGGTTTTAAAAATTTAATTGAGATTGAAAATACAAAATCAGATTTAATTAAAATCATAAAAGACTGGATTTCAGCTTCAAAATAAAAACAAAAAAAATCCCAAGTAAAAACTTGGGATTTAATTTTATAGGTATCCGATATTATCTGTTGACCATATCGATATAGTCTCTTTGCTGAGCACCTTGGTAAACCTGTCTTGGTCTTCCGATCGGGTCTCCTTTCAATCTCATTTCTTTCCATTGAGAGATCCATCCCGGTAGTCTTCCTAATGCGAACATTACAGTGAACATTTCTGTAGGAATTCCTAACGCTCTGTAGATGATTCCTGAATAGAAATCTACGTTTGGATATAGTTTTCTTTCGATGAAGTACTCATCTTCCAATGCTACTTTTTCTAACTGCATTGCAATATCAAGAGCTTTGTCTTCAATTCCTAATGCTGCCAACAAATCGTCTGCTGCTTTTTTGATGATTTTTGCTCTTGGATCGAAGTTTTTGTAAACTCTGTGCCCGAATCCCATCAAACGGAAGCTGTCGTTTTTATCTTTAGCTTTTTCAACCCATTTGTTAACATCACCACCATCTTTTTCGATCAGTTCAAGCATTTCGATAACAGCCTGGTTTGCACCACCGTGAAGTGGTCCCCAAAGTGCAGAAATACCTGCAGAAACAGATGCAAAAAGACCTGTGTGAGCAGAACCTACCATTCTTACAGTAGATGTAGAACAGTTTTGCTCGTGGTCAGCGTGAAGAATTAATAATTTATCTAAAGCCTGAGTTACTACAGGATTGATTTCGAAATCCTCATTTGGCAATCTGAAAGCCATTTTGTAGAAGTTTTCTACATAGCTTAAGTTGTTGTCTCCGTGATTCAATGGAAGACCTAAAGTTTTTCTGTACGTCCATGCGGCAAGGTGAGCAAATTTAGCAATAAGCAATTCTGCAGCAAGATCCATTTCTTCTTTAGAGTTTACGTTAACCGCTTTCGGGTTGAAGGCAGTTAAAGCAGAAGTTAAAGTAGACAAAACTCCCATTGGGTGAGCAGAACGAGGGAAAGCATCGATGATTTTTTTCATCTCTTCTGCTACGAAGTTATATTTTTTGATATTACCGTTGAAGGTATTGAATTGATCCTGAGTTGGTAGGTCACCGTGTAATAAAAGGTACATTACTTCTGTGAAGTTAGATTTTTCAGCAATCTGCTCGATTGGATAACCTCTGTAGAATAATTCTCCTTTGTCTCCGTCTAAGTAAGTGATGTCGCTAAGGGTAGCTCCGGTGTTTTTGTAACCTAAATCTAAAGTGATTAAACCTGTCTGGTCTCTTAATTTTGAAATATCGATTCCTCTGTCTCCGATAGTACTATCTACGATGGGATATTCATATGAATTACCATCGTAATTCAATATTACTTTGTTGTCTGACATTATTTAATTTATTTTTTTTTAAATATACTACTTATTACAAAATACGGCAAACTAAAAATTTCGCTTGCCGTTATTTATAAATTCAATTATCTTTTTACTTTAAATGCTTCTAATCCTGGGAAAATTGCAGTCTCACCAAGAGCTTCTTCGATTCTTAACAGCTGGTTGTATTTCGCCATTCTGTCTGATCTTGAAGCCGAACCTGTTTTGATCTGTCCGCAATTCATTGCTACTGCTAAATCAGCGATTGTAGAATCTTCCGTCTCTCCTGATCTGTGAGACATTACAGATGTAAACTTGTTGTGCTGAGCCATTTGTACCGCAGCCATTGTTTCAGAAAGAGAACCGATCTGGTTTACTTTTACAAGGATTGAGTTGGCAATTCCTTCTTTAACACCTCTTGACAATCTTTCAACATTTGTTACGAATAAATCGTCACCAACTAACTGTACTCTGTCTCCGATTTTATCTGTTAGCATTTTCCAACCGTCCCAGTCGTTCTCCTGCATACCGTCTTCGATAGAAATGATCGGATATTTATTTGCCAATTCAGCCAAATAAGAAACCTGCTCGCTGCTTGTAAATTGCGCAGCATCCGGAGTCTGGAATTTTCTATAGTCGTAAATTCCGTCTTTGTAGAATTCTGAAGCCGCACAGTCTAATGCCAACATGATATCGTCACCCGGCTTGTAACCAGCTTTTTCAATTGCCTGAAGCAAAGTATCCAAAGCATCTTCAGTTCCTTTGAAAGTTGGCGCAAAACCACCTTCGTCACCTACCGCAGTAGACAACCCTCTTGAATGAAGAATAGATTTTAAGCTATGGAAAATTTCAGTTCCTTTTCTCAACGCGTGAGAAAAAGAATCTGCTTTTACGGGCATTACCATAAATTCCTGGAATGCGATAGGTGCATCAGAGTGAGAACCACCATTGATAACGTTCATCATCGGAACCGGAAGTGTATTGGCATTTACACCACCAACATATTTATATAAAGGTAATTTTAATTCGTTAGCAGCAGCTTTTGCAGCAGCCAGAGAAACCCCAAGAATTGCATTCGCTCCCAAGTTTCCTTTATTGTTGCTTCCGTCAAGATCGATCATGATCTGATCGATAAGATTTTGGTCAAAAACCGGAAGACCAACCAATTCAGGCGCAATTACTTCTCTTACATTTTCAACAGCTTTCAGAACACCCTTCCCCATGTATTCCGAACCACCGTCACGTAATTCTACTGCTTCATGTTCTCCCGTAGATGCTCCCGAAGGTACTGCCGCACGACCCATCGCCCCGCTCTCTGTGAATACATCTACTTCAACTGTAGGATTTCCTCTAGAATCCAAAATTTGTCTCGCTTCTATGTAAGAAATGTAACTCATTGTTCGTTTTTTTATAGTTTATACAAATTTAGTCAATTTTTAACTTTTTTTGCCATACCGGTCTTATCTTTTGGGGTAATTCAAAGTTAAATTTTAGTTAATATTAAATGGAAAAGCACACTATTTAATCAACTGATCGAGTATGGGAGCTTTGAGACTGCTTATTTCCGAAATATCTTTATCATTAATCTGCTCAAAAACCTGAATTGTATTCTTCCCTTTTTTGAGCCAGACGCCGGGAATATATAGTGTAAGTTGCGGACCGACTTTGCTCCAGTATCGTCCGATATTCCGTCCGTTGATGAAGACAATTCCTTTTCCGAAATTTCTCATATCCAGAAAAGTATCTTCAGTTTCTTTTAATTCAAACTCACCTTCTTTTATTACAGGTGTTCTTTCAATAATCTTTTTTGCTGAATTTTTAATTTCCGGCATTTCGTTGAAAGGCAACATAAACATTTGCCAATTGCCTTTAATCTCATTATTATTAATGAAAACCGGACTTATTATTCCTT
>Ga0157375_10002169_pt1 | contig 16969 bp, 11 predicted proteins | sample M35metaG_FD_115311 | JGI IMG/M metagenome (GOLD analysis project Ga0157375, IMG submission 115311) | Miscanthus rhizosphere microbial communities from Kellogg Biological Station, Michigan, USA - M3-5 metaG | ecosystem: Host-associated > Plants > Roots > Rhizosphere > Soil | place: USA: Michigan... | reverse complement strand
GCGTGCGCGCGCGTTTGCGCAGCGTCCCGCCAGTCGCGGCGGTGACAAGCGTTGCCCAGCCGCCGGTGCCCGAGGAAGGCGCGCCATATGCCAGCATCGGGGATCTGCACGAATGCAGCGGCCTGATTCTCGGCAGCCCGACGCGATTCGGCAGCATCGCGGCACCGCTGAAGCATTTTTTCGATGGGACGGCCGCAGAATGGGTGTCCGGCACGTTGGCGGGTAAACCGGCCGGCGTTTTCACTTCAACCGGGACGATGCATGGCGGCCAGGAATCGACCTTGCTGTCGATGATGTTGCCGCTGCTGCATCACGGCATGCTGCTGGTCGGCATTCCGTACACCGAAGACGCGCTCAATGCGACGACCAGCGGCGGCACACCGTATGGCGCGAGTCATGTGGCCGGCCTCGATGACGAATGGCCAATCACCGACCATGAGCGCACGCTGGCGCGAGCGCTCGGGCGGCGGGTCGCCGGGATCGCGGCGAAATTGGCGCGATGACTTCCCCGACGTCTGCCGCATTGCGCATCGGCGCCGTGGCCCTGATCGCGCAACTGCTGTTGCAGTTTGCCTGGCACGCCGTGCTCGTCCCGGCGTCACGCCCCGCGCTCGCGCTCGCGCTGCTGCCGCTGCTGCCAGGCCTGTGGGTCTGCATCAGGAACCTTCCGCGTGGCGTGCTGATCGGCGGAGTCGTCAGCCTGTTCTATTTCTGCCATGGCGTCGTCGAGTTGCTCGGCCCGAGCGCCGCGCGCCTGCCTGCGGCGGCCGAAGTCGCGCTCGCGGTCGTCGTGGTCGCCGCGCTTGGGTCGGCCACGCGCCAGCGCAAGGACGCGACAAGAGAATAATCCTGCCGATCCGTTCACAATTCGCCTCGGATCGGAGGCGATAGAGTGCCGGGCTTGAGCGTTCCCGATTTTGTCTCGGTTTCGCGCGGTCGGGGGGCCGCGCCGCTTCGAAGGATATGGACTGATGAGTTTCGTGCAAGCGCCGCCGGTGCTGAACAACCAGTACCTCGACGACCGCGTCCTGCGCTCGTACCTGCGACGCATCCTGCCGGCGGCGACGCTGGCGGCAATCGAATCGGATCTGACCGATCTCGGCGAATTCGCGATTGCCGCCTGGACGCAGGCGCGCAACCGCGATGCCGCGGAGCCACGGCTGACGAACTGGGATGCGTGGGGTGAGCGTGTCGACCGCATCGAACTGACGCCGGCCTGGCAGGCGGCGCAATCCGTCGCGGCGCGCTATGGCCTGGTTGCCGCCGGCCATGAGTCGACGCACGGTACCGCTGCCCGGGTGCACCAATTTGCAATGGTGTACTTGTTCCATTGTGCCAGCGAGTTCTACACCTGCCCCTTGGCGATGACCGATGGCGCCATCAGCGCGATCAAGGCTTCCGGAAATCAGCGCCTGATCGACCGCGCATTGCCACATTTTCTCAGCCGCGATCCGGCGCAGCACTGGATCTGCGGTCAATGGATGACCGAAAACGCCGGCGGCTCGGACGTTTCGGCCAGCGAGACGACGGCGCGCGAGGAAAACGGGCGCTGGCGCCTGCACGGGCGCAAATGGTTCACCTCGGCGATCAACGCGCAGGCTGCATTGGCCCTGGCGCGGCCGCATGACGCCCAGCCGGGCGCCGACAATCTGGCGCTGTTCTACATCGAACCGCGCAAACCGGACGGACGCTGGCGAAACATCGTGATCGATCGCCTCAAGCACAAGCTCGGCACGCGCGAACTGCCGACCGCCGAAATCCACCTGCACGGCACGCCGGCCGAACTCGTCGGCGAAGCGCGCCACGGCGTGCGCGCGGTCGCACCGATGCTGAACATCACGCGCACGTGGAATGCGGTCGGCGCCCTGGCGACGATGCGCCGCGGCATCGCGCTTGCGCGCGACTACGCCGACCGCCGTGTCGTGTTCGATCGCCCACTGGCCGAGCAGCCGCTGCAGCAGGACGCACTGGCGCGCATGCAGGCGGAGTTCGAAGCGGCATTTCACCTGACCTTCTTTGCCACGGAATTGCTCGGGCGCGTGCAGACCGGCCAGGCCGACGACACCCAGCAACATCTGTTGCGCCTGGTCACACCGTTGCTGAAATTGTGGACCGGCAAGCTGGCCGTAACGATCGCATCGGAGACCTGCGAGTGTTTCGGCGGCGCCGGCTATCTCGAGGACAGCGGCATCCCGCAATTGCTGCGCGATGCGCAGGTGTGGTCGATCTGGGAAGGGACGAGCCATGTGCAGGCGCTGGATTTCCTGCGCGCGTTCCGCGCTACTGGCGGCCTGCAACCGATCCTCACGGCGCAGCGCGCAGTCCTGTCGCAGGTCCAGGCTCCGGAACTCGAAGGATGCGTGCGCATAGCGCGCGATGCGGCTACGCGAATCGCCGAATGGCTGCAAAAGGCCACGGTCGGCGAGCGCGACTCCCTGGAAGCCGGAGCGCTCGACGTAGCAATCAGCCTGGCCCGCACGCTGGCACTGAGCCTGCTCACACGCCATGCCGCCTGGGCGCTGCGCGCCGAACGCGACCCGCGTCCGGCCGCCGCTGCGCGCCGCTTCGCCGAGCATGGCGTCGTGCGGCTCAAGGTCAATGGACGGGAGGATACGAGGATGCTGGCGAGTGACGGGTACTGAAAGAGCAGGGACGAGGGGCGAGGGTCCAGCAAGAGCAGTAGAGCGCTCACGCACGGACAGACTCCGTGCGCTCTTCCCTCGCCCCTCGCCCCTCGTCCCTCGCCCCTCGCCGCTTGATACACTGCTCCATCGCAGCGCGGACCGACTCCCATGCTCCAGCACCTGACCATCGTCACGACCGGCGGCACGATCGACAAAATATACTTCGACGACAAGTCGAGTTTTCAGATCGGTGCGCCGCAGATCGGCGATATCCTGACTGCACTTGGCGTAGCGTTCGAGTTCGATGTCGTCGCGCTGATGCGCAAGGACAGCCTTCACATGACCGAGGAAGATCGCGATCTGGTCCGCCGCACGATCGCGGCACAGCCGCATCGCCACGTGCTGGTCACGCACGGCACCGATACGATGGTCGAGACCGCGCGCGTGCTGCAGGGATTGAAAGACAAGGTCATCGTGCTGACCGGCGCGCTGAACCCGGCCCGATTCCAGGGTTCGGATGCGGTGTTCAACATAGGCTGCGCCGTCGGCGCCGCGCAAGCGTTGCCGGATGGCGTCTACATAGCGATGAACGGCCGCATCTGGGATCCGATGCGGGTGCGCAAGAATCGCGATGCGAATCGGTTCGAGGGCGCGGGCTCGTAGGGTGGGCCTTGGCCCACCGTTCTCCGCAACAACATAAAACGAGAGAAGCCGGTGGGCCAAGGCCCACCCTACGTGCTGACGACGCTCCTTCGTTTCACACTTTCGTGCCACCCAGCACCCGCCGGAAAATGCTCCTGCATTTCCGGCAGGGCCGCCGAAACATGTTCCTTCGTTGCTCGGGACGCCAGGTTTCCGCGCACGCGCCGGAAATTGCTCCTGCATTTCCGGCATACATGCCGTCCCTGGCAATAAAAAAGCGGCCATCCCTGGCCGCATACTTTGGCAAATGGCGAGGGGCGGCAGTGCCGCCCCTCTTTTTGGTTGACGCTTACGGCGAGATCGTGCCCTTCAGGCTGACGCCCGAGTAGGCCGCGTAGGCGCGTACGTTGACGTAGTACGTGCCGCCACCCGTCGGCGGGGTGAGCGTGCAGGTCTCGTTGTTTCCGGTCAGGTACGGACGGCAGGTGTATGTCGTCGTCGTCGGCGCGCTGCCGAGACGCACATACAAGTCCGCATCGCCGGTGCCGCCGGAGATCGTGAACACGACGCTGGTCTTGCCGGCTGGCACCACCAGGGCGTAGTTCGGCGAAACCGTGCCCGTCGCTTGCGACGCGAGCGCTACCGCAACGCCGCTGCACAGCACCGTGCCGCCGCAGCTTACGTTGGAGACGGTTACCGACGAGGTCTTCGAACTGGTCGAGTTGTTGACGCTGTCGGTCACGGTTTCGGTGACGCTGTAGGTGCCGGCTGCGGCATACGTGTGGCTCGGGCTCGTCGCCGTCGAAGTGCCGCCGTCGCCGAACGTCCACGAATGCGAGCCGATCGTGCCGCCCGCATCAGTCGAGGTGTCGGTAAAGGTTGCCGTCAGGCCGCTGGTCGTGAACGTGAAGTTCGCCGTCGGCGTGCCGCCGCTGCCCGGGGCCGTGTAGCTGCCCTTGAGCGTGACGCCCGAGTACGCCGCATAGGCGTTGACCATCACGTAGTACGTGCCGGCCTGGACCGGGGACATCGTGCAGGTTTCAGCGTTGCCGGAGACGTACGGACGGCAGTCGTAGCTCGACGTCGTCGGCGCGGCGCCGAACTTGACGTACATGTCCGCATCGCCCGTGCCGCCCGACATCGTGAACACGAGATTTGTCGCGCCCGCCGGCACGGCCATCGTCCAGTTCTGCTTGTGGTTGACGGTGGCATCGGAGATCGTGATGCCGACGCCATTCTGCAGCACGCTGCTCGTGGTCGTCACGGTCACGGACTTGGTCACGCTACCAGTCAGTCCGCCGTTGTCGGTTACCGTTTCCTTGACGCTGTAAGTTCCGGCCGACGCATACGCGTGGCTCGGATTGGTCGCGGTCGAGGTGCCGCCGTCGCCGAACGTCCACGAGCGGGAGGCGATCGTGCCATCGCTGTCGGACGAAGTGTCGGTGAACGTCGCGGTCAGGCCACTGGTCACGAAGTTGAAGTTCGCGGTCGGCGCGACATTGCCGCCGCCGCTATGTGTGACGATCGGATGCGAGATCGCGCACGAAGCCGTGTCATTCGACCAGCTCGCCTGCTCGGTGTAGGTGCCGTTGCCCATCACGACGTTCGCTGCGCCGCCCTGTTGGCCAGCCGCGATCCAGGCGCACTCGTCGGAGTTTTCCTGGCCGTTGTAGGAACTGCCGGTGTGGTTCGTCCAGCCGCCCGCCGGGAACTGGTCGGACATCATCTCGTGCCACTCGTGGCCGAGTGTCATCGTGTAGCCGTCGAGCGTGCCGGCGGAGCCGGCGTTGACGAAGTTCGTGCCGCAACTGCTGCCGACGTCGATGTTGTACGGCTGGTTGCTGAACGCGATATCGGTCGGGGACACGCCGTAGCCGTCACCGGTGTAGTCGTGCCAGGCGCAGTAGCCCTGGGTCGGACTCTTGTAGTTATCCGGATTCGTGCCGGTCGGCGACAGGATCACGTAGTAGGTATAACGGTTCGATCCCGCCGCGGTGTTGCCGAAGTGCTGCGCCGCCTTGATCGCTTCCTGCGCGAGTTGCGTGCCGGTCGCCTGCGAAGGCGAAGCGGCCGAATTGTCGTACCATGCGCCGGCAAAGATGTTCTGCTGATAGGGGATGTACTGGGCGCCGGTTGCCGGGCAGCTGGTCGCACCGTTGGCGACGGTCGGACCATCGCACCACTGCGTCAGCTCAGCCGACCACAGCTCGGCGCCTGTGCCAATGCCCTTGAACATCATCTGCGCCTTCGCCGCGGCGCCGGCGGCGTCGTTCGAGAAGGTCAGGTTGCCGTTGGCGTCGGTGCTCTGCGTGCCCCACTGCGTTCCGTAGAAAATCAGGTAGACCTTGCTCTGGCCGCTCAGCACGCCAACGCCGTTGACGCCGCCGCCGAACGACAGCTGGCCGGTCGAGCCCGTTGGCCCTGCAAATTGCGGGGAATTGGCGTGTTCCCACGCTTGCATCTTCTCGTAGGTCTCGCGCGTCGGCATTACGCCATGCCGGTACGGATGGTCATATGCCGGCGAATAGGGGTTGTTGGTCCAGCCGTGGGGGTTGTCGCCGTTGTCACTTGGGTTGCCGCCTGCGTCCGCATAGACGCTGCCGGCGCCGATACCCAGCAGGGTAGAGGCAACCAGAACCTTCATCAGACCACTTTTCATTTGACCTCCAAAACGGTGAATGACGGTGAGTCGCTCTTTTCTTGTTACCCCGCTGCGTCCCGACCCGGCAGCCACGCACCAGCGCCAAAAAGGCTCCCCGGCGGCACACGCTGCTGAATAACGGCAACGCAATACCGCTGCTCGTCCCTTGCCCGGCAAGAGACAGCCTCGTTCATGGCCTGGTGTGTCATCCGCGGACGGTAGTCCTTACCCCCTGTGCTCCGCGGCGCTGCTTCGGGATACAGATAGACCCCAAAACGCGGCGCACCGTAACAGCGCGGCTATCCCCCGTCAAGCAAACCAGAATGGCTAAGCACCTGATTCTTTTGGCTATTGTTTGCGATGCACCATATATGTCCGGACAACTTGTGCGCATAGCGGATGGCGCAAACGGACGTCCAGAAGGATAGATGTCGAAACTGCGGAGGAGCCAGGCCCCCTGCCGGAAGTCATGCAAACGGCATCACAGTTGGGCTGCAGAAGTGTGCGCAGGGTCACACAATGACCCGACCGGCCGTCTCCGCCTACCGGACGAGTTGCGTACACATTTATTTTTTTACACTTTTGGGCAATTTATTTCGCTGAACGACGCCACGGAACGGCAGCGACTGACGTCGCGAGGAAGTTTGCCAGGCGACCGGCCGTGCATTCATGTAAACGATTTCAGCGAAACCGGTGCGCAACATCCGACCGGCATGGGAATAGCCTCGGGCTGGCGCCGCCGTGCTAGAGCATCCCGGTTTCGAGCTTGGCCACGTCGGACATCATCGCGTGGTTCCAGGGCGGATCGAAGGTCAGCTCGACATCGGCTTCGGCCACGGTCGGGACCTGCTCGAGCTTGCTGCGCACGTCGTCGACGAGGATGTCGCCCATCCCGCAGCCGGGCGCCGTCAGGGTCATCGTGACTTTTACGCGCCGCTCGCCATCATCGTTCTTGTCGAGCACGCAATCGTAAACCAGTCCCAAATCAACGACATTGACCGGAATTTCCGGGTCGTAGCAGGTACGCAGCTGCTGCCAGACCAGGCGCTCGACATCGGCATCCCCGGCGCCTTCGGACAAGACCAGCGGTTCGGGCTGGTCCTTGCCGAGCGCGTCGGCATTCTCACCGCTGATGCGAAACAGGTTGCCGTCGACGAAAACGGTGAAACTGCCGCCCAGCGCCTGGGTGATGTACCCCGTCTGCCCGGCCGGCAAGATCACTTCCTGTCCCTGCGGCACCATGATCGCCGCGCAGTCACGCTCGAAGCGGACAGGTTCGGAACTTTGGCTATATCCGTTCATCTTTTTCCGGTAGTGCCGTCACAGCGCCAAGCCGGCGCCTTTGCTTATTATTGCAAGAATAGTGGTGTTCCCTGTGGATGTGAGGTTGTGAGCAGCCGATTGCAACGATTCCGGTCCGGGATTGCCTCATGGCAAGCCTTCGCTCTCGCGTGGGCCGCATTGCTGTTCGCGGCGCCGGCGTGCGCGGTCGACCCGCTCGAGCGCTTCCACGATTACGTGCGCGACAACTGGAGCGTCGAAAACGGCCTGCCGCAGATCTCGGTCCTGACCATCACCCAGGACAGCACGGGCTATATCTGGCTGGGAACACAGAACGGCATCGCGCGCTTCGACGGCGTCCGATTCAGGGTGTATGACCGCCGATCGACGGGCGTCGACACGACGATGGCCACAGTCAGCTACACCGATCGCAGCGGCCAGCCGTGGTTCGGCACCGGGCATGGCGTATTGCGACTGAACCACGACAAGTTCGAGTTGCTGCAGGCCGGCAACGGCAATGCGGCCGTGCAGGGCATTGCCGAATTGGCGGACGGCAGCATGCTGTTCGCTACCTCACTCGGGGTGATGCGATTGCGCGACTCGGTGCTCGAGCCGGCGATGCTGGAAGGCGAGCGTACCTGCAGCCTGTTGCGCGACGGCGAAACGCTGTGGGTTGGGCAGACCGGTTCACTCGCGCGCATCGATGCAGCGGGTATCTCGCGCTTCCCGTTGCCACCCCAGGCCCACAACGCCTGCATCACGCATCTCGGCGCTGCGGCCAACTCGGGCGACCTGTGGCTTGGCACGACGGCTGGCCTGTATCGCTGGCACGAGGCGCGCATCGCGTCCAGCGGACTCGACCCCGAGCTCGACAGCCGCGCGACCGAAAGCCTGCTGCGCGATCACGACGGCAATGAGTGGTTCGCCACCGCTCCGACCGTATTCCGCCTGCGTCCGAACAAACAGCTCGAGCGCATCGGCGAAGACGACTTCGTGCGCGATTCCTGGATCCTCTCGATCTACGAGGATCGCGAAGGCGACCTGTGGTTCGGCAGCCAGACCGAGGGCCTGTTTCGCTTGTGGGACGGCTGGGTCAAGCGCGTGTCCCGGCGCGACGGATTGTCGGATCCATTCGTATGGAGCGTCGCCCGCGATCCGCAAGGGCGAATCGTTCTCGGCACGAATTCTAATGTCGCCGTCAGCGGTCCCGATGGCGTCAGGGAACTGGTCTCGGGCAAACGACTGCCAAACCCGTCGGCATACGATCTGTTCTACGACTCATTCGACCGGCTCTGGATCGGCACGCGCGGCGGCATCGCGATCCTGAGCAACGGCGAGTTGCTGCGGCCGGCTGCGCTGCTCGAACTTGACCCGTTCCAGATCAACTCGATCGCGCAGGACGGCAGCGACTTCTGGATCGGCACGTCGGGCGGACTGTACCTGTACCGCAACGACAAGCTGAAGCAGATCGGAGCAGCTCCGGGCCAGAATGTCGCGCGCGTGCGCAGCGTATATCTGGTCGCGCCCGGGGAGTTGCTCGTGGGCACCGAATCAGGGTTGCGCAGCGTGCGCGGCGATGCCTTGATGACTCCGACCTGGGCCAGGCCGCTCGAGGGGCGCATGATCAGCTACATCGCCCCGGTGCGCGATGGAGTGATCGGCATTGCGACGCTCGACGCCGGACTCGGCCTGCTCGACAACGACAAGCTGACGATCGTTACGGCCGATCATGGCCTGCCCAGCGACAACGCCTGGACGTTCCGCACGATCGACGAACACCTGTACGTCGCCGGCATCGACGGCGTGTGGCGGCTTCCGGTAACGGCGCTGCCGACTCCGGGCGCCGCTCCACTCCTGCGCGTGCCGGCACAGATGGTGCTGAGCGCCAGCGGGCGTGAACGCGGCAGCCAGCGAGTGCGCTGCTGCAACGGCGGCGCGCAGGCACGCAGCGCAGTCGACGCCGAAGGCGGCATGTGGCTGGCATCGATTTCGGGCGCGCTGCGCCTCGATACGAACGAGATTTCCTACTCCAAGCAGCCGCCGACGATGGTCATCGAGACTTTGCGCAATGGCAATGGCTCGCATGCGCCATCGGCAGCTACGCTGAACCTTGACGAAGGCAGCCGCGACATCCAGGTCGATTTCACCGCGCTGAGTTTCCGCGATCCAAACAGCCTGCGCTTCCGCTATCGATTGACCGGTTACGACACCGACTGGATCGATGCCGGCGTGCGCCGCAGCGCGTTCTACACGAACTTGCCGCCGCGTGCCTATCGCTTCGAAGTACAAGCCTCGCTGCCGGACTCCGCCTTCGCAGACAGCCAGGCAAGCGTCGATTTCACCCTGGCGCCACGCTGGTACGAGCGGTCGAGCGTGCGCATCCTGCTGGCGCTGCTGGGCATCTTCCTGGTCGCGCTGCTCGTCAGCCTGCGCTTGCGCGGCTATCGCGCGGCGCAACGGCGCCTCGAAGCGCTGGTCGCCGAACGGACGCGCGCGCTGAGCCGCGCCAACAAGCGCCTGCACCAGGCCAATCAGGTGCTCGCGTTCGAAAGTCAGACCGACCCGCTGACCGGCCTGCACAATCGCCGCTTCCTGCTCGACCATGCCGGCGATCTGTTCGACGCCGAGCGCCAGGACACGACTGCGCTGCTGCTGCTCGATCTGGACAACTTCAAGCTGATCAACGACCGCCACGGCCACTCGGCCGGCGACCACGTGCTCGTCCAGCTCGCGCGCCTGCTCGAGCACCTCGCCCGCGAGGGCGATCACGCGTTGCGCTGGGGCGGCGAGGAATTCCTGCTCGTGGTCAAGTCGGTGCGCGCCGAGCAGGCGCTGGAGATTGCCGAGCGGATTCGCCTGGCGGTTGCCCGGCACACGTTTGCGACCGGCGCCGGACGCACGCTGCACGTCACCTGCTCGATCGGCGTGTCGCTACATCCGTTGCGCATGACCAGCGACCAGTCGACCGACTGGAGCATGACACTGGAGCTGGCCGACGCCGGGCTGTACCGGGTCAAGCAGGAAGGCCGCAACGGCGCGATCGGCTTGTTCGCCGGTCCTGCATTGACCCAGATGAGCCCGAACACGCGCAGCGCCGCAACAATCGAGGCGATGCTGGCCAGCGACGCACTGCGCTGGCAGCGCCCGAGCGGATCGCCGCAGTTGCGGATCGTTCAGTAGCAGGGGCGAGGGACGAGGGGCGAGGGACGAGTAAGAGCATTCGCGCTCACCCCCGCTCCTCAGCTCGTCCCTCGTCCCTCGTCCCTCGTCCCTCGCCCCTCGTCCCTCGTCCCTGCTCTTAAGGCACTATCACATGCGGCAGATTCGCCGCGCGTAGCTGCTCCTCGAGCTTGGCCAGTTCGCCCTTGCGCAACGCGGCTATTTCGCCTTCGAGCGCCGCCTTCTCGACGAGGTCGGCCTCGAGCTCGGAACTCTGGCCCTGGGTCGGCGCGTAATCGGACGTCTGGATGTCCGAATACAACGGCGCGATCTGCGAGTACAGTTTGGCCCCGCCCTGGCGTCCGGCCAAGACGTCGTACACGACTTCGGCCTTCGGATTCTGCAGCTTCAGGTCGAGTTCGTCGCAGCGCTTGATGATTGCGTCGGCGCTGGCGCCGATGTCCTTCAGCGCGGCATTGCCGGCGGTCAGGCGCTTGACCGTAGAGACCTGGTCGCGAATCGCCCGGATCGCCTCGATGTCGTCGACCAGCTGGTTCAACGCATCGCGCGCGCGCAACGCATAGGCGACATTCAGCGCGAGTTCCGCGGCCGGCACCGGCGAGTGCGGATCAGGCTTGATCTCCGCCGTCGTCGTGAGCGTCTGTCCGCCGATCATCAGCTTCAGCGTGTACACGCCGGGCGGGGCGAGGATGCCTTTCTCGGGTTCACCGGAATCGACCTTCGCCTTCTCCAGGCGCTTGGCGCCGTCATAGCGCATGTCCCAGACGACGCGGTTGAGGCCCTGCTCGTCCGTCAGTTCGGGCTTGACCTCGTCTTCGCGCGGTTCGTCCGCGTCGTCTTTCGGATACTTCAACGGTTTCGGAATCGTGCTCAACGTGCGCACGAGCTTGCCCTGCGCATCGTAGATCTCGAGCCTGCTTTCATTCTTGCGCGCCTGTTCCGGCGTCTCCGGGTTGTCGTCGTCCTTCGACTGCGGCTTTGTCTTGTTCTTCAGCCAATAGTCGACGATCACGCCGAGCGGCACCGGATCAGTCGCGCCTTCGTGATCCCAGCGCGTGTCGAAGCGGAAGCGATAGGCCGCCCGCGGCTTGAACAGGTGCACGGTCTCGTTGCGAATCGACGGCACGAAAGCGCGCAGCGACGAGATGTCGTCGAGTACCCAGATGCTGCGGCGGGTGCCGAGGATCAGGTCGTCGTGCTTGACCTCGATGTCGGCTACGCCGATCGCCGGAAAATTCATGCGCAGGTCTTCAAAGCTCGCGCCGCCGTCACGCGAGAGGAACACGCCGCGCTCGGCGCCGACGTAGAGCAGGTTCGGATCGGTCGGGTCTTCGCGCAGCACGAACAGGTGCTGGTCGTCGGGCAAGCCCTTCGACAGTTGCTCCCAGCTCTTGCCGAAATCGCGCGTGCGGAACAGGTACGGGTGGACGTCGTTGAGGCGGCGCGCGTCGACAGTGACGTAGGCCGTGCCGGCATCCTTGCGCGAAGGTTCGATGCCTTCGACCGTCGCCCATTGCGGCAACTTTCCCGGCGTGACGTTCTGCCAGGTCTTGCCGCCATCGCGCGTCAGCTGCACGAGGCCATCGTCGGTGCCGACCCAGATCTGCCCCGCGGCAAGCGGCGATTCGGCGACCGAGAAGATCGTGTCGTAGATCTCGACGCCGGTGTTGTCGCCGGTCAACGGACCGCCGGCCCATTTCTGCTTCGACTTGTCGTTGCGCGTCAGGTCGCCGCTGATTGCCTCCCAGTGCACGCCATGATCGGTCGTGCGAAGCAGCACCTGCGCGCCGTGATACAGCACGTTCGGATCATGCGGTGAAGTCGCGATCGGCGCGGTCCACTGGAAACGGTACTTGCCGTCCTCGGCGCCGTGTCCGGACATGTTGTGCGGATAGATCGTGACGTCGCGATACTGGCCCGTGCCTTCCTGATAGCGGGAAATGTAGCCGGAATACTCGCCGGCGTAGATGAATCCGGTTGCCGATGGGTCGTAGACGAAATCGCCGGCCTCGCCGCCTCCGACCGCGAACCAGTCGGCGAGCAGCGAAGTACCGTTGTTGTGCAGAACGTACGACGGCCCGCTGGCCGTTCCCCAGTCCTGAATCGTGCCGCCGACGTGATACGGGATGCGGTTGTCGGCATCGATGTTGTAGAACTGCGAGAGCGGCAGGGCCGGCGAGAACCAGGTCTTGCCACCGTCGCTGCTGAGGTCGACGCCGCCGTCGTTACCGGCGATCACTCGGCGACTGTCGGTCGGATCGATCCAGACATCGTGGTTGTCGCCGTGATGCAGGCCGTTCACCGAGATCAGCGACTTGCCGCCGTCGGCGGTCTTGACCAGGTTGACCTGCGGAAACCAGACGACGTCCGCGTTGTTCGGGTCGATCGTCATCGTCGAGTAGTACCAGGCGCGCTGGCGCAGCACGCGCGCCGCGCTGGCGCGTTCCCAGTTTTCGCCGCCGTCGTCGGAACGGAACAGGCCGCCGTCGGTCGCCTCGATCAGCGCGTAAACACGCTTCGAATCCGAGCGCGCGACGGCGATGCCGATCTTGCCGAGTTCGCCGGCCGGAAGACCGTGCTCGGTAATCTGGTTCCACGTTTCGCCGCCGTCATCGGAACGATACAGCCCGCTGCCGGGGCCGCCCGATGTCATCGTCCAGGGAAAACGCCTGGCCTGCCACATGCCGGCGAACAGCACGCGTGGCCGGTTCGGATCGATCGCGATGTCGGACGCGCCGGTCAGCTCGTCCTTGAACAACACGCGCTCCCACTTCTTGCCGCCATCGCGCGTGCGGTAGACGCCGCGCTCCTGGCTGGGGCCGAACGGTGAGCCGAATACGGCGGCATAGGCGATGTCCGCATTGTGCGGATCGACCGCGACCGTGCCGATCTGCCCGTGCGTCTTCCACACCTGGGTCCAGCTCTTGCCGGCATCGGTCGACTTGAAGATGCCGGTTCCGAACGCGACGTTGCCGCGAATGTTCGCCTCGCCGGTGCCGACATACAGGACGCTCGGGTCGGATGGCGCGATCGCGATCGATCCGGTGTTCGCGTTCGCCGTGTCGTCGAATACCGGCTTGAAGTCGCGGCCGCCGTTTTCGCTCTTCCAGACGCCGCCCTGCGCCGCAGACAGGTAGAACGTCAGCGGATCGCCTGGCACGCCGGTCACGCGATCGACGCGGCCGCCGATCGGCGGACCGATCGTGCGGTACTTCAGCGCGCCATAGGGTTTGGGCTTTTCCGCCGCGGCGGTTGCCGTTCCAGCGGCCTTGTTGTCCGCCGCTGCCAGCGCGGCCGGGAACGTCGAGGCGACGAGTGCAACAACGACTGCGATGCGTGCAAACATGCAACTCCCCTGAGGTACGCGATTCTACGGCGCGAATCGACGCACGCTAGAGAGGACCGGGCGCCGCGTCAATAGGCCGACGCCATTCCAGCGGGCCGCGTCACGGTATTTGTATGCAGACGCTCGGAGTACCGGTGCACATGTAGCCGTCCTCGATCTGGCAAGCCGCCGAACAGCCGTCGCCACCATTCGAGTTGCCGTCGTCGCATTGCTCGACGCCGTTGACAATCACGCCATCGCCGCAGGTTGCCGAGCATAGGCTCGGCGAGCCGGCGCAGTTGTAGCCCGGATCGACCTGGCAGGTCGACGAACAACCGTCGCCGTCGGCAGCATTGCCGTCGTCGCATGTCTCGTTGCCGTTCTGCGCGCCATCGCCGCAGATCGCAAGGCATAGGCTGGGTGAACCAGTGCACTGGAACCCGGGGTCGACCTGGCAGGCCGAAGAACAGCCGTCGCCATTCGCCGTGTTGCCGTCGTCGCATTGTTCGTTGCCGAGTTTCAGGCCATCGCCGCACACGGCCGAGCAGAGACTTGGCGAACCGAAGCAGTCAAACCCGCTTTCCTCCCGGCATGTTGCCGAGCAGCCATCGCTTTCGGTGACGTTGTTGTCGTCGCAGGTTTCGGAGTCTTCGATCAGGCCGTTTCCGCAGGTCGACTGTTCGTAGCCGCTGCGGAAGATCAGGTCGTCCTGTGCTGCGAACGCCAGATACGAAGCGCCGAAAGCGCATGCCGCGCAAAGTCGAATCCACACGGCAACGTGAGAAAATCGAGACCGGATCATGACACCCCTCCCCGGAACGAGCATTTCGCGACCGCGTGCGGCGCCTGGAATCCGGTATGCGCCTGCGGACGCCATCGCGTTCCCGATTGCCTCCCGTCGGACTCAGCGACGAATGGGTGCTCCGAGAAAGGCCTGGCAATCCCCGGAGCCAGTATATGCCTGATCGGGTCGGATATTGACCTGGAGCCTTGCGGCACGGGTCAGGTATAGCAAGGACCCAGTTCGCGCACCTCGACCGTGGCCCACTGTGCCGCGGGACATTGGCCGGCTATGGCGATGGCCTGCGCTTCGTCATCGCAGTCGAGCAGGAAGAACCCCCCGACGAGTTCCTTGGCCTCGGCGAACGGCCCATCGATGCGCATGCGCTTGCCTTCGCGCACCGCAACGCGCACGCCGTCGGTCTTCAGCGATTCGGTGGCGCGCAGCAGGCCGCGCGACTTCAGGTCCGCCGCGAACGCCAGCATGCTCTCGTAGGCCTGAGTACCTTGTTCGAGAGTGCGTTCGGCGCGCTGGCCGTGCGGCTCCATGATCAACAGCATGTAGGACATTGCGTATTCCTCCGGATGGTGGATTGTCGTGCCGGCATATGCGGCGACGCTAATGTTGAACCGCCGCCGCTGCGCGCTGCAACAGCAGTTCGCGCTCACGCGCGTTGCGCGTCAGACCTGCGGCACGTTCGAACTCGGCGCGCGCTTCCGCGCCACGGCCGAGCTTGCCGAGCAAATCTCCGCGCACGCTCGGCAGCAGGTGGTATGACTGCAACGCCGGTTCGTCGGCGAGCGTGTCGACGAGTTCGAGTCCGGCCTGCGGCCCGAATGCCATCGCCAACGCGACGGCGCGATTGAGCTGCACGATCGGCGATGGCGCGCGCTCGGCCAACTCCGCGTAGAGCTCTGCAATCATCGGCCAGTCGGTCTGATCGGCCGCGCGCGCGCGCGCGTGGCAAGCCGCGATCGCGGCCTGCAGCGCGTACGGCCCGCGCGTCGCGCCGAGCTTGTCGGCGCGTTCGAGCGCGGCGAGCCCACGGCCGATCAGCAGGTAGTCCCATTGCGCGCGGTTCTGCTCGAGCAGCAGCACCGGTTCACCGCCGGGACCGACGCGGGCGCGCAAGCGCGACGCCTGCAATTCCATCAGCGCGGCCAGGCCATGAACCTCGGCTTCACCCGGCATCAGACCGGCAAGCACGCGCCCAAGCCGCAGCGCGTCCTCGCACAGACCCGGCCGAAGCCAGTCGTCGCCCGCGGTCGCCGTGTAGCCTTCATTGAATATCAGGTAGACGACCTGGAGCACCGAAGCGAGCCGGTCGGCCAGTTCGCTCGTGCTCGGCACCTCGAAAGGCACGTGCGCTTCGGCCAGGGTGCGCTTGGCGCGCACGATGCGCTGGGCAACCGTCGCCTCAGGGACCAGGAACGCGCGCGCGATCTCGTCGGTCGTCAAGCCGCCGAGCAGGCGCAGCGTTAGGGCCAGGCGTGCCTCGGTAGACAGCAAGGGATGGCAGGCGATGAACATGAGCCTGAGCAGGTCATCGCCAATCTGATCGTCGAGCGCGTCCACGTCGATCGCAAGTTTCGGTGCCGCCTGTTCGAGTTGCTCTTCTATCTCGCGCGTGAGCTGGTCTTCCTTGCGCTGATGCAGCTTGCTTCGCCGCAGCAGGTCGATCGCGCGATGCTTGGCCGTGCTCATCAGCCACGCGCCGGGATTGTCCGGCACGCCTTCGCGCGGCCAGCGTTCGAGCGCGGCGAGATGAGCGTCCTGCATCAATTCCTCGGCCAGCCCGACGTCGCGGACGATGCGCGTGAGCCCGGCCACCAGCCGCGCCGACTCGATGCGGAAGATGGCTTCGATTGCTCGATGGGGATCGGTCGCCGTCATGGCGACCGATCAGAGCATCAAGCGGGACAATCATCAAGAGCCAATGTCTTCCAGGCTGCGAAAGCTAGCCGACTCAGCAATCCTTGCCACCTTCCATGATCTGGTACGTGATGCATTCGCCATCGCCGGCCACCTCGAGGAAGCGCCGTGCGCCATCGATCGCGGCATCGCGCGAGGGATATTCGAGCATGGCAAAGCCTCCAACCAGTTCCTTCGACTCGGCGTAGGGGCCGTCGATCACGCTGCTCTTGCCGTTGGTGCGGCGCACGACGGCGCCGTTCTGCGCGAGCGACGCGAACCCGCCACCGGAAAGAAATTCGCCGCGCTGGATGGCGTCCCCGACGAACGCGTCCATCGCTTCCCTTTCCTTGGCGGTCGGCTGGTGGGCCGTGTTCGTCTTCGCATCCGGTATGTAAATGCTGAAAAATTTCATGCCATTGCTCCTGGAGTCGTTGGCGCGTTCAGCGCGCCGAATGTTGGTTGATCTGCACAATTTTTGCGCGCTGGCGCTCTTCCTGCTCGCGCAATTCGGGCGTGAATTCCGCGCCGAAGTCCTCGGCCTCGAACACGCGCCGGATTTCGATTTCGGATTCGCCGTGCTC
>Ga0157375_10002167_pt1 | contig 16978 bp, 14 predicted proteins | sample M35metaG_FD_115311 | JGI IMG/M metagenome (GOLD analysis project Ga0157375, IMG submission 115311) | Miscanthus rhizosphere microbial communities from Kellogg Biological Station, Michigan, USA - M3-5 metaG | ecosystem: Host-associated > Plants > Roots > Rhizosphere > Soil | place: USA: Michigan... | reverse complement strand
TAAAGCCGCACGCGCCACCCCGCGCGTGCAAACACCATCGCCCAGGCGCGGCCGATCAGGCCGCCACCGATGATTGCTGCTAATCGTTCCATGGGTTCACATCCAGAGGACGCGCCGGCGCAAATCGAGGTCGTCGCGCAGCGCAACCGCCGGTCCCTGGTGGACCACGCTGCCGCGCTCGAGCACGTACGCCTGGTCCGCCAGCGCGAGGACCAGGTCGAGATTGTGCTCCACGATGACGATCGACAATTCCTGTCGCAAACGGTCGAAGGCCTCGAACAGCTCCTCGACCACCGCGGGGGCGAGGCCTTCGAAAGGCTCGTCGAGCAGCAGCACGCGCACGTGTCCCGAAAGTGCCCGCGCGACGGCGACCATTTGCTGCTCGCCACCGGAAAGAAAGTCCGCCGGCGTGTCGAGGCGCGCACGCAGGCGCGGAAAGAACTCGAGGATCTTCTCGTCGGACCACGCCACGCCTTGGCCACCGCGCCGCTTGAGTCTGCCGAGTTCCAGGTTGTGGCGCACGCTCATCCCGGCGAAGAGACCCCGCCCCTGCGGCACATAGCCGATGCCGCTGCGCGCGTTCGCCGCCGCGGGTCGCCGCGCGAGGTCGACGCCGGACAGCAGAATGCGGCCGCTTTGCGCGGTGACGATGCCGATGATCGTCTTCAGCAGCGTCGACTTGCCCGCGCCGTTGCGTCCGAGCAGAGCCACGATTTCGTGCTCGTGCACCTTGAGCGACGCTTCCATGACGATGTGACTCTTGCCGTAAAACGCATCGACACGATCCAGATCGAGCACCAGCGGACCGGCTGCGCGTGCCGCGTGGCCGCGCGGCCTGGCGGCAAGCGCCGCGGTGCCCGATCCGATGTAGACCTCGCGCACCGCCTGGCTTTGCCGCGCGTCGTGGGCGGTGCCCTCGACCAGGACCTTGCCTTCGTTCATCACCGTCACGCGGTCGGCCAAGGCGAACACGCGATCGATGTCGTGCTCGACGAGCAACACGGGCACGTCGGCCGAGATCCGCTTGATCAGGTCGCCAACGCGCTCGCGCTCCCTTGCCGCGAGGCCGGCCAGCGGCTCGTCGAGCAGCAGCACGCGCGGCGCGCCGGCGAGCGCCAGTCCCATGTCGAGCAGGCGCTGGCCGCCGTACGACAGTGAACCGGCCTCCGCCTGTTCGATGCCTGACAACCCGAGGTAGCGGACCAGTTCCGCTGTCCGCGAGGTCACGCGCTCGTTGCGTTGTGCGTCGGCCCAGCCGTCGAAGTGCGACGCGTCGCGCGCCTGCACCGCTAGGCGCAGATTTTCCTCGATCGATACTCGCGGGAAGAGGTTCGTGATCTGGAATGAACGGCCCAGCCCCGCTGCCGCAATCCGGTAGGGCGGCAGGCCGGCGATCGATTGGCCGCCAAGGACGACCGAACCCTCGTCTGGTGGGAACATGCCTGTGACCAGATTGAATACGGTCGTCTTGCCGGCGCCGTTGGGACCGATCAGCGCGTGCAGCGTGCGATCGCTGACGACGAACGACGCCGCGGTCACGGCCCTGATGCCGCCGAATGCCTTCGCAAGGCCGCGCGCCTCCAGCACGCCGCCGCCTTCGTGCGGCGCGTGCTTGAGAAACTCGGGGAGCGGCACGCCCTGCTCGATCGCGCGCGCGTTCATCGCCGCCGCCTCGACCACCTTGCGCCGGAACGGTTCGGTCAGGCGCTTCCACACGCCCACCAGTCCCGTCGGCGAGAACACGATGAAACCGACGAACAGCAGTCCGAAGTACAGCAACCAGTTCTGCGTCCAGATCGACAGGTATTCCTGGAACAGGATGTAGAACAGCGCGCCCAGCGCCGGGCCGAGCAGGCTGCGCATGCCGCCGATCAGCACCATCGCGAGCAAAGCGCCGGAAAATGCGATCGACGTCGGGTCGGCCGAGGCGAAGCGATGATGGAACGCGAACAGCACGCCGGCGCAGCCGGTCAGAACCGCAGACACGACATAGGCGATCTGCTTGTAGCGCGTGGTCGCGTAGCCGACGAACTGCGCGCGCTGCTCGTTTTCGCGAATGGCGACCAGCACGGTGCCGATGGCGGAGCGATGGAACCGCTGGAGCGCGTAGACGACGCCCAAGCCGAACGCCGCCACCAGCGCATAGTAGGTCCACGCATTCTCGAGATCGAACCCGAACCAGCTGGTGCGCGTCACGCCGCCCAAGCCGCTTTCGCCGCCGGTAAACGCCGTCCAGCGAAAGGCGATCGCATAGGTGAGCGCCGACAGCGCGAGCGTGAGCAGCGAAAAATAGACGCCGCGGCGGCGCAGCACGATGAACGCAACGGGAACGGCCGCGACCAGCAGGATCACGAGCGAGCTCAGCACGGGCCACAGCACCGAGCCAGCAAACCAATACCTCTGCGTGAGTGCGGCGGCATAGGCGCCCAGGCCGAACCACGCGCCGTGACCGAACGACACCAGCCCCGTGTGACCGACCAGGATGTTGAGCGCCATGCAGGCAACGGCGAAGATGACGACGTCGGTGGCGCTGGTGAGCGTCAGGCCTCCGGCGAGCAGCGCGAACGGCAGGACTGCCATTGCGGCGCCGGCGATCGCGACGGGGGAGCGGAATACGTTCACGCTAACCTACTCGAATCGTTGAATGCGTTCGCCGAACAGTCCGCGGGGACGGACCAGCAACACGAGCACCATCAGCAAGTATATCGACGCCTCGGCCGCCGCGGGATAGAAATACACGGTGAGGCCGCGCACGACGCCGACGATGAGCGCAGCCCACACCACACCCCAGAACGAACCCAGACCGCCGATCACCACCACGACGAACGCCGCCGTCAGAATTTCCGCACCCATTGCCGGATGCACGCCGGATATCGGCGCGAGCAGCACGCCGGCGAGCGCGGCCAGCGCGACGCTGATCGCCACCACCGCACTCATGTAGGGTTGCAGCGAAATGCCCAGCGCCGCAACCATGTCGGGGTTCTGCACGCCGGCGCGCACCACGCGCCCGAACGGCGTTCGCCGCAGCAGGAACCACAACGCGGCCACAGCGCATGCCGCGATTGCGAGCATCACCAGCCGGTACTTCGAGTAGATGAAGTCGCCGACCAGCAACTGGCCCTTCAGCGACTGCGGAATCGAGAACGGCAACGGCGACGCGCCGAAGATGAGCCGCAGCGCCTGTTCCGCGACCATCGCGAGGCCGAAGGTCATCAGCAGGCCCAAGGCCGGATCCTCGCGATAGAAGCGGCGGAACAGGAAGCGCTCGACGACCAGCCCGATCAGCGCAACCAGCACCGGCGACGCGAAGAGCACGCCGCCAAAGCCCAGGACATCGACCAGCTTGACCGCGAGATAGGCGCCAAGCGCGTAGAAGGCTCCGTGCGCGAGGTTGACCAGGCCGCCCAGCGAGAAGATGAGCGACAGCCCGAGCGCGATCAGCAGGTAGTACGCGCCGACCAGCAGGCCATTGATGACCTGTTCGAGAACCTGGATCAGGACCATGGCATGCGCGCGAACGAAGCTCTGCGGCTTCGCCCGCGCGACGTGCTATCGCTCAGGCGGGCATCGTGCAGGCGTTGTCTTCGCGCGTGGGCGCGATGATCTCGAGGCTCTGGTTGGCCCCCGGCACCGGCGCCGAAAGCGTGAACAGTTCCCACTTGTTGGTGACTTCGTTCGCCGGCTTGAAGCGGATCGTGTACATCTCCTGCATCAGCTGGTGATCCCAGTTACGGTAATAGCCGTCGCGCGATTTCATGACGTCGAACTTGGCGCCCTTTTCCAGGTGCTCGACGATCTTCGTCGAATCGGTCGTCTTAAGCTCGTTCATCGCCTGCGCGACGTGCTTGGTCGACATGTAGTCGCCCCACGCCTGGTTTTCCGGCGGCTTGCCGTATTTCTTCGTGAACGCCTCGGTGAACTTTTGCGCGGACGCCGACTTCACTTGCGAGTCCCAAACCAGCGGCCAGATGCCGGTCACGTTGCCCTTGCCCGCGCCCCATGCGACGGCGGTGTCGAAGCCGAAGCCTGCCACCGGGTACGGCAGGCCATATTCCATGTACTGCTTCATGAAGTTCGTGATCTGCGCGCCGGCGAGATTGGACACGACGAGGTCCGGCTTGGCGTTGCGGATCTTGAGCAGGTAGGCAGAGAAGTCCGCGGCATCGGTGGGCACCAGTTCGTCGGCCGCGAACTCGCCGCCGTTGGCCGCCATGAAGCGCTTCGCGGCCTTGAGCAGGTCGTGGCCGAACGCATAGTCGGCGGTCAGGCTGTACCACTTCTTGCCTTTCACCATGCCGTCGCGCAGCAGCGCCTGTCCGGCCGCGTAGACGTACATCGTGTTGGCGGCTTCCGTATGGAACATGTAACGGTTGCACGATTTTCCGCGCAGCTCGTCGGAGTTGCATCCCGTGTTGAAGAACAGGATCCGGTTGCGCTGCGCGACCGTTGCGATCGCGAGACCCGACGCGGAGCTTATCTCGCCGATGATCGCTACGACCTTGTCGCGCTCGATCAGCCGGGCCGCTTTGGTCGATGCCGTTTGCGGGTTGACGCTGTCCTCCGCGATCAACTCGATCTTGCGTCCCATCACGCCGCCGGAGGCGTTGATCTCGTCGACCGCGAGGTTCACACCCATTACCGCGTATTCGCCCAGCGGTCCGAGGAAGCCGGTCAAAGGCGTCAGATGCCCGATGCGGACGGTCTCCGCCTGGCCGCGGCTGATCGCGGGAAATCCCAATGCGCCCAGCGTTGCCGCGGCGGCGCCGGCCTTGAGAACATTGCGGCGCACGCGACTTGTCGAATCGGTCATTGCTCCTCCTGCTTGTGGCGGGCGCTCTTTGGCGGCCGCGTGTGATTTTTGGACCTTCCCCCGTATTGCGATTGCGCCGATAGTTATAATGCAACGTCGCGCGCTTGTCCACGCTCGTGGTCGCTGTCGTGCGCGTGCAGGATGCTGCCGGAGAAATCGAATGGACCTGAAGATCCGCGATTTGCGCGTGCTTGTGACCGCGGGTGCCTCGGGCATCGGGCTCGCGACAGCGAGAGCGTTTGCGCGCGAAGGCGCGCGCGTGCACGTGTGCGACGTGGATACCAGGGCCCTCGACGCGTTGTCCGGGAGCGACCCGGCACTGACGCGCAGCGTGTGCGACGTGGCCGATTCTGCGTCCGTCGCGCGTCTGTTCGACGCAGTCACCGCCACGCTGGGCGGCCTCGACGCACTGGTCAACAACGCCGGCATTGCGGGGCCGACAGCGCCCTGCGAAGAGGTCGCGCTGAGCGACTGGCAGCGCACGCTGGCCGTTAACCTCACCGGCCAGTTCCTCTGCGCGCAGCGCGCCATTCCGCTGCTGAAGGCGAGCACCAACCCGAGCATCGCCAACCTCTCGTCGGCTGCCGGCCGCTTCGGCTTTCCCAACCGCACGCCCTATTCCGCGTCGAAATGGGGCGTCATCGGGTTCACCAAGTCGCTGTCGATCGAACTCGGGCCGCACGGTGTCCGCGTCAACGCCATCTGCCCCGGCTCGGTCGCCGGACCGAGGATCGAGGCCGTGTACACGAACAAGGCCAAGCTGCGCGGCGTGGCCCCCGAGGTTGTGCGCGACGAAATGATCGCCAACTCGTCGTTGAAGCGCATGGTCAGTGCCGACGACATTGCCAACGCCATCGTCTTCCTCGCATCTCCGCTTGGTGCCAACATCTCGGGACATGCATTGCCCGTCGACGCGGACACGCACGCGCTGGTCTAGCGCCGCGATCAGCACATCAGCAGCCCGTGAGATTTTCGAAGTCCCGGCTCGTCGCATACAAACAGTGTCCGAAGCGTCTGTGGCTGCAGACGTTCCGGCGCGAGTTGGCACAACCGAGCGAGGCGTCGGAGAATCGGATGGCTCAGGGCAACCTGGTCGGCGAGGCGGCGCAAAGCCTCCATCCGGAGGGCCGGCTCATCGCGCACTTAGGCGATCTCGCCAGCGCGCTGCTGGAAACGACCGAGATGCTGGCGGAACCGGGTGACATCACGCTGTTCGAGCCAGCATTGCGTTACGCCGATGTGCTCGTGCGCGCCGACGTCCTGATCCGCCGCGACGGCCGCTACCGGATGATCGAGGTGAAGTCCTCCACGAAAGTACGGGACTCGCACGTGACCGACACGGCAATCCAGACGTGGGTGGCGCGCGGTGCCGGACTCGACGTCGAGCGTGTCGAACTTGCCCACATCGACACCCATTTCGTCTATGCGGGCGACGGCGACTATCGCGGTCTTTTCGCTTACGCGGACATGACTGACGCGATACTGCCGCTGCAGGAGCAGATCCCTGTATGGATTGCCGCCGCGCAACGCGATCTCGCCGGTCCGATGCCAGACGTCGCCGTTGGCGCGCAGTGCAAGAAACCGTATGCCTGCGAGTTCCTGGCATTCTGCCAACCGGAATCCTCCGAGTATCCGGTGGAACTGCTGCCCAACAGCGCCAAGCTCGCGCAACAGTTGCGCGGCGATGGTTACGCCGACCTGCGCGACGTTCCGCTCGATCGGCTGAAGCGTGAAGACCACCGGCGAATCTGGCGCGCTACGGTGACCGCGCAACCCGAACTCGACTCCGCCGCCGCCACGAAGCTCGCCGCCCTTCCTTGGCCGCGCTACTTCCTCGACTTCGAGACCGTGGGGCCCGCCGTGCCCATGTGGAAAGGCACGCGCCCATATCAGAAGGTGCCGATGCAGTGGTCCTGCCATCGGCAGGATGCCGACGGCACGCTCACACAGCTGCCGGCGTTCCTCGACACTGGCGGCCGCGATCCGCGCCGCGCGTTCGCGGAACGTCTCGTCGCGGCCGTCGGCGACGCTGGAACCATCATGGTTTACAACGCGACGTTCGAGCGCGGCGTGATACTGGAGCTCGCGGAAATGTTCGACGACCTGGCGCCCGCATTGCGCGGCGTGGCGTCACGCCTGTACGACCTGCTGCTCCTCGCGCGCGAGCACTACTACCACCCGGCGATGATGGGCTCGTGGTCGATCAAGCGCGTGCTGCCGACGGTCGCGCCGGATCTCGATTACGGCAATCTCGCGTCCGTGCGAAGCGGCGACATGGTGGAGCCGGCCTATTTCGAGATGGTGAACGGGGAAACCGGCAGCGAGCGGAAGCTCGCGTTGGAGACTGCGCTGCTGACGTATTGCGCGCGGGACACGTTGGGCATGGTAAAGGTCGCCGGGTTCATGGCTGGCACGGAGTCGGATCCGGCCAACTGATATGGCATCCCCTTGCGGGCGCTGCCGCTATTGTCGACAATGTCCGGACCGCAAGACCACCGCCTCAATTTCGGACAGCCATGAACGTCGACGACACATTGCATGCAACGATCACCGAGCTGGTCCGCCCAGGCAAGGGCATTCTTGCGGCCGACGAGAGCGGACCGACCATCACCAAACGGTTTGCCGCGCTCGGCATCGCGTCGACCGAGGAAACGCGCCGCCAATATCGCACGCTCCTGTTCGCCGCGCCGGGCGTAGCGGAATACTTAAGCGGAATCATCCTGTTCGAGGAAACACTCGGACAGCGCGACAACGACGGCACACCGCTGCCGGATGTCCTCAGTCGCCAAGGCATCCTGGTGGGCATCAAGGTAGACAAGGGCACGACCCCGTTGCCCAACGCCCCCGGCGATTTGATCACGCAGGGTCTGGACGGCCTCGCCGAACGGCTGCAGACCTACAAGGCGCAGGGCGCTCGCTTCGCGAAGTGGCGCGAAGTCTATGGCATCACCGATCGCAATCCCACCGAGCTCGGCGTCAGGGCCAATGCCCAGGTGCTCGCGCGGTACGCCGCGATCTGCCAGCAGGAAGGGATCGTGCCTATTGTCGAGCCGGAGGTGTTGATCGACGGCGATCACAGCATCGAGCGTTGTCATGAGGTGAGCGAGTCCGTGCTGCATGCGGTATTCGTCGCATTGCATGAACACAAGGTCAGCCTCGAGGGCATGGTGCTCAAGCCGAGCATGGTGTTGTCCGGCAATAAGAGCGGCGTCACGTCGAGCGCTGAGGCTGTGGCGAAGGCGACGCTGCAAGTGCTGCGCCGAACGGTGCCGGCAGCAGTCCCGACCATCAACTTCCTGTCGGGCGGGCAAAGCCCCGAAAGCGCCACCGCGAATCTCAACGCGATGAACGCCAGTTACCCGCACGCGCCGTGGGTGCTGTCGTTCTCGTATGCGCGGGCGCTGCAGGATCCGGCAATGCGCGCATGGGCCGGGCTCGACGCCAACGTGGCGGCCGCACAGAAAGCATTCGCCTGGCGCCTCAGGATGAATTCCCTCGCCCGTGCCGGAAAGTGGAATCCAGACCTGGAACGCGCGGCCTGATCTACTAAAGAGTCAGCAGGAAGGCCACCAGATCACGTACTTCCTCGTCCGTGAAGCCAATGTCGAAACGCTCGTTGTAGAAGTCGACCGCCGCCCGCAAATCCTGCGCCGAGCCGTTATGGAAATACGGCGCCCGCGACGCCAGTCCGCGGAGGATCGGTCCCTTGAACCGGCCAATATCCTTCCAGAGGCCGGTAATCAGGGCACGCCCGGGGTCGGTGGTCTGGATTGTCTCAAACGGAGCCGACGCGTGACGCAACGTGTACAACGGCAGGTCCGGGGTGCGGCGGGAAGCGTCGGTAAGGCCGATATCGAGCGGCGCGGGAATTGAATGATTCCCCGCATGCGGTGTGTCGTGGCACGTCGTGCAGGTTCCGTGCAACACGGGGACGCTCAGATCATCGTTCAGGCCCTTGACGCCAGTAATGCGGATTGGCTTGTTATTAAAAAGTCTCTCGCCCCTGGCCACCGTGCGGCGAGCCTCCTGGCGGCTGCCATCGGCGCCGCCGCGATCGACCGTGTTCCACGCCTCGTAAAGGTTGAAGACGGTCGAGTTGAATAATGCGCCGGTACGATAGTCGCCGGATACGACGTCATTAATGCCGAAATAGAAGTTCTGCCGGCTCAAGCGCTGCGGGCCGCCCTGCGCCTGACGCGCTGTCAGTTCGCCCGCCTCATGGTCGAAGACCTGCGTAGTGAAGAGGCTCGTCTCGAAGGCGACGATCGCTTCACGCTGGGCGGTTGTGAGCGGCACGGCGGCCTGTGCGTGTCCCGTGGTCGCGCTGTTTGACTGATGGGTAAGGTTGAATGGCATCGAGGCGAAGCAAGTGGCCGTTCCAAGGATGCAATCCAGCGACGCAGGGTCACGGAAAGTCTCGCGGCCATCCCACATCAATGTGCTGAGAAACTTGAGGTTGGTCGTCGGCAACGGGCGCCGGAACAACGATAGTTCGTCGGCGCTGGCGTAACCATACGGATCGTCGATCGCGACCAGTTCGAACTCGGCATTCGGCGGGATGCCGATGCCGACGCGGATAAGTCCCTTGCTGAGCAGCATGCTATAGGCGGCGCGCCGAGCCTCGACCGTGGAAACGTCTGCGGCGGGGGAGTTCGAGCCGTCGACGGTCCGAAATATGGGATCGGTCCCGGCGGTGGCCCGGAATCGCGCCTGTACGTCAGCAGGTGTCACCGTCCAACCGACGCTCGGCTGGTGGCAACTCACGCAGGCGCGGCCGTTGGCTCCAAGGCTTTGGAAAAAGGGACCGGTAAGATCGACCTTGCCGGCCGCGCTGTGGGTCTCGGCGTAACCGGTGGGATTGGCAAACCGCAACACATCCGGCAGGAATGAATGCTCACCAGCCGTGGCGGCAGTGCTAACCGCGAACAATGCCGCAATCAGAATCCGTGGGTACCGGCGCTGAAATCGGCGATTCATGGCAACCTCCTTGGAAGGATCACATCTCGTGCACGCTAGGTTCAGTCCTGCGCTCGGGCGACGCATCCACGGCAGAGTGGCGATGCAGGCCTTGGATTCTGGCCGCGAGTTGCGTCGAAAGAGGCACTGCGGATTCATGGACCATCCGGCGTCGGGCATACGACGTGGCAGGCGTGCCGCAGTTGAAGCGGAACCAGGTGGCAGCATCGAACAGCGCCCCATGACCGTCGATAAAATCCGCAACCCACAGCGCGTCGTCGCGCAGATAGATGGCGACCTCGCGTCGCTCACTCACACGCAAGATCTGCCCCTGAATAGCCGCGGATCGGATTTCAGCACCCCGGTCGACGGCGAGGGCGTGAGGCTGGGTTCCGGCATCGCTGCCCACGTCCATTGTGCGAACCTCGGTCAGTCCCGCGCGTGGTGACGCAACCCTTGACGCTGCAAGGAGCGCTCGCGGGCGTTCGCTTTTCAGCACGCCAAGGCCACGCTTCGCCCCTCGGAGCGCCCCCATTGCGCATACGGCAAACGAAGCGGCGAGGCGCAGCGAGAAAAGGAGCGCCGAATGCGTTTTGGACACAATCGTTTTCATGGACGCATCGTCAATCACTCCGGCGGCGGAGTCCTTTAGAATTCGTTAAGATTCCATTAATCGTTAATCTATGGGCGTGACCAGGGCCTACGACATCGGGCCTTTTCGGCTCGACTCCGAAGCAGGCGTGCTGACCCGGAATGGCGCGCCCATGGCGTTGGGCGCGCGCGCGGTGGCAGTCTTGACCACCCTTGTCGGGCGACCCCATCAATACGTGCCCAGGGCCGATATCATCGACACGGCGTGGGCCGGCGTCGTCGTGGAAGAAGGCAATCTCGCGGTGCAAATCTCGGCGCTCCGGCGTGCGCTTTCGCAAGCGCCCGGCGGGGAGCGTTGGATCGAAACATTGTCCGGCCGCGGTTATCGGTTCGTCGGACCAGTCACGGAACTTCCGGATGAAGCGCACGACGGAAGTCGCGGCAAGCGCTCGAACCTACCCGAACCGCTGACGTCGTTCGTCGGCCGCGAGCGGGAATTGGTAGAAATCAAGCGGCTGCTGCCGGGCAAACGCTTGTTGACCATCGTCGGCGTCGGCGGCATCGGCAAGACACGCCTCGCGTTACAGGCGGCGGCTGAAGTGGCGGATGCCTATCGCGACGGAGTGTGGTTAATCGAACTTGCATCCATCAGCAATCCATTGCTCGTGTCGACGTCGGTGGCGCAAGTGCTTGAAATCGGTGAACGAGCAGGCGCCTCGCTTGCGGATGCGCTCTGCGCCCACCTCAAGCCTCGCCAGCTGTTGCTGATACTGGACAACTGCGAGCACCTGCTCGGTGCGTGCGCGACGCTTGCAGACGCGGTGCTGCGCAGCGCCGCAGATGCCACGATTATCGCAACCAGTCGCGAACCGCTGCACGTCGCCGGAGAGCAGACTTACTCGCTGCAGACGCTATCGCTGCCCGAGCCCTCCGCGAGCGCAGAGTCCGCAGAGCGCTCCGAGGCGGTGCAGCTCTTCGTCGAGCGGGCCCGCCGTCAGGTGCCTGATTTCGCATTGACCACGGCCCGCGCTCCGGCGATTGCCCAGATGTGCATCCACCTTGACGGCATTCCACTGGCGCTGGAACTGGCCGCTGCGCGCACTCGGTCATTGTCTGTCGACCAGATCAACGCCCGCTTGCATGATCGCTTCAAGCTGCTCACCAGCCCGATCCGAACGGCGCTGCCCCGGCAGCAGACGCTGCGCGCCACGCTCGACTGGAGCTATGACCTGCTGGCCGGCGAGGAGAGACTGTTGCTGCAGCGGCTGTCCGTATTTGCCGGAGGGTGGACGCTGGAAGCCGCGGAGCAGGTCTGTGTCGGCGACACCTTCGAGAAGTGCGATGTCCTCGATCTCCTGACCTCGCTGTCCGACAAGAGCCTCGTGATTGCAGAACAGAAGGACGGATACGCTCGTTACCGCCTGCTGGAAACGATGCGTCAGTATGCGCAGGAAAAGCTCGTCGAGAGCCGGGGCGGCGATACGGTTCAGGGGCGGCATCGTGACTACTTCCTTGCGTTGGCCGAGGAGGCAGAACCGAAATTAATGGGATCCGAGCAGGCCACCTGGCTGCAGCGACTCGAAGAGGAGCATGAGAACCTCCGGGCTGCTCTCGACCGGAGTCTCGACGATGCGGGATCGGACGCCGGTCTTCGGCTTTGCGGCGCGCTGCAGCGGTTCTGGACTGTGCGGGGACATGTCTCGGAAGGACGGGACTGGTGTAAGCGGGTACTCGCAAATTGGGGAGGTCAGGAGCAAACGGAGGAGCGCGCGAAGGCGCTCAGTTCGGCGGGCAGACTGGCCTTCTATCAATGCGACTTTCCGGAAGCGCGGGCGCTGCAGGAAGAGAGCTTGGCGATCAGGCGCCAAATGGGCAATCGCGGAGGCATCTCCGCATCGCTGAACAACCTGGGAAGCGTGCTCTACAACGAGGGTGATTACGTCGCTGCGTGGGCCGCGCACAAGGAGAGTTTGGAGATCAAGCGGGAGTTGGGGGACCGGTGGGGCATGGGCGCTTCACTCAACAATCTCGGGAATGTGGACTTGATTCGAGGCAATCTGGCCTCCGCCCGAGCGCTCTACGCGGAGTGCCTTGCAATCATGCGTGAGCTCGGCGATCGGGAGGCCATGGCGGCCGCGCTTAACAACCTCGGGGACGTGCTGAATCGCGAGGGCGATCACGCCTCCGCGCGGACGCTGCTCAGAGAGTGCCTGGCGATTGACCGCGACTTGGGTGATCGATATGGGACTGCCTCAACCCTATTTGCGCTGGGGGATGTGGACGCCGAGCAGGGGGACTGTCGGGCCGCTCGTGCGTTGTATGTGGAAAGCATGGCGATCCGACGCGATTTGGGCGACCGGCGGGGAGTTGCTTTTGCGATGGAAGGTCTCGCGGCAGTGGTCGCTGCTCTTGGCAGCCCGATGCGCGCCGCCCGTATCTGGGGCGCGGCGGAGCAACTGCGGGAGGTGATCGGGGTGCCGCAGTTGCCCAGTGAACGACCCCGCTACGACAGGCGTGTGGCTGCCGTCCGCGCAGCCGTGGGAAATGACGTCGCCTTCGCGCGCGCCTGGCAGGAAGGCCGTGCCTTGACGATGGAGCAGGGAATCGAGCTTGCATTATCGGAGGCCGTCGCGCGAACGTGACTGCAGATGTGTAATGATCGCTTACCCTTTTTGTGCACGCCGACGCGCCAGCACCATGACTCCGCCAGTCAGGAGCGATACAGCGTCGGCAGACCGATTAGGCATGCGCTGACAAACGTTAGGTTTCCACAATGAAGGCCCCATCCATCATCGCAACCTTTATGCTTTTGCTGCTCGCGGGCTGCGCCGGCACGCCATTCCTCGCCCCCAGGGCCCCGCCGCAACCCGCCGCGCCTTCGCCGTCGCCGTCGCCGGCCGTCATACCACCCACAACTGCCGCCGCCGCGCAGCCGAGCGAACTGGCAGCACCGCCAAGCACGGCTCCCGTCGCTCCTCCGCAAGCCGCCGCACCACCGATTGCCGCCGCACCCCCTGCGGCAACGCTCCCAAATCCCAGCGCCGCCAAAGCTGCTGGGTCAACCGTAACCGCGGCGGCGAAGCCGCCAGCGCCCGCGGCACAATTACCCAAGGCCGCCAGTCCCACGACGGATATCGCGAAGCCGAAGACCCCGCCCCTGGACCTGACCTCGTTGGAGCAGCGGCTGAAAAGCACCAACGCCATCGGCGTGCTCACCAAGCTCACGCTCAAGAACCAGGTCGACGATCTGCTGGATAAATTCCGGGCGTATTACCAGGGGAAGCTCAAGACCACGCTGGCCGACCTGCGGCGCTCGTATGATCTGCTCGTGCAGAAGGTGCTCGCGCTGCTGCAGGACAGCGACCCGCCATTGGCCACCGACATCGTGGCCTCGCGCGAACCGATCTGGGGCATTCTTTCCGATCCGAAGAAATTCGCGACGATCTGATTCGACAGGAGACACCATGAGCATACGCATCGCAGGCTTGGCGATCACGCTTTTCGCGGCGGTGTCCATCGCGACATCGTCGCTCGCGGCCGACGACGCATCGGTGAAGAAGGACTTGTTCACCGTGATAACGCTGCAGGGGCTGCCCTGCGGCGAAGTGGTCAGATACACGACGAAGAACGACAACGACCACGTCGTGGTCTGCAAGGACGGGAATCGCTACCACGTCTATGTCAATGCGCAGGGTCGCGTGGTCGTCGAGAAGCAATAGGCCGGGCCATCCGAACCTTCGCCGCGCCATCGATCGGGATTCTTTCGGCGCACCCGCGCCTGCGGTATACGGCGATATTCTGCACTTCAGTCCTATCAGCGCGCATTGCGTCGTGCCGGACTGGAGACAGGCGGCCCCCTCCCGTAATCTCGCCCTGAGACGAGCAGCCAATCGAAGGGCAACAGGATGAGCACCGAGCAAAACACCGCCAATTCCCCAAACCCTGCCCCGGGTTCGATGGGAATCCGCCAGGCTTTCCGCGAGATTCGCAGGGGCATCGTCGTCATGTGGTGGGCTTTCTTCGACTGGGTGGCCGTCGTCCAGTGGAAGGCGCTGGTGCTCGTTTTGTTCCTGGGCATGATCATTGGCGGCGGCATATTCAAGCTGCCGACGCTGACGTTCCTGATCGTCGTGTCCTCTTTCATCATCAAGATCGTCGCGGGCGGCAAGCGCCGCGCGGAGATTACTGCCAGCGAGGCCACTCAGCGCGCCGAAACCGAGCAGTTGCAGCGCAACGTGCTGGAGGCGCGGATGCAGGCACTACAGGCGCAAATCGAACCGCACTTCCTGTTCAATACGCTGGCCAGCATCGATCAGCTCATCCAGTCCGACCCTCCGCGCGCCTCGAAGATGCAGCAGAGCCTGATCCGCTACCTCCGCTCGGCCATGCCGCAGATGCGCGAGGGGGCTTGCCCGACGCTGGGCCAGCAGGTCGATCTTTCCAGCGCCTTCCTCGAGATCATGGCAGTGCGCATGGAGGAACGGCTGCAGCCGGTGGTGAATGTGCCGGAGGGATTGAAGTCGGCGTTGTTTCCGTCAATGATGCTGCAGACGCTGGTGGAGAACGCCATCAAGCACGGGCTGGAACCACAGGCCTCGGGCGGCAAGCTGGAGATCCGCGCCGAAGTCGTCGATGGACAGTTGGCTGTGCATGTCATCGACACCGGCCGGGGATTTGCACCCAAAGCTGATGGCGGCGTAGGGCTTGCCAATATCCGTGAGCGCCTGCGTACCCTGTACAACGGCCGCGCCGAGCTGATCATCAGCGTGCCAGCCGAGGGCGGCACCTGCGCCACGATCAGGGTGCCCTACGAAGTCGCTCCGGCCCCCACGCCAACCTGACTGGATGAATTTGCGAATGTCCTCAGTTGCCACCTCAGCTGCCCACAGCGCTCCAACCGCCGTCATCGCCGACGATGAACGCCTGATGCGCGTGCAGATCGCCGCACGCCTGAAGGAAGCGTGGCCTGACCTGGTGATCGTAGGCGAGGCCGGCAACGGCCACGAAGCGGTGGCGATGGTGCGCAGCCTCGAACCGGACGTGGTCTTTCTCGACATCAACATGCCCGAGATGGACGGCATCCAGGCCGCGCGCGCGCTGGCCGGCCAGGCTCACGTGGTATTTGTCACCGCGTACGACCAATACGCCATCACCGCGTTCGAACAGGGAGCGATCGACTATCTGCTCAAGCCGGCGGAGCCGGAACGAGTGGCGTTGACCTGCCAGCGGCTGCGCGAGCGGTTGCAGCAGAAACCCGATCCAATGGACGACGTTCTCGAGAGGCTGTCGCAGCGACTCGGCGCAGGCGGCATCAAGCCGCGCGAATACATGCGCTGGGTGCAGGCCAGCGTGGGCGCCAATATCCGGATGATCCCGACCGGGGACATCCTGTTCTTTCGCGCGGAAGATAAATACACCCGCGTGCAGACCACGGGTTTCGAGGCGCTGATCCGCAAACCGATCAAGGAATTGATCGACGAACTCGACCCGGCCGAATTCTGGCAAATCCATCGTTCCACCGTGGTTCGAGTCGACGCGGTCGAGCAGGTCAGCCGCAACCTTCGTGGAAATCAGGTCGTGCATGTGAAGGGAAGCACGGAAAAGCTCGAAGTCAGCCGCACCTTCAACCACCTGTTCAAGCAAATGTAGCGTGGCGCTGCCGGGAGCTTCACCGTTGATTTCCGGCGTGGGAAGCTCAAAATTGGGAAGCTGACCGTCCCAGGAGCGAGCCCGCAAATGACTGACGTCCGCCCGGCCGCCGTCGCCGGAAGGTTCTATCCCGGAGCACCGATGGTGCTGCAGGCGGACGTGCGCGCCTACGTTGGCGGGGCGGCGACTCCGAGTCCTGAAGGTGTCATCCTACCCAAAGCGGTGATCGCGCCGCACGCCGGCTACATGTATTCGGGCGCTGTCGCGGGCTTCGCGTACGGCCGCCTGGCCGCCGGACACGACACGATACGACGCGTCGTGCTGTTCGGCCCGACGCATCGCGTGCCCGTTCGCGGCCTTGCGCTTCCTGCCGCGCGTGCCTTTGCCACCCCGCTGGGAACCATCGACGTCGATCGTGAAGCCGTTACGGCGGCTCTCGCGCTGCCCTGCGTGTGCGAAAGCGACGCCGCGCATGCGTTCGAGCACTCGCTCGAGGTTCAACTGCCATTCCTGCAGGAAGTGCTGGGGGAATTCACCATCGTCCCGTTCGCCGTCGGCGATGCGACACCGCGGGAGGTCGCCGACGTCATCCGACTTTTATGGGGCGGCGCCGAGACGCTGATCGTCGTCAGTTCCGATCTGTCCCACTACCACGGCTACGCCGAGGCCCGCGCGATCGATCGGGCAACCGCGGACAACATCCTGGCGCTGTCGCCGACGCTCGACCACGAGCAAGCCTGCGGGGCGACGCCGATCAATGGTTTGCTGTTGTGTGCGCGCGAGCGCGGAATGCGGCCGGAACTCCTCGACCTGCGCAACTCCGGCGACACGGCGGGCGACAAGTCACGCGTCGTCGGCTATGCGTCGTTTGCCTTTTCCGGAGGCGTCGATGGCCGCGCCTGAACTCGGCAACGTCCTGCTGACGATCGCGCGCGCCGCAATCGCCGACAAACTCGCACTGCCGATGCAGCC
>Ga0157375_10002166_pt1 | contig 16978 bp, 16 predicted proteins | sample M35metaG_FD_115311 | JGI IMG/M metagenome (GOLD analysis project Ga0157375, IMG submission 115311) | Miscanthus rhizosphere microbial communities from Kellogg Biological Station, Michigan, USA - M3-5 metaG | ecosystem: Host-associated > Plants > Roots > Rhizosphere > Soil | place: USA: Michigan... | reverse complement strand
TTCGGCATCGCAGTGTTGGGCGGTTGGGCGCTATGACACGTTCAGCACCAATCAGACACTGATCGAGCATTGGAACGGCACTTCCTGGTCCATTGTCCCGTCGCCCAATCCCAGCACTACGCTGGTCGACGGCCTCGCTGGCGTGGCCTGCGCTTCGCCGTCGCATTGTTGGGCCGTTGGCGACCACGATAACGGTAACGTGCGTCAGACACTTATAGTAGAATACTCCTTGACCAGCCCGCCCTTAACGAGTGTCGTCTCGCGAATGACGCAAGGCCTGGCCGCGTTCGACATTGATCTGCCCCTCACCGGAACACCGGCCGTGGAATGCCGAATCGGTGTCGGTGGGGTGAGTGGCAACTACTCGCTTGTCTTTAGCTTCGTGAACAATCTGACCAGCGTCGCCGAAATCAGCACAAGCAACGGAAGCGTGAGCAGCAGCTCGATCGGACCGGGCCCGAATCAATTCACCGTGAACCTTGCCGCCGTGACTGACCAACAGTATGTCACGGTCACATTAGGCAACGCGCTGGACTCACAAGGCAACATCGGCACGATGGCGGCGACCATGGGTGTGCTTGTGGGAGATGCCAATGGCGACCGGCTGGTGGATAGAGCGGACAGAGACGCCATCAACAGCGGGCGAGGCCTAGTCAGAGCACATAACTTTCGCGACGATCTCAACGTTGACGGCGTCGTGAATCGGACTGACAGGGACCTCTTTAGGGCGAACGAATAGTCAACGCCTGTCGCCCAGAGAGCGCTAACGAGGGCTAGCGTTCCGGGAAAGTTGCTGCGGTGGCGAGGAGCCCTCATTGCGGTGCATTGGCTTTGCCAGCCGATCATTTCCTTCCAGGCACCGCCCACCCTCACTACTTCACGAGCATCGGTCGTGGCGAGAATCACTCGTAGCGCAGCGCGACGATTGGATCGACGCGGGTGGCGCGACGCGCGGGGAGAAAACACGACAGCGCAGCCACGAGCGTGAGCAGGCCTGACACTGCCAAATAGATGGTTGGGTCGAGCGGATCGACCTTGAACAGAATATTCTTGAGCGCGGCGGCTGCCACGACCCCGAGGAGAAGCGCGACGCCCCCGGCCCCAAGCACCAGACCGATCGCGAGTTGCCACGCGCCCTGGCTCATGACCATGCGCAAGATGCGCCTTGCATCGGCACCCAAAGCCATCCGAATGCCGAACTCCTGCGTCCGCTGGTTGACGGAGAAGCTCATCACTCCATAAAGACCAACGCCGGATAGGATAAAGGCGACGAGGCCAAAGATGGTGAAGAGGGTCGCGATGACACGGTTGCCGGAAAGGATGTCGTTGTGAAACTGCGCCGGCGTTCCGGCGAAGTAGGTCGGGAGATTCGAATCGATTGCGGTGACGGCTTTGCTGAGCGATGGCCCGAGCGTGTCCGCGCGCTGACCCGCACGCGGCCTAACGACCAGGGTCGCGAACTGCGTCGCGGGCGAGGCGCCGAGCAGTGGCATGTAGAATCCGGCGGCCTCGGTCTGCTGGTCGAACGGCCCTTGCATCAAGGTATCCGGCACAACGCCGATAATGGTTCGCCACGGCTGCTCCTTGCCGGGATTGAAAATGCGAACCTGATGGCCGAGCGCGCTCTGGTTGCCCCAGTATTTGTGGGCAAAGCTGGCGTTCACGATCGCGACCGGCTGCTTCGCGTCGCTGTCCTCAAGGGTGAAATCGCGGCCTTCAAGGAGCTTTAGCCCAAGGGTCGCGAAGTAACCGTCGGAGACCGATTCAAAATTGCCGCGCGGGCGATCACGATCGGTCAGGTATTTCTGGCCGTCGACTTCGTACTGTCCGCCCGGCGCGAAGGTCATGCGGAAGCGGTCGGTCATGGCCGCGGCGTCGAACTGCGGATTCGTGCGCAGCGTGCGCACGGCGTTCTTGAAGAAATTGCGACGCGAGTCCTCGCTCGGATAGGTGCCCTCCATTAAGGCAAGGCGCGCAGCATAAACTCCATTCTCGTCGTAGCCATAATCGAGCTTGGTTTGGTTACGGATCGATTTGATTTGCAATGTCGCGGCGATAAGGAGCGCAGCGGTCAGCGCAATTTGTCCAACCACCAATGCGCGCGTAATGACGTTAACCAGGCGGCTGCTATTACCGCGTCCGCCTTCTTTCATGATCTCGGCAGCGTTGCCGCGAGAGCTGAGAAAGGCCGGAACCAAACCGGAAACAATGGTGGCGACGAGCGTAATCACAACGGTGAAAACAAGCACGCGACCATCAATGGTGAAGCGCCACCAGTAGGGCGGCGGGAAAGGCGCGGCCTTCACCACTTTGTCGAACATGTCCACTCCCCAATAGGCGATAAGCGTGCCGGCGATGGCGCCGAAAACTGAGACGACCAGGCTCTCGGTGAGCATTTGCCTGACGAGTCGCCAACGCGTCGCGCCCAGCGCGCTGCGAATGGCCAGCTCCTTGGCGCGGAGCGCCGCGCGTCCGAACTGCATGTTCATCACGTTGACACAGGCGATGAGCAAAACGACGAAAACCGCGCCCAGCATCGACCAAACGATCTGACGCAATTGCACTCCGGTGAATGCGTTGATCAACGGCAGCACGCTCGCCGAGGTCAGATTCTGGTTCGTCTTTGGATTGTCGGTCGCGATGTTGCGCGCGATCGTGATCATCTCGGCGTTTGCCTGATCGAGGGTGACGCCCGGCTTGAGCCGGCCCATCACGGCCGGCGCGCGCGCATTTGCGCCGAGGAAGAGTTCGCCACGTGGTGTGGGCGGCCACTCGTTATAGAGCGGCGTCCAAAGTTCTTCCGAAACGGGGAACTTAAAGCCGGGCGGCATCACTCCGACGATCGTTGTGGCTTTGCCGTTAATCGTGACGCCCTGGCCGACGATGTTCGGGTCGGCATTGAAATCGCGCCGCCAGATTTCGTCCCCAAGGATCGCAACTTTGGGTGAGCCGGGTTTGTTATCCTCCGCGGTGAAATCGCGCCCAAGGACTGGGGATACGCCTATGATTTTAAAGAAATCGTCGGTCACATAGGCGCCGGTGTAGCGCTGCGGATTTTTATTGTAGGTGAGGTTTATGGTCGAGCCGTTGAGATACCCGGCCATCATCGCGAAGGAGTGTTGCGCGGCCTTGAGGTCCTCGTAATCCTGCGCTGCCGGAATATTACCGTTACCGAAGTTGTTGTTCTGATCGCTCGCCTTCGGATCGATCAACCCGACACTGACCAACTGCTCGGGATGGGGAAAGGTAAAGCCGCGCAGCACGATCGCGTTGACCACGGCAAACTGGGTCATGGCGCCGCCGATCCCAAGCGCGAGGACGAGAATCGCGAGGAGACAAAAGACCCTGTCCTTCAACAGCACACGAAGTCCGACCCGAATGTCCTGGCTAAACGATTGAAGAAGCATGAAGAGTTACCTTGGTTATGGTCGTGGATCGGGCAAAGCAATCCGCTGGGTGATGATTTCAAAACCCGTGTTCTTGCGAAGCCGACACATGCGATCATTGGATTCAAATGCAAACGGAGCACGAAAGTCCAATGCACTGCCCATGCCACGCGGTCACCATGGCTGCAAGTTGCTCTTTTTGAGATAGTTTTGCAGGGGCGCCAGATTTTCTAAGGTGCGGTTCCATTCCGGCACCGGGAAATGGACGTCCCAAAAGCGAAACGAAAGGAAGTCGATTTCCTCCAGGAGTTTCTGTCGTCGGGAAGTGGTCGGCGAGCGCTGAAGCTTCCGATTGGCGAAGTTGCAGTCGGGGGGCGTTTGGCTCGGTCCAATAGATCGCAATCCAGCTAACTTTTAGCCACCGATTAACACGGATGAAAAACGAGGGTTCGGAATTGGTTTTTGTCCGTGTTCATCCGTCGCCTTTCCACAGAGTCCGATGGCTTCACATTCGCTGGCAACAACTCTAGATCGAGCTTCCACTCCATTTCAGTTTTTGCCTAACGACGCTAAAGAATGATAACTCTGGCAATACGGCGAGGGGCAGAACTTTTTCGGCTCGCCGAATGACTACCGTTGAGCCAAATTCCAGTGCCACCGGATGACGCCCATCGAGTGTCAGATAGATTGGATAATCTGGTTCGCTCGGTTCCACCTCGATCACGGAATCGTCACCAACGATGACGGAGCGATTGGTGAGCACATGCGGACAGATCGGCGTGATGACGAAGACGCCGGATTGCGGCTCGAGAATCGGTCCGCCCGCTGAAAGCGAGTAGGCAGTGGACCCGGTCGGGGTCGCAACGACCAGCCCATCGGCGTTGAACTCGGTCAGCGGCGCGCCGTTGATGCGGGTGCGGAGGCGAATGAGACGCGAGATTTCGCCGCGGCTGATGACGGCATCGTTAAGGGCATGTGTCCGCTGTCCTGCTTTTCCGTTGCTCGTGATTTCGACGTCGAAAAGGACGCGCTCGCTGAGCGCAAATTTGCCGCTGACGATGGATTGGACGGCTTCCTGATAGGCTGACGAATTCAGGCAGGTCAGAAAACCAAGCGAGCCGATATTGATTCCAAAGATCGGCGTGATGATTTCCTCCAGGCCGCTGACGACGTTAAGGATCGTGCCATCACCTCCCAGGACGACAAGGAGGTCCGCCGCCGCCCCAAGCTGCGCGACATTATGACTGGACTGCAATCCCGCCAGGGCGGCCGTCTCGGTCTCCATCTGCACTTTGATGCCGGCGCGCTCGAACTCGCCCTGCAACTGGCGCACCAGCTCAGCTGCGCCCGGTTTTCCAGTATGCGCGATCAGGCCGACGGTTTTTGGAGACATATGAAAAATTCCTGGTTGCCGTCCGTGCCGGTGATGCTCGAAGGGACGAGTCCCCTCACCCGCGCGCCCATGTTTTCCGCAAAGCCAGCCACTTTTTGCTGCGCTTTCTCATGCAGCTCGGGCGAGCGCACGATGCCCCCCCGCCCCACGTCCGCACGGGCCAGTTCGAACTGCGGTTTGATGAGCGCGAGGATCACACCGTCTGGAGTTAGCAATTCAAAGGCTTTGGGCAAGATCAAAGTCAGCGAGATGAAGGAAACGTCGATCACACAAATATCGACCGGCTCCGGAATTTCTACCTGGGAAAGATGGCGCGCGTTCATCTTTTCCAAAGTGATGACGCGTGGATCGTCGCGAATCTTCCAGGCTAATTGTCCGTGCCCGACATCGACGGCGAAAACTTTCACCGTGCCGTGCTGGAGTAGACAATCGGTAAAACCTCCGGTCGACGCCCCGATATCGAGAGCAACCTTGCCCGAGCAGGAAACTTGGAAATGCGCGAGCGCTCCCTCGAGCTTAATCCCCCCGCGGCCGACGTAACGGCTGCGGGGCGCAACAGTGATCTCGTGGCCGTCCTGAACCGAATCCGACGCTTTCGCGGCGACCCGGCCATCGATCCGCACTTCGCCGGCCATGATTGCGCTCTGCGCCTGGTGCCGGCTTGGGAAAAATCCGCGCTGGACGAGCGCCTGATCGAGACGGATGCCTTTGGCCATCGTGCTAATCCAGTCGTGACTTCCTAACGTTCGATGTTTGGTTCGAGCGTAAAATGCATCCGAATAGATTCCGTCAGAACGTTTAGCATCTGTTCGATCTGCGCGATTGATATGATCAGCGGCGGCATCAGAACGACGGTGTTGCGAATGTGACGCGTCAACACCCCTCGCTCGCGGGCGGCGCAACAAACCTTCGCCGCGGGTCCGCTTTCACCGGCAAGGTCGACGGCGCCGATCAGGCCACAGCTTCGCACTTTCTCGACACCTTGAAGAACCGCAATTGCCGCCAGACCGTTGCGGAGTATCTCAATTTTTGGCGGCAAAGATTCGATCGTCCTCTCCGTTCGAAAGAGCTCCAGGCTGGCCAGCGCCGCTGCGCAGCCCAGCGCGTTTCCCGCTGTAACTATGTCCGTAATACAGCGTGGCTTCGCTTCCCGATGCTAGAAAGGGCTCAAATACTTCATCCGAGACTAACGTAAGTGCCAATGGCAAATAGCCTCCTGTCAGAGCTTTGCCGAAAACATAAATATCGGGATGAATCTCCTCGTGTTCGCAGGCAAACATTCGGCCGGTCCGACCAAAACCGGTCATCACTTCGTCGGCAATCAGGAGTGTCCCTGCGCTGTCGCACCATCCTCGAAGGGCCCTCAAGGTGCCGCTCGGCCAGATTTTCATGCCGGCTGCGCCTTGAATGATGGGTTCGATCACGACCGCGGCTATCTCATCCCGATTCGGGAGCGTCATGAGCTCATCGACGGAGGCAACGCGCCGCATCGGAAATTCCAGCCCGGTGATCGTCGCCCCGAACATGGCCGCGGCTCCGAGGCTCGCGGCGCCTGCGGTATCGCCGTGATAGGCGTCGCGGAAGGCAACGAAGACTTTTCGCTTCGATCGCTTCAGTTTCCAATATTGGCTGACGATCCGAAGTGCCGCCTCCACTCCGGTCGAGCCGTCGTCCGAAAAGAAAACGCGCCCAAATTTTTCACGCGGAAACATGGCCACGATCTCCCGGGCCAACTGAATCGCCGGCGGATTCGTTGTGCCTAGAAACGACGTGTGCGCCACGCGTTCGAGTTGCGCGCGGATCGCGGCGTTGATCCGGGGATGATTGTGCCCGTGCACATTCGTCCAAATGGAAGCGTTCCCGTCGATGTACTCGCGCCCGCGACTATCGCGCAGCATCACGCCCTGGCCTCCCACGAGGATGATTGGTTCATGCTCCGGCGCGCACCAATCGCCCATTGCGGTAAAGGGATGCCAGACGTAGCCCTTGTCGTCGGTCGCGAGTTGCGCCGTGTCCCAGTTATCCATCTCGCGTCTGGTCCCGAAGCATCTTGTCGACCGCCGCGAAATCCTCCGCCGACGCTCGTCGGCGCTGGTATTTTCGAAAAATGATGTCGCGCAACTCGCGCAGATCATCGAGAAGCGGCACATCGAAATAGGTCCAGTCTTCCTCGTCGCGGAACTTGGCCTGGAACTTCCACTGGCCGCCGAATTTCGTGACGCGCACCTCGCGCTTGCGTCCGTCCTCATCTCGCGAGGTCCATATGTGTTGACTGCGCATGGCGTCGGCTCCTTACATTAGCATCCTTGAAGGACGCGGCCAGATTACTGCTCTATCTTGCCGGTGTCGTCCTGCTCGGCGCGCTCGGTGCTCCGGCGCTTTTCTGGGCGGGTCAATTGCTCATCGCGCACGGCATCCTCCCCAGCCTGGCCAGATTTGATTTCGAAAGCTATTTCCATCGCGCGTTGCTGTTCGCAGCGCTCGTGCTCCTTTGGCCGCTGCTCCGCGCCCTGAAGGTGCGAGGCTGGGGCGACCTTGGCCTCGAGAAAAATCCTCGAGCCGGATCTGACGTCGCAATCGGTTTCGTGATCGCTGCGGTTCCCCTGCTCTGCTGCGGTGCGGTTCTCATCGCGCTGCACGTTTACTCCCTGCGCCATGCCTTCCTCTGGCACAAAATGCCGGAAGTGCTCTTTGCCGCGAGCGTGGTTCCGATCCTCGAGGAGTTGCTTTTTCGCGGATTTTTTCTGGGCGTGCTTTTGCGCAGCTTTTCGCGAGTCAGTGCCCTGCTTCTTACCTCCGCGCTTTTTGCAGTCGTGCATTTTTTGAAGGCGCCGGAGCTGACCACGCCTAACGACACCGTAAGCTGGGCTTCCGGTTTCGTTTCGATCGCGAATTCCTTCTGGCAATTTCGCGATCCCCTGCTGGTTGCCGCCGGTCTCCTCACTCTCTTCATCATCGGTTGCATCCTGGCCGACGCCCGTCTCCAGACTCGCTCGCTCTGGCTGGCGATTGGACTGCACTCCGGTTGGATTTTCGCCAACGGCACCTTTAGCCGCGCCGCTCGCCGCGCCGCGTTTGCGCTGCCCTGGATCGGGAAAGACTTGCTCGTTGGAATCGTGCCGCTCATCATCGCGCTCGCCAGTTGGATGCTGATGCGCTGGTGGGTGAAACATGAGAACGCGCGTGCGCCGGAACCCATTTCAGGGACTCGTTAGCCTTTTCTACCCGCCCTTCTGTCCAACCTGCTCATGCCCGGTGGATCCGGGCGCAAGCCTTTGCGCGGCCTGTGCCGCAACCGCCTCGCGGATTGTGCCGCCCTTTTGCGCGAAATGTTCGCAGCCTTTTTCCGGCGCGATCACGGGCGCGTTCACCTGCGCGAATTGCGAGGATCGCGTTTTGCATTTCGACGCGGCGGTGTCTGCTTATCGGAGCCGCGGCGTGGTGCGCAAAGTGATGCATGATTTCAAGTACCGGCGCCAGATTCATTTCCGGCACCTTCTCGGAAGCTGGCTCGCAGAGTCTCTCGCTGATCCGCGCCTGACCGGGCGCCGTTTCGATTTTGTCGTGCCGGTGCCCCTGCATTCAGCGAGAAAGCGCGAGCGCGGCTTTAATCAGGCTGAGTTGCTCGCCCTCTCCCTGCGTCGCCTCACCGGCCTTCCCGTAGTGAACGCTTTGCAACGAACGCGCTACACCACCACGCAGACGCAATTCGACCGAAACGAGCGGATGGAAAATCTCCGGGGCGCCTTTCGTTTACGGCGCGGCAGCAACGTGCAAGATTTGCGGATGTTGCTCGTCGATGACGTCCTCACGACCGGTTCAACCTTGAGCGAATGCGCCAAGGTGCTGAAGAAAGCGGGGGCAATCTCCGTGCACGCCGCGACCGCTGCCCGGGGCTAAGAGATGGCCATTTTCAAAAAACCCGCCCTCAAAACCGAGAGTCGCAAGAAACGCGAAATACCGCAGGGCCTTTGGCAGAAATGTCCGGGCTGCGGCGAAGTCGTGCATGAAATCGAACTCGTGGAAAACAACCGCGTTTGTCCGCGCTGCGATTATCACTTCGCGCTCTCGGCCCGGGAACGGATCGCGAACCTGTGCGATCCGGACAGCTTCGTCGAATTGGACTCGGGCCTCACCTCGATCGACACGCTCAAGTTTCAAGGCATGGCCAGCTACCGGGATCGCCTGCGTAAATATCAGGATGCTACCGGGCTGGTCGATGCAGTGCTGAGCGGTCATGCGCTCATCGAAGGCTACAAGGTCGCGATCGCGGTGATGGATTTCAGTTTCCTCGCTGCCACCATGGGCTCGGTCGTGGGCGAGCGCATAACGCGCGTGATCGAGTACGGGACCGCGCACCGCGCCGGGGTGATCATCGTTGCCGCTTCCGGGGGTGCGCGTATGTACGAGGGCATGCTCAGCCTCATGCAGATGGCGAAAACGAGCGGCGCGCTCGCCCTTCACGCCGGTCAGAAACTTCCCTTCGTTTCCATCCTCACCAACCCGACGACCGCCGGGGTGATGGCCAGCTTCGCGTCGTTAGGCGACGTTATTATCGCGGAGCCGAAAGCGATGGTCGGGTTTGCCGGGCCGCGTGTCATTAAGGAGACGACCCACCAGGATTTGCCGGAGCGTTTTCAGACGGCGGAGTTTCTCGAGGAACACGGGCTGATCGATCTCATCGTGCATCGCAAGGCGATGCGCTCGCAGCTGGCGCAGCTCCTCGCCTACTTCGCCGCGACGCATTGAAGGTGGGAGGCGCCCTGGAGCCGCGATCCTCATACCAGGAGACGCTCGCCTGGCTCTTCCACACCCAGCGCTTCGGGATCAAGCTCGGTCTCGAAAACAGCCAGCGCCTATTTCAATCCCTCGGCCTGCCTGCGCCTAACGAACGCATCATTCACGTCGCAGGAACCAATGGCAAAGGCTCGGTTTGCGCGCTGCTCGATTCCGTTTCCCGGGCGGCGGGCTATCGCACCGCGCTTTTCACCTCCCCCCACCTCGTCACTTTCCGGGAGCGCATCCAGGTCGATGGCGTAATGATTTCCGAGGATGAGGTGGCCCGCGGTTTGACGGCGATTCGTGAATTGGTGGCAGACTGGGATCCCCATCCGACCTTTTTTGAAATCACGACCGCGCTTGCCCTCGACCATTTTCGCAACAGCGGCGCCGATATCGTAGTGCTCGAAACCGGCATGGGCGGCCGGCTCGACGCCACCAACGCCACACGCCCGATCGTTTCGGTCATCACCCCGATCGATTATGACCACCAAAAGTGGCTGGGACAGAGCCTGACGGAAATCGCGACCGAGAAGGCGGGCATTATCAAGCCGAACACACCGGTCGTTTCCGCCCTGCAACCGGACGAAGCCGAGGCCGTCATCCGCTCGCGCGCGACCGAATGCGCGGCCCCGCTGGATTTCGTCAGGCAACCATTTGAGCGCTTCCCGATCGCTCTGCGCGGCACGCACCAAAAGCAAAATGCCGCCCTCGCGCTCTCCGCGCTGCACACCGCCGGGATCGCGATCGAAGATGCCGCGATCGAGCGCGGTCTCGCCTCGGTCGTGTGGCCAGCACGCTTCCAGCGCTGGGACGATCGCACCATCATCGATGGCGCTCATAATCCCGCCGGCGCGCGCATCCTGGCGCAGACCTGGCGGGAAACTTTCGGTGAACGGCGCGCCACCGTTTTGCTCGCCGTTCTCCGGGACAAAGATGTGGCCGGAATTTGCGCCGCCCTGGAGCCGATCATGCAGCGCGCCTTGCTCCCGTCGATCCGGAGCGAGCGAGCACTGACCTCGGAGGAACTTCGCCTAACGATCTCGGATCGATTTCCCGGCGTAGCAGTGGCGGTGTCGCCCTCCCTTGCGGCGGCGTGGACGGAGGCGCAGCGCGACACCGCGCCGATTCTGATTTGCGGTTCCCTGCACTTCGCCGGGGAAGCGCTCGCTTTCCTTCGCGGCCAACCAGCGGCGTTTGAAGAATGTCTGCAATAAAACGGCTCGGCTACAACGACGCCTCTGCCTAACGGCGTCTCCCGTCCGGTCGGAGGGTGATGCGATGTTCGTCAACCGTTCCCCCACGATCGAGAAAGAACTGGCGCAGTTCCTCGGTGTAAAAGCTGTCGTCGCGCTCGCGATTAAATCCGAGCCGGATGCGACCACCGGGATTCAGGCGGGTCGCCGCATCATCGAGAAAAAAAGCCCACTCCTTGGGACCCCAGAGCGCCGGACTCTTGTGGCCGTTGAAGCAGATCATGAAGGCGGTAATGAGATCGAATTTGCGGTCGAAAGCGGGCAGCGGTCGGAAGGCCTCGACGCGTGAGATGACGCGCTGCAAGCCCAGGGCGCGAAACATTTCGCCGAACATCGGCACGGTTTCGATGTCGAGCCCGAGCGTGCGATGCCCGAGCCAGCGGCAGATGTGCAGGAAATAGCCCGCGCCGGAGCCAAGATCGAGCACACTTTTGCGCCGGCCCCAATCGAGCTCGAGGGCCTCGACGCGCCGGAGGTTGATTCGGATCCACCGATCCAGCTCAAGATATTTGCGCCAGCTGCCGCCCGGATCATCGACCGCGTAACGATCGTGGATCGCCTGGAACTGAACCGGGTCGATGCTCGCGATGATTTGTTCGGGATCGAGGCGAAACATGAACCGGCGAGTCAGGGCGACGCGACCGAGATGCCGGCGGGCGCTACGAAGGAGGCGCGGGTCGCCGATTTTTCCGAGCTTGTGGGAGAGGCGCATTGGAACGAAAGGCTCTATCCGTAAGCTGAGAGCAGATGATGTCAAAACGTGTCGCGCCAACGAAACCAGCCTGACGATGGGGGGACTATTTCACCATTGGCGGCACCGGCGCCGTTGTTATGTCATTTGCGGAATCGCGCGCTCCGGCAGCAACCTCCTGAGCGACGGGCTGCGGGACACCGGCCGAGCCGGGCGACCGAACCAGTTCTTTTTGCCCAGCTCGGAACCTCAGTTTCGGGCCGCGCATTCCTTCGCTGAGCAGGTCGACTTCGCCGAGTATGTGCGCGGGATTGTCGAGAGGACCGCGACGTCGAATGAAGTTTTCGGATTCAAGTTGATGGCCTGGTATTTGGACGCGTTCCTCGAGCGCCTGCGCGAGACGACCGAGTTTGGCAATCCCGGCGAATGTGATCGGGAAATATTGAACGCCGCGTTTCCGCGTTTGCGTTTTCTCCGTATGACCCGCCGGAACAAGTTGCGGCAGGCAATCTCGAAGGCGCGTGCGGTTCAGACGGGACTTTGGAAAGTTCAGGAAGGCAAGTCGGAGGTAGCGGAGCCTGAATACGATCGGGCATTGATTGCGCAGTCGATGCTTGAGGCTAAGGCGGAAGAAGACATTTGGGACGCATTTTTCACCCGCCTTGCCAAAAAGCCTTTCCTCGTTGAATACGAGGGGCTCTGCCAGGATTTCAAAGGCACGCTGAGCGCGGTTTTGGACTTCCTCGAAATTAGATTGCCGCGCCGGATCAAGATCCGTCCGCCGACGACGACCCGGCAAAGCGATGCCCTTTCGGACGAGTGGGAGCGCCGTTATCGGGCTGAAGAAGGGGCGCGGTAATATTTCCTGCGGCGTTCACGATGGGCCAAACAGAATGCGGCCGCAGTCGGGGCGCGGTGCGGGCAACGCCGAGGGGCGCCCGCGCTTCTCGGAGTCAGACTTCGATGCGCGGAAACAATGGCGTCGGTTGCCCGACCATATGGCCGTCGGGCAGCCTCCCCCAATCGGCTTCGGCTAACGAGAAGCGCTCTTCTTTTCCCGCGAGCTCAGGTTCCATCTTCCAACTGAGCTGGTCGAAAATGCCGTGCGCGGCTTTTGGAAGAACAGGCGAGATAAGGATGGCGATGATGCGAAGGGACTCGGCCAGAGTATAGAGAAGGGAATCCAATTGCCCACGTTTCGCGTCGTCCTTTGCCATCTGCCACGGAGCCGCAGTTTCAATGGCAACGTTTGCCAGAACAACGCTTTCGAAGGCAGCTTCGCTCAAGGTCTGCGAAAAGGTCAACGTCCTCGCTTTCTCCGTCTTGCCCAGAACTGAATTCTTCAGCGTGTCTGCGACACTGCCGACTTCGCAAACCGAATGAATTTTCCCGGTCGCATATTTCCCGGTCATACTGAGAGAGCGATTGAGCAAGTTCCCTAACGAGTTCGCTAATTCCGTATTGTAACGCGTGATGAGCCGCTCATTCGAAAAGTCGGCGTCCTTCCCAATGACCATGTCGCTGATCAAATAATAACGCAGCGCTTCAGGGCCATACTTATCGGCCAGCTCGTCAGGGTCGATTACATTTCCTAACGACTTGCTCATCTTCGCGCCGCTGATGTTCCACCAGCCGTGGACGAGGAACCTCGGCATCTGCTCGTTGGGGAAGCCGAGGGCATGGAGCATAATCGGCCAGTAGATGCCGTGTGCCGGGATAAGAATGTCTTTGCCGATGATGTGCAGGGCCGGCCACTTCTCCCGAAAGGACAGAGGCTGAAGGCTGAAGGATGAAGTGGACGGGTCGTAGCCGATGAAGCTGATGTAGTTCGTGAGGGCGTCGAACCAGACGTAGTTGACGTAGTCGGGGTCGAAGGGCAGCTCGATGCCCCAGCTCAGGCGCGATTTCGGCCGCGAGATGCAGAGGTCGCCACTCAATTTCTCGACCGCATTGATCAGTTCGGTCTGACGGAATGCGGGCGTGACGCAATCGGGATGGCTGCGGAGATAATCGAGCAGCCAGTCTTTATGCTGCGCGAGACGGAAGTAATAATTTTCTTCGCTGCGGTGCTCGACTTCGCCCCACTCCGGCCCGAACTCGCCATCAGGCCCGCGCTCTTTGTCGGTCAGGAATTGCTCCTGGCGAATGCTGTAGTAGCCCTCCTGTTTGTCTTTGTAGATTTGCTTTTCGTCGTAGAGACGCTGGAGCATCCCCTGCACACATTTCTTGTGCAGCGGATCGGTTGTTGCAGCCCAGCCATCATATTTCACCTCCAGCTTTTCCCAAAGCGCGATGAATTTCGCGGTGAGCTCATCAACGAATTGCTGGGGCGCGACGCCCGCTTTCTCGGCCGATTGCTGCACTTTCTGCCCGTGTTGATCGACCCCGGTGAGGAAGAAAACATTCTCTCCCTTCAAGCGATGATAACGCGCGATGACGTCGGCCAGCACCTTTTCATAGGCGTGCCCGATATGGGGAGCGCCGTTGGTGTAGTCGATCGCAGTGGTGAGGTAGAAGGGTTTCGGCATGCGGGCTCGGAGATATTGAGGGCGCAGATTGCCCTGCGCAACCGCGACCTTTGCCTAACGATCTGCTGGCGTGGCGAGTAGCGGCGCGCGCCACCGGCGCTGCAAGATGCGCTGCCCGCGGTGCAGCGGAAAAAGCGCCACAAAAATGAGCGCGCTCCACCTCATTGTCGCCGGGATGCGCGCGAGGACAGTGGCGGCCAGCGCGACCGCGACCAGAACGAGCAACCGGTAGATGGTTTGACGGGTGTCAAACCGCTCGAGCTCAGTCAGCTCCAGTTCGTCGCGCAAGCCGTAGGCGTGAAGATAAAGAAGACTTAGAGCCGCGTAGACCGCCCCGAATCCGAGATCATAAATCGTGAGCAGATTGGAAAATTGCGCAGCGGTCATCCGCACGTGGTGGGCCTCGTCGCCAAAAGTAATACTGATGCTGAACAGGAACTTCAGCGGATAAATGTAAAACAGGACGACGAAGAGCAGGAGGCAGGTGAGAAATCGAGTCCAGCCGTCATCGAGTCCGTAGCGACGGCAGAATTTGTAATGGCTGTTCCAAATGAGCGCGAGGAAGAAAAAGCAGAGGGCGAAGGCCGGAAAGCCGCGCAGTGCGGCAAAGAGATCGCCGACCGTTTTTGGCACATCGAGCGAGACGACAAGCAACGTGAGGGCGAACCCAAAGACGGCGTCGCTGAAGCCTTCGAGGCGCGTTACTTCGGAGCCGCGCATCCGGAAGCCGTCAACGAATTCAGGGTCGAGTTTAGCGCGCGCCTTTCGCCACATCTAATCCAAGCCTAAGGCTCGAAAGGTTTCATCCACATGGCGAAAGTGAACGTCGAGCGAGCAGAGCTGGTCGATTTGCTCGGCGGAAAGCAATTTAGTGATTTCAGATTCGGCTTTCGCATTCTCGGCGAAAGTCTTGTCTCCTTGCCAGGTTTTCATGGCGGCGCGCTGCACGGCTTCGTAGGCGCTCTGGCGATTGGCCCCCGCCCGGGTGAGCGCCAGCAGAACGGACTGGCTGAAATAGAGGCCCTTCGTCAGGCCGAGATTCCGTTCCATGTTTTCGGGATAAACCTGCAGCTTCTCGATCAAGTCGCTCAGCTTGCTGAGCATGTAATCGAGCAAGGTGCAGGAATCCGGCAGAATGATGCGCTCCGCGCTCGAGTGGCTGATGTCGCGTTCATGCCAGAGCGCAACGTTCTCAAGCGCGGCGAGAGCATTCCCCCTAACGACACGGGCAAGACCGCTGAGACGTTCGGCGGTGATCGGGTTGCGCTTGTGCGGCATGGCCGAACTGCCTTTTTGGCCGGCGCTGAAGAATTCCTCCACTTCAAGCACTTCGGTTCTTTGCAGATGGCGCAGCTCCGTCGCCCAGCGATCGATGCTCGAGGCAATGAGAGCGAGCGTGGTGGAGAATTCCGCGTGCCGATCGCGCTGTATGATCTGGGTGGAAATAACCGCCGCGCGCAGCCCAAGCTTTTCGCAAACGTGCCGCTCGATGCGCGGATCGAGATGCGCGTGTGTGCCAACTGCGCCACTCAACTTCCCGACGCGCACGCGTTCCAGAGTTTGCGTTAGCCGCTCTTCGGCCCGACCGAATTCGTCGAACATCAGAGCGAGCTTGAGGCCAAAGGTGATCGGCTCGGCGTGGATGCCGTGGCTCCGTCCGATCATCGGGGTCATCTTATAACGCCGCGCCTGCTCGCCGATCACGCGGCGCAACGCCTGGATGTCTTCCAACAGAATGCGCCCCGCGGCGGTGAGCTGCACCGCCAGTGTCGTATCGAGAATATCCGACGAAGTCAGACCCTGGTGAATCCAGCGGGCGGCCGGCCCGACCGACGCGGCCACATTTTCGAGGAAAGCGATGACGTCGTGATTCGTCCGTTTCTCGATCTCGGTAATCTCGGCGACCGAGAACCGAGCTCGCTTTCGAATCTCCTCTGCGTCGGATTTGGGAATTTCGCCGAGCGCCGCCATCGCCTCGCAGGCGAGAGTTTCGATTTCGAGCCAGATGGCGAATTTTCGTTGCTCGGACCACAACTCGCGCATGGGCGCGCGGGAATAACGATCGATCACCGCTCGAACATAGAAAGCCGGACGACGGCGGCAAAGCGATTCGTCCAAAAAGAAAACGTCGCTCGAGCGGACCAACCGCCGGAGCGACGCTTTACGTCGTCGAGATTAACGAAAATTTATTGGCAGACCCGCGCGCGGTGGAATTGCCCGTTGTTTTCCACACGCACCTGGCCGCTGCCGAGAAGGTCAGCCACCGCCGCGACCGTCTCCTTGGTGTTTTTGGTGCAGGAGCTGACGGCGAGAATGAGGTCGCCGAGGGAAAGCTTGGGACGTGTTTTTAAGATTTGGGTGTTCTTTTTCATAACGGGTTGCATCATTTGGAGCAAATTAGATGCCATTCTATTCCGTTAGAGTCGTTTCCCGGTAATATTGTTCAAAAGAACCCGACGTATCCGGAATGCGAGCGCATTTTTCTGACACAAGTGTAATGAACGTGAACACCAAATCTGTCCGGGCGTAGGTTAAGAAGCAACGGGTCGCAGAGCTGTCAGACGCAGCACGACGAGATACAAAATAGCCAGGATGGCAGCGAAAATCACGATCCAATGGGACTGGGCTTTGATGAACGTCGACCAGCCATTCACATCCGAGATCAAGTCCGGCTGCACTCGATAGGCTTTCGCGCCGAGGTAAGCCAGAACACCACACCAAAGCGCCGACCCTGCGATCGTCGCCAGGCTGAATTTCCAAAAACTCATCCGTATAAGCCCGGCCGGGTAGGAAATCAGATGACGGATGACCGGCAACAATCTGGCAAAGAAAACGCCGCCGGTCTCGTAACGCTCCAACCAGATCTCGGCCCGCTCCAGTTTGTCGGGTGGGATGAGGAAATACTTTCCGAAACGAAGAATCAGTGGACGGCCAATCGCGAGGCA
>Ga0157375_10002165_pt1 | contig 16979 bp, 17 predicted proteins | sample M35metaG_FD_115311 | JGI IMG/M metagenome (GOLD analysis project Ga0157375, IMG submission 115311) | Miscanthus rhizosphere microbial communities from Kellogg Biological Station, Michigan, USA - M3-5 metaG | ecosystem: Host-associated > Plants > Roots > Rhizosphere > Soil | place: USA: Michigan... | reverse complement strand
ATCGCCGACACGCTGACGAAGACCGTGCTCCGCTTCGAGGTGAAGGCCGGGCCGACCGGTGCGCTATTCGGCTCCGTCACGCCGACCGACATCGCCGAGGAGCTCTGGAGGACGCGCAAGATCCGCGTCGACCGGCGCAAGATCGACCTCGACGTGATCAAGCGGATCGGCCGCTTCTCCATTCCGGTGCACGTCTTCGAGGGCGTCACCGCGGAGGTGAAGACCCTCGTCGTGCCGGAGGGCGGTGAGCTGCCGCCCGAGGAAGAGCTGGCGGCCCTCGAGGCGGCCGAGCAGGCGGAGGCCGAGGCGGCCGCCGCCGCGCACGCCGAGGCGATCGAGGCGACCGAGGCCGCGCTCGCCGAGGATCTCGTGGAGGACTCCCTCGAGGAGGAGCCTTTCGCGGACGAGCTTGCCACGGAGGATCGGCCCGAGACCTCGGGCGAGCCCGAGAGCGTCTGACGAAAGGGCCCCGCCGGGCCCTTTCGTCTCCACAGTTCCGTCCACACAGCCCACAACCGCGGCCGGCGAGCTGTGGACGACCGCGCGAAATCCTCGCAGCGAGCGGGCGACCCGCCGGAACAACTCCGCGGCCGCGGTGGAGAACCGTGTCCGGCGCGGGGGATAGAATGGGAACGTGTGTTCTTTTTTCCCTGCACGCCCGTGCCTCGTAACCGGGTGATCGGCACAAGTGGACACGTCACTCTCTGACGGCTTACATCCCACGTCGTGAGCGTCGCCCACGCATCGTTGACGGCCGAGGTGCCGCCGCAGAACCTCGAGGCCGAGGAGGCCGTGCTCGGGGCGATGCTCCTCTCCGAGACCGCGATTGGCGCCGTCACCGAGATCCTCAGCGCGGAGGACTTCTACCGTGGCTCCCACGGGACGATCTACCGCACCTGCCTGGCGCTCTGGGCGAAGGGCGAGCCCGTCGACGCGATCACGCTGGCGAACGAGCTCGAGGAGCGCGGGGAGCTCGAGCAGATCGGAGGCGCGTCGCGCGTCGCCGAGCTCGCGGCGCTCGTCTCGGCCACGGCGAACGCCGAGCACTACGCGCGCATCGTCAAGGAGACCTCGACGCTGCGGGGCCTGATTCGGGTAGGCCAGGAGATCGCCCGGCTCGGCCGCGAGCGGCTCGGCGAGACGGCCGAGCTCGTCGACCAGGCGGAGCAGATCGTCTTCGATCTCTCGCAGGAGCGCGTTCGGGGCGACTTCGACCACATCGGCCCGCTCCTCACCGAGAGCTTCGAGCGGATCACGAAGCTCTACGAGGCGGGCGCCGAGGTCACCGGAGTCCCCTGCGGCTTCCGCGACCTCGACCGCCTCACATCGGGGTTCCAGCCGGGAAACCTCGTGATTCTCGCCGCGCGGCCGTCGATGGGGAAGTCGGCGCTCGCGCTCTGCATCGCCGCCAACCTCGGCGTACGCAGCTCGACGCCCGTCGCGCTGTTCACGCTCGAGATGTCGAAGGCCGAGGTGACGCAGCGCCTCATGTGCAGCGAGGCGAAGGTCGAGTCCGACCGCATCCGCTCCGGCAAGCTGACGCAGGAGGACTGGCCGCGGCTGACGGCGGCCTGCGACAAGCTTATGAAGGCACCGATCTGGGTCGACGACACCGGCTCGATCACGATGATGGAGCTCCGCTCGAAGGCCCGTCGGCTCAAGGCGCGGGAGCCGGCGCTCGGGCTGATCGTCGTCGACTACCTCCAGCTGATGACGTCGGGCGGCACGGTCGAGAACCGCGTCCAGGAGGTCTCGCAGATCTCGCGCAACCTCAAGGTGCTCGCGCGCGACCTCGACGTCCCGATCCTCGCGCTCTCGCAGCTCTCCCGCGCGGTCGAGCAGCGCGCAGACAAGCGCCCGATCCTGTCCGACCTGCGCGAGTCGGGGTCGATCGAGCAGGACGCCGACCTCGTGTTCTTCGTGTACCGCGACGAGTACTACAACGGCGAGGAGTCCGACCAGCAGGGACTCGCGGAGGTGATCCTCGCCAAGCACCGCAATGGTCCGACAGGTACAGGTGCCGACGCGGTCAAGCTGAGCTTCCTGCGCCGGTACGCGAAGTTCACGGACCTCGCGGGCGCCGCAGCCGCCTGAGCGGATCCCCTGCTGTGCTACTCCTCGGTCGTGGCCGGGGCGATCGTGGCGATGGGAGGCGGCCCGCTTCTGCACGCCGAGGCGAGGCTCGAGGACGAGCTGCTGCGGGTGGCCCCCTCCAAGCGGCCGGTCGTCTGCTTCCTGGCGACAGCCGTCGGCGACGACGCCGGGGCGCTCGTGTCGTTCTACGAGGCCTTCGCACCGCGTGACTGCCGGCCGACGCATATCGAGCTGTTCGGCATGCCCGACGATCCGGCCGGCCGCATCGCCGAGGCCGACGTCGTCCACGTGCACGGCGGCAACACGGCGAACATGCTCGCGCCGTGGCGATTGCACGGTGTGGACGAGGCGCTCACGGCGGCCTGGCGGCGCGGCGCGGTGCTCGGCGGGTGGAGCGCGGGCGGGTGCTGCTGGTTCGACGCCTTCGTGACGGACTCGTTCGGCCCGGAGCTCCGCGGCCGACGGGTCGCGGGCCGTGCCGACCCGGCGGCTGTGAACCCGGCCGCGCGTGGGCGGGGGCGGCCGTGACGCACGAGGTCCGGCTGACGAGCGGCGACCGGGTGCTCTTCCCGGACGTAGGTGTGACGAAGCGCGACCTGTTCGACTACTACGGCGCGATCGCGCCGGCGATCCTCCCCCATCTCCGGGACCGGCCGTTCACGATGAAGCGGACTCCGATGGGTGTGGGGACGCCGTCGTACTTCCAGAAGCAGGCGCCGAAGGGCATGCCGTCGTGGATCCCGACCCGCGCGTTCCGCACCGTTCGCCGCAGCGGCGAGTCGCGGATGGTCGACTTCCCGCTCGTCGGCACGCCCGAGGCTCTGCAGTGGATGGTGCAGATGAACTGCATCGACATGAACGCGTGGTACTCGCGCGTCGACCGGCCTGACAGGCCGGACTACGTCGTCTTCGACCTCGATCCGCCCGACGGGCAGTTCGCGCTCTGCATCCGCGCCGCGCACCTGCTGCACGAGCTTCTCGAGTCGCTCGAGCTGCGCTCGTACGTGAAGACGAGTGGCGCGGACGGGATCCACGTCCTCGTTCCGATCGCACGTCGCTACGACTTCGGTGACACGTACGCCTTCGCCGAGGCCGTCGCGCGCCGGCTCGAGGCGGACAACCCCGGCGTCGTGACGACCGAGTGGCTGAAGCGCAAGCGCGAGGGCGTCCTTCTCGACCACCGGCAGAACGGCCACGGCAAGACACTTGCCTCCGTCTACTCCGTGCGCCCCAAGCCGGCTGCGCCGGTGTCGACGCCACTCCGCTGGGAGGAGCTGGCCGACGACGTCCGTCCCGAACGGTTCACGATGCCGGTCGCGCTCCAGCGTGTTGCCGCGCACGGCGACCTGTTCGCGCCGGCGCTCGCCGGGGGGCAGTCGCTCGGCGCCGCGCTGAAGCGGCTCGGTTGAACGTCTCTGCAGCCGGGCCGCGTGCGAGAATGGCGCACGTGCCCGCGACCGTGATCGTCGGCGCGCAGTGGGGCGACGAGGGGAAGGGCAAGATCGTCGACCTGCTCGCCCAGGAGTCCGACCTCGTCGGCCGCTACCAGGGTGGCCCGAACGCGGGGCACACGATCGTCGTCGACGGCGAGACGTACAAGATCCGCGCGATCCCGTCGGGGATCGTCGCCGGTGTCGCGAGCGCGATCGGCGCGGGCTGCGTCGTCGACCCGGAGGTGCTGATCGGGGAGCTCGACGAGCTCGAGTCCCGAGGGCACCGGACGGACGGGCTCGTCTTCGTCTCGGGCAACGCACACCTGATCATGCCGTGGCACGTCGCGCTCGACGGCGCCCGTGAGCGGCGTCTGGGCAAGCTGCAGATCGGGACAACGCGTCGCGGGATCGGCCCTGCGTATGCGGACAAGGCAACCCGCATCGGAATCCGCGTCCAGGATCTGCTCGACCCGAAGATCCTGCGGGAGAAGGTCGAGCTCGCCGCCGGCGAGAAGAACGTGTGGCTGGAGCGCGTCTACGGGATCGACCCGTTCGACGCCGAGGACGTCGTCGCGCGTACGCTCGAGCAGGCAGAGCGCCTCGCGCCCTACGTGGCAGACACCTCGCTGCTCGTCGATCGTGCCCTGCGCGACGGGCGGCGCGTCCTCTTCGAGGGCGCTCAGGGAACGCTGCTCGACCTCGACCACGGCACGTATCCGTTCGTCACCTCTTCGAGCCCGATCGCCGCCGGCGCCGCGGTGAGCTTCGGCCTCGGGCCGCAGCGGATCGACGAGGTTCTCGGAGTCTCGAAGGCCTACGTGACCCGAGTCGGCGAGGGGCCGTTCCCGTCCGAGATCGACGGGCACGCGCAGGAGCGCGTGCGTGAGCTCGGCGGTGAGTTCGGCACCGTGACGGGACGCGTGCGCCGCTGCGGCTGGCTCGACCTCGTCGCACTGCGCTTTGCCGTCCGCGTCAACGGCATCACGTCGCTCGCGCTGACGAAGCTCGACGTGCTCTCGTCGTTCGACGAGATTCCGGTCTGCGTGCGCTACCGCCTTCCCGACCGGTCCGAGACCGAGGACTTCCCGGCCCACCAGTCCGACTTCCACCACTGCGCACCGGTGTTCGAGACGCTCGCCGGCTGGAACGAAGACCTGACCGGCTCCGCGCTCCCCGGCGCGGCCGCCGACTACGTCTCCTTCGTCTCGGACGCGCTGGACGTCCCCGTCACCCTCGTCGGCACCGGCGCCTCGCGCGACGCGGTGCTCTCGCTCCAGCCCTAGTGCTCCGTCCCGGAAGTCCGTCGATGATCCTGGCGCGCGAGAAGCGAGCAGCGCAAGGACGCAGGGAGCGCCAATACTGGGGACAAATTGGCGCGACCGAGGACCCCGCGATGCGCCGCTTCGCAGCCGCCAGCGCGCAAGCGATGTCCGGGACGGAGCACTGGTAGACGCTCGATGCGCGTCCTCGTCGTTGGCTCGGGGGGTCGAGAGCACGCACTCACGTGGCGCCTCTCGTCGTCGCCGGGGCTGACCGAGCTCCATGCTGCGCCCGGGAATCCCGGGATCGCGAGGCTCGCGACCTGCCATCCGGTCGCTGCCGACGACGCAGAGGGCCTGCTCGGCCTGGCGCGGTTCCTCGGCGTCGATCTCGTCGTCGTGGGGCCCGAGGCGCCTCTGGTCGCGGGCGTCGCCGACGTGCTCCGCCACGCGGGGCTCACGGTTTTCGGGCCGTCGGCCGCCGCGGCGCGGATCGAGGGATCGAAGTCCTTCGCCAAGGACGTGATGGCCGCGGCAGGCGTCCCGACCGCCGCCTTGCTCGACTCGACCCGCGTTCCGTGCGTGCTCAAGGCCGACGGTCTGGCTGCCGGCAAAGGGGTCGTCGTCTGTCGGACGGAGGCCGAGCTGGCAGCCGGAGTCGAAGTCGCTCGCGGATTCGGCGGCGACGTCGTCGTCGAGGAGCTGCTCGACGGGCCCGAGGTGTCGCTTTTCGCCGTCTGCGACGGAACCGACGCGCTCGTCCTCGCGCCGTCGCGGGACTTCAAGCGTGCCTACGACGGCGACGAGGGCCCGAACACCGGAGGAATGGGGTCGTTTGCCCCCGTTCCCGACATCGGCGACGACGCGCTCGACGGTTTGGTCGAGACGTGCATCCGGCCCGTTCTCGGCGAGCTGGCTCGCCGTGGAAGCCCCTTTGTCGGCACGCTCTTTGCGGGGCTGATGCTCACCGCGGACGGCCCCCGCGTGCTCGAGTACAACTGCCGCTTCGGCGATCCGGAGACGCAGTCCGTGCTTCCGCTGGTCGACGGGGATCTTCTAGCGGCGTTGGCAGCGGCCGCGGGCGGGTCGCTGAGCGGCGTCGCGCTGGGCCGGCTCGCGGCCGCCGCGGTGACGGTCGCTCTTGTCGCCGGTGACTACCCGAGCTCCGGCGACCGCGGAACCACGATCGAGGGAATCGCGGATGCCGCGGCAGAGGGAGCGCTGGTCTTCCACGCCGGTACCGCGCTGAACGACGGCCGGCTCGTGACCAACGGCGGCCGTCTTCTCGGCGTGACGGCGACAGGCCCGACGCTCGCAGATGCGCGCTCCGCGGCGTACGCGGCCGCCGACCGCATCCGCATCCCGGGCGCCCGCCGCCGGGAGGACATCGCCCGCACCGACGCTCTCGCCGGTTGACGGGTGATTTCCGCAAAGAGCGCACCTCCCTTGGGGCACCCCAACCCACCACCCACTTTTCATTCTATCGCCGGAACGGGCAACAGTGGGTCACGAAAGTGTGTCGACACTGCACCAACTTCGTCACGGATCGCCCCTCCGGCGCGGCCTCTAGACTGACGGCGTGATCGCTCGCTACGCGCGTCCCGCCATGACCCAGGTCTGGTCGGACGAGGCGAGGCTCGCCAGGATGCTCGAGGTCGAGCTCGCGGCGCTCGAGGGCTGGCGCGCGCTCGGCGTGGTCCCCGGGGACGCCGTGGCGCGCATCCGGTCCGGCGCGCAGCCGCCCTCCGCAGCCCGCGTGGCCGAGCTCGAGCGGGAGACGAACCACGACGTCGCCGCGTTCGTCGACGCCGTCGCCGGGTCCCTGGGCGAGGACGGGCGCTGGTTCCACTTCGGCCTCACGTCGTCCGACGTGCTCGACACGGCCCTCGCCCTCACCGTCCAGGATGCCGGGGCCCTCGTGCTCGAAGGGCTCGATCGCGCGTTTCGCGCTGTCGTCGACCGGGCCGAGGAGCATCGGGACACGCTCTGCATGGGCCGCACGCACGGCGTCCATGCCGAGCCGACGACATTCGGGCTGAAACTCGCCGGTTGGGCATTCGGGCTCGACCGGGACCGGGCACGGATCGAGCGGGCCGTTGCGGGAATGCGGGTCGGAAAGCTGTCCGGGGCAGTCGGCCAGTACGCGGCGATCGACCCCGAGGTCGAGCGGATCGCGTGCGAACGGCTGGGACTGGACCCGGCGCCGAGCTCGACCCAGATCCTCCAGCGCGACCGCCACGCCGAGTTGCTGTCCGCGCTTGCGGTGCTCGCGTCCTCGCTCGATCGATTCGCTACCGAGATCCGACACCTCGCGCGCACCGAGGTGCGGGAGGTCGAGGAGCCGTTCGCGCGTGGCCAGAAGGGGTCGTCGGCGATGCCCCACAAGCGGAACCCGATCACGGCCGAGCGGATCTGCGGCCTCGCGCGCGTGGTGCGAGCAAATGCGCTGGTCGGGCTCGAGAACGTCGCGCTCTGGCACGAGCGCGACATCTCGCACTCCTCCGCCGAGCGCATCGTGCTGCCCGACTCGTTCCTCGCGATCGACTACATGCTCGACCGCTTCGCGTGGCTCGTCGACGGTCTCGTCGTGCGACCCGAGCGGATGAGCGCCAACATCGAGGCCGGCAACGGGCTCTTCTTCAGCCAGCGACTGCTCTCCGCGCTCGTCGAGAGCGGGATGCGCCGGGACGCCGCCTATCGGCAGGTGCAGCGCCATGCGATGCGCGCATGGGAGGAGGGGCTCGACCTCAGAGAGCTCGCCCGCGCGGACGCCGACGTGGCCACACGCGTCGACCTCGATCGCGTGTTCACGCTGGAAGCGTTCACCGCTCACGTTCAGACGGTGTTCGACCGCCTGCGTGAGCTCACCGCGACGCGCTCGGTTCCAGTGCATGCTTGAGGCCCTGCACGTCGGCAGCGGCAAGGTGCGCGAGCTCTACGCGCTCGGCGACGACCGGCTCGTGCTCGTCGCGAGCGATCGCATCTCGACGTTCGACGTCGTCCTTCCCACCGAGATCCCCGACAAGGGACGCGTCCTCACCGGATTGTCGGCGTTCTGGTTCGCGCGGACGCGGCACATCGTGCCGAACCATCTCCTCGCCTTGCGAGACAACGGCCGCTCGCTCGAATGCCGACGACTCGAGATGCTTCCCGTCGAGATCGTCGTCCGCGGCTATCTCGCAGGGTCGGGCTGGACCGACTATCTCGAAAGGGGCGAGGTCGGCGGTACGCGGCTCCCCGCGGGTCTGCGCGAGTCGGACCGCCTCTCCGAGCCGATCGTCACGCCGGCGACAAAGGCAACCGAGGGGCATGACGTCAACATCACGGAACCCGAAGCCGAGGATCTCTGCGGTCGCACGCGGTACCGCGCGGCGCGCGAAGCGGCGCTCGCCGTCTACCGCTTTGCCGCAAGGCATGCGGAGCACCGGGGAATCCTCCTGGCAGACACGAAGTTCGAGCTCGGCGTCGACGTCGATGGGGTCGTGACGCTCGCCGACGAAGCCGTGACCCCGGACTCCTCGCGCTTGTGGCCCGCCTCAGGGTACGCCCCGGGTGGCCCACAGCCCTCCTTCGACAAGCAGTACGTTCGCGACTGGTGCCTCGGCACGGGTTGGGACCGCACCGCGCCAGGCCCCTCGCTACCGCCCGACGTCGTCAGAGGCACACGGGAGCGATACGTCGAGGCGTTCGAGCTTCTCACCGGGATCCCGTTCGCGCGCTACGTCGAGACCCCGGAGATCGTCCTGTGAGGCTCACGGTGCTGATCCGGCCGAAGGCGGGCATCCTCGACCCGCAGGGCGACGCGGTGCAGGCCTCGCTCGCGCATCTCGGGTTCGCCGTGACCGCGGCCCGCGTCGGACGGCTCGTCGACCTGGAGATCGCGGCTGTGGACGAGGCGGCAGCCCGCAACGAGGTCGAGCGAATGTGCGCAGAGCTGCTCGCGAATCCTCTCATCGAGAGCTTCGAGATCGTGTCAGGACCGACATGAGCGAACGAGGCCCGCGGATCGCGGTCGTCACCTTTCCCGGGTCGAACGACGACGGTGACGCACGGCTCGCTCTCGAGCACCTCGGCGCGGATGCCGTCGCGGTCTGGCACGCCACATCGGAGCTCGACTCCGACATCGGCGGCGTCATCCTGCCGGGTGGGTTCTCGTACGGCGACTACCTTCGCTGCGGCGCTCTCGCTCGCAGCGCCCCGGTGATGGACGCCGTGCGGGAGTTCGCAGCCGTCGGCGGCCCCGTGCTCGGAATCTGCAACGGGTTCCAGATCCTCTGCGAGGCAGGGCTCCTTCCCGGCGTGCTCCGGCCGAACCGCCAGCTCGAGTTCCTCTGCACGGACGTCACCGTCGTCGTGGAGTCGGCCGGAACGCCGTTCACATCCGGGCTGGCGCGAGGCGACGAGCTCGTGATCCCGGTCAAGCACGGCGAGGGCAACTGGGTCGTCGACGACGGGCTCTACGCCGAGCTCGTCGAGGGCGGGCAAATCGTGCTCCGCTACGGCGAAGACGTGAACGGCTCGCGGGATCGGGTCGCCGGTATCGCCAATCGGGACGGGAACGTCCTGGGCCTGATGCCACACCCCGAGCACGCCGTCGACCCCTTGCTCGGCCCGACCGGAGGGTTGCCGCTGCTCCAGGGCCTGATCGGCGCCGCGCGTGAGCGGCTGGCCGGCTACGCCCTCGGCCCTCGCTGACGCAGGTCCCACCGCGCGTCACATGCGCACCACCTCCAGCGCCCGCCGTAGCTCGGGCGCCCGCTCCAGCATCGCCCCGAGCTTCGCGAGATCGCGCTCACGAAGGGTGACCGGCCCGCGGCGGGCCGCGCCGTCCGTCGCATAGGAGAACCGCACCAGGCGCTCGCCCGCCCCCGTCTCCAGCAGCTCCACCTTCGTCGTGAACCGCTTCTCTCCGGCCCGCTGGGCAACGGACACCTCGTCGATGCTCGTCGCCTTTCCCCAGGGAGTCGTCACTGTCGCCACAGAAGGCAACCTAGCGGCGGATCTGTGCCGTGTCTGTGCCGAGATTGCGCCAACTCTGCGACGATGCGCCGGTGCTCGAGCTGTGGCAGGCGGAGTGGTGCCCCTACTCCCACCGCGTCCGACTGCGGCTGACCGAGCTCGAGCTGGACTGGATCGCGCACGCGATCCCTGTCGACCGTGCGGAGCGTGTCGCCATGGAGGCGGCGACCGGAACGCGCTCGATTCCGACCCTCGTGGATGGGGACAGCGTGGTCCAGGGAGCCGACGAGATCGTGGCGTATCTCGACGCTCGCCACGCCGAGCCGCACGACGCGAAACGGCATCGCGCCCAGATGCGCGCCGAGTGGTCGCACTGGCTGGAGCTCGAAGGCGGCGGGCAGGGCTCCTGACCGGCCGGCATCCGCTACTCGAGGACGAAGCCGGAGCGGACGCAGCGAGCACGGCGTCGAGACAGCCGGTCGAGGCGCCGTACGCCCGGTCCGTCGTCGCCGGGATAGCGGTCGGGTGCTTCCTCACGTGGAACGTGTCGAACGTCGGCGCCGTCGCAGACCCGCTCGCCGACGCCTACGGCACGTCGCTCGCGGTCATCGGACTGCTCACGACTGCGCTCTTCCTCAGCCATCTCGCGTCGCAGCTGCCTGCCGGGATCTGGTCCGATCGATTCGGCCCGCACCGGGTCGGGCTTGCTGCCTGCCTTGCTGCGGCAGCCGGAAACGCCGTTCTCCTCGTTGACGCGTCGATCGGCGTCGCCACAGCCGGACGGCTTGTTGTCGGGCTCGGCTCCGGCGCGGGCTTCGTCGCCGGGCTCGACCTCGTCCGCTCCGGCGGAGGAGGAGCGGTGCTCCAGGGTCTCTACGGTGGCGCGACCATGGCCGGCGGCGGGCTCGCGCTCCTGATCGTGCCTCCGCTCACCGAGGCGACGAGCTGGCGCTCCCCGTACACGACCGGGCTCGCGCTCGCCCTGGCGGCGGCGATCCTGGTCCTCGGCGTGCGTGGCGTGCGTCCGGTGGGACGGACGAGGCGGGGCGTGCTCGGGGACGCGGCCCTGCTGCCGCTCGGCGCGCTCCAGGTGGCGACTTTCGGCCTCGCGGTGATCGCCGGAAACTGGATCGTGCCGCTGCTCGAGCGTGACGGTGCGGCGACGGCCGTGGCCGGCGCCCTCGGCAGCTTCGTCCTGCTGGCAGGCATCGTGACCCGGCCTCTCGGAGGCGCGCTCGCGAACCGCTGGCCGGGGCGACGGCGAGGGCTCGTGGGCGGCTCGCTGCTCGCGATCGCCGCGGGCGCCCTCATGCTCGCGACCGGCGGCCCTCTCTGGCTCTCTGCGCTGGGCTCGCTGGCGCTCGGCCTCGCGGCCGGACTGCCGTTCGCCATCCTCTTCGAAGCCGCCCAGCGACTCCGGCCGGACGCGCCCGCCGCCGCGATCGCGCTCGTGAACGGCTGTGCCGTGCTCGCGATCGTGATCGGGACCCCACTCGTCGGCCTCGGCTTCGACCTACCCGGCGACGGGCTCGCCGGCTTCGCAGCGATCGCGCTCCTCGCGCTCGGCGCCCTGCCGTTCGTCCGTCGGCTGCCATCCACCTAGAAGCCCTCGCGTACGGTGACGCCGTGCACGAGCCCGCCTGGCCGATCGAGACTACGAGGCTGCTGCTCCGTCCCTTCCTGCCCTCGGACCTCGAGTCACTGCATGCGATCCACGGCGACGAGGCGAACGCGCGCTGGCTCTAAAACGACGCACGACCGCTCGGAGAGACCCGCGAGCTCCTCGCGCTCGAGGCGGCCGGCGGCGCGCTTCGGGCCGAAGGCGGGTGGTTGAGCGCTGCCGTCGCGCTTCGCGCCACGGGCGAGCTCGTCGGCGACATCTCGCTTCTCTGGGCAAGCGTCACGCATCGCCAGGGCGAGCTCGGCTTCGTCTTCCACCGCGCGCATCACGGAAACGGCTACGCGACGGAAGCGGCGTGGCCGATGCTCGCCTTTGGCTTCGAGGTCGTCGGCCTGCACCGCGTGATCGGGTGGCTCGAGCCGCGCAACCGAGGCTCGGCCCGAGTGCTGGAGAAGCTCGGGATGCGCCAGGAGGCGCACCTCGTGGGTCAAGGGCGAGTGGCAGAGCGAGCTCCTCTACGCGCGAGTGGCGGGACGGCTCCGCTGGCACGGCGCGGGACGACGACCGATACTGACTCCTTCGCACACGACGGAGGTTCAGACAATGGCTCTTTCTTTCGGCGTCACCGTCCTGCCCGACCCACCGGCGTCACGGCTCGTGGAGTTGATGCAGCTCGGCGAGCGGAACGGCTTCGAGATCGGCTGGACGTACGACTCGCACGTCCTCTGGCAGGAGTCGTTTGTCCAGCTCACGCTGGCGATCCAGGGCACGTCGAAGATGAAGTTCGGGCACCTCGTCACGAATCCGGGCACGCGCGAGCCGACCGTGCTCGCAAGCCTCTACGCGACGATGCACGACATCTCCGACGGCCGCATGGTGATGGGGATCGGCCGCGGAGACTCGGCCCGGCGCTACATCGGCCAGCAGCCGGTGCGCGTCGCGGAGTTCGAGCGGCGCCTCGAGATGATCAAGCCGTTCATGAACGGCAAGGAAGTGCACTGGAACGACAAGGACCTCCAGCTCAAGTGGGTTCGGCCGGAGCTTCCGGAGATCCCCATGTGGGTCGCGGGCTACGGGCCGAAGGCACTCGGGGTGGCCGGACGCGTCGGCGACGGCGTGATCATCCAGCTCGCCGACCCGGAGATCATCCAGTGGATCATGGGTACCGCCCGCGCCGCTGCCGAGGAGGCCGGCCGCGACCCGGCTGCGCTCAAGTGCATCGTCTGCGCGCCGAGCCACGTCGGGCCGATCGAGGACGGTCGCGAGCAGACGCGCTGGTTCCCGGCGATGGTCTCGAACCACGTGAAGGACCTCATCGAGCGGTACGGCACCGACGGCTCGGTCGTGCCGCACGCGCTGACCGACTACGTCGAGAAGCGGAAGTTCTACGACTACGACGAGCACTCGCGCGTCGGCGCCAAGCACGGCGAGTTCGTCACGGACGAGATCTGCGACCGGTTTTCCGTCCTCGGCGACGTCGAGCAGATCACGACGAAGCTCCGTGAGCTCGAGTCGATCGGTGTCGACCACTTCTCCATCTATTTGATGACGCACGGACAGGAGGCGACGCTCGAGGCGTACGGGAAGCACGTGATCCCGTTGCTCACAGGGACGGCGGCATAGACGCGCGGCAGCAGCAGCTCGATGCCTGGCGCGCGGTCGCGACCGGCTGGGAACGGCGGCGGGCGCTGTTCTGGGAGGCAACCCGCTCGGTGTCGGAGCGCCTCGTCGAGCTTCTCGAACCGCACCCCGGACAGACGATCGTCGACCTCGCCGCCGGACCGGGTGACACGGGCTTCCTCGCCGCGCCGCTCGTCGAGCCCGGCGGCAGGCTTGTCACCACGGACGTCGCCCCGGAGATGCTCGACGCGGCGCGGCGCCGGGCGGCGGAGCTCGGTCTCGAGGGCGTCGAGTTCCGGATCGAGGACCTCGCCGCCCTCTCGTTCGGCGACGAAACGCTCGACGGGATCCTCTGCCGCTGGGGCCTCATGCTCGTCCCCGACATGGATGCGGCCGCGGCCGAGATCCGTCGCGTCCTGCGGCCCGGGGGTCGCGCTGCCCTCGCCGTCTGGGGATCGCCCGACGAGAACGACTGGATGACCGCGCCGGGGCGTAGCGCGCTCGAGTTGGGCCTGGTGGAGCGACCAGATCCGGCGGCACCAGGCCCGTTCCGGCTCTCGGCGGACGGCGCGCTCGCAGCGGTTCTCGGCTCCGCAGGCCTCGCCGTCCAGACGGTCGACGACGTGCGGCTCGTCTGGCGCTCGCCGTCACTGGGCGAGTGGTGGGACGTGGTCAGGGACACCTCGCGCATGCTTTCGACGCTGCTCGAGCGTCTGAGCCCGGTCGAGGCGCAGGCGGTACGGGAAGGTGCGGAGCGACGGCTCGGCGCGTGGGTCGATGCGGACGGCTCGGTCGCAGTGCCGGGGGTCGCACGGGTCGCCCTCGCGGCGCGACCGGGCTGAGGCCGCGTCCGCGAGGAGAAGATGGCGAGGGCCGGACTTGAACCGGCGACACCACGGTTTTCAGCCGTGTGCTCTACCAGCTGAGCTACCTCGCCCCGACGAGGCAGTGTAGCCCGGTCCGGCGCAATGACCGCTGTCACACGCCGGAGCGGAAATCCGATCCGCACCGCAACGCGTATTCACCCTTCAAGTCTGCTCGCGGCCACGTTCCGCGTCGTAGCTCCCACGATCCGCCCCGGAACCGGCCGATGGACCACCTCGACATCCGACAGCACACGCACGGCGACGCCCGGGCGGACAGCGCGGCGCGCGCGCACCCGCGGCCCCGACGCCTCGGCGCGGCGCTCATCGGCGGCGCTGTCCTGGTGACGCTGCCGCTCGTCGGGCTCGTGTCGCTACTCCTCCAGTCGCGCCTCGATCCGCACTTCGAGAACTACCGGTTCCACTTTCTCGTGTTCGGCTTCGTCGGTGCGCTTGCCTTCGTGCTCGGCTACGCGGCGGGCGAGGCAGCCAATCGGCGGCACGACGCCCGGGTGTTCCTGCTCTCGCTCGCCTTCATGGCGACGGGCGGGTTCCTCGGGCTCCATGCCCTGGGGACCCCCGACATCCTGTTCTCTGGAGACCGTCCCGGCTTCCAGGTAGCGATCCCGATCGGGCTGATGGTGAGCGCCGTCTTCGCGGCCGGCTCGGCGTTCGTCGACATCCGTCCGAGCATCGCACCCGCCGTCATCCGGCGTCGCACGCTGTTACGGGCTGCCGTGCTGATCTCGATGGGTGCGTGGTTCGTCCTCGCCGCCACAGGCATGCCGCCGCTCCGCGGCGAAACCGACGAGGCCGCCAGCGGCGGTGGACTGCTCGCGGCGACCGCGATCGCCGGAGCGGTGCTCTACGCGGTCGGCGCTATGCGGTACCGCCGTCTGTACCGCCACCGCTGGAGCACGCTCCCGGCCGCGGTCATCGCCTGCTTTGTCCTGCTCTCCGAGGCGCTGATCGGCGTCGCGGTCACGGGCGAGCGGAAGTGGCACGCGAGCTGGTGGGAATGGCATGGACTGATCATCACGGCCTACCTCGTCATCGGCCTGGCAGTCCGCCGTGAGTGGCGGGACGAGCGGTTCCGCTACCTCTACCTGCCGACGACCCGGGAGCGCCGTCAGGTGATCAGCGTGCTCTTCGGCGACCTCGTCGACTTCACGGGCTTCGCCGAGCGAGCGAGGCCGAACGAGGTCGCTGCCGCCCTCAACGCCTACTGGAGCACAGCCGCGCCACTCATCACGCGCCGCTTCGGCGGCGAGCTCGAGAAGTTCGTCGGCGACGGCGTGCTCGCGGTCTTCAACAGCCGCGGCGACCAGCCGGATCACGCCGAGCGGGCGGCGCGGGCCGCGCTCGAGCTGCAGCGAGAGCTGGCCGCGCTCGGCGAGCGTCACCCGGATTGGCCGCTGCTGCGGGTCGGGGTCAACAGCGGTGAGGCGGTGATGCGCGAAATCGGCGGTCCCGGCCATGTCGCGTATCCGGTGGTGGGAGACACGGTCAATACCGGGGCGCGACTCGAGCAGCTCGCTCCCGCGCGAGGTGTCCTGATCGGCGAGTCGACCTATCGCGGGCTGCCGCCCGGCGCGGTGGTCGCCCCCAGGATCGGCCTCCGGGTCAAGGGCAAGGCGGAGCCCCTCGACGCCTACCTCTTGTTGGCGCTGCCGCAGACGGCGTGACGTCAGGCGTCGCGCACCGCGTGCGCCCTGACGACGACCGGCTCCTGCGCGCTCCAGGGAAAGTCGATCCAGCGGTCGGTGCGGCGCCAGACGTAGTCGCACGAGACGACGGTGTGCGGCTTCTCGTAGAGCACCGCGACGCGCACCTCGCCGACCTTTCCCGCGCAGAACTCCTGGACGCTCTCGAGCGTGTGGCCCGTGTCCGCGACGTCGTCGGCGATCAGGATCCGGGCGTCCTGGAGGTCGACGAAATCGGGTGCCGGCGGAAGGATTCGCGGTACCTCGAGCCGCTCATCGACCCCGGTGTAGTACTCGACGTTCATCGTGTAGACGTTCTTCACGGACAGCGCGTACCCGAGCGCTGCGCCGACGAGCAGGCCGCCGCGGGCGATCGAGAGGATCATGTCGGGGTCGTAGCCGTCCGCTGCCACGGTCTCTGCGAGCCGACGGGTCGAAGTGCCAAGGTCCGCCCACGTCATCCTCTCGCGCTCGACTGCCATGCCTGACGCTAACCGATCGCCGACGCAGCGCGACGGGCATGCGTCGCGTCGTGGCGTCCGGGTAGCCTCCGCTGCCGTGGCCGCAACGCCCCGAACCGTGACCATCGTCGGCGCCCCGCTCGACCTCGGTCAGGGCCGACGCGGCGTCGACATGGGGCCTTCGGCGATCCGTTACGCCGGGATGGAGGAGCGGCTCGCGTCGTTCGGTTGCACGGTCGTCGATCGTGGCAACGTCCTGGCGCCGGAGCCTGAGGCGCTTGCGGTCGGGGACGAGCGCGCCCGCTTCCTGCCCGAGATCCTCGACGCGTGCGCGGGCCTCGCGGCCATCGTGGAAGAGATCGCTTCGAGCGGTGCGATGCCGCTCGTGCTGGGTGGTGACCACTCGATCGCGCTCGGGACGCTCGCGGGTCTCCGGGCAGCGGCGGGCCAACCGGGAGGCGTGATCTGGATCGACGCGCACGGCGACCTCAACACGCCGGCCTCCAGCCCGACCGGGAACGTCCACGGCATGCCGCTCGCCGCGGCGCTCGGGCGCGCAGGCGACGGCTTCTCCCATCCTGGTCTGACCCTGCCGGCCGTGGACCCAGGCCGCGTTGTGCTGCTCGGCGTGCGCTCGCTCGACCCCGCGGAGCGTGAGCTCATCCGTGAGGCGGGCATTCGCGTGATCACGATGACCGAGATCGACCGGATCGGGATCGAGCGCGCGATCACCGAGGCAATCGACCGCGTTTCCGGACCGGGCTTCGTCCATGTCTCGCTCGACCTCGACGCGCTCGACCCGGAGGTCGCGCCGGGCGTCGGAACCCCGGTGAAGGGTGGCCTGACGTATCGCGAGGCGCACCTCGCGTGCGAGGACCTCGCCGAATCGGGTGCCGTCGGCTCGCTCGAGCTCGTAGAGGTGAATCCGATCCTCGACCGCGAGAACCGGAGCGCCGCGATCGCGGT
>Ga0157375_10002163_pt1 | contig 16987 bp, 16 predicted proteins | sample M35metaG_FD_115311 | JGI IMG/M metagenome (GOLD analysis project Ga0157375, IMG submission 115311) | Miscanthus rhizosphere microbial communities from Kellogg Biological Station, Michigan, USA - M3-5 metaG | ecosystem: Host-associated > Plants > Roots > Rhizosphere > Soil | place: USA: Michigan... | reverse complement strand
CGGAAGGTTCAGGTCATTGCGTCGCAGCCACGCTGTGATGGCGATGTCGGGGCCGATGCCCGCGGGCTCGCCGGATGTCAGCGCGAGAGGCTTTGCCATGCATCAACGATATTCGATCATCGCGGCTTTGCGGATTTCGGCGAGATAGTCTTTCGACTTCTTTTCGTACTTCTCCTGGAACAACTTGTCGCGTATTTCCCGCTTCTTCGGCGTATCGACGGTGGTCGGTTTGCGGCCGCACAGGGCGACCATTTCCACGCCCTGCTTGGTGATCTCAGGCGTGGTCAAATGGCCGATCGGTGTCTTATCCAGCAGTTCGCGAAGCGGGCCTGGAAGATCCGCCGAAGTCTTGGTGACGGGTTCGCGGATCGCGGCATTCTGCATCGACTTGAAATAGGAATTGGCCTCTTCGCAGGTCTGCACGCGCTCGCGCAGCGCATCGGCTTCCCTTTTTCGCGATTCGATCATGGCGGGCGGCGAACCGCGCGGGACGATCAGCACGATCGGCTGCATCTTGTATTCGAACGCTTCGGTTTCGGTTTTCTCGCCGCCTTCCTGGGCTTTTTCGTTAACGTCCTTTTCGCCGACCTGGAGGCTCTCCTTGTACCGGCCGCGCACCAGGCTGGTCCAGACCATGTCGGCCCTGATTCGCGCCTTCATGGTCTCCGGCCGGATGCCCTGGTTCTCGAGGGTCTTTGCGAGTTGGTCAGCGGTGATGCGCATTCGCTGACTCATGGCGGCGAAGGATTGTTCAATATCGGACGAGGTGGGATCGACGCCGAATCGCTTGGCTTCCTTGATCTTCACCTTCTCATCGATCAGTTCGTTGATCACTTCCTGCCGTGACATCTGCTTGTGCGTCGTCAGGAAATTCAGCTTGCTGCGCTGCTCGATATCGTAGTTCGTGATCGGTTCGCCGTTGACCATTACGGCGACGGACTGCGCACGCAGCGGGGCAACACCGCCGGTCAGCGCCACCAATGCGACGGCGCAGCCGGCGATCAGGGACCAAAGGCGATGATAATGGAGCTTTGTGGTCGTCATGGTCATGTCAGGCGTATCAACCAATTAGATCCGCGATGACGCGGGTACTCTCCGGGAAAGTCCAGACCAGCTTTACTGAATGGTGCCAGCACCGCTCGTGGTGGACGAATTCGCAATGGTCCGCAGGCCGATCTGCAGCATGAAAGCGTGACTGAGGACCGGCGGCGTGGTGCCGGCGGCGTAGGTGTAGGAGGTGACGTAGTTGGCGGCCAGCACGAAACAATCGTCCACATAGCCTGCGCCGACGACGTATTGGTTGAGCTTGTTGGCTTCAAGATCCCAGCGCGCCGCACCTGACACCACCCAGTTCGACGCCACCTTGATCGACGCGGTGCCGAGTAGGCCTTCGCGCCGCGTCAGATATCCGAGTTCCGGTTGCGCGGCATAATTGCCGTACAACATACTGACCGACCAGCGATCGAACGCCGCACGTCCCTCGGCCTCGAAACGATTGATGTTGAGGGTTGCTTCATCCATCCGCGAGCGCACGCTGAACGTATAGGTGCGGTTCGGTGAATAATTGACGCGGGCGACATAATCGGAGCGTGCGTTCTGCAGGCCGGAATCAAGGCCGGTATTGCTTATGTCGGGCGCGGCGTAGGAATTCAGGCCGAACAGCTGGTAGGACTGTCCGAACAGTACGTTGACGCTGCCGCCACGGTCGAATTGCGTGGTCGCCTGCACGCCGACATTGGCGCGGCCGCCGCCTTCGACGCGGTCATAGCCCGAGAACTTGTCGACAGCGAACAGATTGCTGGCGTCGAACACCAGGCTCTGCGCGTCCTCGTTCGGAAGCTTGCCGGCATAGGTTTCGTTGGGACGAATGATGACCTGTGCGATCGGTTCGACCGTTGTGGTGCCCCACGGCTGCACGTTGATGAAGGGATAACGATATTCGAGGCCGACTGCCGGCATCGCGCGCAAGGCCTGGGTATCGCCGACCGGCAGGAAATTCGAAACGCCCGGCTGGTTCGAGATCGAGGCGTCGATGGCGTCGGCCCGCAAGATCGCAAACGGTGTCCAGATCTGGCCGATCGGATCGGTGAACGACCGCCGCCATTGCGCTTCAGCCGTCAGCCGCGTGTAGGTGCCGGGTATGCCGCGCAAGAGGCACTGCGAGGGTATCCGCGCCAGCGGGTCGGCCGATGCCGTCGTGCACAGGCTGAGGGTGTTGGCCAATGTCGTGATCGGGTCGAATGCCGCGGTTTCGCGCGTCAGGCTGGTGAAGTTCGTCTTGTAGCTGAACTCGCCGCCGAAGATCGGGCTGTTGATCACGTTGCTGTAGTCGATCACGGGATGAATCACCGGAACCAGATCCTGGTTACCGGAGAAACTGAGGTAATAGATCGTGCGCGCGTCGAAGAAGCTGCGGTTGCCGACGCCGGTGAGATAAAGCTGCGAGATCGCTTCGGTCGGAAGGCTAAGGAACGATCCCAGCGGGTCCTTGTACTGCGCCAGCCGATAGTCGGACATGAAGTAGTAGTCGGACAGCAGCACGCCATCCCAGCCCCAGGTCCATTTGTCGTTCAGCGCGAACTGGCCCTTGGTTTCGACGCCGCCGCGGAACTGGCGGTCACCGGGCTGGCCGGCGAAGGCGCCGGGGTCGAGCTGATCGATGCCATAGGCGCGGATTTGATACGCGCCGTTGATCAGACGCTGGCGGAACTCGCCCTGCAACAGCACGCCTTGCCTTGTCGTGATACGCGGATTGAAGGTCGCGTCATAGTCCGGGGCGAGGGCGAAGTAGTAGGGGATTTCGACGCCGAAGCCATAGGTCGATACCGTGGAGATGCCCGGCATCAGGAAGCCGCTCTTGCGCTTCACGGTCGGATCCGGGGTCGAGAAGTACGGCAAGTAGGCCATCGGGACGCCGAAGAACTCGAGCTGGGCGTTCTCGAAATACATCATCTTGTCGGTCTGGTCGTGGATGATGCGCGCACCCTTGACCTGCCACAGCGGCGGCTTTTTCGGATCGTCCTTGCAAGGCGCGCAGGCGGTGTAAACGCCGTTTTCGAACACGGTGTAATTGCCGCTGGTGCGGTCGGCGCGCGTCGCCGCCATGCGCGTCGCATCTTCGGTATCGACGCGCAGCGAGTCGACGAAACCGTCACGGTAGTCGTCGCTCAAATCCATGATGTTGGCGTAGGTGACTTTGCCTACCGCATCCGTCAGGCGGATGTTGCCCTCGGCATGCAGCCGCTTGGTCTTCTGATCGTAGATGACCTTGTCGGCCTCGATGCTGGTGCCGTTGTAGAACATCTGCACGTTGCCGACCGCCGACACGCGCTGGTTGTTGTAGTCGTAATCGACCTCGACAGCCTGCACGACCATCTGGCCGTTGTTGTTGACCGGCTTCGGCGGCGGCTTGGGCGGCCGCGGATTGTAGGTGAAGCTTTGCGCCGCGGCCGGCGCTGTCCAGGCAAGACCGAACGCGCCGGCGAGCACGAAGGTCGCGAGCAGCGCGAACGCGGAAATGCTGACGGCGGCCAAACGGCTCCCGTGACGGCGCACGGGGGTGCGCTGCCTGAACGTAGGCGACCTCAACTGCCGGGCGGCGACAACGGCCACTACCCGTCCTCCTGGTACAGCAAGGCTAGAAAGCCGGTGAGGCCACCCACACAGACGGGCAACCACGCCGCAGCGATGGGATGCATCAACTCAGCCTTGCTCAAATCCTCAGTAACTTTCGACAGAACGTAGAGCAGAAAGCCCGCACCCACGCCACTTAAAACCATCTTTTGCACGCCGCCGAACCGGAAGAAGCGAAGGCTCACCGAAGCGGCCAACATCACCATTGCAGCAAGCAAAAATGGCTGTGCGATGAGCTTGTGGTACTGCAAGCGATAGCCGGCGGTCGCAAATCCCGAGCTCTCGGAAGATCGGATATAGCCGGGTAGTTGCCAAAAAGACACAGTCTCGGGGGTGGAGAAGCTGTTGCGGACCTGGGCAGGGGTCAGGGTGGTGGCGAGGTAGTAGGCCTCCTCGTCGACCGGCGGCTTGTCGAGGGAGAATCGGCGCACGCCTTTGAACGCCCAGCGGCCCTCTTCGAGGGCAGCCTCGCGCGCCTCGATTCGCTCCCTGAACTGGAGCTCCGAATCGAACCGGAACACGGTCAGGCCGGTCAGGCGGACGCCTTGCTGCTCGCTGCGGGCAGCGTTGATGATCGACTGGCCGTCGCTGTTGATCTGGTTGAGCCAGAAGCCGGACGCGTCCTGGATGCCGCCGCCGGGCGCCGAGCCGAACAACTCGGCTTCCATGCGTTTTGAAAGTTCGCGCAGGTTCGCGGAGATCGGATTGTAGGCGGTCGTCGCCAGGACGCCGAGAATGAGCGAGCTTGCGAGCGCCGGCGCGATGAACTGCCAGGCGGATACGCCGGCGGCGCGCGCGACCACGAGTTCGAGCCGCCGCGACAGCGCGAGATAGCAGGTCATGGCGCCGATCAGGACGCAGAACGGCATCAGCTTCTCGAGCAATTGCGGCACGCGGAACAGCGACGTCTCCGCGACCGTGATCGCGGAAGCCGATACCAGGCCCGAGGTCTTGCGGACCATTTCGATGTAGTCGACCAGCACCAGCAGCAAGAAGATGCTCGCAACCACCCCGACGGCCGCGATCACGAAGCGGCCGGCAAAATATCGCCCGAGCGTGTTGGTCATCATGCTCATGCTGTGGCCGGCCGCCCGAACAATCGCGCGATGCGCGCGTTCGATCTATTGATTGCTTCCATCAGGGCAGCGGGCGGTTCAACCACGATGCCGCCGAGAATCATCCACAGCCCTATGGCGATCGAGCCGAACAGCATCGAGTACTGGACCAGCGCCGCGCCCGGCGTCTTCACCGTCATGACCGAGCAGGCGAAGCCGACCATGCGCAGGCCGAACACCGCGAAAATAGAGCCGCCGATCGAAAAATTACGGCTCTGGCGCGTGGTTCGCGGCGTGCCCAGGAAGGCGAACGTCAACACCGCGAAAGCGAACGGATACACCGGCGCCATGAAGCGGTCATGCAATTCGGCGCGGAACTGTCCGGACAATTGCTGGAAAATCGGGTCATCGGCCGGCGGCGAGAGCAGTTCCCAGATGTAGCGTTCGCGAATTCCGAGCGCGACGTCGCGGCCATGATTGGAGAATTTCGACATGTCGAACGCGTAGCGGCCGAACGCCACCAGGGCGGGATCGCGTTTTCCCGCTTCGAAGCGCTCGAGATTGCCGTCTTCCAGAATCAAATACGAACCGCTCTCATTCTTCAACACCGTGCCGTGGTCGGCAATGATGGTGACGCGCTCCTTCGGATCGCGGCGGTCATCGACGAAAATACCCGACAGCACGCCGCCGGGCACGCGCTCGCGAATCCTGATCGTCAGGTTCTGGTCGAGCTGGGCGAATCGTCCCGGCTGCAGGATGTTGGTGAGCACGTCGGCGGTGATTTCGGCATCCCATTGCTTGATCCGGCGCATGCCGTCCGGCGCAAGATAGGCGCCGATAAAGGCGACCAAGAGAGCGACCACGCAGGTGGCGTAAAAAAACGGCCGGAACAGCCGGAACGGCGAGAAGCCGGCGGCATTCATCACGATAATTTCAGAATCGGTCGCGAGCTTGTTCAGCGTGTGCGATACCGCGATCATCAGCGCGATCGGCGCAATGATCAGGACCAGCGCCGGAATCACAAGGCTGGTGATGCCGAGAAAGGTGATGATGGTCTGGCCCTGGCTGGTCATCAAGTCGATGCCGCGCAACGCCTGCGTGATCCAGATCACGCCGGTGAGGCTGACCAGGACAAGCGCAAACGACGCAAGCGTCGTGCGGAAGATATACTTGTCGATCGACCCCATCGCTTACCGCACATTCCCACTTTGCGCGCCCAAACGACGGCGTTCGACCAATCCCTTATGAGCAGGGATCCCCATGGTCGCGCCGCAAACCGTCCAGCCGTCTACACTCTCACTACCATCCCTTTGATCCGTCAACAAAATGGCCGGGCCGTGGCACCCTTTCGATATGGTTAATAATTCATCTTCTGTGGCCTTGCGGCCACGGGAGCGCTTGGCAGCGCGGCGCTTGACAGGCCATAGTGTTGGAAACCACACATCTTGAGTGATCCGGGCGCCACAAAGAGAATATTCCGAATACTGGGGCCGGTCCCGGCCTCGCAAAACAGCCCTGAATTCTGAAGGAGTTTGCTGATGTCCGACGCCGTCAAGGTCGGCTTTGTCCCGTTTTCCGCACCGTCCCGCGGCGTTCTGGTTGTGTTTTGCGACGATGCGCTGAAATTCGGCCCACAGACGCGGAAAGCGTTGGGGAAGGCGGCCGATATGTTCACGCGTGCGGCGGCAGCGAGCCAGTTCAAGGGCAAAAGCGGATCGGCGCTCGATATTCCGGCGCCGGAGGGAATCAAGGCGCAGCGGCTGATCGTTATCGGCGCAGGCAAGCCATCGGCCATCAAGGAAAAGGATTTCCTCAAATTCGGCGGCGTGACCGCCGGCAAGCTCAATGCCGCGAGCGAATCCGTCACCATCATCGCCGAACTGCCTGATGGCGCGATGCCGGCCGATTCGGCGGCCGCGATTGCCTCGGGCATTCGCCTGCGCGCCTACAAATTCGACCGCTACAAGACAAAGAAGAAAGACGGCGAGAACGGCGCCCTGCGGGCCGACATTTCCATTGCGGTGGATGACGTCGCCGCCGCGCGCAAAGCCTTCGCGCCCGAATCGCATGTCGTCGACGGCGTCATCATCGCGCGCGAACTCGTCAACGAGCCGCCGAACGTACTTTACCCGATCGAATTCGCCCGTCGTGCGAGCCAGCTCAAGAGGCTCGGCGTCGATGTCGAGGTACTCGACGTCAAGGCGATGACGAAACTCGGCATGGGGGCGCTGCTCGGCGTCGGGCAGGGTTCCACACAGCCGTCCAGGACCGTGATCATGCGCTGGAACGGCGGCAAGAAAGGCGATCAACCGGTGGCGTTCATCGGCAAGGGCGTCTGCTTCGATACCGGTGGCATTTCCATCAAGGGCGCCGCCAGCATGGAGGACATGAAGGGCGACATGGGTGGTGCTGCCTGCGTGGTCGGGCTGATGCACGCGCTTGCGGCGCGCAAAGCCAAGGTCAACGCGGTCGGCGCCATCGGGCTGGTCGAGAACATGCCCGACGGCAACGCCCAGCGTCCCGGCGATATCGTCACCTCGATGTCGGGACAGACGATCGAGATCATCAACACCGACGCCGAAGGCCGCCTCGTGCTGGCCGACGTGCTCTGGTACGTCACGAAGAAGTTCAAACCGAAATTCATGGTCGATCTTGCCACTCTGACCGGCGCGATCATGGTCGCGCTCGGCACCGAATATGCCGGCATGTTCTCCAATAATGACGAATTGTCGGAACGGCTGAGCAAAATCGGCGACGAGACCGGCGAGCGCGTCTGGCGCATGCCGCTCGGCCCCGAATACGACAAGCAGATCGATTCGCAATTTGCCGACATGAAGAACACCGGCACGCGCAACGGCGGTTCGATCACCGCCGCGCAGTTCCTGCAGCGATTCGTCGACGACACGCCGTGGGCGCATCTCGACATCGCGGGAACCGCGATGGGCGCGCCGAAGACCGACATCAATCACAGCTGGGGTTCCGGCTACGGCGTCCGCCTGCTGGAGCGGCTGGTTTCGGAATATTACGAAGCCAAGAAATAGATTGGGCCAAGTGACGGAAGTCCTGTTCTACCATCTGCAGAGCATGCCGCTCGAAAGCGTGCTGCCGCCGCTGCTGGAAAAATCCCTCGAGCGCGGCTGGCGCGTCGTCGTGCAGTCGACGTCGCAAGAGCGCACCGATGCGCTCGATGCGCATCTGTGGACCTACAGCGACGATTCGTTTTTGCCGCACGCCACCTGGCGCGCCAGCGACGCGCAGGACCAGCCGATCATCCTCTCGATCGAGGAGGGCAATCCGAATCGGGCCAATGTCAGGTTCCTGATCGACAACGCGGCGCTGCCCGCGGATAGCGGCAGCTACGAGCGGCTGGTGCTGGTTTTTAACGGCGACGACGCCGATGCGCTGACTGCTGCGCGCAGCGTTTGGACCGATTGCAAGGCGCGCGGCTTCGAGGTCACCTATTGGCAGGCCGACGAGCGGGGCCGATGGCAGCGGCGGCAATAGCGATATCCGGCAATTAATGATAATCTGCGGTTTCTTCGCCCGGGCTTGCGGGCAGCCACGGTGGTGCCGCAAAGTGATGTTGGGACAAGTGGTTAGAGCGTGATCCGGAACGGGGGTACCGGTTTTTGCGAAAAGATCGTGCTCAAACAAAAAGATAGAACGGGATGACGATTCGAAGAAAAGTCATCACGCTCTAGCGCTTACTGGTTCGCGCCAGGAAAGCGCGTCAAGGCAATGAATCTGATCTGGTTTGGAGTCGGATCAAAGAGGCAAGGGCGGGGGCCTGGTTCAGCGTGCGTAACGGGATGATCAATCGAAAACCTCTTCTGGCGCTGCTCGTGCTTGGCCCCATCGTGGCGGGCTGCTCGGGCTCGGCATCGATGTTTCAGAGCGACCTTCTGACGAGGGATGCGGACTGGTTTTCGCGTTCGGGCCGCTTGTTCATCCGCAACGTTTCGATCGAAACGCCGCCGCTCACGCCGGATAAGCCCGTTACCGCCGAAGACCTGGTCAGCGCCGATGGCGGTTGTCCGGGAATGGCGCCGCCGCCGGGCGCGGCTAACGCGAACGCGCTGGCCGACGGTGCGGCAAGCGCTCCGAAGCCTTCGACAACGGGAACAGTGGCGCTCGGCCACACCGAATGTGACGTCGTGCGCGGCATCGGCGCGCCGGATAACGTCAACTTGTCCAACAATCCTCGCGGCGACCGGGTGGCGGTCGTCTCCTATTCGCGCGGCCAGCGTGCCGGCATCTATACCTTCACCGCCGGACGCCTTACGTCGATCGAACGCGGCCCCGAGCCGGTGGCGCAGCCGAAAGCGGCCAAGCCGAAGAAGAAGCCGGCGGCCACGTAAGGCTCGAGACCGCTTCCTCTGGTCAGCGCTTCATGCCTTTTTACTCTTGCGAACTTTCGCTCGAGCCGCGGCAGGCGCGTTCTTCTTCAGTTTGGTCTGATTATATTCGATAGCGGCCCGGACGAGAGTTTTTAGAGCACGCTCGTTGATCTTGTCGCCCTCGAGAAAATCGATCGCGCGTCTCATGTTGCCCTCGAGGCCGGCATTGAAGAGCTTGTCAGGGTCCGGAACGCTCGCTCCGTGGGCAAAGGTAAGCTTCACCTTTCCTTTGTGAGCATTGGCGACGGCGATCATTCCGTCGCGAGACCACACCGGGCTTCCCATCCACTTCCATTCCTCGATGATCTCCCGATCGGCCGCAAGGATGCTCTTGCGTATGCCGGCGAAAATCTTGCCGCGCCAGTCCGTCAGTTCTGCGATCATCTGGTCAATGCGTTGCGAGGGATTCATTGGATATTGATGCCTCGAGTTCCGGTCCCGTTTCATGCGACCGCAATAATCATGCAGCGATCATATTATTGAACGAGAGGCGAGCGGCAAGAGCCTAACCCGTCGCTTCGTCGTATTGCGAACTGGCCTCCAGCCAAACTTCCTCCGCCCGGTGCAACGCGCTCGTCGCGCCGGCGCGGGCCTTGCTGAGTTGGGCGGCCTGCTTGGGATCGCGGGTGAACAAATCCGGTAGCGCCAACGCGGTGTCGATCTTGGCGATGATGCCGTTGATGCGTTCGATCTCGGCTTCGGCCTCGGCGATGCGCTGTTTCAGCGGCGTCCGCTTTTCGTTTTTGCCGCGCTCGGGTTTTGTGCTTTCTTTGCCGTTGCCGCGGTCACGCGAAGCGCTGCGTGGGCTTGTTATCGACAATACCATCCGGCGGTAATCGTCGAGATCGCCGTCATAGGTCGTGACCGTCTGATTGGCGACGACCCACAATTGATCGGCGCAGGCCTCGATCAGATAGCGGTCGTGCGAGACCATGATGACGGCGCCGGGAAAATCGTTGATGGCTTCGGCCAGTGCCGCGCGGCTGTCGATATCCAAATGGTTGGTCGGTTCGTCCAGAATGATCATGTTGGGGCCGAAGAAAGTGGCCAATCCCAACAGCAGCCGCGCCTTCTCGCCACCTGACAGGCTCTTGACCAGGGTATCGCCGGCCTTGCCGGAAAAGCCGATCGCACCGGTGCGACCGCGAACCTTGGTCTCGGGTGCGTCGGGCATCAGCTTGCGGATGTGATCATAGGGCGAAGCATCGACATTGAGTTCGTCGACCTGATGCTGCGCGAAATAACCGACCGACAATTTTTCCGCGCGCGTGATCCGGCCGGAGAACGGCGCCAGCTTGTTGGCGATCAGTTTCACTAGCGTCGATTTGCCGTTGCCGTTGGAACCGAGCAGCGCGATGCGGTCGTCGGTGTCGACGCGCAGCGTCACGCGATTGAGCACGGGCTTTTTGGAATCGTAGCCGACCGAAACATCGTCGACCGCGATGATCGGCGGCGACAGCATCTTTTCCGGCGTCGGAAACGAGATCTCGCGCACGTCCTGCGTCACCAGCGCGGTCACCGGCTTCATCCGTTCCAGCATCTTGACGCGCGATTGCGCCTGCCGCGCTTTCGAGGCTTTGGCCTTGAAGCGGTCGACGAAGGCCTGCAGCCGCTTGCGCTCGTCGGCCTGGCGCTTGGCGTGCTTGGCGTCGAGCATTTCGCGTGTGGCGCGCTGTTCTTCGAACGACGAGTAAGTGCCCTTGTAGAGGGTCAATTTGCCGCGATCGAGGTGCAGGATCTGGTCCACCGAGGTGTCGAGAAGATCGCGGTCATGGCTGATCACGATCACGGTGCGCGGATAATTCGCCAGATGGTCTTCGAGCCAGAGCGTGCCTTCGAGATCGAGCTAATTGGTCGGCTCGTCCAGCAACAACAGATCGGGCGCCGCGAACAGCGTCGCAGCGAGCGCCACGCGCATGCGCCAGCCGCCGGAGAATTCGGAAACCGGCCGCGCCTGATCCGCGGTCGAAAATCCGAGCCCTGAGAGAATGGCGGCCGCACGCGCCGGCGCGGAGTGGGCGTCGATATCGACAAGGCGGGTTTGGATTTCCGCGATCCGGTGCGGATCGTGCGCGGTTTCGGCTTCCCGCAGCAGCGCGTCGCGCTCGAGATCGGCCTTCAGCACGACATTGACGAGGCTTTCCGGCCCGTCCGGCGCTTCCTGTGCGAGGCTGCCGATGCGCCAACGTGGCGGAATTGTGATGCTGCCGGATTCGGTCGGCAGGTCACCACGGATCGCGTGGAACAGCGTCGATTTGCCGACGCCGTTGCGGCCGACAAAGCCGACGCGCGCGCCAGGCACGATCTGTACTGAGCTGTCGTCGATCAGAAGCCGTCCGGCAATCCGGATGGAAATATCGGTGATTGAAAGCATGCGGGGTTGTCACCGGAGCCGCCGGCAAACGCAACCCATTTGTCACTGAAATCGGCCCTCAGATCGCCCGCAAATCAGGCCGGTCGTCTTGTCGGCGCAACTCATTGACCAAGTGCTCCAGATCGGATGAGAGCCAGGATTCCGGGCGGATGTCTTGCTGCAGCCGTTCGCCAACGGCATCGCAGATTGACTTGCAGGTTTTGTGGTCGAGTTGTTCGAAATCGCTCTTGATTCGGTTTTCCATGACATTCTCGCGGCGAGTCCACCTCGCAAGGTTCGAGTGATCTTGCCAAACCAAGTCCCGACGCGCGTATTTGTTTCCTTGCAGACCCCGTATGCACGCGCTGCGGCGTGCTGAACCGCGAATTGGGAACTGGTTCCCGAGCCGAACAAAAAAAGCCCCGGCGCAGGGGCCGGGGCGTCGCAGTCGGGGAGTGAGCTCAGGGCAGATCGGATCAATAACAGCGGTTCACCAGCCGCCAGCGGGGACCCCAGGGGGTTCCAACCAGGCGCCGCACATAGCAGCCGCCGTAGCCGCCGGCGTAATAGGCCGGACCGCCGACGATGACGCGCGGGCCGCCCCAACCATGATGCCAGCCACCATGCCAGCCGCCCCAGGCCGAGGCGGAGGTTGGCGCCAAAGCGGCCACGCCCAGCGAAGCCGCGGCAACTGCAACAAGCGAGAGTTTGCGTAACATGACCGTCTCCTCAAGGTTTCGGCGCCGAGGGCGCCATCGGTGAGATCTTCTCCCGTGACGCCCCGCTAGCGGCGATGAGCTTGCAGAGCGTCCGATCGGCCGAAAGCCTACGCCCGGGAAGGTGAACCAAAGCGGGACGGTGGTTACAGAAAGGGTTCACCTTCGTGAAATTGATGTCATTCGGCGCCTACCGTGGCGTTTCCGAGCGAACCGGTAGCCTGTCCGCGCACGGAAAACGCGCCAAAACGAATGGCTGACGCGTCACCGGGTCGCTTGCCGTCGCCGGACTGCGCCGATATAAGCCCCGCAACTCTCAACCAGCGTTTTGTAAGGACCAAATCATGGCGCTCGAACGTACTTTCTCGATCATCAAACCCGACGCGACCGAGCGCAATCTGACCGGCGCGGTCAACGCGTTGATCGAGAAGGCCGGGCTTCGAATCGTGGCCCAGAAGCGCATTCGCATGACGCGCGCCGAGGCCGAAGCTTTCTATGCAGTCCACAAGGCGCGTCCGTTCTTCGGCGAACTGGTCGACTTCATGACGTCGGGCCCGGTCGTGGTTCAGGTGCTGGAAGGCGAGGGCGCTGTTCTCAAATACCGCGATGTGATGGGTGCCACCGATCCGTCGAAGGCGGCCGAGGGTACGATCCGCAAGGTTCACGCGAAGTCGATCGGCGAAAATTCGGTCCATGGTTCCGACGCGCCGGAGACGGCCGCGATCGAAATCGCGCAGTTCTTCTCGGGCAACGAAATCGTCGGCTAATTTCATAAACAGCGGCGCGTAAACCGCCGCATCAAAAGCGGCCCCCGCGGCCGAAAGGAAGCGCTGTGAACTGGTTGTTGCAAATCTTCGATCCGGCGAACATCGGAGCGTTCTTCACCCAGTTTCAGAACGAAATGACGCAGCCTGCGTTCTGGGTCGCGGTCGGCAAGATCATCTGGATCAACGTCTTGCTGTCCGGCGACAACGCGCTGGTGATTGCGCTCGCTTGCCGCGGGCTGGAGCCGCGGCATCGGCTTTGGGGCATGATCCTTGGCGCCGGCGCGGCCGTCTTGCTGCGCATCATCTTCACCGGCATCGTCGCATCGTTGATGGAACTGCCGTATCTCAAGCTCGTCGGCGGGCTCGCGCTGATCGTGATCGCCGCCAAATTGCTGGTGCCCGAACAGGAGGATGAGGACGGCGTCGAATCCGCGTCGCATTTGTGGGCGGCGATACAGATCGTCGTGATCGCCGACATCGTGATGAGCCTCGACAATGTCATCGCAGTTGCCGCCGCTGCCAATGGCAGCGTGCCGCTGTTGATCCTCGGCCTTGCCATCAGCATCCCCCTGATCGTGGCAGGCGCAGCGCTGATCATGGCACTGCTCAGCCGCTTGCCGATCCTGGTGTGGGCGGGGGCGGCGCTGTTGGGCTGGATCGCCGGCGACGTCATCGCAACCGATCCGGCGATTCATCCGAAGCTCGATGCGCTGTTTTCGGGATCGTTCGGCGCCAAGCTGGATTCCATGCTGGCATCGCTCGGCATGGCGCCGCACTTTGCCAATCACGGCAATGGCGGCGAGTTGGTTGTGGCCGTGCTGGGTGTCATCGTGGTGCTGGTCGTGGGAAGCATCTGGCGCAAGCGCAAGCTGCAAAAACACGCTGGGGAATCCGCAGAAGCGGCGTGAGGCGCTCGGAGAGTCGGGCGGCTGGCAGGCGCATCCTGATGTGACGTTCGCGCCATCACAGGCCTCTGTATGCGAGCCATCCGATTCCGGCGATGGATACCATCCAAACCGCGACAATGACGACCGCTGCCGTTCGGCTAACCGGCTGATCCCAGGCAATGCTTGCCGACGCTCGGTGCTCGGCCATAATGTCCGACGGGATCAAGCGCACAACCAGCGCAATCCCCAGCGGCACGATGATGAGGTCGTCAAGATAACCGATTACCGGAATGAAATCGGGAATCAGGTCAATCGGCGAGAATGCGTAAGCCGCGACTGCGAGCGCGACCGCTTTTGCGTACCAGGGGACACGGGGATCGCGGGCTGCCAAATACAACGCGTGAGCATCGCGTTTTACGAGGCGGGCCCATTGCTTCCATTTGTCCACGACGCCTGTGCCCCGATTAGAGTGAACACGTCAGCTACACAATGATACGTCGATCATTCAGCCCAGGCCATTAAGGAAGCTGGCGATTTCGTGATGGGCCATCGCTTTCCATCTCGGCCCGGCTATGAGAGATTATGGGCGTGAAACGCTCGATCCATCTTTGCCGGCTGCTGGCGGTCTTTCTGATCGTCGGGATCGTGATTGCCCCGCTTTTGGCGCCGGTGAATGCGGCGTCGACGGCAATGGCGACCATGTCCGCGGACATGCCCTGCTGTCCCGACAAGTCGGCGCCAGTGGATTGCGATCAGTGTCCGCTGATGGCGATCTGCATGACCAAGACATTTCAAGCGTCGTCGTCAGCCGGAGTTGTCGAAGTGCTGCCTGTGACGGCGCGGACGTTGTTTCCTCACAGTGATCCCAAGGTGGAAAGCCTGGATCATCTTCCACCTCCAAAACCTCCTCGGTCCCTGGTCCGCTCGGCTTAACGCCGGACGTCGTGTGACGCGCTAGACGCGCCCGCAAAGCATGCAGCTTTTGCGGCTGACCAGCATACCGAGGATATCAGAATGAAAACGATTCAGCTTTCGCGCGGCCTTGGGGCGGCGCTCATCGGCGTTGTCTTGACCGGCATTGCCAATCTGACGTTCGCAGGCCTGAAGAACAGCGCTTTCGCCCAGCAACCAGCGAGCAATACCGCTGCGGCGCCTGCCGACCGCAAGGTCAAATATTACCGCAATCCGATGGGACTGCCCGACACTTCGCCTGCGCCCAAGAAGGACTCGATGGGGATGGATTACATCCCGGTCTATGAGGGCGAAGATAGCGACGAGGGGTTGGTCAAACTGTCCCCCGGGAAAATCCAGCGTACCGGCGTGAGGTCCGAGCCTGCCGCCAATCGCGTCATCCGCACGATCATTCGTGCCCCCGGCACCATCGTACTCGATGAGCGGCGCATATCCGTCGTCACGATGCGAGCCGAAAGCTTCGTGCAGAAGGTCACCGACGTTACGACGGGCTCGCACGTCGTCAGAGGCCAGCCTTTGATGGAAATCTACAGCCCCGCGGTCTCGTCGGCCGCCGCCGAGTATATATCGACCCTCAATTCCCCTTCGGTGGGAACGAGCCAACAATACGGGCGCGGCTCACGGCAACGGCTGATGAATCTCGATCTCCCGGAACCGGTCATCTCGAAAATAGAACAGTCCCGGGAAGTACCAATCGGCATCCAATGGTCATCCCCGCGCGATGGTGTTGTGCTCGAACGTAACGCCATTGAGGGCATGAGAGCCCAACCCGGCCAGGTCCTGTTTCGGATAGCGGACCATTCCCAGGTTTGGGCACTCATCGATGTCGCCGAACGCGATATTGGGACGCTCGCCATTGGTCAGACGGTGACTGTGAGGGCGAGAAGCTTTCCGGGTCGTGAGTTCATCGGTTCGATCAATGTGATTTACCCGGAGATCAACAAGGAGACGCGTACGGCCCGCGTGCGTGTTGAGTTGGCCAATCCGGACCTCGTCTTGCTTCATGCCATGTATGTCGATGCGGAGATTGATGCCGGCGGACGAGAGCCGGTTTTGTCCGTCCCTGAGAGCGCAATCATGGACACCGGCAGTCGGCAGGCGGTTTTGGTCGATAGAGGAGAAGGCCGCTTCGAGCCGCGCGAGGTCAAGCTTGGTCACCGCGGCGGGGGATATGCTGAAATTCGTCAAGGCGTCGTCGACGGCGATCCCGTTGTCGTCTCCGCAAATTTCCTGATAGACGCGGAGAGCAACCTGAAAGCTGCGCTGAAGGGCTTTTCCGATGGAGCCCAGCAGTGATCGCGCGTCTCATCGCGTGGTCCGCGCGGAATCTACTGCTGGTGTTCTTCGGCGCGGGCTTTGCGGCCGCAGCGGGCGTCTATGCGCTCGTACATCTCCCGCTCGACGCCATTCCGGATCTCTCGGATACGCAGGTGATTGTCTATACCGAGTATCCCGGGCAGGCACCCCAGGTCATCGAGGATCAGGTCACCTATCCCCTGACCACAGCCATGCTGACCGTGCCCCGCTCTAAAGTCGTGCGCGGGTTCTCGTTCTTCGGCGTATCGTTCGTCTACGTCATCTTCGAGGACGGCACTGACATCTATTGGGCCCGTTCCCGCGTGCTCGAGTTCCTCAATGGCACGGCCTCCCGGCTCCCGGCGGGCGTCGCGCCAACCATGGGACCCGATGCGACTGGCGTCGGTTGGGTCTACCAATATGCCGTGATTTCGAAGGAGTTGAATCTCTCCGACACGCGCGCGATTCAGGACTGGAACTTGAAATTCGCGCTCGCCAAAGCGGAGGGCGTCGCCGAGGTGGCAAGCGTCGGCGGCTTTGTACGCCAATACAACGTCATCCTTGATCCGCAACGCATGCGCGATCTCGGCATCACCATGCAGAATATGCGCGATGCGATCCGCGCCAGCAACGCCGACGTCGGGGGCCGCACCGTCGAACTCTCCGAGTTTGAATACGTCATTCGCGGCAGGGGGTATCTGAAGGGTATCAACGACCTCGGCAATATCGTGCTCAAGACCTCTAACGGTACGCCGGTCCTGCTCAGGGATATCGCACGGGTGGAACTTGGGCCGGACGAGCGCCGAGGGATCACCGAACTGAACGGTGAAGGTGAAGTCGCCAGCGGCATCGTGCTGCAACGGTTTGGCGTCAATGCGCTGGACGTGATCCGGAACGTCAAGAAGCGTTTT
>Ga0157375_10002159_pt1 | contig 17008 bp, 20 predicted proteins | sample M35metaG_FD_115311 | JGI IMG/M metagenome (GOLD analysis project Ga0157375, IMG submission 115311) | Miscanthus rhizosphere microbial communities from Kellogg Biological Station, Michigan, USA - M3-5 metaG | ecosystem: Host-associated > Plants > Roots > Rhizosphere > Soil | place: USA: Michigan... | reverse complement strand
TGTTGGCGTTCTTGAAACTGGCGCCATGCAGCAGGGCGGCTGTGAAATTGGCGCCATCCAGCTTGGCATTGCCGAACGACACGCCTTTCATCGAGCAGTTGGAGAAATCCACGCCGCCATTCTCTCCGCTTTCGATGGAGGGGGCGGCGCCCGCATACATCATCGAGCCGGAACGCAAATCGGCCTGATCCAGCACCGAAAAACTCAAGCGCGCGCCCCGGAAGGAGGCGCCGCGCAGATCGGCGCGGTTGAGTTTGCAATATCGCAGGTCGCAATCGCGCAGATCGGCGCAATAAAGACTGACGCGGTAGAGGTTGGAGCCATAGAACGATGCGCCCACCAGCGAAGCGCCGGTGAAATCGATCTCCTCCAGATTGCGGTTGGCCAGGTTCAGCCCGTCGAGAATGGTATGCGCCAGCTGCGCCCGCATGCCGCCCTGATGCGCAACATAGCGCGCATGGGATTGCAGCATGGCATTCAAATCCTGCTGCGTATGCTTGACGAGCTTCTTGCCGTATGGGTCTTTTAACATCGCCTGGCCCGCGCGACATACGAGTCGCGCGAGCCAAGAATGGCGTTCAAGTGTAAACGAAGCAACAAAGCCTCGACTGACGATTTGTCGGCTATCGGTTCCGGTATGAAACCGGCCCCAACGGGATTTTAGGCCTGCACCGCCTGCTTGCGGCGGCGCAAACCGGCCGCGCCCGCCAGACCAGCGACAAATAGCGACAAAGTCACCGGCTCCGGCACGTTGGTAGGCGGATCGTTGGCGGCGATATTGTCGAACTCGAAGGAATTGCCCGACGAGCTGAACACCACCTGATCCACAAAGTCGGCCGGATCGAAGGTGAAGTACAAACGGCGGTTGGTCGAGGCGTCGAACTGGTCACCATTGGCCGGGGCATAGAGCTGAGAGCCGGAGAAGGACTGGCTGAAGCCGTTTTTGCCGTTGAAGGTGATGGTGTTGTAGCTATCGATCGAACCCAGATAGACGCTGAGGCTGTTAAGGGTGCCGGGCGCATTCAGGGTGGCGATGCCGCCGGTATAGACCGACAGATATTTGGTGGAATCGCCCAGCGGCGGGGCGGCAATACCGGGAACCAGCGGGCCCTGATAAATGCCGGCATTGGACCAGGTCATGGAATAGCCCGCGGCAAGGGGATTGTCGAAATCCATCACCATGGTCTCGCCCGGCGCGGGCGCGGCATCAAAGGCGACTGAATTCACAATCGGATTGAAGATCACGCCGGCTTGCGCAGCGGAGGCGCCTGCCACCAGGACAGCGGCTGTAGCGATTGCCGACAAGAACTTGGTCATATGCTCCATTCCCGATGGGTAATGTTCCGGCGTGGGACACTTTTGGTGTCCCAAAGCTTGATTGCATTGAGACTTGCAACCCCCGGGCCATCGGCGCTGGTTCAGGACGAAGCTTGCGCCGCGCTCCCCGCATAAGCGCGCCATTGGGTGCTGAGTTGCACGCCCAGAAAATGGCGCGCGATACAGGCGATCGGCACGGCGACAAAGAAGCCATGCCCCATCGCGCCGTTGATATTGCCCCAGAAACCGGACGGATGTTTCCAGACGGCAACAGCGGAGTGCGGCACGATCACATAATTCATGGCGGCAAACAGCAGCGCGCCATAGACAAGGCCCGAGAGCCAGGGGCTCCACAACAGTTCCGGCCGGCGCCTCGCCGCCAGCACAAACAAGCCCGCCATGATGGTGGTCAGGCCGAAATGCACCGCCAATCCCACCGCTGCCATCGGCAAACCGCCCTCCAGGGCGGCCTTACCCAACAACCCGCTGGCGATGAACTGCAGCACACCCACCGGCGCCCCGCCCCGAAAAGCGGCAACAATATCCACCGTCCCCGCCGCCGTCCCGCCCCAGAGAATCGCCTGCAGGGAATTCCTCAAATCGTCCTTCATGAAAGTGCTCCATCGCTAGCCTAAAGGCGCATCAGCGCTTGAAATGCGCCTCCGGTCCCGATCCGGTTCGGAGGAAAAAGTGATTTTTTTCTGATGCCAGCTTTATGTCAGGCAAAACAGCGGCTTGCCCTTCATTGCCCACTTGCCGTCCGCGCCTTGCTGGGCGACAAACTTTGCGCCCGTCAAAAAACTGTGCCGCATGACCGCCCTTGAACAGCCCTTCCGCCTGCGCGACCGCCTGATCACGCCCGCCCGCAACAGCATCCTGGGGCCCGAGGGCGAAACCAGCATCGAGCCCAAGATCATGGCGGTGCTGTGCGTGCTGGCGGGCGACCCAGGGCGCGTCTTCACCCGCGCCGAGCTGATCGACCAGGTCTGGGGCACTGAATTCGGCACCGACGAAAGCCTGACCCGCGCCATTTCCCATCTGCGCAAGGCGCTGGGCGACACCCGGGGCGAACCCTTGGTGATCGAAACTATCGCACGGCGCGGCTACCGGTTGTTACCCGAGGCTTTATCCCCGGGAGACGTCTCCGTCTCACCGCAAGCGTCTCCCGCTTCGCCGGTCAGCCGCCGCCTGTGGCTGGCGGCTATGGGTGCTGCAGCCCTCGGCGCAGGAGCGTTGGTCTGGTTCAAGCCTTTTTCTCCCGCTCACGCCGACGTTATTTCCGTCACCGTGCTGCCGGTGAATCCCATCCGCCGGGAGCCGTCACAGGCCAGCCTTGCCACGGCTTTGACGGTGGACCTGGTCGGCGCCTTGGCCAAGGAAAAGCGGTTGCATGTGACGGTAAATCGTCCTGATCCCAATTTGCCCAAACGCGGACAGCGTTACTCCATCTATGCCGACTTGCAGACGGCGGAAGGCCAGGTGAAGGCCCATGTGGAAATCATGGATGTCGATACCGACCAGGCGCTGTGGTCGCGGCTCTATGAAAGACCTTTTGACGGCAAACTTTCGTCCCAGGACCAGCTTGCCCGGAGCATCGCCCAGGACCTGACGGTGGCGCTGCTGGCGCTGGCAAAAGAGTAGATCAGGGCTTGATCGCGAAAACACGCCTCAAACGGCGCGAGAGCCAAGTGAAAAAACCGATGCCATCGCGATCATGATGGTCATCCTCCGCGAAACGATCCCTGAATTGTTCGTTGGCGCGATTGGCGGCTACATACAAACCCACAAACATACGAGGCTCCGTGGCAGCACCGGATAACCCTAAGCGTCATACGTTTAATGAGAGCTTACCAACGCAAGGCGAAGAGCTGGTTCGTTCTGCGAATTTTTCGTGACAATTGCGGGCGTTCCCATCACTCGCAATAGACATTGTCCTTTTCGATCGCCTGCCCGATCAAGGCACCCGCGCCCACTCCCAGAATGGTGCCCAAAGCCGCCGACTTGCCCCGCGCCAGCTGATTGCCGATCAAGCCGCCTGCCACGGCGCCCACAATCAAGCCCGTGGTGCCGTCGGAACGATGGCAGTAATAGCGCCCGTCATCGCCGCGATAGACCACCTCTTCATAGCGCACCTGGCGCCGTTAGTGATGGCGATGATCGTCGCGGTAGTAAAAGAGCTCATCATACCGTTCATCCCGGCGATACTCGCGCTCGGCCTCCTTCGCCCTGCGGCCATGAGCGGGCGCCCAAGGCGGCGGATCGGCGGCTACGGGCAGCGCCGGAAGCAAAAATGCGGCGGTCATGACAATGGAAAGAATTTTACGCATCTGGCGCTCTCCTATGCGGTGACCCCAGTATATCTCCAACGCTGTTGCGCGCCCCGCCCTGATGCCAAGGATCGTTAGAAAACAGTCCCCGCAATCTTTCGAAATCGATCCAAAATAATAGCCCGTTCGCTACAAACGGATACCGCGAGAAAATTTAAAAGCCCCTGTCGGAAAGTGGAACCGCCGCGCGTCCTCCCTATAGTGTCGAGAACTTAAGTGAGGTGTCCATGGCCAAGGCGAAAGCACGCGCGAAGGCAAAAACCCAAAAAACGTCACGTCCACGCAAATCAGCCGGCAAGCTGATCCTGGTCGCCACCCGCAAAGGCGCCTGGATCTATCGCGGCGGCCATGGCGCTTGGCGCGCCGATGGCCCGCATTTCCTGGGTCAAATCATCAATCATCTGGTGCTGGATCCCCGCGACGGCAAAACCCTGCTGGCCGCCGCCAGCACCGGCCATCTCGGCCCCACCCTCTTCCGCTCCACCGACCTGGGAAAAAGCTGGCAGGAATCCCCTCGTCCGCCTGCCTTCAAAAAACAAGAAGGCGGCCGCACGGTGAAACGCACCTTCTGGCTCACCCCCGCCCACGCCAATGAGCCGAATGTCTGGTATGCCGGCACGTCGCCGCAAGGCCTGTTCCGCAGCGAAGATGGTGGCGTCACCTGGAACGAATTCTCCGGCCTCAATGACGATCCGCAATACCGGGGGTGGATGGGCACCGAGCAGGACGGCACGCCTTCCGGTCCCATGCTGCATTCCATCATCATCGATCCCCGCGATCCCAAACATATGTATTTCGGCATGTCGGGCGGCGGGGTGCATGAGAGCACCGACGGCGGCAAGCATTGGAAGCCGCTGATCGAAGGCATGGAAGTGGTGGCCGGCTTCGACGCCAAGACGGTCTCCTTCCATGATCCGCATTGCGTCAGGCTATGTCCTTCCAATCCCGACCGGCTGTATCAGCAGAACCATTGCGGCATTTACCGCCTCGATCGTCCCTCCAAAATCTGGAAACGCGTCGGCAAGGCGATGCCGGCGAAAGTCGGCGATGTCGGCTTTCCCATGGTGCTCCACCCGCGCGACGACGAGACGGCCTGGGTGTTTCCCATGGACGGCCAGACGGTGTGGCCGCGCACCAGCATCGAGGGCGAGCCCGCGGTCTATGGCACGTCCAATGGCGGCAAAAGCTGGAAGCGGCTGGATCAAGGCCTGCCCAAGAACCAGGCCTGGTGGACGGTGAAACGCCAAGCCTTCGCCGCGGATCGCGGCGCGCCGGTTGGGCTCTATTTCGGCACCACCAGCGGCGAGCTTTGGACCAGCCGCAATGAGGGCAAGTCCTGGGCTTGCATCGCCCGCCATCTGCCGGAAATCTTCGCGGTGGAAACCGCCGAGCTGGGATAATGGCCGCCAAAATCCTGATCGCCAGTCCGCTGCGGCCTTATACCGACGCGGACGAAGTCCAAGCCGATGGCGTCACCCTAGGCGAACTGCTCAACGACCTGGATGCCCGCTATCCCGGCATCCGCTTTCGCATGATCGACGAGCAGGACCAGGTGCGACGGCACATGCGTATCTTTATCAATGGCGAGCCGGTCAAAAATCTGGCGCACCCCATCCGTTCCTCCGATGAAGTGAGCATTGTGCAGGCGCTCAGCGGGGGATAACCCTACCGCACGGAACTCTGTCCCGCCCGGATCGTTGTGCCCATATCCGCCATGACATCCTTTGGGGGGAGTCCGGTGCGAGTTCGAACAGTGACCCTGTTGTTGCTGACAATGTGGGCTCTTTGCTTCGCGGTGGGCGCGTACGAGATCTATATCACTTGGCGCGAGCATAGCGGTCCGCATAGGGAGAAAATCTCGCCACCGCCCGGCCTGCCCGACCTCCACTCCCGGGTCCCGCCCCAACTGAAGCTGGCAACCTGACCAGAGGGGATTCTGGCGCGAAGGCAAGCGAATGCCTTGTCAGACCTGAGAAATCGCTGTTGGCAAGGCATGGGCCCTGTGATTTGCTCATCCCTAAGGGGCAAATCGGATGCTGACGAAAATAGCCCTCGCCGCTGCCGGGCTTGCGCTGGCCGCCGCGCCGGGGATTTTTCATGTGGTGAACGCGGCGCCCGAGCCCCGGGCCTTGCCGCAGGTTTCGCTTGTGCCCGCCACCTCCCAATCCCAAAACCAGTCCAAGAGCGATCAACGATTTGCGCCGGTCTGCCGTGGCGATGAAATCCTGGACAGCCGCCCCGATCCCCGCTGGGTGGGTGAAAGCTTCAACAACGACCGTTGCCGGGCGCCGCGCCTGCCCCCCGTGCTGAACGGCGCCACCGCCACCCGCGAGCAGGTGGTGGCCGCCATGGAAGAAGTCAAACGCTATGCCGTTGCCGCCGACGCCTTCCAGCAATGCGTCAGCGATTTTGTCGCCGCCCGCAAAGCGCGCACTGCTTCCGGCGCAAAGCCGCTCAGCCCCTCGGAAGTGATCATCGAGAATCACCGCATCCTGGTCAGCCAGAGAAGCAAGGAAACAGCCGCCGCCCAGGTCCGGGTGGCGATCAATTCGTTCAACCGTTATGGCAGCGATTGCGAATAAGACTTTGAAAAAACAGGTCCATCAGGGACCGAACAAGGGAGAGTTGGATGAAGCGTAATTCCAGGAAACTGTTGGCGAGCGCGGCTTTGGCCGGGTTGTTGGCGAGTGCGGGCAGCGGTCCATTGAGCACCGCGCTGGCGCAAGATAGCGATCCGATGGTGCCCTGGTTCCAGGCCGATCCCCTCTGGCCCAAGCCCCTGCCCAATCATTGGGTGCTGGCCATGACCATCGGCCTGGACGTGGACAAGAAAGACAATGTCTGGATCGTTCACCGCCCGCAGACCCTGGAACAGAAGGAATCCTACGCCGCCCGCAAGGAATCGGACTGCTGCATAGCGGCTCCCGACGTGCTGGAATTTGACCCTGCCGGCAATCTGATCCGCCATTGGGGCCGCGATGAGGTCAGGGGCAACGGCCATGATTGGCCCAGCTCCAATCACGGCATCAGCATTGGGCCGGACGGCAATGTCTGGCTGGGCGGCAATGGCGGCTACCAGCCGCGTCCGCCCGCGGGCAGCGCGGCGCAGTTCGCCGACACGCCCGCCGCGCCGCCACCGCTTTATGCCGGCGGCGGGGTGGGCCAATACCACGACAGTTTCATTCTGAAATTCACGCCCGACGGCAAATATCTGGGCCAGATCGGCAAGGCCAATGGCAGTAAGGGCAGCCTGGATACCGACAACGTGCGCGGCGTCGCCCAGATTCGCTTCGTGGGCAATGAAATTATCCTGGCCGACGGCTACGGCAACAAGCGCGTTTCGGTGTGGGACGCCACCACCCTGAAATTCAAGCGCATGTGGGGCGCTTATGGCAAAAAGCCAGACGACAAGCCCATTCCGCACTATGACGTGAACTCGCCGCAGTTCGGCAATCCCATGCATTGCGCCCAACCATCCAATGACGGCTTGATCTACGCCTGCGATCGCACCAACAACCGCATCCAGGTATTCAAGATGGATGGCACCTATCTGAGCCAACACATTTTAAAGCCCGACACCAGAGGTGACGGCTCGGCATGGGAGATCGCTTTCTCGCGCGATCAGGAACAGAAGTTCGCTTACATCTCGGACGGCGCCAACGAAAACATCCACGTTTTCGATCGCAAGACCATGAAAGAGCTCTACTGGTTCGGCGGCGGCGGCCGTCAGCCGGGTCAGTTCTATGCGGTGCACAGCATCGTCACCAATACGAAGGGGGATATCTTCACCACCGAAACCTATCGCGGTCAGCGGGTGCAGAAGTTCAAATATATGGGGCTGATCAAGCTCAGCGAGCTGGTGAAAAAGCATGCGGTCGGCAACAGCCTGATCAACCCGTAACAGATAAGGACCACGGGAGATGAAACGCAAAAATCCTCCCGATAAACAAGACGAGATGGAGCAGGTCGCCGGTAACGGCCTGCTCCATCGCCGTGCCTTGTTGGGCAACACCATGATGGCCGCCGGCGTGTTGGGCAGCGGCCTTGGTCCCGGCGCGACCGGCGCCGCGGCAGAACCGCTGACCGAACCGCAATGGGGTCTTGAGATCGGCGAGAACACGCCGCCCTATCAGACCCCATCGCCATTCGCCAAGAACGTGGTGCGAACACTCGCCAATCCCAAATTCGAGCCGCGCTCTTCTCTTTCCCGCACGCCGCACCATTTGCTGGAAGGCAGCATCACGCCGAACGGCGTGCACTTCACCATCAATCACACCGGGATTCCCCTGATCGACCCCGCCAAGCACAAGCTGCTGATCCACGGCCTGGTCAAGCAGCCGCAAGTCTTCACCATCGACGCTTTGCTGCGTTATCCGCTCCACTCCCGTCCCGCCTTTGTGGAATGCGGCGGCAACAGCGCGCCTTTGTTTTCGCCCAAGCCGATCCAGGCCGATCTTCAGGCCCTGCACGGCCTGTCCTCCTGCGCCGAATGGACGGGAGTAAAGCTGTCCATCCTGCTGCAGGAATGCGGTATCGATCCGTCGGCAAAATGGATCATCGCCGAAGGCGGCGATGCACCGCATTTGATGCGCAGCGTGCCGCTCTCCAAAGGCCTGGATGACGCGATGATCGCGCTGTTCCAGAACGGCGAACCCCTGATGCCCGGCAACGGCTTTCCCATGCGGCTGCTGCTGCCCGGCTGGGAAGGCAATCTGAACATCAAGTTCGTGCGCCGCATCAAGCTGACCGCCGATCCGGCGATGAGTTTCTGGGAATCCCAGGTCTATACCGAGCCAATGCCAAAAGGAAAAAGCTACAACTTCACTTTCATCAACGAAGTGAAATCCTTCATCACACGGCCCTCGCCCGGCATGGATCTGAAGCAGCGCGGCATCTACGAGCTTTCCGGCATCGCCTATTCCGGACGCGGCAAGATCACCAAAGTCATGGTCAGCGCCGACGGCGGCAAAAGCTGGGCCGAAGCGGCGCTGCAAGGACCTGTTCAGTCCAAAGCCTTCACTCGTTTCCGCCTGCCATGGCGCTGGAATGGTTCACCTGCGATTTTGCAAAGCCGCGCCTGGGACGACCAGGGCGCTTTCCAGCCGACACGCGCCGCGTTCGTCGCTGAACGCAGCCAGTTGGACAGCGAGCCGCCCGTCACCGCCTTTCGCAATCATCACGCCAATGTGATCACCAGCTGGGCGGTGAGCAGTTCCGGCAAGGTCGTGCACACTTATGCGTAAGCTGCTCGCCCTTTGTTGGATGGTGATGGCGTCTCCCGCATTCGCGGCCGAGACCCCGCATCTGGGCAAGCCGGTCAGCGCGAGCGACATGGCGCGCTGGGACATCGATATCAGCCGCGACGGCAAATGGCTGCCGCCCGGCGACGGCACCGCGGCCCAAGGCGCGCCCATCTTCGCCGCCAAATGCGCCGTCTGTCATGGCGATGGCGGCCGCGGCACCGATGCAGCGCATAAAGGCCAGCCCGCACCGCCGGTCCTGGTCAGTGACGTGAAGTTCAAGCCCATCGACGGTTCCACCACCACCATCGCCAACTTCTGGCCCTATGCCCCGCCGCTGTTCGGTTATATCCGCGCCGCGATGCCCTGGAACGAGCCCCGGTCCTTGAGCGATCACGAAGTCTATGCCCTCACCGCTTACATCCTGGCCGAAAGCAAGCTGATCGATCCCAAGCTGGTGCTCAATGCCAAGACGCTGGCCCAGGTGAAGATGCCAAACCGCGATGGGTTTTTGCCAAGATTTCCGGAATTAATGCCCAAATAGGAATGTCGCGTGAACACGCGCAGGAAATTGTCCCTGGCGCATCTCAGCCTGATCGCCACCCCGCCACCCCAACTGATCCGGATTGCGGCCCGCGCCGGCTTTGACTTGGTGGACCTCAGATTGTCTCCCGCAACGCCGACGGACACGATCTATGCAACAGAAGAGCGGCTGGCGCTGTGCCGGCAACTTTTCCCGCTGCTGCGCGACTTGGATTTGAAAGTCTGGGATGTCGAAATCATCCGCCTCAAGGACGAAACCGATCCGCACAGCCATCTGCCGCTGATGGAAGCCGCCGCCTTACTGGGCGCCAGCCGCATCAAACTTGTCTGTGACAGCAGCGATCCGGCGCGCGCCGCCGCCCTGCTGGGACAGTTGTGCGAACTCGCAGCACCTTTCGGCCTGACTCTGGATCTGGAATATATGGTGTTCTCCGGCGTGCGATCACTTTCTGCCGCGCTCAAGCTGGCAGCTTTAGTGGAACGGCCCAATCTCCAAATCCTGGTAGACGCGCTGCATTGGATGCGTGCGGGAGATGATACGGCCGTCTTGCGCGCCGCTGCACCCGGACAGATCGGCTACGTGCAATTGTGCGATGGCCCGCTTCTGGCGCCCGTGGGCCGCGAAGCCCTGATCCAAGAAGCACGCACCGATAGGCTGGCGCCCGGAGACGGTGAATTTCCGCTGGATGCATTGCTGGACGCCATGCCGCCCAATTGTGTCGCCAGCCTGGAAGTGCCGCTGCCGCCGGGACATGATCCGCTGGCGCATGCAAAGCGGCTGCACGCTGCCGCACGGACGCTGGCCAACCGCCACCAGCAGGAGACGCCATGAAGCCGTTGCGCATGGCGGTGCTGGGTGCGGGCTTGGTGGGCCGCAAGCACATCAAAACCATCCTCTCCTTGCCGCAAGTGGCCGAACTCGCCGCCGTCACCGATCCAATGACCGATCCTGCCGCGCTGGAATTGGGCGGGGCGCAATGGTTCCGCGATGAAAAACAGATGCTGGACCAGATCAAGCCGGAAGCCGTGATTATCGCCACGCCCAATGCCTTGCATGCCGGACACGGCGCGCTGTGCTGTGCCCGCGGGATTCATTTCCTGGTCGAGAAGCCGGTGACCGCAACACTGGACGAAGCTGCCGAACTGGTGCGCGCCGTTCAAGAAAGCGGCGTGAAGACTCTCGTGGGCCATCACCGCCGCTATCTTTCCGTGGTGCAGGAAGCAAAACGCCTGATCTCCCAAGGCGCCTTGGGCGATCTGGTTGCGGCCTCGGTGATCTGGTCCACCCGCAAACCCGATGACTATTTCAAAGTGGAATGGCGCACCCAAACAGGCGGCGGACCGCTATTGATCAACGCCATCCATGAGATCGACTTGCTGCGCTATTTGTGCGGCGATATCCGCTCGATCAGCGGTGTCAAAAGCAATGCACGGCGCGGCTTTGCGGTCGAAGATACGGCAGCGGCGTTGTTTGAATTCGCCAATGGCTGCCTGGGCACCTTGATTTGCAGCGATGCCGGTTTTTCGCCCTGGACCATCGAACAAGGCAGCGGCGAAAATCCCATGTTCCCCGGCAGCGGCCAAAGCGCCTATCGCCTGACCGGCACCAAAGGCAGCCTGGAACTGCCGGTGCTGCGCCTCTGGACGGCGCAGGCGCCCGGCGACATCGGCTGGGACCGCCCCATTGTGCGCAAGGCTATCGACACGCCCTATCACGACCCGTTCCAAGCCCAACTGAGCCATTTTCAGCGGCTTATTCGCTTGGATGAAACCCCGGTCGTTCCGGTGGTGGAAGGCGCCCGGACCTTGGCCGCAACCCTGGCGGTGGGCGGCCAAGGCAAGCGCCCCCGCGAATTCTGATGGCCCGGTGGACAGGGGGGCTCCCCTTCTGCAATGTTCCGCCCATAACCTCAGGGGACGTGCATATGACGAAAGTTGCGAAGACAGCTCTGCTAGTTGCGTTATTGTCGGGCGGAGCCTACGCCCCGGTGGCAGCGCAGGTGAATGCGGGCGACCAAAAGCCCGAGGCCAATGTGCCTTTCAACATGACCTCGGTGACGACCTTCAACCTGCCCTGGCGCCTGGCGTTTTTGCCCGACGGCCGCATGCTGGTGACCGAAAAGGTCGGCCCCATCTGGCTGGTGACCCAGCAAGGCATGAAGCGTCCGGTGCTGAATTATCCCGCCTCGCTGTATGGCGGCCAGGGCGGCATGCTGGGCATCTATACCTCGCCCAACTTCGCCACCGACAACACCGTCTATCTCACCTATAGCGAGCCCGGCACCATCGGCGGCATCAGCGGCTCCAGCCTCGCGCTCGCCAAGGCCAAACTGGCGCTGAACGACAGTGCCACCCCCGCGACCGCCAGCCTCGAGAATCTGCAAGTGATCTGGCGTGACGGCGCGCGCGGACGCGGTGGCCAGTTCGGCGCCGCGGTTGTTTTCGCGCAAGACGGCAAGTCGCTGTTCCTGACGGTCGGCGATCGTCAGCGCTTCTGGCCGGCCCAGGATCCCAACCAGCCTCTGGGCAAGATTCTGCACCTGACCCTGGACGGCAAACCCGCGGCGGACAATCCCAACTTCGGCAAGACCGGCACGGCCAGCGTCGTCATCATCAATCCGCCGTCCGACACCGAAGCCGGCAAGACCGCGCCGGTCGTCTACACGTACAAATTCCCGGGCAAGAATGAGACCCCGTCTGAAGTCTGGTCGACCGGCCACCGCACGCCCTACGGCATGGCGATGGCCCCCGATGGCCGCTTGTGGGAAATGGAACATGGTCCCAAGGGCGGCGACGAGTTGAACCTGATCGAAAAGGGCAAGAATTACGGTTGGCCGCTGGTGCGTTTTGCCACCAACTATAACGGCGTGCCGATCCCCGGATTTGACACCCGTCCCGACCTGCAGAAGCCGGTGATCTATTGGACGCCCATTATCGCGCCGGGCAGCATCACCTTCTACAAGGGCAATGTCTTCCCGCAATGGAATGGTTCGATCCTGATGGGCGGCATGGCGACCATGACCATCAACCGCATTGTCGTGGACGGCGCCCAGGCGCACCCGGCGGAGCGCTGGAGCGTGGGCCACCGCATCCGCGATATCGAAGTCGCGCCCGATGGTTCGGTCTGGGCCCTGGAAGACTCCACCACCGGCGGGCTGTTCAAGATCACGCCCAAGTAGCGGAACGCTCTATCAGAAATGGCAAAGCCGGCGGCGCAAGCTGCCGGCTTTGTGCTTTAGGCCAATAGCCGTCCACAGCCCGTCCTTCTATGACCGGGGGATGGATCCTGAAAAACTGATGCGCCATATTGTTGAGAGTTTCGAGAGAACCGACCTCGAGCCCCTGATCGAAGCCTTGCATGACGATGTGGTGTGGAAGTCGGCCAGCAAGCAGGAAAATGTGTTCCGCTTCGGCGGCGACTATTACTCCAAGCTGGGCGTCCTCGACGCCCTGTCCCACATCCTGATGGACTATACCATCCACCAAATGCGGCCCCGGGAAATACTGACATCGGGCAATGTGGTGTGGGGCCTGTTCGATGTGGAACTGGATTATGACCACAAGGGCATGGACCCCGTCGGCAAGAGCGAGGAAAGCAAGTCGATCGAACTGGAAGTCGCTATTCGGTGGCGCTTGCGGGACGGCAAGATCATCGAGCACCAATCCTTCTTCGACACCGCATCCTTGCTGATCCAGCAAGGCCATCCGCGCGGCAACTAAAACAGCGTCAAGAAAGAAGTGGATGCCGGCTTTGCGCGTGGGGCCGATTGCCGCTCCTATCACGCTCTCCTATACTCGTCCCGCGGGGGGCGGATGAATCCGGAAGAACTGATGCGCAAGGTGGTTGCGGCGTTCGAGAAATCGGACCTGCAACCTCTGTTCGATGCCTTGCATGAGGATGTGGTCTGGAAATCCGCCAGCAAGCAGCCGGGCATGTTCCGCTTCAGCGGCAACTACAGCAACAAATCCGGCGTCACCGAAGTCCTGTCCCAGATCGCCATGGACTATACCTTTCATCACATGCGGCCGAAGGAGATACTGGCTTTCGGCGATGTGGTTTGGGGCCTGTTCGATGTCAGCCTGGCCTTCGAACCCAAAAGCAAGGCGACGCACAGCAAAAGCATGGCTTTGGAAATGGCGATTCGCTGGCGGCTCAAGGACGGCAAAGTCATCGAGCACCAGGCCTTCTTCGACACCGCGTCACTGCTGGTGCAACAGCAAGCCGGCTGAGGGAACTATTTGGGGTCACGCGCGTTGGCTGCGTTGGAGCGCTTTCGGGGATATCAGATGAGACGCCATCTTCTTGTGGCAGCCAGCCTTGCGCTGCTTTGCCCGCAACCACTATTGGCCCAGCCCAACCGCTACAACGACAATGCCTATGCGCCGGGCTATGCCCGCGACTATCGCGATTGCCAGCACGATCAGGGAAACAGGCAAGCGACCAACGCCGCGATCGGCGCAGCCGCAGGAGGCCTTTTGGGCAATCAAGTCGCGGGGCGCGGTAACCGCACCGGCGGCACCATTGCTGGGGTTTTGCTGGGCGCTGTCGCTGGCTATGCCTTGACCAGTCAAGTGGACTGCAAGGATCGCGAATACGCCGAACCCACTTATTACCAAGGCCTGGAAGGGCCGGTGGGACAGCGCCAAAGCTGGCGCAACCAGAACGATAAAGACTACGGCTATTTCACGCCGACGCGGCAGTACCGGCGCAACAACTATCCCTGCCGTGACTACAACGCCGTCACCTTCCGCGACGGGCAGCGGCTGCGCCATGGCGGCAGCGCCTGCCGCTATGAAGATGGCAGTTGGTACTTCCAGTAGCCCCACTTCGTTTCATGAAACCAATCGTTAACGGCGGCGTTCTCCAAGCCGGCTGGCCATAAGAGATGTGGAGCTCCGCGTTCTTCGCGCGGAAATATGTGCATGATGGAGCAATGGAAGGTGATCGGCGGCCAAGCTATGGACGCCATCGCCAGCAAGCTTCGTTCCGGCCCAAAAAATTATCCTTCCCGGCGGCCATGCCCATCTTGCGGCGGGTCGATGATCTATCTCGGTTCCGGCTGGAGCGCGCTGACCGGCCGCTACAGCCGCACCTGTCAGGATTGCGGCTATGCCGATCCGCAAAAAGTCAAAATGGTGCGACAGATTTAAGTGCTCTAAATCGCGCCAGATTGCTATGTTGCAGTGCAATAAAAACCATTGACGATCAACAAACCCTGGCGCAATATCATATTGCACTGCGGTGATTCACAAAGGTACCGTAGGCAAGACAGGGTGGGACGCTCTTAACTGTTGCTGTCAAAGGAGCCCCAAATGTTGCGTACACTTACTCTTACCGCCCTTCTCTCCCTCGGCGTCACGGCCGCCCATGCCGAAGACGAAGCCTCCACCAAGGTTTCCTACGCCGATCTCGACCTCTCCCGCCCTTCCGACGCCAAGACCTTGGCCGCGCGTCTGCAAGACGCCGCGACCGCGGTCTGCCTCAAAGCCAATCCCGAAAATGTCGTCCCCACCGCGCTGGAAAACTGCATCAGCGTGTCGGTCCATATGGCGATGTCGCGAATCCAAAGCGATCTGGACGGTGTCGTTCACGACAAGCTGACCAATGTCCGCACGGCTATGAGGGACCTGTAAGGCATCCCTCGCCTGTCATTCCCGGTGAAAGCGTGATCGCCCAGCCGGGAATGACAGCCGTGTCCCCATATCCGCGCCAGCGGCAACGCGCTATCGTCCCCTAAAACTGGGGGATGACATGGCTTTGGTGCGTGGCTGCGTTATCGCAGCTTTCCTGGCGGTTCTGCCCGTTGTCGCCGGGGCACAGACACCGGCGCCGGAAAAGCTCACCCTGCCCGGCCTGACCCAGCCGGTGGAGATCATCAAGGACCATTGGGGCATCTCGCATATCTACGCCAAGAACGAGAACGACCTGTTCTTCGCCCAAGGCTTCAACACGGCGCGCGACCGGCTGTTCCAGCTGGAACTGTGGCGCCGCCAGGCCACCGGCACCGTGGCGGAGATACTGGGCCCGCGCGAACTCAAGCGCGATATCGGCAACCGCCTCTTCATGTATCGCGGCGACATGAAGCAGGAGCTGGGCTGGTACCATCCCCACAGCGCCGTGATCATTCAGTCCTTTGCCGACGGCATCAATGCTTACATCGCCGAGACCGAACGCAACCCGGCTTTGTTGACGCCGGAATTCAAGATGCTGGGCATCAAGCCGGGCCGCTGGACGCCGCCAGTGGTGATTTCCCGCTTCAACGGCCTCTTGGCCAATCTGGATGACGAGATGAACACCGCCCTGGCGGTACGAACTATCGGCGCGGACAAGGTCAAGTCACTGATGATGTATCAGCCGCCCAATCCCGATCTCACCATCGACCCGGCGATCGACACGTCTTTGTTGTCCAAAAACATCCTGGAGCTCTACGACGTTTGGCGCGCGCCGTTGAAATTCCAACCCGCCGATCTGGCGCCGGAATACCGCAAGACCGCGTCCGTCGAACCGTTGCGCCGCTACGCTTCCAACCCGTCACAGCAGGAACTGGCGGACCGCCGCGCCGACATGGGCAGCAACAATTGGGTGGTCAGCGGTCGCCTCACCGAAAGCGGCATGCCGATGTTGGTGAACGATCCGCACCGGGTGCAGCAGGTTCCGTCGCTGCGCTATTGGGTGCATCTCAATGCGCCGGGCTGGAATGTAATCGGCGCGGGCGAGCCCGCCATTCCCGGTGTCTCCAACGGCCATAATGACTTTGGCGGCTGGGGCTACACCATTTACGGCGCCGACACCGAAGACCTTTATGTCTACGACACAAATCCCGCCGATCCGTCGCAGTACAAATATGGAACGGGCTGGGAAAGCATGAAGGTGGTGCACGAAACCATTCCGGTGAAAGGCCGCGGCCCCGAACAGGTCGATTTGAAATACACCCGCCACGGCCCGGTGGTGTTTGAGGACAAAGCCCATCACAAGGCCTATGCCGTGCGCGCGGCCTGGCTAGAGCCGGGCGGCGCACCCTATCTGGGAAGCCTGCGCATGGATCAGGCCCAGACATGGGACCAGTTCCGCGACGCCATCAGTTTTGCCCGCATTCCAGCGATGAATTTTATCTGGGGCGATCGCACCGGCACCATCGGCTACAATGCGGGCGTGATCGCGCCTCGCCGCATGAATTTCAGCGGCCTGGTGCCGGTTCCGGGCGATGGCCGTTACGAATGGAACGGCTTTCTGCCGATCAAGGACCTGCCCCATGTGCTGAATCCCGAAAAGGGCTTCTACAACACCTCCAACGACTATCAGGTGCCGCTGGGCTACGACCATATGGAGGCGATCCACCGGGTCTGGGCCGATCCCTATCGCGGGCGCGCCGTGGCCGAAACTTTGGCATCCGGGCGGAAATTCTCCGTCGCCGACATGATGGCGCTGCACAACAACGACATCTCGCTCCCCGCGCGCAGCCTGGTGCCCTTGCTACGCGACGTCACCATCACCGATCCGGTCAGCCAGAAGGCGGCGCAGCGCCTGCTGCATTGGAATTTCGTGCTGGACAAGGATTCGGTGGAAGCCGGCATCTATGA
>Ga0157375_10002158_pt1 | contig 17010 bp, 13 predicted proteins | sample M35metaG_FD_115311 | JGI IMG/M metagenome (GOLD analysis project Ga0157375, IMG submission 115311) | Miscanthus rhizosphere microbial communities from Kellogg Biological Station, Michigan, USA - M3-5 metaG | ecosystem: Host-associated > Plants > Roots > Rhizosphere > Soil | place: USA: Michigan... | reverse complement strand
GAAGCAATTCAACATTCAGTATTCCGGTATTCTCAGTCATATACTTTCTCCTCCTGGGACGGTAGAGAGTCAATTGGTTTCTTGTCAGTCGTTTAGGTTGTGAACGCTTTTTTGTGCGTCCTTATATCCAGATCACGGCGAAAAGTTGATTCATCGAGATCTCCCTTCATACACAGTGGCTCTTCAGAAAAGGCCACGGCAGATCGAGACAACTACATCCCGGCGGCTCGACGGACTTAGTCATTCTTTCTTCCTTTAAAGAAAAATTCGCGACTTTAGTCTCGAAGCTTTGCGTCTCCGGCTTTCGACGGATTTGCCTTTTGCATCAGGAACTTTGGTGGGGAAGCGAATCCTTTGTTTCCTCGCCTGCGGCAGGTTCACCGGTCTGGTTGCCCAAACTTTGCGATTTACGCCCTCTAGCGAAATCGCACCCCCTGGGAAGGGGTTTCGGCCGTCCTGTCACTGCAGCAGAGTACAGGAATTTAGCGAAAATACAAAAAGATTTGGCAATAAAATGACCTCGTGGTAGCCGAGAAATATCTCAGGGCCGCAACGCCCAGATTTCCGTGCGGATCCACAGACCAATACGGCGAGTCATAACTTCGATGATGCGGCGCGGACCACAGTAGATTTTTGCGAACCCCGTCAGTTCGGGCTTCAGGACTCCGTCTGGATTTGAAAGATAGGAACGCACGGTCATCACCTGCTGTCCGTCTTCGGCATGCGCAGACTGCGCTATAAAATCCACCCTCCCATCGAAGTACCGCGTTGGGAAACTCGAAAGCTGAACGCGGACGGGAAGCCCCTTATGAACGTCTCCCATTTCCTTTTCCGGTACATTCATCACGGCGATTACCGTCGACGTGTCCGCCAGGCGCATCAACTGTTCGCCGGCATCCAGATGTGTTCCGACCTTTCGCTCCACGTACTCTGTCATGACAGTGCCATCGATTTTTGCAACGATGTCGGAATGCTTCAGATCAACAGATATGTTGTCGTATACGCGTTCCATCTTCGCGACATTCGCTTCCTGCTTTTCGATTTCGTCCAGCCGGCTCCCGGCCTTCATCATCACCAGTTTCTTTTCCTCCTGCGCTATTTCCTGCGTGATCCGGTTTGCATCATTGTCGGCCCTTTCGTCGAACGCGTTAAGTGCCTCCTGGGCTGCTCGAACTGCTTCCTTCGCCATTTTCGTAGTGTTATCAAACTTCTCAAACAACTCGCGAGCAATTAAGCCCTTTTCAAGCAGACTCTTATTGCGGTCAAATTCATCTTGCGCGTGGCTGAGTCCTATTTTCCGTTCGTCCAGACTTGCCTGCAACTGCTCTCGCTGCGAATGATTCCTATGTACATTGTCGAGTTCCACATTCTTGCTCTTGATAAGCGCTTCCTGCACGGCTATGTCCTCCGGACGCGTTCCATTACGCATAACCTTCAGCTGTTCCTTTTCCGTCTGGAGCTGCCCAAAGTAGTTTTGGGCCAGATCGTTTCTCTCGAAGTCGCTCACGCGCGCCAGGAGCTGGCCTTTGTGGACGGTGTCGCCTTCCTTGACCGTAATATCAGTAACGACTCCCTGGGTCTCCGCAGTCACTATGGATTCGTTACGCGGTAGAATTTTGAACGGTGCGGAAACCTTCAGCTCCCATGGAACGACTATTGTTAGTATCAATGCCGTAGCAACAATGGCGATGTTCCGATATCGCTTCACTGAAACGCGGGCCGCAACGGCTTTCACGCCTTCCATGGGTTCAACCAACGCTTTCCGCAGTGTGAAATTTGCAAATATTCCAAACACAACAAGCCCTGCCAGCGCATACTTCGAAGTGGCCCAAGTATACAGAGTGGAGTAGACGTACACTAACAGAGATATCGAAAACACGGCCGATGCTGCACCATAAACAAGCTGTGCGCGCATCTCTCGGATGGACCATGAGGACTTTCCATTTCCGGCAATCCAATCCCACAATGAACGAAGGGCTTTCCCGCGGAGATTCGGAACTTCCAGAAAATCGCTGAGCATGTAATAGCCGTCTAGCTTGATCAGCGGATTGAAGTTCACCAGAGTCTGAAGACCCGAAAACACGACCACGATCAACGCGAGTTTATTGATGTTGGCGTTCGTATCGGTAATCCTCCATACCATTGTGCAGAGTCCCCACACTGTCAGCTGGGCAAATCCGCCGGCAAGAGCGACGGCCATCCGGTTGGTCCGCTTCGGAAACATATAAGAATCGCTGACATCGCAGTAGAACGCGGGAGAGAAATAGATAAGCATGAATCCGACTTCGTGCACCTTGCCTCCGTAGTGGCAGCAGGTCAATCCGTGTGAAAACTCGTGGATGGTGGTTACTACAAATGCGACAGGCCATATCAACAACAGGCCGTAGACACTGAAGAGTGCCGGTGCAGCACCGGACAAGCTGCGCCAGTTGAGCCAGGTTATCGTGAATCCGGTGAATATTGTCAGCAGTGCAAAGATCTGGAACGAAGACGTGAACGCCCATTGCGTACGGGGAAGCAGCCAGGCAAATATACGCGCGGGATCCACAGATGCGATTTTCCAGTAGAGAAAGTTTCGAGCTTCCAGTTGCTGAACCCGGATTGCTCCGAGCTTCTCTCGAACTTCCGCGGTTTCCAGCAGGAATTTCGCTTCGAGCGACTTACAAAATGCTTCGATCGTTGCGGAGCTGACCCGGGAAGTGAGCTTCTCGGACACAAGGGCGGCGACGGACTCACAGTCTTTTGGTTCGCCCTTGAGGATGTCAATGATACTCGACTGCGCTTCGGTGAATCGAAAATATCGCCGGGTAACCGGGTCTTTGACAACGAGGTAGGATTTGCCCTGCTGAACCTGATGGGAATGTTCGAGATCCCGTCGAAGTTGGACCTGCCGGACTGGCTCATGACTCATTGAATCATCATGTCTTGAATACAAAAAGACCCTGCGAAAAAATCAACAATTCGCAGGGCCTTTCAGCGTTATGCTCTTTCGACGTTTTCCGCCTGAAACCCTTTTGGTCCTTCAGTAATCGTAAATTTCACACTGTCGCCTTCCTTCAGCGTTTTGTAACCTTCGCTGAGTATCGCAGAGTAATGAACGAAGACATCTCCACCCGAAACTCTTTCAATGAATCCAAATCCCTTCTTGTTGTTGAACCATTTCACTTTGCCTAGTTCTTCGCTCATTACTTCCGCTCCTTTGCGTGAAACTGTATCTGGGACCGATCGGCATTATACAAAAAAGCGAAGGGCTGTCAACTTCGGCGTGGGCGAGAAGGCCCGTCAGGTAAGGGATTGAGATCCTACATGAGGCACGACCTCGGATTCATCGGCTTTTACCGAAGTTCCATCTCGCAAACACTTGCCAGTTGCGGCTCGTAAAAGTCAAGGCAGGACAGGTTAGATGAATTGATGTCGCGTTCCATGAGATGATTTTCCTTGTTAGACTTTCGCCTCATGCGACATTCATTATTCGGAATCTCATTGGTAGCGTTTGTTATCTTCATCGACAGCGGTTGCTCCAGCAAACAGTCTGCTTCTGCGACAGAAGCCGCGGGGGTGCGTACGGACTTCAAATCGCTGAAGAACCCCATCGCTTCGACTCCCAAATCCCTGGAGTCCGGCAGGCGGCTTTATGTTCGGCTTTGTGCGGAGTGTCACGGAGTGGTTGGCGACGGCGTCAGCGAAATGGCCTCCATACTCGAAAAATCCGGAAAAATCACTCCGGGCAATCTCACCGACGATACGTGGACCCTCGGGTCAACCGACGGAGAGATTTTCGAAGTGATTCGAGACGGCAGTGGGTCCAATCTCGCAATGAAAGGTCTGAACGGGAGGCCCGGCATCGTCGACGAGGACATCTGGAATTTGGTGAACTACGTTCGCAGCCTTCACAAATAGCTCGATCACTTCAGGATAAGCATGCAATCTCCATAGCTGTAAAACCGGTAACGCTCTTCTATCGCCCTCTTGTACGCAGTGCGGATGGCATCGCGTCCGGCAAAAGCGGAAACGAGCATCAGCAACGTCGACTTAGGAAGATGGAAGTTTGTCAGAAGCGCACCCGTAATTCTGAATTGGAAACCAGGAAGAATATAAAGATCGGTTTTCCCCGCGCCCGAACGAATTTCTCCATATTCCCGCATCATGTATTCGAGAGTTCGTGTTGTTGTGGTTCCCACGGCAACGACTCGACGCTTGTCCAGCAATGCCGAATTCAATAATTTGGCGGTCGAGGTGGAAATATCGAAGCGTTCCGGACGTAAGAAATGCTCTTCCGCTCGCTCTGTCCTTATCGGAAGAAAGGTTCCGATACCGACATGCAATGTTATAGGTGCAATGGTTACTCCACGCGTACGAATTGCGGCGATACTCTCTTCCGTAAAATGAAGTCCTGCCGTTGGTGCCGCAACGGCCCCAGCTCGGGCAGCAAACACTGTTTGATAATCCTTTTCATCTGCAGTTGTCTCCGCCCTGTCAATGTAGGGAGGCAAGGGGATCCGGCCTAATCGCTCCAGAATTTCCGGAATCGGTTCCGACGATTGCATTTCAATAACATGCAGATCTCCTCCCAGATTTTCCTGAAATACACCGATCAGTTCCCCGCCGCCAAATATCGCGCGGTCCCGGGGCCGAATTCGCCGCCCCGGCTTGCACAGGACCTGCCAGGTATTGCCACTGGAATCCGGAAATGGTTCGGCAAAAAACACTTCGATCTCGCGTGAAGTTCCCGAACTGCGCTCCAGACGAGCCACGGTTCGAGCGCGAATGACCTTTGTGTCATTAAGAATGAGAACATCTGTGGGGTTGAGAAATTCCGGAAGAGCGCTGAATTTCGTACTCGAAATTTGTCCTGAGATGGTGTCCAACACCATCATTCGCGAAGCATCCCGTGGTTGTGCAGGTTCCCTTGCGATGAGTTCGACGGGAAGATCATAGTCGAATTCAGATATCCACATTGCGTCAATCTGGATGATCGCACGCGCCAACGTTAGGGTCTGTAGAATATGTTTGGAGGCTACACTTGTCTGAATCACTGGAAACCGCAGAGGTACGGATCCGCAGGCATGGCGCAGATCGCATTCGCGGCGGACATCTATGGGTATATCGAAGCGATGTTGTGGATTCCGGCAAACAATTACCCGCCGGGGCGGTCGTATCGGTCCGGGATGAGCGAGGTACACAGATCGGAAAGGCGTTTTACAGTTCGACATCTCAGATTGCCCTGCGATTCCTCACTCGAGGTAGCGCCGCCAGTGTGCCCATCAACGAAGAATTCATTCGGTATCGAATCGACGCCGCTGACCGGTATCGGAATGGTCTTGGTGTCGATGCGAAATTGAGTCGTCGAATTTATTCCGAAGGAGACCTTCTTCCAGGCCTCATTGTCGATCGCTACGGCGATACGCTGGTTGTTCAGAATCTATGTCAGACCACCGATAGGCTGGAGCCGCTCATCACTTCCCTGCTTCAAGAACAATACAAACCTCGATCAATCTTGTTTCGGAATGATGCTCGGGTTCGTGAACTGGAAGGACTCCCCCTCGAACAGCATCATGTCGGCGATCCGGTGCCTGATTCCGTCGTCGTCGAAGAAGACGGGAAGCAAATTGAAGTGGCTTTGCTCACCGGTCAGAAAACGGGAATGTTTCTCGATCAGCGGGAGAACCATCGAGCCGCCCGGAAATATGCTCATGGTCGTGCTCTGGATGGTTGCACGTATGGGGGCGGGTTCGCCCTCCATATGGCTGACGTTTGCGAGCGTGTTGAAGCAGTCGATATTTCGGCGGCCAACATCCGCATTACCGAAGCAAATGTTCGTCGCAATGCGACGACGAATGTTCAATGTCGTGAGGGAAACATTTTTGACTACCTGCGGGAAGCCTCATCTGAAGGGAGAAAATACGACACCATTGTCCTGGATCCTCCCGCATTCGCCAAGAGCAAGGACAGCCTCGATAACTCCATAAGGGGATACAAAGAAATCAACAATCGCGCGATGCGTATATTAAAGGATGGAGGCATCCTTATCACGTGCACCTGCTCGCACCACGTGTCCGAGGCTATCTTCGCGGAAATGCTGGCCGAAGCGGCTCAGGATGCCGGATGCTGGCCACGAGTCATTGAGCGGCGCATACAGGCAATGGATCATCCTGTGCTCCTCACCGTTCCAGAAACCCTCTATTTAAAGTGTTTCATTCTGGAAATCAGAACTTGACAGTAAGACACTCACTTCTTATGCTTGTCCTCGACTAAGATATAGGAGGTTTTCAAATGGCTATCACAAGATGGGATCCATTTCGTGACTTGGGTATTTTGCAGGAACGTATGAACCGAGTTTTTGAAGACGCAGCAGTCCGGGGATGGAAAAACGATGAACCTTCGGCGACGACCAGTTGGAGCCCCGCCGTCGATATATATGAAACGGACAGCGAAATCATGGTTCAGGCGGAACTCCCGGGCATTGACCGAAAGGACATCGCCCTGCAGTTGGAAAATAATGTGCTAACCCTTAAAGGAGACCGTCGATTCGAAAAGGAAACCAATCAGGAGAACTATCATCGCATCGAACGCTCGTATGGCGGATTCAGTCGGGCTTTCACAATTCCTACGATTGTCGATGAGGATAAAATTCGCGCGGACTACAGGGACGGCATCCTCAAGATAGCGCTCCCCAAGAAGGAGCAGGTAAAAGCCAAGCAGATAAAGATTGGTGAATAATGATTCGAGCAGACAAGTTCACTCTTAAAAGCCAGGAAGCTCTGCAAGCCGCTCAGGCTCATGCTCAGGAGCTCGGAAATCCTCAGGTAACGGTCGAGCATCTTCTTTATGCGCTGGTGCAGCAGAAGGACGGAGTGGTTCTGCCAATCCTTCAAAAGCTTGGTGCTGATCTTCAGGCGGTGGCGCGCGATCTTAGCGCCGCCGTCTCCAAACTTCCCAAAGTACAGGGACAGGGCGAGATGTACATGAGCGCTACCCTGAATCGAATCCTCGAAGACGCGCAAAAAGAAGCTGACAGTTTTAAGGACGACTATGTCAGTACGGAACATCTGCTAATTGCTTTAAGCAACGCCAAGGGAGAAGAAGTCTCGCGCCTGTTGCAGGCCCAGGGCGTCACAAAAGACAATATTCTCAAGGTTCTTGTCTCCATTCGCGGCAGTCAGAAAATTACAGATCCAAACCCTGAGGAAAAATATCAGGCGCTCCAACGCTATTCACGGGATCTCACGGAGCTTGCGCGAAAGGGCAAGCTTGATCCGGTCATCGGTCGCGACGAAGAAGTGCGTCGCGTCGTGCAGGTGCTCTCCAGACGAACGAAAAATAATCCCGTGTTGATTGGCGAACCGGGGGTAGGAAAGACCGCAATTGTCGAAGGCCTCGCACAGCGAATTATCGCCGGCGATGTACCAGAATCCCTCAAGCACAAGCGAATTGTCGCGCTGGATCTTGGGTCGATGATTGCTGGAACCAAGTATCGCGGAGAATTTGAAGACCGTTTGAAGGCGGTACTAAAGGAAATCGAAGAATCCGGCGGCGACATCATTTTGTTCATTGACGAACTGCACACGCTGGTCGGAGCTGGTGGGTCCGAGGGTTCGATGGATGCTTCGAATATGTTGAAGCCCGCACTGGCACGTGGCGATCTTCGTTGCATCGGCGCAACCACACTGAACGAATATCAGAAATACATCGAGAAGGATAAGGCCCTTGAAAGAAGATTTCAAAAAACATACGTCGGCGAGCCAACCGTCGAAGATACGATATCCATTCTTCGCGGACTGAAGGAACGGTACGAAATCCATCACGGTGTGAAGATCAAGGATTCGGCAATCGTGGCGGCTGCAATGCTTTCCCACCGCTATATCACCGATCGATTCCTGCCGGATAAAGCCATCGATCTTATTGATGAGGCCGCCGCGAGCCTCCGCATGGAAATGGATACATTACCTGTGGACATTGATGTTATTGAACGTCAGACCGTCCAGCTGGAAGTCGAACGACAGGCCTTAAGCAAGGAAGAAGACCCAGGTTCGCGTGATCGTTTGCATCTCATCGAGAAAGAGCTAAGCGAGCTCCGTGAAAAGTCCTCCCAAATGAAGTTGCGTTGGCAGCATGAGAAGGAGCTGATTCAATCCGTACGTGGCGTGAAAGAGCAGATCGAAGCACTTCACGTCGAGGAGCAAAAAGCAGAGAGAGAAGGGAACTACGCAAAAGTTGCTGAACTCCGTTATGGACGGGGGCAGGAACTGGAACGTCAACTTAAAGAAGCCAACACTCAGATTGAAGGCATGGATCAGAGCGCCCGCATGCTAAAAGAACAGGTCGACGAAGAGGATGTCGCAAGAATCGTCGCGAAGTGGACTGGTGTTCCGGTTTCGAAGATGCTGGAAAGCGAAGTGCAGAAGCTGATCAAGATGGAAGAACTCCTCTCCATGCGCGTCATCGGTCAGGAGCCAGCACTGAAAGCGGTTTCCAATGCCATTCGCAGATCGAGAGCCGGACTGCAGGATCGAAATCGTCCAATTGGTGTCTTCATGTTCCTTGGCCCCACGGGTGTTGGCAAAACGGAAACGGCCCGCGCCCTGGCAGAATTTTTGTTTGACGACGAAAGAGCCATGGTGCGAGTGGATATGTCCGAATACATGGAAAAACATTCCGTGTCGCGACTCATCGGAGCTCCTCCGGGATATGTAGGTTACGACGAAGGGGGATACCTGACTGAAAGTGTGCGGCGGCGTCCTTATGCTGTAATCCTGCTCGACGAAGTGGAAAAGGCACATCCCGACGTCTGGAACATAATGCTGCAGATTTTCGATGATGGCCGACTGACCGATGGAAAGGGCCGCACAGTCGATTTCAAGAATACCGTCATTATCATGACTTCCAATGTTGCTGCGGGTACTGGGGAAGACAACGTACGTGAAATGTTGCGCGCACATTTCAAACCGGAATTTCTGAACCGCATCGATGACATCATTACGTTTAAGAGCCTTGGTAAGGATGACCTGGGCAAAATCATCGATATACAGCTTGCTCTGCTGAGGAAGTTCCTGGCAGATCGAAGGATCACGCTGGAGCTCGCTCCCGCTGCACGAGATGCGGTTTTCAAGGAAGGCTATGATCCCGCATTTGGTGCACGTCCTCTGAAACGCGCCATTCAAAAACTGCTCGCGGACCCGCTTGCGATGAAACTGCTTGATGGAGAACTCCAACCGGGCGAGCACGTCATCGCCAACGTGAACAAGCAGGGAGAATTCACGTTCAAGGCAGCAGCCGCTGTGGCCTCATGAGTCGGAGGCAACTATCTTGCGTAGTAACCTATTTGCGACTGCGTTACCTGAAATGATTCATCGCGCGAGATTACGTCGATGGTGCACTTTCCATCCACAATGATGCAGGGTCCGGCGGGAGGTTGAACACGGATTTCGATATGTCGAAAATGTCCGTCTCCCCCAGGTCTGGTTGGCCTATATGAAACCACGTAAGCGCTACCTAGTTCGCTTTGAATTTGTCGGTAGAACGGCGCCACTTCGTCCACTTTTTTCGGGAAGATCACGCTTCCGCCTGAAGCCGCAGCAAGCTCTTCAATTCTCGAACGAGCAGCCGCAAGGAAACTGACCCAGCCAGGAAATTTAAATGCGGCATTTGCGCTTGTGAGCTGGATGTCTGTATCGATGGCGACAAAATAGAACGGGATCTGACTTTCCCTTACTCTCGCCAGAGCCTGTCGGAATCGCGCATCAGCGGATGCGGAAACGGCGTAGTTGGGCTCCGGTTGCAGTTGACCTCCGATCATGACCATCCTGGGATACATCGATATGTCGCGCCCATCGGTATACATGATGACGCCCTTCCGACCTTTTACGTTTCGAAGCTCATCGATAGCCCAATTTACAGCTTCAAAAAATTCCGTACCTCGGTCCGATGGGCGGATCAGCACATTTTGTCGAACACCATTCCTTGTTGGTCTCCAATCCAGGACAACGGATACGCGCGTATCAAAAAGTCCGACGGCAAGCCGGTCTGGACCGCGGAGACTCTTGAGGTACCGATCGACCGATTTCAGAACGATATCGGGCCAGGGGCTTTTTTTTTCCCGAACGCTTCGGTCGACAAGAACGAGCATGTTGTACGGAATACCGACGGGCTTAATTTCGCGGACCGCCTGAGGCTCGTCATCTTCCAGAACTGAAAAATCTTCGCGAGTCAGGCCGGTTACGGACCGACCGGCAGGATCGGAAACAACGACGTTGACGGATACCGGGTCGGAATCAACGACCACTTGATAGACAGGAATGACCTGTGCTGGCAACCATGCTGCACAACAAATAATAGTAAGTAGGGCCCGGACAACTCTCATGAGGATGCAGGCTAGTCTAACACCGCACAGTTACTTCGCATAATAACCAGTACGCGACTGGTTCACCCGTAACCGCACATCGATTGGACGGATCTCGATGTGACGAAGTTTATTGTCGCCGGGAGATTTCAGCGGAGCATACGCGATCGTATAGGACGTTCCAAGATCTTGCGCGATGGACGTGTATAACGGGCCCAATTCATTCGGACTTTTCGGGAAATACGCCTTTCCTCCGGTCGCCTGTGCGAACTGCTTCATTCGCCGCCCGCCTTGCGTGTTTTCGCTCGTCACGCTGACGAAATAAAAGGGGACTTCGCTTTCGGCCGCATATTTCAGAACCTTGTCGAAGTCGAGGCCATCGTCTTCACCGTCGGTAAATACGATGACACCCTTGCGTCCGCTGGACCGGATTACTTCCCGTACCGCCCACCGGATAGAATCCCAGATAATCGTGCCTCTTCCGTCCGGGGATATGCCGACTCTCAGCGCGTTTCCCTCCCGGGCACTTCGCCATGGCATCGCCACTTGAACGTTACTGTCGAATGTCGCAATGGCAACCTGATCCTGAGGCCGGAGGCTTCTCATGAATAAATTGAGACCATCCAGAAGGAATGGCCAGTAGCTCTGCATGCTGCCACTGTGATCGATCAGAAGCAGAATGCGGTACCCACCAGAAACAGGAGTAAAACTCCGAATCGGTTGCAGGACCCCGTCTTCGTAAACCTGGAAATCGTCCTTACCCAGGTTGGTCACCGGCTTGTCCAATCGATCGTAGACTCCGACTTCCACTGTAACAAGGGAGGTGCTGAGTTCTAGCCTGTACTCATCGTTACGTAACGGCGTTTGAATCGTTGCTGCTACGGCAAAGGCGGAGACAGTAAGGAGAATCAAAACTAGCCGTAAGGATCGCATGCGGTAAGGACCTTGCAGTTTGCGAAGGCTCCCGGCGGGACCGGGAACCTCTTTCCGGGTTATTTGCCCGTGCGAAGTTTGTTCAACTCCCAGAGGAATCCACTGACGACAAATCGCGCACCAGCTCCGGCTTCCATCTGAACATTAGGGCTGGAGACCTGCCACACTGATCGCGATTTGAAAGTTCCATCTGACAGTTTTGCCCCGGGCACAAGGACGATAACATCCACCGAGATCTCCGAGTCCGAGTCCGAAGACACGGAAAAATTGGCCGGATGTTCAGTCTCAGTTCCAGCTGCGGACGCAGAGGCTTTCACGATCACCGCAAAATCAGCAGTTGCGGGATTTAGTACAACGGTGAGGTCCTTGTGACTCTTAAAGGCGTCGGAAACACTTTTCCGAATGTCTGCCTGCTCTGACGTGCTTGTGATCTGGCCTGGGCCGGAGGTCTCAAACGTAACGTTGAGGAAGACCTTCTTCTTGAGCTTGATTTCTTCCAGCTTTCCTCGCTCTACGGCGCCATTCGATGGAAGTACCCACCAGTTCTGGGCCTGAGCCCAAACTGTGCCAGTAATAGCCAGGAGGATTAAGGTGAAACAAACCGTCGTGAAAACTCGGGGAAAATACCCTCTAAATTTACGGATTCGCATGATCTCGTCCTCCTTTGGGCTACGCAAACCGAAACAGGTGGAATCCTACACCCAGGCTCACATGTAATCAATCTCATGGGATTCGGGTCGCTGTATACTCCTTCGCGGCCGGAGCAACCAGCATGTTTGGATTCAATTATTTCTTCTACCCGTAGGGCTACATTTTACAAATTCTGGCGCTCGTGCACGCTGTGCGGCGGCGTCCGGAGTATTACTGGTACCTGATCATTCTGATGGGTGGGATGCTGGGAGCGGTTGCATACATCCTGATCGAAGTGCTTCCCGACGCAGGCCTGGCGCGCGACGCGTTCGTCGGACTCGGAAGGAAATCGCGAATTCGTACCGTGGAAACGACAATTCTAGACAACCCTTCCGCCGCAAACTATGAGGAGCTTGGAGACCTGCTATTTGACGACGGGAAATATGCCGAGTCTCTTGCGGCGTACAACAAGTCAATTCAGGTTCGAAGCGATTCCGTGCATGCGTTTTATCGAAGAGCGCAGTGTTCATTGTTACTCAACGACTACTCCAGCGCAGTCACTGATCTCGAATATGTCGTGGGTTCGGAACGAAAATATGACACCTACCGGGCGGCCGCCCTCCTGGCGCATGCCTATGCAAATGCTGGACAAACAGACTTAGCCGAAGCATGGTTTCTGGAAGTGACGCAATTTTCGACAAAATCAGAAACCTTGTACAACTATGCGTCTTTACTCAAGAAGCAGGGGCGTGATGCGGAGGCAAAGGAATGGGCGGAGAAGATCCTAAGCAAGCAACGAACCATGCCTCGGTACCTCAAGAGACTGGAGCGGCCATGGGCGCAAAAGACCACAGCATTGGTTAAGGAACTCAAGTCGACGTCCTGAGGAATCTGTCCAAATAAATCCGGAAAGTCGGTATCATGCGTCCCATCTAAATCGTTCAGAGTTGGACGGAGATGCTGCAGCCATGTTGAAATTTTCGATTTCGACCGTCTTGAGCATCGTAGCGCTCACGGGAATTGTTCTCCTGGCCCAGAACCCGCTGCAAAATGCACCCCAGCCCCTGGGGGAACGACTGCCTGGTGCTCCGCAACTGCAACAGCAATCGCAGGGGACAGCCTCCATTTCCGGAACAGTTGTCGAAATGGGATCAAATGTCCCCATACCTGGCGCTTCCGTGGAGCTAAGACGTATCGACTGCAATAACTTTTCGAACCCACCGGAAGTTTTCAACGTCAAGACGGGCCCGGATGGCAAATTTAATTTTCCGAATCTCCACGCGGGAGGTTGGTGCATTGTGGCAACCGCGGCGGGCGGCAAATTCACGCCGGCCGAATACCTGCAGCGGGGATACAAGGGGCGCGGCGTCACTATTCCGCTGGCGGACGGCGAGAAGATGCCGGGCGTTACACTGACCATGGCGCCTACAAGCGCGATTTCAGGCCACATTACCGATCGAGACGGCGAACCGGTTGGGCATGCGCGCGTCCAGGCAATGGAGCTGTACTATGAAAACGGCGAACGAAGGCTGTATATCCTCCAGGTCGTTCAAACAAACGATCTCGGCGAGTATCGCTTTTATTGGTTGCCTCCGGGGCGGTACTTTATCGCGGCCATACCCGATGACATCCTGCGGCAAAATGTCGCGTTCTCAATTCCGCCTCCCGGCGAGGGCGGTCATCGTGAAGACCAACTCTCTCCAAATGTGATGCGTCGAATTGCGCAATCCGGAGAGGTAATCGAAGAAACATACCTGCCGATGTATTACGGAGATGTCACCGAAGCACAGCGTTCGAAACCCATTGATCTTCGTCCCGGCACCAGCGTTACGGGAATGAATATTTCACTCCGCAATGCCAGGGTTCGATCCTGGCATATCCGCGGGACCGCAGTAAATGGAGCAACGGGAATGCCGGCAGCGGGAGCACAGCTTCGATTGATGCCACGTATTTGGACGGCCACTGTCATCATGCCGAATGTGCAAGCAGATGCAGAGGGACGATTTGATCTCAAAGGGGTGCTGCCCGGATCCTACATCCTGTATGCGAATCAGGCTGGAATGGCGCCGCCGGGTACTCCAGTCGCGCCCGCAACACCGGCAGGACCGCGAGGAAGCCCGCCTACTCCCGGAGCAAACCCGCCAGCCGCTTCAAATCCTTGCGCACCGCCCCCGCCTGCAGGTGCTCCGCCTGCCGCGGCAGCTGCGGGACCGTCTCCAATTCTTCCAGTGGCTGCGAGAGTTCCGCTCGATATCGGAAATTCAAATGTCGAGAATGTGTCGCTCACACTGACGCCTGGATATACGCTCATGGGGAAAGTGGCCATGGAAAATCCACCCGCCACAACGGATGGATCCGGTCCGCGCGGAATGCGTATCACACTCACTCATGATCCGGATCTTGTCGGATTGCCGGGCGCACCTCAAGGCGCAGTACAGACGAATGGAACGTTTTGTCTGGCAAATGTGGCGCAGGGCGACTATCGCGTGTACGTTCCACCGTTGCTGAATACATTTCAATGGGGAACTTCCTCGCTGTCTCCACTCCTTCAAAACGCCTACATCAAATCGATTCGGCTTGGTGGCGTCGACGTACTCACCGACGGTCTTCGTCTTAACGTCGCACCCCAGGAGCCGCTTGAAGTGGTCATCGGTACTGGTGCGAAACTCAGCGGCACAGTGATCAACGAGAAGCGGGAGTCCGTCGTCAACGCGACTATTGCTCTGGTTCCAACATCCACCCGCGCGCGGCTCGATCTATATAGAACGACAACCAGCGATCACGGCGGCCGATACAATATGCAGGGAATCCCGCCAGGTAGCTATAGGGCGTTCGCATGGGAAAATGTCGAACGCGATGCCTGGCAGGATCCAGAGTTCCTCACATTGATCGAAGGGCGAGGAACGACAGTTCAGGCAACTGAAGGTATTCAGGCGGACGCAGATTTGATTGTCATCCCGGCGGTGAAGTAGCCATGAAACCTCGGCTAGGTATCGCACTATTGGCTATGCTTGCACAGGCCGCCGTGTCATCACAGCCGCTGCAGACTCCGACAGTTCCTGCACAACCGGCATCGCTTGAAGGCACTGCCATGCTGCAGTCCAACAATCAGCCTCTGTCAAAGGTTTACATTGATCTCCGTGGTACGACGTGGCTTTCAACAACAACGGAAGAAGACGGTAAATTTTATTTTCCGAATGTTCAGCCTGGCCAGTATCACCTCTATGCCCGCCGACAAGGGTATGCCCTTGCGGAATACGGCCAGCGATGGACCGGTGGACCCGGGCAGCTGATCACTCTCACGGCTGGTCAGCCAGTCACCAATGTCCAGATCGGATTAGCACTCACCGCCGTGATCTCTGGCAGGATTTCTGATCTCAATGGAAATCCTGTAACTGGAGCACGTGTCCGAGCGATGAAGACATCCATTCAGGAAAATCGGCGGACACTGAGGGTATTTCAGGAAGCCATCACCAACGAACTCGGTGAATATCGTTTGTTCTGGATGGCTCCCGGCCGGTACTACGTGAGCGCCATCGTCCAGCCGTGGCAGGTGAATAGCCAGGTGGTCAACAATCCGAGCGCACCGGTTGGGGACACGTCAAATGCCGGACTTAGTACATCGCGCAGCGTCTCAAGGCCTGAAACGACAAAACCTCTCGGCACCGGGGCGGCGGATGACGAAATCTATATCCCAATTTACTTTCCCCGATCGATTGACGGCGAGGAGGGAGCACCAATCGACCTGCAACCTGGCATGGAATTCCGCAACGTGGACATTACTGTGGCGCCGGTGCGCACGTTCCATGTGCGAGGCAGACTTACGAATTTGCCCTCTCCGGCCGCGGCCCCACAAGGCGGCGCCGGAGCCCCGTCTCTTCCTCCGGCGGGAGGAGGATTTGGGGGTCGCGGCGGTGCGGGAGGTGCCGCAGGAAATATCCAGGTCCGGCTGACTCCTAACAATTGGTTTGGCAGTGTCTACAATGCATCTGCAAATGCAACCACCGGCGAATTTGATTTCCCGAAAGTCGTAACAGGAGGGTACACGCTCTATACGTTCATTGATGGAACGACGACACGCATGCCGGTCGAGATACGCAACGGGGATATCGACGGTCTTACGATGCCGCTCGTAACGGGAGTGAGTCTTCCGGTCAAGATCAGCCTCGAAGGAGAACAACCGAAAAATCTACCGGATGTCTCGTCACTGCAGATCATGCTCTATCGGGATCCGACACTGATTAACGCCCCGGCCATGAATGCTTCGGCGCGCGGTTCAGCGCCGATTCCCAACCTCTCCCCGGGAAACTATCGCATTTACGTTACGCCGCTGCTGACTCCAATTACTGGCACGGATCCAGTCAATCCACCGGCAAACTGGCAGGGCGCCTATGTGAAGTCGATTCGTCTGGATGATGCCGACGTATTAAATGGCGGACTCCACTATGAACCGAAGCCCGACCAGTTGTTGGATGTGGTGATCGGTACTAATCCGGGCATCCTTGAAGGCCAGGTCTTGAATGACCAGCAACAGGCCATTCCCAGTGCAGCTGTCGTGTTGTTTGCCGAATCATCAGCCGCACGAATCACACGCACAGACATGTTTCGAGTTTCATCAACGGACAGGTCTGGAAAATTTCAGATCAAAGGCCTTCCTCCAGGCGACTACAAGGTCTTTGCCTGGGAAGGCCTGGACAAGGACGCCTGGCTTGACCCGGATTTTGTTCGCAACGAAAGCCGCGGGCAATCCGTCCATATAGAAGAAGGAAGAACACAAGGCGTTGACGTTCCGCTCATTTCACCAAATAGATGAAAGTGCCTCGAGCAAAGGGCGGTGCAAAATGAACACGAACAATCTGCTGCCAATGCCGGCAAAACCGACTCTCATTGATTTTTTTAATCTGCGGTTTCAGGAACAAGCCCAGCATGTGTTCCAGAGTGCGGCCCGTGCGATGAAGAATGGCGTTTCCGAAGAGACGGTCTTTGCCTGTCTGCTTCACGATACGGGAATGGCAATTCAGATGGCCGATCATGGATACGTGGCGGCGGCCATGTATGAGCCCTACGTCCGTGAAGAAGTTTCCTGGGCAATCCGCTATCACCAGGCG
>Ga0157375_10002157_pt1 | contig 17012 bp, 19 predicted proteins | sample M35metaG_FD_115311 | JGI IMG/M metagenome (GOLD analysis project Ga0157375, IMG submission 115311) | Miscanthus rhizosphere microbial communities from Kellogg Biological Station, Michigan, USA - M3-5 metaG | ecosystem: Host-associated > Plants > Roots > Rhizosphere > Soil | place: USA: Michigan... | reverse complement strand
GGATCCGCTACTTCGCGTGGGGCGAGCCCGCGTAATGTAGAAAGAAGCAGCTGGCTGTAATGGTCGATGGGCATTACCCCGCAGCTCTGATAGACAATCGGGAACATGCGTTTCACGATCTCGCGCCCGGTCAGCATGTAGGAGACGCCGCTGGGCACGCGCAGATTGTCTTCGAGCACGGCAAATTCGCCCGAGGGCATGCGGATCAGGTCGGTGCCGGCGACGGTGACGTAAGCGTCCTTGCGCACATGGAAACCGCGCATCTGACGCCGAAAATGTTTGCAACTGTAGATGATTTCGCGCGGCACCACGCCGTCGTTTAGGATCTTGCCTTCATGATAGATGTCCTTGAGGAAAAGATTCAGCGCGGTGATGCGCTGCGTCAGACCGATCTCGATGCGGGCCCATTCGTCGCGCGTGAGGACCCGGGGGAGAAGATCGTTGGGGAAAATACGTTCAGTGCCTTCGTCGCGGCCGTAGACGGTGAAGGTAATGCCCTGATGGAGGAACGATAGGTCGGCAATCTGCTGCCGGCGGCGCAACTCATCCGCGCTCAGCTCGCGAAGGGCTTCGTAGATATGGCGATAGTGAGGACGTACCGCTCCGCCGCTATCGACCATTTCGTCGAAAGCGTCATCAAGCTCGTACTCGTGGAACGGAGCAGGAAGCGTATGCTTGGTGGCAATCCCTGCCATGGAGCCTCCTCGAATCGAATCGCCTTCGACGAGGAAGCTATCGGAGAAGCCAATTGTAACACGCGGACTCAGTTGGTGATACGAGGAATCCAGCGCGGAACTCGGGCGGTGTACGCGTCGTATTCCGCCCCGTAAGTCTTCCGCAGTTTGGGTTCTTCGTACAACAAAACGAACCCAAAGAAAGCGGCCCACACGACGGCGGCGTAGAGCAGGACAGAGGCGTTCCCAAGCAACAGACCTTGGCCGATAATGATCGACACTACAGCAACATACATGGGATTTCGCACGTAACGGTATAGGCCTTTTACAACCAGGTGTTGGGTCGGCAAGATGGGCGCCGGGGTTCCCAGGCCCTCCACCGCAAACCGGGCACAGGACTCGAGCAGGACGGGAACGGCGAAGAGTATCAGGAGTACACCAAACCAGCGTACGGGCTCAAAGCCGAAAAACGAAGGCTCAAACTGCCATCGCGAGATCCAGAAAGGAATTAATCCTGCGACGGTTCCGGGAGCGAGACAGAAGAAAACGGCGGTCGCGAGGAGGGCCCGCCGTCTCTTCATTTTTGGCGAGTCATTCCCTGCCCTGGTAGATGTCGTGGAGCCGTAGCAGACCCAGGCAGCGATGCTCTGCGTCCACCACCGGCACCACCGAGATCTGCGAGGGACGATCCTCCATGAACGCCAGCGCCTCGTGCAGAAGCGACTCCGGACTAAGCGTCGAGGGCTTCTCCGTCATGACGTCCGAGGCGCGGAGCGTCCGGATATCGTCGTGAGCTTGCAGCGCGCGGCGGACGTCGCCGTCGGTGATGAGTCCAGTCAGCGTTCCCGCCGGGGATACCACGCAGGCAGCGCCCAGCGGACGCTGCGACATGGCGATTACGACGTGTTTCAGTGAATCCTCCGGCGCGACCCAGGCGACCTCATCACCGCGATGCATGGCGTCGCCGACGCGGAGACGGAGGTTCCGGCCGAGCTGACCGCCGGCGTGGAGGCGCGAAAAATGTTCGGCCGTGAAGCCGCGGGCTTGCATCAGGGCGATCGCCAACGCGTGACCTATCGACAACGCCACAGCAGAGCTGGACGTGGGCGTGAAACCTTCAGGATCGGCCTCGCGCTTGACGCTGGCGTCGAGCACCACGTCCATCTCACGCGCCAAGGGCGATGCCGGATTCCCCAGGATCCCGACGAACACCGGGTGGAATTCACGGAGGGCCGGAACCAGATCGAGCAGCTCAGCTGTAGAACCGCTTTTCGAGATCATCAGAACCGAATCGCCGGGTTGGCAAACGCCAAGATCGCCATGGGCGGCTTCGGTGGGATGCAGAAAGACAGCGGGCGTACCAGTGCTCTGGAGTGTCGCGGCAATCTTACGGGCGATATGCCCGGATTTTCCGATACCCGTGACGATCAGCTTCCCGGAATGGCCCAGAATCAGCTCGACCGCAGAAATCAGGCCCTGGTCGAGCCGGGAGGACGCAGCGAGAATCGCTTGCGCCTCTGTTTCCATGACCTTACGCGCGGCGGCGAGCCACTCGGCGCGTTGGTCGACTTTAGTAGTGGATGCATCCACAGGCGTAATGTAGCATGTCGCCTCGCTCATCTGGTACGTTTGAGCATGAGCGCGTGATGGACCCTGCCTGTCTACGTCACACTGAAATCCCCGGAACCTCGAAGCTTTTCGCCGATCTGACTTACCATTTTGATCGGGTTGCGCGCTTTTACCCGCACAATCCGCACGATCGGGAATCGTATGCCGCAGCAGCGGGCGAGGTCCAATATCCGGGTGTTTATCCAGATGACCGGCGGGCGGCGGTAGCGCGAGTCTTGGAGACCCAGAATCCGGGGAATGTTCTCGTCGCGCGCTTTGCGCAGCCGGGAACCGTAGCGGTCCTCACGGGTCAGCAGGTCGGATTGTTCTCCGGTCCGGCGTACACCATCTACAAAGCCCTTACGGCGGCGCGGCTGGCCGAGGACTTGAACGCGAGCGGAATCCCGGCTGTGCCGATCTTTTGGCTCGCGACCGAGGATCACGATTTTCCCGAAGTCGATCATGTATGGATTTTCGATGCAGGGCACCATCCTGTTGCGTTGCGGACGGAAGCTCCGCCGAGCTGGCAGGGGAAGCAGCGGCCGGCGGGAACATTTCCTCTAGAACATCCACCGATTGAGGAGTTGAGGAAAGCGCTCGCGGGATTCCCGTATGGAGAGGAAGTCACCGCGGCTGTCACGGCGGCTTACCGGCCGGGCGTGAGTATGGGTGCGGGATTCCGCGCGCTGCTGACCAAACTGCTTGGCCGGATCGGCATGCTGGTGCTGGATCCTCTTGATCCGCAACTGCGCGCCGTGGGGGCTCCGTTCATGGCGGATGCGCTGGCCGCCGCGCCCGATCTGAAGAAATCGCTGCTGGCTCGCAACAAGGAATTAGGTGCAGCCGGGTATCATGCGCAGGTTAACGTCGAGGAAAACACTTCGCTCTTCTTTTTGCTCGAGAACGGCGAACGCACGACGCTTCGCAAAAAAGACTCCGAGTTCGCGGCGTTGAAAGATCGGGCAGCGGACGTATCGCCCAATGCCTTGCTTCGGCCGGTATGGCAGGATTACTTGTTTCCGACGGTCGCCTACGTGGGCGGGCCGGCTGAGCTCGCGTACCTGGCGCAATCGCAGGTGATCTACGATCGGCTGCTGGGGCGGATGCCGGTCGCGGCATCGCGGACGAGCTTCACGCTACTGGACGCACGCGCGGCGAAATTACTACAGCGCTACGGCCTGACGCTGACCGATACGCTGGCGCCGGAAGAAGCCCTGAAGGATCGGATCGCGCACGCTTTGGTCCCGAATGCTGTCGCGGGCTTGTTCGAACAGACTCAAGCCGAGGTCATGCGAGGGTTGGACCGGTTGGGCGCTGAAGTCGACCAGTTTGATCCCACGCTGGGGGCGTCTTTGTCCAAGAGCCGTGGCAAGATTTTGCACCAGTTCGCGAAGATGCGGAAGAAAACCGAGCGCGAGACCTTGCGCCGCGACGCGCGGGCGTCCGAAGAAGCCCGCTATCTGAGTGCCCTGCTCTACCCGCATCGACACATGCAGGAGCGTTTCTACTCGATCCTGCCGTTCCTGGCTCAGCATGGTCTGGATCTGGTCGACCGGCTCTATGAAGTCGTACAGGTGGATTGCCCGGACCACCGCGTGGTTACGCTTTAATCGCCCGCCAAACAAAGAAACGAAGAAATCCGATAGATTAGCCGTCTAAAGGGTTGGTGGTAGTGATCGATCCCGAGACCATCGAGATCATCGAAGCTTGCCGCCGCGGAGATCGCGAGGCGTTTCGCGCGCTCTACGAGGCACACAAGGACAAAGTGTATTCGATCGCCTTGTATTTCTTTCACGGAGACCCGGCCGCGGCGAGCGACGCGACGCAGCAAGTGTTTTTGAAGCTGATCACCAGCATCAAAGGCTTTCGTGGGGATTCCGAATTTTCGACCTGGCTGCACAGGTTGGTGGTGAACACCTGCCTGGACGGATCGCGCAAATCGAAATCGCGGGAGCGGTCTGAGGACCCTGTGGACCTGGCAAGATTCGCCGATCCCGCCTCGCAGGATGAGGACGTGGCACGCAGGCAAGTCGCCAGCCGCGTGCAAGCGGCGCTCTCGTCATTGCCAGCGAAGCTGCGGATGCCGATACTGCTGCGCTATTTCGAGGAGCTGTCTTATGCCGAGATGGCCGAGGCGCTGCAATGTTCCGCGGGGACCGTCGCATCCCGGCTGAGTCAGGGACACAAATTGCTCGCTCAGAAGCTGGAGAGACTGCGGCGATGAACCAGCCTCACGACAAACCGCCAATTGGGCCGATCGAGCCCGGTGATCTTCCGCTGGTCAAGGCCCCGGAGGCGATCTGGAAATCGATTGAAGCAGCGTTGGACGCGAAGCCGGAACCGCGAAGGACCGGTTTGTTCCATTGGCAGTGGGCAGCTGCATCGCTGGCTGTGATCGGAGCAGTCTCTTGGTATGCAATGCGCCCATCTCCGCCGAGCTGGGCAGTGTCGACGCTCGCGGGATCGCCTTCCGTCGACCAGATCAAAGTCGGCGAGTGGCTGCAGACGGACGCTACTTCGCGAGCCCGCATCACCGTAGGGACTATCGGAACCGTGGACGTCGAGCCGAACACGCGTCTGCGTTTGGTGGCAGCGAGCCCGACCGAACATCGGCTGACACTCGCGCGTGGCGAGATCAGCGCTGTGGTGACTGCTCCACCGCGGCTGTTCCTGGTGGATACGCCGGCCAGCACGGCCGTGGATCTGGGCTGCGCGTACAAGATCAAGACCGATGAATCCGGCGACGGCGTGTTGCGCGTGACGTCGGGCTGGGTATCGCTCGAATGGAAAGGTCGCGAGTCACTGGTTCCGGCGGGTGCGGACTGCCGGACGCGTTCACGGACCGGTCCAGGCACACCTTACTTCGCCGATGCGCCGGAAGCATTGCAGGAGGCACTGGCGGCGTTCGATTTCCGCGGTGGAGGGCCGGATGCTCTTGGGACGATCTTGAACCAGGCACGCGTGCGTGACACGTTGACTTTGTGGCACCTGCTCTCGCGAGTGGATCCCGCGGATCGTGTTCGCGTGTTCAATCGAATGGTGGACCTGGTCCCGCTGCCGAGTGGCGTCTCTCGTGAGAAAGCCTTGCAGCTGGATCCGGCGACGTTGAAATCGTGGCGAGAGGAGCTGGCATGGAAATGGTAAAGACTGCTCTTTTGCTGGTGACCGCGGCGTGGTCTGCCTCGGGAGCCGACTTTTCGCTGGCGATCGGAAATCCGGTCGCGGTGGCTCGTCCGAACGGTGTGGTCAAGAAAGACATCGGCTTCGCGGTTCGCGGCGAGAACTGCGCGGATGTCGCGAAAATACAGGTCACCGGGACCGCGGAGGGCATGGTGGATGGTGCGAGGCGCTCGATCCCACTGCGTTTGGTCGCCGGCGAGACCGCCGGCACCTTCGCCGTCTCGCATGATTGGCCGCAGCAGGGAGTGTGGGTGGTGAACCTGACCGGACACTGCGGGAGCTCCATTGCGTCGGCCGTGGTTCCCATGGGGCCGAACGGGTTTCTCCGCGAATCCTCGAAGTTTTTTCCTCGCGCCGCTACGGCAGCCGAGGTCGAATCGGCTCTAAAAACTTTAACGGGAGGTGGAAAATGAAGATCGCAACGAGGACAGCTTGGATATCCGCAATCGCGGCGTTGAGCTTAGGATCGATGCACGCCAAAGACGGGCTGGTGGTCCACGAATGGGGCACCTTCACGTCGGTCGCCGAAGAACATGGACTACCCGTCCAGTGGGCGCCGCTCTCGGGCGCGGAAGACCTGCCCTGTTTCGTGTCGAAGCTGGATCTCAAGAACTACAAGGCATTCGCCGGCATAGTGCGAATGGAGACGCCTGTGCTGTTTTTCTATTCGCAGCGGCCGGTAACGGCTTCGGTGCACGTGGACTTTCCGAAAGGATGGATCACGGAATATTATCCGCAACCAAGCAATGTGACCAAAGACTACAGCGAGCAGGGCGTTAACACCGGGCTGGCGTACAAGAGTGGCAGCGCCGACTGGAACTCGGTCGAAGTACTGCCGGGTGAGAATCCGGCACTGCCGTCGAGCCAAGGTGCGAGCCGTTACTACGAAGCGCGTAAAACGGACGCGGCGGCGGTGCGCGTGGGAAACCAGAACGAAAGGATGATCTTTTATCGCGGCATCGGCAGCTTCCTCCCGCCGCTGCAGCCGAAGTTCATGCCTACCGGCAAACTTCAGCTCCGTACGACCATTCCTGACACGATTCCGTTGGCGATCGTTTTCGAAAATCGCGGCGGAAAAATCGGATACCGTATCGTGCGCGGGCTAAGTGAAGCTGTTGAGATCGATCCGCCCGAGATGACGGGCGACCTGGCGCAGCTCCGGAAACAACTGGTAGCGGAGCTGATCGAATTCGGCCTCTATCAAAAAGAGGCGCTTGCCATGGTCGAGACCTGGCACGATTCCTGGTTCGAAGAAGGCATGCGGGTGTTCTACGTGGTCCCGCGCCCGCAAACGGACGCGCTCCTGCCGCTGAAGATCGCTCCGATGCCGGATTCGACCGCACGCGTATTCGTGGGCCGGGTCGAGGTTCTGTCGCCTTGGACGCGCCAGACGATCCAGGATGCGGTGCAAAATCGCGATCTAGGGACGCTCAAGAAGTTCGGGCGATTCCTGGAACCGTTCGCAGCGCAGATGCACGATCGGAGCAGCTTCCTGAGGGACGCTCAACTGGAAATCTCGAAGGTTGCTAACACGGGATCTTGTATTCGGTAGTTACTCGAGTGCAACCGGGCGGTCGAAGGTGACGTCGAGGGCGGTTCCCTGACGCAGCTCGACTTCCCGGCCGCGGGTGAGTAGGACGGTCGCGAGACCGACGGCCGCGCCGGCTCCGGCTCCAATGCCGGCACCCGACACGCTGCGATCGACGATGGCTCCGATGGACGCGCCGCTGCCGGCGAGAATGGCGATGCGCGCGGCGTCCTGGCCGTGAGTCGATCCTTCCTGGATGGAGTTTTCGTTGCCGACGGCCTTCTGATCGCCGGTTCCGGAATCGACGGAGGCTAGCTTCGGCGAGAACTTGTACACGGAGCCGCTGGGAAGAGTGATGGTCTCCAGGCGAATCGCGAGCTCGGCGTGGCCTTTCACGCGTCCGCTGCGCTTGGCGTTGGTAACCACTCCCTGGACGTAGCTGCCGACGGGCAGGATGATACTGCCCGCCACGCTGATCGGGCTGCCTGTGCGGAGGTAGACGTAATCGCCATCTTTGGCGGTGCGTGTGGTGATGGAGTTTTCCATACGCAGCATCACGTGCGCGCCCTGGGGGATTTCGGCAGCGATGGCGGAGACTGCGACTAACAACAAGGCTGAGAGACGCATAGCGAGTGCTCCTGCTTGAATGGTAACTCCGCTATTCGCAAAGAATCACCCGTTTCCGTCTAAGCTTGGGATCACAGTTGCCATTCGGACACTGCTCCAACAGCAAACGGTTGTAGCTCGACTCCCAGCCTTCTTTCACACTATATTCATACGCGGTTGCGTCCAAAGGATAGAAACCCTCATGGCGAAAACCCAGGGCGTAGTCGCCGGCTGAAATCATCTCGAACGAGAAACGTCCATTGGAGTCCGTCTTAGTTGAGGCGCAGGCACGAAAAGTTCTGCAGATCAAGGTAACCTCAACCTCCGACATTGGCGGAAAAACACTTCCGCTCAAACGACCGAAAAAACCTCCCGAGGGCAGAAGCAAGAGATCGCGAAAAAGATCACATCCTCGGTCCAGAGGAATGTCGGGAATGCGCTTCTCTTCTCCGTCCGCAAGTAGTATGGACTTTACTGTGCGATTCCTGAATCCTGTTACTCGGGACGTTAGCGTGTACTCTCCGGCCGGAAGGTTCGCAAATTGAAAGCCACCAGCCTCGTCGGTTTGGGTCTGGTATTTCCTGGTTCCCGAATCCAGCTGCACGGGAGCACGTACCAGGTAGGAACCTGCGGCATCCACGATTACTCCCGTAAGACTCGCAGCCGGCGCTGAGAATGGGATCAATAAAATCGCTGCCAGCGCAATCCTCATATCAAAACCCTGAGCAACGCATACACCACGGGGATGCTGAACAGGCTCGAATCGATGCGGTCGAGCCAGCCGCCGTGGCCCGGTAACGTGGTCCCGCTGTCCTTCACGCCCGCGCCGCGTTTGAAGGCCGATTCACACAGGTCGCCCAACTGCCCCGCGATGTTCCCCGCGGCTGCCACCGCCAACACCAACCAAAGGGGAGCGGAGGGAATCAGGTAGTGCGCATAGATTCCAGCGGCGAGAACGCCGCCTACAACCGACCCGATGGAACCTTCCCAGGTCTTCGACGGACTCACGCGCGGCGCGAGCTTATGGCGGCCGATCGAGCGCCCGACATACAACGCCGCTGTATCGCCCGCCCAGCTTACGAGTAGCGCGATCATCAACCAGTGCGGATTGATCTCGCGCAGTGCGATCGCGCATCGCCATGCGCCGAAGATATAGACCACTCCGAGCAGAGCCGTCGCAGCGCCGGGCATGGCTTTCGAGAAATCGACTTGCCGTAGTTCCACCACCATCAAAACGACCGTCAGGATGACAATCGCTACCCATGCAGGTTCGGGAGCGAACAGCAGAATCAATCCCGCTGCCATGCCAGCCCCGCCGGACCTGGCGATTCCCTGAGCTCCGGCGATGGTGTCGAATTCGTGGAAGGCGATCAAGCCCACGAGAGCCATGATCGCGAGCAGCGACCATTGCGGGCCAGCCAGGACTATCCACACAACCAGCGGGATCAGAACCAGCGCGGTGAGGATGCGCGTCATCGCGCAATCGGAAGTTCGACGGGCTCGAGCTCGGAAGCATCGGATCCGCCTAAGCCGCCGTAGCGCCGATCACGCTTCTGATAATCGAGGATCGCCCGCAACAATTCTGCACGGCTAAAATCCGGCCACAGTGTTTCGGTCACGTAGAGCTCGGCATAGGCGATCTGCCACAGCAGGAAATTACTGATGCGCATTTCGCCGGAGGTGCGGATGAGAAGATCGGGATCAGGCTGGCCGGCGGTGTAGAGCCGCGCGGAGATGGCCTGCTCGGTCACTTCCACTTCATCCTGCATCAAACTTTTTACCGCGTCCACCAGTTCGGCGCGACCTCCGTAATTGATCGCGAGATTCAATCGCAGGCCACGATTCCCGGACGTCTTGCGAGTGACGTCGTCCAGGTCGGCCCTTACTTGGAAAGGCAGTTCGTCCAGACGTCCGATAGCGGCAAAGCGGATATCGTGGCGCATCATCAGGGCAAGCTCGGAACGCAGGTAGACGCGCAGCAGCCGCCACAGTGTGTCGACCTCCAGCCGCGGGCGTTTCCAATTCTCCACCGAAAAGGCGTACAGTGTGAGCGCCCCGACGCCCATCTGGGCGCAGGTTTCGACCGTGGTTCGGACGGCCGGAACCCCTTCCTTGTGACCCGCCACGCGAGGCAGATTGCGCTGCTGGGCCCAGCGGCCGTTGCCGTCCATAATGATGGCGACGTGCGCGGGAATGCGGCTGGAGTCGATGGCGCGCGCCAGAGCGAGATCCTCGGAGCCAGGCGCGAGTGCCTCGAGAAGGGCCTTCATTTTCAGTGACCATGGTATCAGTGGGGTCGCGGCGCATGCAAAAATGTAACGGAGGAGCGGCAGAGGCCGTCTCTTAAGGGCTACCTGAGGTCTAAACCCATTTTGATTTTTAAAGCCGTATTCATGCTGTGCGTTAGCGCAGCGCTCACGCTTCCAGTGTGGGCACAGCAAGACGCCGCGGACGCTACTCCCGCGTCTAATGCTCCGCCCAGCCGCGTGCTGGGTGTTCTGCCTAATTACCGGTCCGGGGAAGAGAGCGACCCTTTTACGCCCCTTAGTGTCCGGCGCAAGTTCTACATCGGATACAAGGATTCCACCGACTATCCCATCTTTTTTGTGGCGGGGGCATTAGCGGCGCTGGGTCAGATGACCGATCAGCACTCCGAGTTCGGCCAGGGCCTCAAAGGCTACGGCAAGCGGCTGGGCGGCTCGGTTGCGGATCAATTGGTCGGGAATTTTCTGACCGAATCGGTGATGCCAACGTTACTCCGCGAAGATCCGCGCTATTTCCGGCGCGGTCACGGCGGAATTTGGTCGCGCACGGGCTATGCGGCCAGCCGGGTGTTGGTCGCGCGCAATGACCGTGGCAACTGGACCTTCAATGCCGCCGAGGTGAGCGGGAACGCGATCGGCGCAATCGTCGGGAACGCATATTATCCAGGAGAACGGCATCTGGAAGATAACGTCCAGCGCTTCTATTCGCAGATGGCCACCGATGCTTTCTCGCAGATCCTCAAGGAATTCTGGCCGGACATCAAACGCAAGTACTTCAGCCACCAACCTAAACACTAAGTACTTTTCGATTCACTTTCCATTGTAAAGTACTTGACAATGGTCCGAAGCTCCCCTATCCTGGATCTTCATGGCGACCATCCGTCCCATCCGCGACGTACCTCCAGAGCCGATTCCGCTGCATACGCACGCACTGGATAATCTGCGCTACATCCGCGAGACCATGGAGCGCGCTGGGTCATTCACCGCGGTTCCGGGCTGGGGCGGAGTCCTGATGGGCGTGACGGCGCTGGCGGCGGCCGGATTCGCATCGCACGCGACGTCACGAGGTATGTGGCTGGCGGTCTGGCTGGGCGAGGCGCTGCTGGCGATGGCGATTGGCGCGCTCGCGATGAGGCGCAAGGCCAGGGCCGCGGGTCTTCCTCTATGGTCGGCGCCGGCCCGCAAATTCGTGTTTAGTTTTGTGCCACCGCTATTCGCGGGGGCGGTTTTGACGCTGGCGCTCTGGGATGTGGGAGCGGTCGCATCGATTCCCGGTCTCTGGCTGATGCTCTACGGGACCGGCGTCATCACCGGCGGCGCGTTCTCGGTGCCGGCAGTTCCAGTGATGGGCGCCTGCTTCCTGACGTTAGGAGCACTGGCGTTATTTCTGCAGCCCGGAACGTCGATGGTGTGGGCCGACCTGTGGCTGGGTGCCGGTTTCGGCGGCCTGCACGTTTTGTTCGGGACGATTATTGCAAGGAGATATGGTGGCTAGGCAAAGCGCACTCGCGCGCTCGCGAGAAAATGTTCCTCGACAAACTAAAGCGCCAGAGGCGCTGCCGGACCTTGACCGGCTGATCCATGAGCGGATCCGCCTCGGCATTATCAGCGCCCTGGCGGCGAACACGTCACTCAGCTTTAACGACTTAAAGCGTCTGCTCAAAACCACCGATGGCAACCTAAGCGTGCATGCCCGCAAGCTGGAAGACGCAGGCTATATCGCCTGCTCGAAATCCTTCGAGGGCCGCATGCCCAAGACGGAGTATGCGTTGACGGCTTCGGGCCGCAAGGCGCTGGAGAAGTATCTGAATCACATGGAAGCGCTGATTCAAGCGATGCGGACGCCGGATTCGCTCGCCGCTGGATCAGACCGGGAGTCGTGATCGAAGTGGACCGCTTTCACGTCGCCATCATCATGGACGGCAACGGCCGCTGGGCCCTGGGGCGAGGTTTGCCGAGGGTGGCCGGGCATCGCGCGGGAGCCGCGGCAGTGCGGCGCGTGGTGGAAGCCGCGCCGGACCTGGGCATCAAGACGCTGACCTTATACGCGTTCTCGGAGGACAACTGGACCCGTCCCGCGCGTGAAGTTACAGCGCTGATGAAGCTCCTGGGCCGGTATCTGATGGAGGAAACCGAACGCTGCCTGAGGAACGGCGTGCGCCTGGAAGCGATCGGCCGGCGGGACCGTCTGCCGGGTCCGCTGGTTGCGCTGCTGGAACAGGCCGAGCGCAAGACCGCCCGCTGTCGTCGCCTGCATCTTCGTCTGGCGCTAGATTACTCGTCGCGCCGAGCGATATTGGACACCGCGCTGCGGCTCGGAAATGCCGCCTCCGAGGAGGCCTTCACCGAGGCACTGGGTCCGGACGTCGATCTCTTGATCCGCACCAGCGGCGAACAGCGCTTGAGCGATTTCCTGTTGTGGGAATGCGCGTACGCCGAGATGGTGTTCACGCAGCGAATGTGGCCTACCTTCACGGGACAGGATCTGGCTGAGGCTGTCGACACGTTTCATCGGCGCGACCGACGGTTTGGCCGGGTAGCATCCGCTATCGACGAGAACGACGCTCGCCGCACGGCGTAATCGGCGCAACGAATTCCTCTACTAATTTGGGCTGATTCCCCGTCGGGCAAAGAAAGATGCAAATTGTTCGGGCAGGGCTGTCCGTCATAGTGGCCGCGTTGCTCACGATAGTATTCGTCATCTTATTTGGGGCTCTGCTGCCTATCTGGCTCATGATGGCAATCTACGGAATGCAGGCGGTCCAGGATGCGCCGGCACATGGAGGCGCGATTCTATTCGCAACTCTACCAATCGCGGGCATGATTTCAATTCCGGCCTTTATGCTCCTGGCGATCTGGCTGTACCAGAGGTTCAAATCGAGTGACTCCGAGGGAGACTCGTTACAATCGCGGCATGAGTCGTGATGCGGCACGGCCGGCGAAGCCCGAACTATTGGCGTGACCGGGATCCGCATATCTAGTACACTCGAAGCGTGAAATGGCTGCGGATCATCGGTATCGTTTTGGCCGTGATCGTTCTGACGGCTCTCGCGCTCCCCTTCCTGATCAATGCCAATCAATTCCGTCCCATTCTCGAAGAACGGCTCACGGCCGCTCTGGGACGCGAAGTGAAAATCGGCGACCTCAAGCTTTCCGTATTCTCCGGCGGGGCGTCGGCGAGCGACGTCTCCATTGCGGACGATCCGGCGTTTAGCAAAGATCCGTTCCTGCGAGCCAATGCGCTGGCAGTGGGCGTCGAACTGTGGCCGCTGATTTTTTCCCGCCAGCTTAATGTGACATCGCTGACCATCGACCAGCCCGAGATCGCCCTGATCCAATCCACCAGTGGCGATTGGAATTTTTCGAGCCTGGGCGGCAAGGCGGCCACGTCTTCCCCCGCGCCAGCTCCCGCGAGCTCGTCCGGCGCAGCCCCGACCGCGCTTTCCGTGAAACTGGTCAAGATCTCCAAAGGCCGGATCACGCTCAATAACGGCGGCAAGTCCAAACCGCGCATGCTCCAGAACGTCAATATCGAATTGCGGGATTTTTCCGCGACGTCCTCCTTCCCCTTTTCACTTACAACGGATGTTGCCGGCGGTGGCTCGGTGAAACTGGACGGCAAAGCCGGTCCGATTCCCCAAGCGGATGTCATCGCAACCCCCTTCGATCTGAACCTGACCATCACCAGTCTGGACCTGACTGGATCGGGCTTCGCGCTGCCGTCTTCGGGCATCGCCGGGATCGTTTCCCTGGACGGCAATGCGGCTTCGAACGGCCACGCCGTGAGCATAAAGGGAAAGCTCAAGGCCGACAATCTGAAGCTGGCTAAAGGCGGACTGCCGGCCAAGCGCGCGGTAGCCGTCGACCTGGCTCTTTCGCACGACCTGGCCAAGCAGGGCGGAACTCTGGAACGCTGCGCGGTCCAGATCGGGGCGGCGCAAGCCAACCTGAATGGAACTTATCGACTGAATGAAGATTCGCCGGTGATCAGTGTGAAACTGGTGGGGACCAAGATGCCGCTTACCGAGCTCGCCACCATATTGCCGGCGCTCGATGTCGTGCTGCCCGCGGGTTCGAATATCGAACGCGGGACGCTGACCGTTGACGTCACCTCGCTGGGCCCGGTCGATCGCCTGTTGACCACCGGCTCGATCTCTGAGTACGACGCCCGCCTGAACAATTTTGATTTGGGATCGAAGATGAAGACGATTCAGCAACTGGCCGGCATCAAGGGAGAGCCCCGAACCACCGTCCAGAGCCTGAGCGCCAACGTCGGTATTTCCCCTGAAGGAACCATCGTGCGCGATATTCACGTACTGGTGCCTGCGGTGGGCGAGCTCACAGGCTCGGGAACCGTAAGTCCGCGGCACGACCTGAACTTCCAGATGCGCGCCACGGTGAAGGCGTCGAGCCAGATTCTTACGGCGATCGGCCAAAAGGGCGACGTAACGATTCCCTTTTCCATCACCGGTACTTCATCCGATCCTGCCTTCAGGCCCGACGTCAAGGGCGTCGCCAAGGAAACGCTTCAGCAGTACACCAAAGATCCATCCAAAGCGATCGATACGGCTAAAGGCATTCTGGACATGTTCAAGAAGAAGCAGTAACCCTTGGACTTCCTTTTCTCAGCCGAGTCCTGGGCGGCGCTGCTGACGCTGACGCTGCTGGAGATCGTCCTCGGCATCGACAACATCGTCTTCATCAGCATTTTGGCGGGCAAGCTTCCTGCCGAGAAGAGAAGACGCGCACGAACGGTGGGTCTGGCGCTGGCTATGGGCACCCGGATTCTGCTGCTGCTGTCGCTCACCTGGATCATGCGGCTGACGCGACCCTTGTTCACGATAGGACCGCAGGAAATTTCCGGGCGCGATCTGATTCTGCTGCTGGGCGGCATGTTCCTGCTGTGGAAGAGCACTCACGAAATTCACGAGCGGCTGGAAGGAGCCGCCGAGGCGGAGCATCACGCGGGACGAAAGGCCAACACGATGGCGTCGGTGCTGACTCAAATTGCGCTGCTCGACATTGTGTTTTCGCTGGACTCGGTGATTACAGCGGTCGGCATGGCTAAGGAAGTTGCCGTTATGGTGGCGGCCATCGTCATTTCGGTAGGCATCATGATGTGGGCTTCCGGACCACTTGGCGATTTTGTGGAGCGGCACCCCACCATCAAGATGCTGGCGCTGAGCTTTCTGCTTCTGATCGGCATGGCTTTGGTGGCCGAAGGATTCCACCAGCACATTCCGAAGGGCTACATTTATTTCGCGATGGGTTTCTCGGTCTTCGTCGAGATGCTGAATCTGCGAGCCAAGCACGCGGCGAAATGAAGTATGGGCATCGCTTCCGATTTCGTGTTGATCCTGATCGCGGGCCTGGTGGGCGGGCTGTTAGCGCACCTCTTGCGGATGCCGTTGCTGGTGGGCTACGTTGCCGCCGGCGTGGTGGTCGGCCCCTATACGGCGGGACCAACGGTGGTGCAGATCCACGATATTGAACTGCTGGCCGAAATTGGTGTGGCGCTGCTGCTGTTCTCGCTGGGCTTGGAGATTTCCTTTCGCGACCTCAAGCCGGTCCGCAGGATTGCGCTGATCGGCGGTCCCATCCAGATCGTTTTGATGGCGGGGGCAGGCGCACTCGCGTGCATCAGGTTTCTAGGACTGCCGGTCATCGACTCGCTGTGGCTGGGCGCGATGGTTTCGCTCTCCAGCACCATGGTGGTTTTGAAGACGCTGGTGGAGTCGGACAAGACTTCGACCCTGGCCAGCCGCGTCATGATCGGGCTGCTGGTGGTGCAGGATCTGGCGGTGATCCCGATGCTGATCATCCTGCCACAGCTTGCCGATCCGAGCGGCGCGCTGCCCAGACTGGCTCGCGCGGGCGGTATCGCCGTGGTGGTTCTGGCCGCCATGCTATTGCTTGGCAGGTGGCTCCTGCCGATGCTGCTGGCGCGCGTGGTGGCGCTGGAGTCACGAGAGTTGTTCCTGGTGGGAGTAGTGGCATCCGGAGTGGGCCTCGGATACGCGGCGAATGCGGCGGGACTCTCGTTCGCCTTGGGCGCGTTTGTCGCCGGAATCGTGCTCAGCGAATCGGAATTCAGCCACCAGGCGCTGCGCGATGTAATCCCCCTGCGCGACATCTTCGGACTGCTGTTCTTCGTGACGGTGGGAATGCTGTTCGATCCGCGATTTGTGTGGGAACACGCCGGCCAAGTCGCCCTGGCAACGCTTTCGATTATCGCCGGCAAAGCGGTAATCCTGGGGCTGCTGACGCGCGCGTTCGGATACACCAGAATGGCGCCCTGGATCGTCGGCCTGGGGTTGGCGCAGATCGGCGAATTCGGCTTTGTGCTGGCCCGCAGCGCATTCGGCGCTGGACTCATTTCCAATACAGCCTACGGCCTCGGCCTGACGTGTACGATCCTGACTATGGCGCTCTCGCCCTTGGTTTTGAGCGCAGCTCTTCCCTTGGGACGCTTATGGGAACGCCGGCACAGGTCTGCCGCAGCGTGATGAACTTCAAGGTTCGAAATAGAGGATTTTGAGAATCCCATCGGCGTCCGAACCCGCCGTGCTGGGCGCATATTCGAGCTTCACGTGCACTGGTTTCTGGGGACCGCAGTTCAACTCCACTTTCCCTCCGGCCCGGCCGACGATGACCACCTGATTAGGATCCGGAATCAGAAACCCCTGCTTGCCTTTTCCGGTATCGACGACCACCTTGAAGCTTTTTTCCAAACAGACAAACTCAACAAAGGAACCTTCTACTTCGGGCGAGGGCAGCACAGGCGGGCGTTGGCTGGCAGGCGCAGGCCGCACGAGGCGCGGGACGTCATCCTCACCATCGGGCGCAACCGCGCGAGTGGCCGCAACCGCAGGCGGCGGGGCGCTGGGCTGCTCGAGATAGCGCTGCATCTGTTCGACCCGGGCTCGATCCTCGGATGTTTTCACATTCGCGGCAAGTTTTGCCACCGTGATGCGAGCACCGTCCAGATCGCGGAGCTGGAGCTGGGCGTTGGCCAGCAGCGTGAAGAAACGAGGCGCGTCTTCCGCCGTGACGCTGTGCACCTCCGAAAGGATCGACAGCGCGGCGCCGGGACGTCGGGCGTTCAGATGCAACGCCGCCAGCTCCATACGCACGTCCAGCCGGTCGGGCTCT
>Ga0157375_10002156_pt1 | contig 17014 bp, 21 predicted proteins | sample M35metaG_FD_115311 | JGI IMG/M metagenome (GOLD analysis project Ga0157375, IMG submission 115311) | Miscanthus rhizosphere microbial communities from Kellogg Biological Station, Michigan, USA - M3-5 metaG | ecosystem: Host-associated > Plants > Roots > Rhizosphere > Soil | place: USA: Michigan... | reverse complement strand
GACTGGACCCCCTGCCCTAGCGGTGTCAAGTCCGACCCTGTCTGCCCTGGCGGAGCGGCTGACAGACTGAGTTACGGCTGGAATCGGGGGGACCTGAAGTTTCAGATTCTGAAGTCACCCATTTGGCCTAACCGAGCACGGTCGGACCGTGCTCAATCGCTCTGTAACGGCCTATCGGGGGGACGGTGGGGGGATCACACACGGGGACCCTGTAGGGCCGTCAGAACGGCTCACACGGGCTCACAAGGGCATGCCTGCCCTGGCCCGACCCTGTCAGACCTCCCCCCTCGCCGGTTCCCCCTCCCCCGCACGGCTGGCGCCGCTATCCGGTCGTGTGGGTGGGTGGGGTTCCGCCGGGTATTGTGTCAACCAGAACCCCGTAGTAGTGTCAACCAAAACTGGTTCTGTCAACCAGAAAGGTGGGGTCATGGCGCGACCGCCTGCTGTGGCTGGTGGACGACGAACGCAGGTCGCCATCAGGCTCTCCGACGCCGAGGTTGCAGCCCTCGACGCGCTCCGGGGTGGGCTCACCCGAGCGGACTGGTTCCGCTCCAAGTTGGACGCCCCGATGCGCCGTGCACCCCTGACCCTGGCGGCACCGGTGAACGCGACGCCTGCACCGACGATGAGCCAGACCGCGCCGGGACCGATCCGCACCACGGCGTCGAGGATCGTGGACGTCGTGGACCACAAGCCGAACGCGGCGGGCACCATCTGCACGGTCTGCGGCTGGCGGATGAGCAAGGCCCCGCAGTCCTGCCCCGGAAAGGACGGATGATGGCGACCCCACCCGACGGCCACTGGCACCGCAGAACCGCCAAGCCCATCGCGACCGACGGTCACAAGCGGACCTACGGGTGCACCGAGCGGGGCTGTACGTGGACGGTCACCGTGGACACCGCGCAGACCCAGCCCACTTCCATCCCGACCCGCTGATGACTCTCCCGCCGATTTCAGAATCTGAAACGAGGACGGCCCGCTGATGATCAACGACGGCATCATCCACTTCCACGAGTCCCTCGGGCCGCTGCTCGTGGACATCGACTCCGTGCACCAGCACCCCCGCAACTACAACAACGGCGACGTCGAGGAGATCGCGACCTCCATCGAGATCAACGGCATGTACCGCCCGGTGTACGTCCAGGGCGGGACCATGCACATCCTCGCGGGCAACTCCACCTGGGAAGCCTGCAAGACCCTGGGGGCCACCCGCATCCCCGTCGTGCTCATCGAGTGCGACGACGACACGGCGCTGCGCATCCTGCTCGCCGACAACCAGATGGCCTCCCTCGCCCGACCCGACAACGCCGCCCTGCTCGAACTGCTGGACGACCTCGCCGGACGGGACGGCCTGCTCGGCACCGGCTTCACCGACCGGGACGCCGACGTGCTCCGCGCCCTGGTGGAGGTCCCCGTCACCTACCCGCCCGTCGCGTCCTGGCCGTTCCTGCACGTGCAGGTGCCCCCCGAGGTCCGCGCCGCCTACTATGCGATGACCGCCTCCGCTGTCGGGGAACGGGAACGCTTCGAGTTGCTGATGCGCCTCGCCGGATGGGACGGGAAAGCCCCGCAGGCAGCCGACGAACAGGTCAGGTGGTAGCCGTGCAGTTCCAGGACAGCGAGCACCCCGACGGGGTGTCCAGCGACCACGACTCCACCAAGGGCGGCAACACCACCCTCGCCCAGGCCCGCCAGCGCAAGGCCGACGCCGCCGTCAGCCTCCGCCTGGCCGGGGCCTCCTGGTCCGACATCGCCCGCACCGTCGGCTACCCCACCCCCCGCCAGGCCATCGTGTCCACCGAGAAGGCCCTCGCCAAGCGCCTGGACAACCCCCAGGACCGGGAGAAGATGCGCCAACTGGCCGGAGCCCGCCTCGAACGGCTGCTGATGTCCGTCTGGCCCAAGGCCACCGACCCCGCCCACCCCGAACACCTGTACGCCCTCGGCAAGGCCCGCGAGATCATCGACCGGCACGCCAAGTTGTTCGGCCTGGACGCGCCCACCGAGATCGTCGTGCACACCCCCACCCAGACCGAACTGGAAGCGTGGGTGTCCCAGATGCTCGCCGGGACCCTGCCGCCGGTGCACGAGTACGACATCATCACCGGCCAGATCGTGGAGGACGACGGTGCCGTTTCGACTGGATGAGTTCCGGGCCAAGATCGCCTTCACCACCAGTGCGGAGATGCCGTACCTGATCTACCAAGCCTGCCGGGCCACCGGCACTGTCAGTGGCACCGTCTACTGTCAGCACGCCGTCGCGCAGGCGCTGGCCCGTGACCTGGGGGTGCCGGTCGCCGACATCCTGGCGAACCTGCCCGCTCCGCGCGGCCCGGCCAAGCACCTGTACGACCCGGACGAGTTCCCCACCCGGCGCGTGGACCAGGACCCCTCCGGTGGGCGTGCGATGATCGGCCCGGCCAACACTGTCGAAGAAGTCAGGTGAGCGGACCGAGGGCAGGTAGGTATTATGAGGGCATGGCTAAGGTCCGTTGGCAGGCGAAGTGCGCAGGGGGCTGCGGGACCCTGCTCATGCTCGGCGACCGCGCCACCCGGCTGCACGGCGGATGGTGGTGCGCCCGATGCCTGAACTCCCACCGCCCCCACTGCCTGACGCTTACCGGAACTGGAAGCCCGAAGCCCAGCAAGCCGCCCTTGAACTCCTCAAGGAACGCTCCAGTTCGGCCTGGCGTCCCTTCTACTGCCCGGACCCCGGCTGTGACGGGCACCCGCACGAACTCTGGGACTGGGAGCACGCCCGAGTTGACCAGCGCCCGCCCCCGCTGATCGCCCCCGACTGGCTCACCCTGATGCTGGCCGGGGGCCGGGGGTCCGGCAAGACCCGCACCGGCTCCGAGATCACCCACCGGGTCACCGAGATCACCCCGCGCATCGGCCTGGTCGCGGCCACCGGCCCGGACCTGCGCGACACGATGGTCGAGGGCGTGTCCGGCATCCTCGAATGCTCCGCCCCCGGCAAGCGGCCCATCTGGGAGCCGTCCAAGAAGAAGTTGACCTGGCCCAACGGGTGCATCGCCCAAGGGTTCAGCGCCGAGGAGCCGGACCGTCTGCGCGGACCGCAGCACGGGCACGTGTGGGCCGACGAACCCGCCCACTTCCCGCTGATCAAACTGGTCTGGGACAACATCATGTTCGGCCTGCGCATGGGCCGCGCCCCCAAGATCATCGCGACCACCACCCCGAAGCCCACCAAGTGGGTGAAGGAGACGATGGCCGACCCGCTCACCGTCGTGCACCGGGCCTCCACCTACGCGAACGTGCAGAACCTCGCGCCCACCTTCCGGGACACCATCATCGGGAGGTACGAGGGCACCCGGCTCGGACGCCAGGAGTTGCACGGCGAGGTCCTACAGGACATCGAGGGCGCGCTGTGGACCTGGGACATGTTCCAGTGGGTGCTCGAACCACCCCCGCTGACCCGCATCGTGGTCGGCGTGGACCCCGCCGGAACCGCCAACCCCAAGTCCGACGAGACCGGCATCATCGCCGTCGGGATCAGCGCGGCCAAGGACCTGTACGTGCTGGACGACTCCTCCGGGCGGTACTCCCCCGCCGCCTGGGCGGGCCGGGCCAACTCCGTCTACGAGGACCTGAGCGCGGACGCCATCGTGCCGGAGAAGAACTACGGCGGTGAGATGGTCAAGCACACCCTGGAATCCTCCGGCTACCGGGGCGCCCGGATCATCCTGGTGAACTCCCGGCGCGGCAAGGCCATCCGGGCCGAGCCCATCGTCGCCCTGTACGAGAAGCACCGGGTGTTCCATGTCGGCAAGCAGGGCGACCTGGCCCTGTTGGAGGACGAGCAGACCACCTGGGTGCCCGGCGAAGGCGACTCCCCGAACCGGGTGGACGCCCTCGTGCACGCCGCCACCGAACTCGCCAAGCACGTGATGCCCGCCCAGGTCGCCAACCCGCAGGACCTGCTGCGCCGTACGCCGACCACTCGCCACCTGCACGCTGTCTGACTTCAGATTCTGAAACTCCTCCCGAGAGGACCCCGTGAACGACGACTGGTTCATCCACTTCGATCGGGTCGGACTGGCGGCGGTGATCGTGGCGGTCATCTCGATCGGACGGACCGCCCGGCTGCTCACCTATGACGACTACCCGCCGGTGGCCTGGGCGCGGACCAAGGTCCAGCACTGGCTGCTGTCCGGGGACCGGCGAATGCGCTGGGTGGCGCTGACCGAGTGCCCGTTCTGCCTCGCGCCCTACCTGGCCGCCGGGATGCTCGCCTGGATGTGGGCGAGTGACCTGCACTGGACGTGGTGGCTGATCAACGGCTGGTGGGCCATGTCGTACCTGTCGGCCATACTCGTGGCACGGGACGAACAACCGGAGTAGCCATGAGCGAGGCGGGCCGCAACGCAGCCATCGTCGGCATTCTGATTGCGGCGCCCGTCACGCTGATCATCCTGGTCGGGATGATCCGGGGGTACACCTTCAACCTGCACATGTACCGGGAGGAGCGCCGCCGCCGGAAGGTGGAGAAGACCGAGGATCAGGCCGGGTCTGACGAGTGACCCCCCGGATGTGCGAGACTCCCTGGAACGGACTCCCCCCTAAGCAGCCAGGTGAGGTCGATGCCCCGACGACGCAGCGTCGCACCGACCACTCCGGTGATCCCCACCACGGCGCTCGTCGCCTCGTCCACGAGGTATCCGGGCAAGGCCGCGCGCATCTACCAGCCGCGCCGGGACTGGCAGGGTGAGTGCTACCGGCACTACGCGATCTGCGGTGAGGCCCGGTACGCGGCCCGGTTCTTCGGCCACGCAGTCAGCCGGGCGGTGCTGTCCAGCGCGGTGATCGAGGGTGGGGTGCCGGTCGAGCAGACCGAGGGCAAGGCCGCCGACGCCCTCGACCAGTTGTTCAACGGCAAGGACGGCCAGACCCAGATACTGGACAGCATCGGCACCCACCTGACCGTCGCCGGTGAGTGCTACCTGGTCGGGCGCCAGGTGCACGTCGAGAACGTCGTGGAACCGGACGAGGTCTGGGAGGTCATCTCCTGCGTGGAGATGCAGGTCGCCGGTGACACCTGGCAGATCAACTACGGCAACGGCCTGCCGGTGGTGAACCTCACCAAGGACGACGTCGTCATCCGCATCTGGATTCCGTCCCCGGCCCAGCGGCTCGAAGCGGACTCACCGTTCCGCTCGCTGCTGCCGATCCTCGGCGAGATCGAGTGGCTCACCCGGTACGTGTTCAGCCAGATCACGTCCCGCCTGGCCGGTGCGGGCATCCTGTTCCTGCCCCAGGGCATGACCTTCCCGCCACCCCCACCGGTGGACGGCAAGGAAGTCGAGACCACCAACGACGCCGACGCGTTCATGCGGGTCCTCGCCGACGCGATGCTCACCCCCATTCAGGACCCGTCCAGTCCCGCCGCCCAGATTCCCGTCGTGGTCACCGCCCCCGGCGAGGAGATCGACAAGGCCAAACTGCTGACGTTCTGGTCCGAACTGGACAACGCGGCGATGGCCCTGCGCGGTGAGGCGATCCACCGGTTCGCCCTCGGCATGGACCTGCCACCCGAGCAGGTGCTCGGCATGTCCAGCAACGCCGGGACCGGCGGCGGAACCTCCAACGGGGTGAGCCACTGGGGTGCGTGGGCGATCGAGGAGTCCACCATCAAGTTGCACATCGAGCCGATGCTCGACGTGATCGTGAACGCCCTCACGATGGGCTACCTGCGGCCCATCACCGAGGACCCCTCGCTGGTGGTCTACGACTCCTCCGCGCTGCGGCTGCGCCCGGACCGGTCCAAGGAAGCCTTCGAGTTGTACGACCGGGGCCTGCTGTCCGTCGAGGCGCTGCTGCGGGAGAACGGGTTCGACGCTGGCGACCTGCCCACCCCCGAGCAGTTCAAGGTGTGGCTGCTGGTGAAGATCGCGTCCGGGTCCTCCACCCCCGAACAGGTGGGCGCGGCTCTCGCTGCCCTTGGCGTGCCCCTCGCCGCGCCTACCTCCGGCATCCCCGTCCAGAACGGGCCACCGCCGTCCTTGGAGGACCACCCGACCAAGCCCCGCACCCCCGCCGAGGCGGTGCTCGCGGCGTCCGAGGCCCTGGTGTTCCGGGCGTTGGAGCGGGCCGGGAACCGGCTGCGGGCCAACGGTGCCAAGCCGGTCGGGGTGCCCGCCTACGAGACGCACCTGTTCGTGAAGTGCGGCACCGGTGGGGGCGCCCTGCTGGACGACGCCTGGTCGTGCGCCCCGATGGTGCTGGCAGGAATCGCCGACCACGACAAGATCGTGCCAGTGCTGGACTCCTACTGTCGCAGCCTGCTGAACGAACAGGCCCCGCACACCCGTGAGCGGCTCTCGCACTGGCTGACCCTGGCGCCGACATGATCACCATGACCCGGCAGGAGTTCGCCACCAAGCGGTTCGACCGCCAGGAGCAGGCCATCGAGACCCTCACCCCCCTGGTGGCGAGGGCACTGGACAACTACGCGCAGGAGGACTGGTGGCGAACGTTGCTCGCACCCGCACGACTGCTGTTCAACGACGTGCTCCGCGAGGACTCCGACGGCGCGGTCCGTCACGACGTGCGCGCCTGGGCCACGCTGAGCAAGCAGTTGCGCGCTTCGCTGCCGCTCACCGGCAAGCCTGACGAGTACACCGCCAAGGTCATCGCCACCTGGATCAGCACCGCCGCGATCAACTGGGCGGCGATCACCGCCGCCGGTCACGACCCGGAGCAGTTGATCATGGAGTGGGTCACCATGCACGACTCCAAGGTGCGGGTCAGCCACAAGGACACCGACGGCCAGCAGCGCCCGGTCGGCGAGAAGTTCGACGTGGACGGCGTCGAGATGCTGTTCCCCGGCGACACGTCCGCACCCATCGAACTGTGGATCAACTGCCGCTGCGCGGTCCGCCCCGCCGTGGACAGCCTGGCTGCTGCCGCCGTCGAAGGGGACGCGGCACCCAAGACGGGCCGGGTCATCGTCGCCCTCCCCCGAGCCGATGACCCGGTCAACGACCTGGCGCCCGACGAGGCCCACCTGACCCTGGTCTGGCTGGGCAAGTCGGAGGACAACCCGGACCTGGACATGGAGGCGATCCGGGCGTCCGTCTCGGCGTTCGCGGACCTGACCGAGGGGTTCACCGCGAACGTGGACCGGGTCGAGCCGCTCGGTGATGAGGGTGCGATCGTCTGGATGCTGGCCCCCAACGTGCCCACGTTCGTGCACGACCGGCTGTTGCAGGACGTCAACATCAAGGCCGCCCACGACGCCGTCAAGCAGTACCCGAACTACACCCCGCACAACACCATCGGCTACGACCTGATGCTGTCCGGCGACGGCATCGACGCACTGTCCGAGGTCGAGTCCATCACCTACGACCGGCTCGCCGTGTGGGACGGTGAGGACCGGGCCGAGTACCCGTTCGGAGGAGCCATGACCGAGGTAGCCGCAGCCGCCACAACCGATGTGGCCGAGCAGCCCACCACCCCGCTGGCCTGGCACGGCGTGCTCGCCCCCGAGGGGGTGTGGTCCGGCGACGGGCGGCAGTTCGCCCCCGACTCCCTGCGGTTCCGGGACCTGCCGCTGCCGCTGACCTGGCAGAAGGCGTCCGGCATGGGCCACGACGGGTCCGTCGTCATCGCCCGGATCGAGACGATCGAGCGGGTCGGCAACCTGATGCGCAGCGAGGGCCACTTCGTGGACACCCCGGAGACCGATGAGGCCGTCGGCCTGATCGCCGAGTTCGGGCGGTTCGGTGTCTCGGTGGACGCCGACGACGCTGCCTTCGAGTTCGATGAGGAGACGGAGAAGGTCACGTTCACCAGTGCCCGGATCGCCTCCGCGAGCATGGTCGCCATTCCCGCGTTCGCGGAGGCGTTCATCGCACTGGGCACGTGGGCCGAGGCCGAGGGTGCACCGGCGGTCGGCGGTCCCCCGTCCGAGGTCGTGGACTCCGAGTGCGACCCGGAGGCCGACGACTACGAGGACTGCCTGGCGAAGAAGAAGGCCGCCGCTGCGGAAGTCGCGGACCTGGCGATCGACGGCCCGGACGTGTTCGTCTCCGACAAGCCGTGGTCCCAGTTCACCCAGGCCGACTACACCGACGACCAGTGGTACTCCGCCTGCGTCCTGCACAAGAACGGGACGTCCAAGGCGAAGGGCGACAACGGCCTGCCGATCAAGGAGCCCGGCGGCGCGCTGAACCGCAACGGGGTGCACGCCGCCGCTGGCCGGTTCAACCAGGTGGACGCCCCACCGGAGGCCAAGGCTGCTGCTGCCCGTGCCCTGCGCGGCGCGTACGCCACCCTCGGTGAGGACCCGCCGGACGCCATCAAGGCCGTTTCAGATTCTGAAACGTTCGGGCGCGGGCCGGGCTGGCTCACCAACCCGAAGGAGACCAAGCGGCTGCACGACTACTGGACGAAGCCCGGCCACGAGGGCTACGCCAAGGTCGGCTGGGGCACCCCCGGCGACTTCCAGCGCTGCCGGGTGGAGATCGGTGAGGAGATCGGCGAGAACTCCCCCGACAAGGTGCGGTTCCTCAACCAGATTTGCGCCCAGTGGCACCACGACGCCACCGGCTTCTGGCCGGGGGACGCCCCTGCTGAGCGGGTCGCGGCCAGCGAGGGACCAGCGGCGCCCGCACTCTCGCTGGTCGCGTCCGTCCCGTACGCCCCGGCGGAGTGGTTCACCGACCCGAAGTTCACCGCCCTCACCCCGGTCACGGTCACCGAGGAGGGCCGGGTGTTCGGTCACCTGTGCGGCTGGGAGACCTGCCACACCGGGTTCGACGGGGTGTGCGTGGCCCCGCCGCCCAACGCCTCCGGGTACGCCTACTTCCTGACCGGCGAAGTGCTCACCACCGATGGGCCGATCCCTGTCGGCCAACTGACCGTCGGTGGTGGGCACGCCGCCGCCGGGCTGCGGATGCGCCCGGCGATGGCGCACTACGACTCGACGTCCGCTGCGGTCGCCGACGTCACCTGCGGCGACGACGAGCACGGCATCTGGCTGGCCGGGTGGGTCCGGCCCGGCGCCACCGACGAGCAGGTCTACGCACTGCGCGCCGCCGCCCCGTCCGGGGACTGGCGCGCGGTGAACGGGAACATGGAACTGATCGCCGCGCACTCGGTGAACAGCCAGGGCTTCCCGGTGCCCCGTGTCGGGGTGAAGAACAAGAGCCAGGTCTCCCTGGTCGCCGCCGGTGTCGTCGCGGGTCAGGCGACCGGGGAGGCCGTGGAGTTCGACGTAGAGGACTTCGCGGACAAGGTCGCGGCAGCCATCGAGGCCCGCCGGACCCGCAAGGAGAAGATGGCGATGCTGGTCGCCCGAGTGGGAGGCTCCTGAGATGGCGTGCAACTGCGGCAAGGCCGCGCAGGCGAAGCAGAACTTCGCTTACACCGACCCCAAGGGCGGGCAGAAGGTCTACAAGACCGAGATCGAAGCGCGGGCCGCGCAGATCAGGAACGGGGGCGGCACCTACACTCCGGTGCCCGCCCGCTGATGGCAGGCTGCTGCAAGATCAAGGTGCCGAAGTCCCGCAAGGCTGGCGCATCCAGATCGGCAGCACTGAAGAAGCAGTCCGCCACGAAGGCGGGTCGTCAGGCCCTCCAACGCGCCGCGAAGGTCTCCCACCAGCAGCGCCTGGCACGGGATGCCGCCAAGCGGGCCAAGGCCAGGGCGGCAGCGAAGCGGCGGATGTCCCCGGAGGCCAAGAAGAAGCGGGCGGCAGCGAAGAAGTCCGCCGAGGCGAAGCGCCTCGCCGCGCTGGCGAAGGGGACCCGCTCGATGGGTCCGATCAACATGAAGAAGAAGGCTCCCTGCCCCTGCGGGAAGGGATGAGCGACAGAACCTTGCCCACTCCACACAGGGCGCAGCACCACACAGAAGGGCGCCACGATGACCGCCAACCTCAGTGCCGTGACGGCAGCAGCCCAGACCTACGGTGACGAGCGAGCCGCCGACCAGAAGGCCGTGGACGATGCCCGGCTGAACTCGTTGCAGGGCGACTACGACGCGCTGAAGCGGGACTACGTCTCGCTGACCGCCGAGTACAACGCCTACCGGCAGTCCCACCCGGACACCCCCGTCACCCCACCGGACCCGAAGCCGCCGACGGCGACCACCCTGATGGGCAGTGCGGTCAACGGGCCGCTGTTCACCACCCTCGGGTACACCAAGGTCCCGGCCACCCGCGTGTTCCTGCGCCAACTGCCCGCCGGGTCCACCTGGACGAACATCATCGGCGACGGCGGGGCGACCGGTGACCTCAAGGACGGCATCGCTCGCGCCACCGACCTGATCTGGCTGTCCTGCAAGGAGACCGACCCCAAGTTGGTGGACGCCTTCCTGGCGAAGAAGCCCGCCGGGCTGCCGGAGGTCTGGTGGACCCACCACCACGAGCCGGAGAACGACGCCCCCGGCTACACCGCCGCGCAGTACGTGGCCGAGCAGAAGATCATGTCCCCGATCGCCCGCAAGTACGGGCTCAAGTTCGCGACCATCCTGATGCGCTACACGTTCAGCGCCGGGTCGGGCCGGGACTGGCACGACTACTGGCCGGGCGCCGCGTTCGTGGACATCTTCGGCTGCGACTCCTACAACACCGGCAACAAGAAGCAGACGTACTCCGACCCGAAGTCCCAGGTGGACCCGATCCGCTCCGCAGCGGACTCAGTCGGCAAGCCGTGGGCCATCGGGGAGACCGGTGCGTCGATCTTCAACAACCAGCCCGCACCGCGCACCAAGTGGGCGGCTGACCTCAAGGCTGAGGGCATCCGGCAGGGTGCCCGTGCCTTCCTGTGGTGGGACCAGGACTCCTACGTGTTCGACAAGCCGACCGCCGAAGCCTGGCTCGGGAAGCCGTAGCCATGACCCCGCACGGGTACGTCGAGCCGCACCTGTCCGACCACCAGTCGTGCATCCGGTTCACGTGCCCGTGCGGGTGGCACAGTATGGCCCTCCGCCCGGAGGCGAAGGGCACGCTGCGGATCATCTGCACCGAGTACCGCGAGCACCAGGACTCAGTACACCCACGTCGTCGGGTTGCTGACGCTGGCGCCGGTGGTGTTGTGACCGGAGTAGTCCCGCCGGTCAACGTGCCGGACCTTCCCGGTTGAACCCTGGTAGCCGATCCCCGCGAACTGCTTCAGCGCCTTCACCTGGCTGGTGGAGGCCACCGGCGACACGTCCGCTGCTGCGCCGTACCGGTGCTGGGACGAGGATGCCCCGCCGACCGCCTGGTTGTGACCGTCGCAGCGGTAGCCGGACACGATGGACATGCCGTTCCGGTAGTACTTCGACCGGAGCACTTCGAGGTTCGCCATCAGGATGCGCAGCACCCACTTGTCGTGGCCGACACTGCCCTCGCCGTTGATCCGGCGGCACGCGCTGTACTTCCCGCCGCACTTGCAGGCGAACTCCGAGAACGAGAAGTGCGCGCTGGCGGTGGACAGCCCGGACTTGCGCCGGGTGTTGCTGGCGGTCAGCGCAGCGGACGTGTTCGGTCCGAGCAGTCCGTCGATGACCAGCGGGGAGCCCAGGTTCCAGCCCGCCTGGAAGTCCCGAAGGGCCTGCTTGTAGCGGGCGTCGGTGTTGGTCCGCCACCCCAGCGCGGCCAGGTACGCCTTCGCGGTGGTGCTGCTGATCGTCGCCATCAGAGTTTCCGTCCCTTGGCCTGCTCGCGGACCAGGTCGAGGACGTCGGCGGGGTCCGCCTTACCCTCGCCGTCCTGCACCGGGAGGATGTTGTCGTCGTCCGGCTCGTCCTCTAGGTCGTCGTAGCCCTCCGGGTAGTCCTCGTCGGGCGCTGGGTCACCGTGGTCGATGCCCTCGGCCTCGATGGTCTGGTAGGTGCTGTCGTCGCTCATGGGCGCTCCTCTCCACCGCCGAAGGTATACCCCGTGGTCGGGGGGAGGGTGTACGGTCATCGACCAGGAGTTGTCTGCGGCCTTGGTGCCCGGCGGATGCGCGTAGCGCCCCACGTCCAGTACATCCAAGAGGAGCAAGCCGTGGACATCCTGAGCAGCCTTGCAGACCTGTCCGACGAGCGTCTCGCTGAGTACGCGGACGAGGTACGTGCCGCGTTCGACGCGCTGGTCGCGCTCGACGCACCCACCGCCGAGCAGGTCACCGAGGCCGAGAAGTACGCCGAGGCCATCGACGCCATCGCCGTCGAGAACGGCTCCCGCGCCCAGGCCGCTGAGGACCTGGCCGCACGCGCCGCCGCCCTCCGCAGCCGCTTCACCGAGCCGGAGCCGGAGGTCGAGGAGGAGGTCACCGAGCCCGAGGCCGAGGCCACCGAGCCGGAGGTCATCGAGGGCGAGGTCGTGGAGACCGCCCCGCCGGTCGCTGCGAAGGGCGCCGTCGCCACCCTGTCCCGCCGGGTCGCCCGGCCCGTGAAGCCCGCCCCCGCCCGCTCGATGGTGTCCATCACCGCCGCAGCGGACGTCCCGGACTTCGCCACCGGCTCCCGGATCGAGGACCTGGGCACCGTGGGCACTGCGCTGGTCAACCGGATGAAGGGCTTCGGCACCCCGTCCGGCGACGGCCTCACCGAGAACCTTCAGCACTACGGCGTCGCGTCGTTCCGCCTGGACTTCCCGGAGGAACTGACCATCGACCGGCACTCCGACGACATGGAGGTCCTGCTCCGGGCAGCCGACGAGAAGCGACTCCCCCAGGGCAGCCTGACCGCCTCCGGTGGCTGGTGCGCCCCGTCCGAGACGCTCTACGACCTGTGCGCCGGTGAGACCACCGAGGGCATCCTGTCCGTCCCCGAGGTCAACGTGGCCCGTGGCGGCATCAAGTACACGTCCGGCCCGGACTTCTCCGCGATCTACTCGGCGGTCGGCTTCTGCCAGACCGAGGCGCAGGCCATCGCGGGCACCGCCAAGCCGTGCTTCGAGGTCCCCTGCCCGGCGTTCGTGGAGGTCCGGCTCGACGCCTGCGGCCTCTGCATCAAGGCCCCGATCCTGACCAACGCGGCCTACCCGGAACTGGTGCAGCGCTGGCTGTCCGGCTCCCTGATCGCCCACCAGCACAAGATGAACAGCAAGGTCATCGCGGCCATCGTGACGGCTGCCGGTGCCAGCAAGACGATCACCGCGCTCGGCAGCACCACCGCCGACACGGTGGGCTCGCTGGAACTGATCGCCGACGGCATCCGGTCCAAGTACCGCCTGTCGTTCACCCACACGATGGAGGTCGTCCTCCCGTTCTGGGCCAAGGGCGCGATCCGTCAGGACCTCGGTCTGCGCACCGGCATCGCCGCTGAGGCGGTCACCGACCAGCAGGTCGCCGCGCACTTCGCGGCCCGCAACCTGGCCGTGTCGTTCGTCTACGACTGGCAGGACACCCCGTTCCCGGCTGGCACCGCCCCGGCAGTGGCCTACCCGGCGAACGTCCAGGCGCTCATCTACCCGGCGGGCACCTTCGTCAAGGGCACCAGCGACATCATCAACCTGAACGCCGTCTACGACGCGGCGTCCCTGGCGCAGAACGTCTACACGGCACTGTTCTTCGAGCAGGGCATCCTCGTCGCCAAGATGTGCTACGAGGCCGCGCTGGTCACCGTGCCGATCTGCAACGCCGGTCGCTCGGGCACCCCGAACTTCACCTGCCCCTGATCCGTAGGTGGCCGGGCCGAGTACGCCCTCGGCCCGGCACCCAACGAGAGGAGGCGTGATGGTCACAGGGATCGTGGTTCCGAACCGCATCGACGTACCCGCCATCACCGCGCGTCCCGGCGAACTACTGGACGCCGCGACCGTGCACGAGGGGCTCGGCTGGCTGGCGCCCGAGGGCATCTTCGAGTCCTTCAACTGCCTGACCACCGACGCGGTCCCGGTGTGGCCCTGCCCGGCCACCACCCTGGCCGCGCCGGTGCAGTCCGCCTCGTCCACGGCGACCACCGGCGGCACCATCCCGGCGGGCACCTACCGCTTCGTGGTCACCGCCATCAACGGTTCCGGCGAGACCATCAAGTCCAACGAGGTCTCCCAGGTCACCACCGGCGCGACGTCCCGGATCACCGTGAACTGGGCTGCTGTGCCGAACGCCACCGGCTACCGCATCTACGGCACCAACGGTGCGTCCGGCTCCCAGGCCAACTACTACGAGGCGTCCGGTGCAGCGATCTCGCTGGTCCTGTCCTCGTGGCCCGGTGCGGGTGTGCAGTCCGGCACCCCACCGACCGCGAACACCGCCGCCACCCACGCCAGCAAGACGTTCGAGGTTCCCGGCTGGAACGACGGGGTCCGGTTCGCCGTGTACGGCGGGACGAAGTGCAAGGGCATCGGCTCCGACATGGCTCGGGCGCAGTCCGAGGTCGAGCGGGTGTTCGTCGCCAACGAGTCCGTGGGCGTCGAGCGCGCGCTGATGACGATGCGGCTGGTCGGCGGCGGCGCCTTCCCGGCCACCACCGACCTGACCCCGGCGGGCTCGACCCTGACCCCCGCCGAGGGCCTCGCCTACCTTGAGGCATACATGGCGGGCAACTACGCCGGTGTCCCGACCATCCATGTCGGGCGCGGGGTCGGTTCACTGCTGATGACGCAGAACGCCGCCGAGCGCAACGGCAACCTGTTCTTCTCCAAGCAGGGCTCCAAGATCGCCTCCGGTGGCGGGTACGCCAACCCGAACCTCGCTCCCGGTGGCGCGGCGGCAGCGGTCGGCCAGTCGTGGATGTACGCCACCGGCGAGGTCGTCATCGCACGGGGTGACGTGATCTCCCAGGCATCGCTGGACCAGACCACCAACGAGCAGATCGTGCTCGCGGAGCGCGCCTACGTGGCCGCTGTGGACTGCCTCGTCGTCGCCATCAAGGTCGGTCAGGACATCAACCCGGCAGCCACCCTGTGAGAGGAACGCCATGAGCGAGAACGACGTCTACGTGGGCTACGGCGACGACGCCAGCGAGACCGCCACCCTGCTGCTCGCCGCAGCGGAGAAGGAGCACGGGGACCAGACCATCGTGCGGACCGTCGAGGGTGGCTTCATGGTCCCGAAGGACGTCGCCGACGAGGCCGGGGTCGAGTACGACTCCGACGAGGACGAGGCTTCAGATTCTGAAACCTCGGACGAGAAGTCCGCCGACGGGAAGACCGCAGCCAAGAAGACCGCAGCCAAGAAGTAGCCACAGAGGAGACCGTCATGGCATCGAAGTGCTTCTCCCTAGTCCGGGGCCGCGCCATGCGGGTCACCCGGCTGGACGGCTGCGGCGCTGTCGTGCCCGGCCCCGACTCCCAGGTCACGTCCGACGGCTTCATCACCGTCTCGCTGACCGCGAACACCGACGAGGGCGAGACCATCAGCGTCACCAACGCCGCCGGTCGGGTCTGCATCCTCGATGAGCCGTGCCCGAAGTTCACCGGCTACGACGTCGAGGTCGAGTTCTGTGGCGTGGACCCCGCGCTGTACGGCCTGATGACCGGCCAGCCCGTCGTGGAGAACGGCGCGGGTGACGTCGTCGGCTTCAAGATGAACACCGACGTGGACGCCTGCGACTCCGGCTTCGCCCTCGAACTGTGGTCCAACGTCCCCGCCGCGATCTGCGAGCCGGGCACCGGCCAGTCCTACGGCTACCTGCTCGTGCCGTTCCTCAAGGGCGGGGTCATCGGCGACTTCACCGTCGGCAACGACGCGGTGAACTTCACCATGAGCGGTGCGAAGTCCAAGGACGGCAACACCTGGGGTGTCGGGCCGTACGACGTGGTCAACGACGACACCGGTCTCGCCTCGCCGCTGCTGGAAGCGTTGGAGCCCAACGACCACCTGCTGGTGACCCTGACCACCGTCGCGCCGCCTGACCCGGACTGCGGTGGCACCGCCGTTGGTGTGGCCGCTACCGGTGCCACCGCAGGCACCCCCGCCACCCTGACCCCGGCGAACTCCTGGCCCCCCGAGGACCTGGCCGACGCCGCCACCGGCTTCACTGCCAGCCCGACCACGGCGTGGACGTCCGGCCAGTACGTGCGGCTCGGCGACGGCAGCACCGCCCACTGGAACGCAACCGCCTGGGTGGCAGGCACCGCCTAGTCCCCGGTGTGAGCGGGCGTCTGTGCCAGCGTCCTACCCACGTGGGACGCTGGCACAGCCGCACTAGGGAAGGTGGTGGCCGATGACCGCAGTGCCGATCCCCCCGTACGGCGGCTGTGTGTGGCCGGTCGATCCGGCCTGTCTGACGACCGAATGGGACGCGTTCGACCCAGCAGTGCAGGAACGGTCCCTCGCGCTCGCCAGCGCCACCCTGCGGCGTCTGAGCGGGTACCGGGTGGGTGGCTGCCCGGTGACCGTGCGGCCCTGCAAGGCGGGGTGCGCCACGTCCTCGACCAGGCCGTCCTGGCTGGACATGATCGGCGCCTACGGGGCGTCCGGGTTCTTCCCGCACATCGAGGGCGGCGTGTGGGTCAACTCCTGCGGCTGCGCCGGGGACTGCTCGTGCGGACCGGAGTGCCGGATCGCCCTGCCCGCCCCCGTCGGACGCGTCGATGAGGTCCGCGTCGATGGCATCGCGGTCACCGACTGGGTGCTGGACGGCGACGGCATCCTGTGGACCGGGGACACCGAGTGCCCGTGGCCGACCTGCCAGGACATGACCCTGGACGACACTGAGCCGGGCACGTTCTCGGTCACCTACCTGAACGCCTGGCCGGTGGACTCCCTGGGTGCGTACGCGGCGGGCATCCTGGCGATGGAGTTCGCGAGGGCGTGCGCCGGTGGCAAGTGCCGGTTGCCCGCCGGGGTGACCACCATCGCCCGGCAGGGCGTCAGCATGGAGATCGCCGCCGGGTCGTTCCCGAACGGCTTCACCGGGCTGCGTGAGGTCGATGCGTGGATCGCGCTGTGGAACCCGCAGCCGATCCGGGAGACCACCAAGGTCTGGTACCCAGGGATGCCGGTGGCGCGGGTGACCCGATGACCGTCGTCCCGGCGCCGGTCTACGCGAACCCGGCCCTGGACCGGCTGAACGAACTCGCCATCTGCCTGTGCAGCGAGATCATCGCCGCCGACGTGCCGGACGTCT
>Ga0157375_10002155_pt1 | contig 17014 bp, 20 predicted proteins | sample M35metaG_FD_115311 | JGI IMG/M metagenome (GOLD analysis project Ga0157375, IMG submission 115311) | Miscanthus rhizosphere microbial communities from Kellogg Biological Station, Michigan, USA - M3-5 metaG | ecosystem: Host-associated > Plants > Roots > Rhizosphere > Soil | place: USA: Michigan... | reverse complement strand
CTCGCTCGGCCTCCAGTACGGCGTGCCGCTCGAAGACTTCGTGCGCAAGTTCAGCTACATGCGCTTCGAGCCGGAGGGCATCACCGGCAACCCGGAGATCCCCTTCGCCAAATCGCTGCCGGACTACATCATGCGCTGGGTCGCGAGCCGCTTCATCGAGGACACCGACACGCTCGAGGAACTCGGGATCATGACCCAGGAGGTGCGCAACAAGAAGGACGCGGAGACCTCCCAGCTCGGTCTCGGGATCGCCACCGACACCGCCGGGCCCGCCAACGGCGGCGGCTCCAAGCCCGCCAACGGCAACGGGGGCGAGTCGGTCCCGGCCGCCGCGGCCTTCACCGACACCCCGCCGGTGGTCCCGGCGAAGATGTCCGGGCTCGACCTCGGCCCGGCCTGCGAGCAGTGCGGCGGGATGATGCAGCGCACGGGCTCGTGCTACACCTGCTCTTCCTGCGGCAACAACACCGGCTGCGGCTGAGCGGCCGCTAAATCCCCCGCCCCTCCCGGCCGATAGAGGTCGGGATGCGGGCGGAACCCGATTCGACCCGAACGGCCGTCAACCTGACGGCAGCGCTGCTCTGCGTTGGGGCATTGATCCTGATCGAGCGGGTCCTCTCCGACTCCCAGTACCTGGGCACGAGCGGCAAGGCGATCGGGACCGCGCTCGCGGTGGCGCTCTTCGGCGTGCTGGCGCTGCCCTCCCTGGAGCTGACCAGGCGCCCCTCCCCGCTCGCGCTCTTCGGATCGTTCGGGCTGGCGGTGGCGCTGCTGGGCCTGATCGCGCTGGTCGTGACCGTCTGGCACCTCTCGCTCGGCGGCGACCGATGGCACCCGGCGGCCTACCTGGCGATAGTCGCTCTCGCCAACGCCACCTGCTCGGCGCTGCTGGCGACCGCCCGCGAGGACGACGGCGACGGCATCCGCGTCTCCCGGGCCGGTGCGATCGCGGTCGTGGTCGCGCTGGTGCCGGTCGTCCTGATCGAAATCTCCGATCCCGGCCGCGACATCGGCCTCAAGCCGATCGCGGTCCTCGCGATCCTCTTCGTCCTCGCCTCCCTCCTCACCGCGCTGCTGCGGCTGACCGCAGCGGCGCGCCGCTAGCTCAGAACGACCTCGGCGTCGTGCCGGGGCGTCTCGGTGATGGCGCGGCGGAAGGGGCGCTCGGAGGCGGGGTCGGCCGGCTCGATGCGGTGGCGCTTGACCAGCTCGCGCAGGACGACGGCCATCTCGAACTGGGCGAAGGCGGCGCCGAGGCAGCGGCGGACGCCGCCGCCGAAGGGGATCCAGGTGTAGGTGCCGGGCGGGTTGTCGAGAAAGCGCTCGGGCAGGAAGCGCTCCGGTTCGGGGTAGATCTCCGGGTTGCGGTGGATCAGGTGGATGCAGGGGGTCGCGGCGGCGCCGGCGGGCAGCTCGTAGCCGCCGATCTCGACCGGCTCGGTCAGCTTCCTGATCACCAGCACGATCACCGGGCGCAGCCGCAGCGTCTCCTGGATCGTCGCCGTCAGGTAGGGCTCGTCGCCGCCGGCGAGGGCCTCGGCCCGCAGGCGCTCGAGCTTGTCCGGGTGGCGGACGAGCCGCTCCATCGCCCAGGAGAGGGCGGTCGCGGTGGTCTCGTGGCCGGCGACCAGCAGCGTCAGCAGCTCGTCGCGGATCTCGGCGTCGCTCATCGGGCTGCCGTCCTCGTGGCGGGCGGCGACCAGCATCGAGAGGACGTCGTCGCGCTCGTCCAGATCCTCGGCCAGGCGGCGCTCGCCGATCTCGCGCCCGATCAGCTCGTCGACGCGGTCAACGCGGCGGCGGAAGGCGGGGATGCGGCGGATCCGCTCGGGGCCGATCAGGATCACCGGCGCCAGCAGCCGCGGGTCGGTGGTGAGGTCGAGGAAGTCCCGCAGCGCCTTGCGCAGCGGATCCATCCGCGCCTTGTCGTGGACGCCGAAGACGGTCTCGAGGATGATCTCCAGGGTGATCGCCTGCATCCGCGGGCGCAGCTTGTAGGGGGTGCCGGTCGGCCAGCTCTCGATCTCGCGGGCGGCGATCTCCGTCATCGTCTCGCCGTAGCCCTGCATGCGCTCGCCGTGGAAGGGCGGCAGCAGCAGGCGCCGCTGGCCGATGTGCGCCTTCTCGTCGAGGACCAGGACCGAGTTGTCGCCGAGGATCGGGCGCAGGATCTGGTTGCCCTCGCCGGCGTGGAAGACGCGCGGGTCGCCGGTGAAGACCTGCTTCACCAGCTCCGGGTCGGAGAGCATCACCCAGGTGTCTTCGTGGGCGATCCGCAGCGTGAAGATGTCGCCGAAGCGGGCCCGGGACTGCTCGAGCATCCACTGCGCCTGCCGCGACCAGATCGCCGTCTGCAGGGCCCGCGGCATCCGCGGACCGGGCGGGAGGCCCCTGACCGCCCCCGGGGCGATCGGCGGAGCGGCCGCTGGTGCCATCGCCTCCATCGTGGCAACCGTACCCGGCCGCGGCGGGTCCGGGTGTGACCTTCGTCGCAGGGCCGGTGGCGCAGAGGGCCGGGGTCCCGTAGCCTGGCGACGCCGATGGCAGCCCTTCCCCGCCTCCCCTCGCCGGTCGAGCACCGGCTCCTGAAGAGCGTCTGCGGGCTCTCGCCGCGACTGCAGCGGGCGCTGTTCGGGCGGCCGCCGCGGGTCGACGGCCAGGTCCTGGCCAGCGACCTCCACGCCCTGATCAAGCTCGCCGCGCTGGCCGGCGACACCTCGTTCACCGGCGGCCTCGGCCCGGTCGAGGCGCGCGCCCACAACCGCCTCGGCGCCGCCGCCGCGGCGGCGCGGCCGCCGATCCCGATGGCGCGGGTCGAGCCGCGCGAGATCCCGGGGCCGGGCGGCCCCCTCCCCACCCGCTTCTACGTGCCGCCGGGCCTCTCCACCGACGAGCCGGCGCCGCTGCTGCTCTTCTTCCACGGCGGCGGCTGGGTGATCGGCGACCTCGACACCCATGACGACGTCTGCCGCTTCCTCGCCGCGAGCGCCGGCGTGACCGTCCTCGCGGTCGATTACCGGCTCTCGCCGGAGCACGCCTTCCCGGCCGCGGTCGAAGACGCCTGGGCGAGCTTCGCCTGGGCCGTGACCAACGCCGCCGAGCTGGCCATCGACCCGGCGCGCATCGCCGTCGGCGGCGACAGCGCCGGCGCCAACCTCGCCGCGGTCGTCAGCCTCCTGGCCAGGGGGGCCGGCGGCACGATGCCGGCGCTGCAGCTGTTGATCTACCCGCCTACCGACGCCGCCGCGGACCTCCCCTCCCGCCGGCTCTTCGCCGAGGGGTTCATGCTGACCAAGCAGGACATGGACACCTGGCAGGCGCACTACCTGCCCCCCGGCACCGACGCGGCCGACCCGCGCGCCTCGATCCTGCTGGCCCCGGACCTGAGCGGCCTCCCCCCCGCCTACCTGACCACCGCCGGCTTCGACCCGCTGCGCGACGAGGGCGAGGCCTACGGGCTGCGGATGCGCGAGGCCGGCGTCCAGGTCGCCCTGCGGCGCCACCCTGGCCTGATCCACGGCTTCGCCAACCTGACCGCGGTCAGCCGCACCGCGCGGGCGGCGATGTTCGAGGCCGCGGGAGCGCTGCGGATGGGCCTGGCCCCGGTCAGCGGCTGACACCGATACCCCCAGGGGGTATAGTGGGGCCCTCACGCCGAGTCGAGGAGGCCCGATGTCCGCGCACGCCGAGCACGATCACCATCACGCGATGCCGACCGCGGGGGCGGCGCTCACCGCGGTCGCGATCAGCGCCACCCTGCACTGCCTCACCGGCTGCGCGATCGGCGAGGTCGCGGGGATGGCGATCGGGACCGCGGCGGGCCTCTCCAACCTCGGCACGGTCGTGCTCTCGATCGCCCTCGCCTTCGCCTTCGGCTACGGCCTGACCAGCCTGCCGCTACTGCGCTCCGGGCTGGCGCTCGCCGCCGTGATCCCGATCGCGCTCGCTTCCGACACCCTCAGCATCGCGACGATGGAGGTCGTCGACAACGCGATCGTGCTCGCGATCCCGGGAGCGCTGACCGCGGGCCTCGGCTCGCTGCTCTTCTGGGGCAGCCTCAGCTTCTCCCTCGTCGTCGCCGGCGCCTTCGCGGTGCCGGTCAACCGCTGGCTGATCGGCCGCGGCAGGGGGCACGCGGTCGTGCACGAGACCGGCGTCCACGGCGGTCCGCCGGTGCGCGCGGTCGCCTACGCCGCGGCCGTCGCCTTCGCCTTCGGCAGCGCCGTCCTGCTCGCCGAGGCGGTCCGATGAGCGCGGCGAAGACGGCCGGCGGCGCCCCGGGCTACTCCGACCGCAAGCAGGCGGTGGGCAAACGGCTGCGGCGGATCGAGGGCCAGGTCCGCGGGGTCGAGCGGATGGTCGAGGAGGAGCGCTACTGCGTCGACGTCCTCACCCAGGTGACGGCGATCCAGGCCGCGCTCGACAAGGTGGCGCTGGAGCTGCTCGCCGACCACGCCGCCCACTGCGTCGTCGGCGCCCCGGCGGCGAAGCGGGACGAGCGCACCGAGGAGCTGATGGGCGCGGTCCGCCGGCTGCTGCGGCACGGCTAGCCGTCCGCCTACTCGTACTGGAGGGACTCGAGCACGTCGAGCTTGGACGCCCGCCGGGCCGGCGCGATCGCGGCGACGACTCCGGCCAGGGCGGCCAGGACCAGCAGCACGACCAGCGACCCGACCGGGTAGGAGAGCGTGAAGCCTTCGTCCTTGAGCGGCTGCGCGATCAGCGCCGCGAAGACGACCCCGAGGATCATCCCCAGGATCGCCCCGATCAGGGCGGTGATCACCGCCTCGTAGCGGATCATCGTCCGCACCTGGCGCCGCGACATCCCGATCGCCCGCAGCATCCCCAGCTCCCGGGTGCGTTCGTGGATCGAGAGCGCCAGCGTGTTGGCGATCCCGAAGAGGGAGATGACGATCGCGAGGATCAGCAGGGCGAAGATCAGGTTGACCAGCTGATCGACCTGCTTTTCGCGGCTTTCCTTCAGTTCCTGCTGGTTCAGGACTTCGGCGGTGGGGAAGGCGGTTTCGACCAGTTTCGTCAGCAGCGCCTGGACGCTGGCCGCGTCGGCCCCGGGCGCGGTCTCGACGAAATCGGTCGTGTCCTGGGTCTGGGCGAAGTCCCGGGCCAGCGCCGCCTGGGTGATCAGGACGCTGCCGAACACGCCCAGCTTCGAGGAGAACTCACCGACCACTTCGAAAGTCGGCCGCCTGCGGGTCTGGCTCAGCAGGCGGAAGCGGTCCCCGACTTCGAGGCCGTTTTCGGAGGCGAACGAGTCGGAGAGGATCGCCTGCCGATCGCCGAGGCCGCGCAGGTCGGCGGGGCCGCCCTCTTCCCATTCGACCCTGACCGCCCGTTCGATGTCCGGGGTCGGGGCCGAGAGCTGGGCGCCGGCGCCGTTGCCGACCAGCTTCGCCCGGGCCGAGCGGATCGTCGCCACGAGCTCCACGCCGGGCACCCTGCGGGCGGCGGTCGCGGTCCCGTTCGGGATCGGCGAGAAGCCGTCGCTGTTCTGGATCACCAGCCCGCCGGCGAAGTTTTCGTCGACGACCTGGGCGACCGAGCTCTTCAACCCGGCCGAGAAGACGGTGACGAAGGCGACCAGCGCCAGGCCGATCATCAGCGCCGCCGCGGTGACGGCGGTGCGGCTCGGATTGCGCTGGGCGTTCTCGCGGGCGAGCCTGCCGAGCAGGCGCCGCAGGCGCTCCAGCGGCCAGCCCGCGATCGCGGCCAGCGGCGGCACCAGCCGCGGGCTGAAGAGGGAGACGGCGATCACGATCACCGCCGCGCCGCCGCCCATCAGGCCGGCGGCGGCGCCGGCGTCGGCGTCGCCGAGCAGGCCGATCAGGACCATCGCCAGCCCGAGCGCGGCGAGCAGGATCGAGAAGGTCAGGAAGACCAGGCGACGGCCGCGGCTCGGGGTCGGAACGAAGGCGTGGAGGGCGGCGATCGGCGGCACCCGGGTCGAGCGCAGGGCCGGGATCAGCGAGGAGACGAAGGTGACGACGACGCCGACCAGCAGCGAGACGACGATCGTGCGGGACTTCATCACCAGGCTGGTCGTCGGCAGGTCGACTTCGAACGCTTCCAGCAGCGCCTGCAGCAGCAGCGCGATCAGGAAGCCGGCGGCGACCCCGATCAGCGCCCCGAGCAGGCCGATCGCCAGCGCCTCGACGATCACGCCGCTGAGGATCTGCCGTCGCGAGGCCCCGAGGGTGCGCAGCATCCCGAACTCCGTCACCCGCTGGGCGACCGTGATCGAGAAGGTGTTGAAGATCAGGAAGCAGCCGACGAAGACGGCGATGAAGCCGAAGACCAGCAGGAAGATCCGCAGGAAGCTGAGGTTGTCGCGGATTTCTTCGGAGCTGCGGTCGGCGCTTTCCTTGCCGGTCTCGACCCGCACCCCGGCCGGCATCTTGGCCTCGATCCGCCGCTTCAGCAGGGCCGGCGAGACGCCGTCGGCGGCGGCGACCGAGATCTGGTCGAAGCGCCCGCGCTTGTGGGTCAGCGCCTGTGCGACCGGCAGCGTCACCTGGGCGATGCTGGCGCCGCCGAAGGAGGCGCTGCCGAGCTGGGTGAGTCCGACCAGGCGGAACTTCCTGGCGCTGCCCTGGCCGATCAGCTCGATCCGTTCGCCGAGCTCGAGGCCGGAGCTTTCGGCGGCCGCCTTGTCGATCGAGGCTTCGGTCGGCCCGCGGGGGCGGTGGCCGTCGAGGTAGGTGAGGGACTCGAGCTCGCCCGGCAGGGTCGAGGAGATGAACTTGGGAGCGAATTTGCTGCCGATCTTCTCCCCTTCGGAGTCGAAGAAGCCGCCGGGCGTGAAGATCGCCCCCGCGGCCTGCTTCACGCCCTGCGTCCGCCGCACTTTCGGCAGCAGCGAGGCGCTCACCGTCGGCACTTCGCCGTTGTCCTGTTCGACCGGGTTCTGCGCCGTGATGACGACGCTGGTCCCGCTCAGCGACTCGCTGAAGATTTCGTCGAAGGCGGCGAAGATCGTGTCGGTGAGGATGAAGCTGCCGGCGACGAAGGCGACGCCGATGACGACCGCGAAGGTGGTTCCCAGGGCCCGGACCTTGCGGGCCCAGAGGCTCTTCAGCGCGAGGCTAGTCAAGCTGCTTCATCAGCTCGATCACGTCGTCCGCGGAGCCCGGCGCGCCATCCTGGACCAGCTGGCCGTCGCGGAGGGTGATCAAGCGGTCGGCATGGGCGGCGGCGACGGGATCGTGGGTGACCATGATCACCGTCTGGCCGAACTCGTCGACGGCCTGGCGCAGCAGCGCCAGCACGTCGGCGCTGGCCTTCGAGTCAAGGTTCCCGGTCGGCTCGTCGGCGAACACGACCGCCGGCTTGGAGACCAGCGCCCGGGCCACGGCGACCCGCTGCTGCTGACCGCCGGAGAGCTCGGAGGGGCGGTGGGTGCGCCGGTCCTCGAGCCCGACCGTGCGGATCAGCTGGTCGACCCACTGCGGGTCGGGCTTGCGGCCGGCGATCGAGAGCGGCAGCACCAGGTTCTCCTCGGCGGTGAGGACCGGCAGCAGGTTGAAGAACTGGAAGACGAAGCCGAGCTTGTCGCGCCGCAGCTTCGTCAGCTCGCCGTCGTCGAGCTCGGTGATCTCGACCCCGTCGAGCTGGACCGAGCCCGAGGTCGGCTTGTCGAGGCCGGCGAGGATGTGCATCAGGGTCGACTTGCCGGAGCCCGAGGGTCCCATGATCGCGGTGAAGCGATCGCGCTCGAAGGCGGTGCTGACGCCGGCGAGCGCGTCCACCGCGGCGTCGCCTTCGCCGTAGCGGCGAGTGAGCTCGTTGGCGATCACGACCTGTCCGTTCGTACTCACTAATCGGCACCGTATCGAGAACAGGGAATAGCCTGCGGGCCGTGGCCCTGGCAGACGAATTCGACGGACTTCTGATCGACCTTGACGGCGTCGTCTGGATCGGGCGCGAGCCGGTCCCGGGGTCGGCCGAGACGCTGCGAACGCTGATCGCGCGGGGTAAGCGGGTCGCTTTCGTCACCAACAACCCGGCCCGGCCGCCGGCGGCCTACGCCGAGCGGCTGCGGGAGCTGGGCGTCGAGGTCGGGCCCGAGCAGGTGGTGACCGCCGGCATGGCCGCGGCCAGCCTCGCGGCCGCGGCCGCCGGGCCCGACGGCAGTGCCTTCGTGATCGGCCGCGCGCCCTTGAAGGAGCTGGTCGCCGCCGCCGGGCTGACCGTGCTCGAGGGCGAAGCGGGGCGCGAGGCGGGCGTCGTCGTCGTCTCCGGCCACCGCGACTTCGACTACGCGGCGCTGCTGACGGCGAAGCGGGCGCTCGATCGCGGCGCCGCCCTGATCGGCACCAGCCGCGACCCGACGATGCCGATGCCCGGTGGCGAGTGGCCTGGGACCGGCGCGATCCTGGCCGCCGTCGAGACCGCCTCCGGGCGGGTCGCCGAGATCGCCGGCAAGCCCGAGCGCCACCTGTTCGAGATCGCCCTGGAGGCGATCGGGCGGCCGGCGCGGGTGGCGATGGTCGGCGACCGCGTCTCCTCCGACGTCGAGGGCGGCCGCCGGGCGGGGCTGGCCACCGTGCTCGTCCTCAGCGGCACCGACAGCGAGGATCCCGCGACCGCCGAGCCGCAGCCGGACCACGTGGTCGCCGACCTCGCCGCCCTGCTGGCGTGAGCGGCGGCTCGCCGGCGCCGCCGGCCGGCGCCCACCGGCCCGGCCTCGCCTTCGCCGGCCTCTTCGCGGTCACCTTCTGCGGCCTGCTGGCGGTCGGCGCCGTGCTGCCGGTGCTGCCGCGCTACGTCCACGGCCCGCTCGGCGCCGGCGACGTCGCGGTCGGCGTGGTGATCGGCTCCTACGCGATCTCGGGCCTGCTGCTGCGCCCGATCGCCGGGCGCCTCGCCGACCGCCGCGGCCGCAAGCCGACCGTCCTGCTCGGGGGGCTGCTGCTCTGCGTCAGCGGCCTCCTCTACCTGCCCGGCCTCGGGCTGGCCGGCCTGATCGCCGCCCGCCTCGTGCTCGGCGCCGGCGAGGGGTCCGTCTACACCGCCGGCTCGGCCTGGATCATCGACCTCGCCCCGCCGGCCCGCCGGGGCCGGGTGCTCGGCCTCTACGGCCTCGCCGTCTGGGGCGGCCTCAGCGTCGGCCCCCTGGCCGGGGAGCTGCTGCTGCAGACGAGCGGCTACACCGCGGTCTGGCTGTTCGCGGCGGCGATGCCGCTGCTGGGGGCGCTGATCGCCCTGCGGGTGCCGGACCCTTTCGAGCCCGTCGCCCACGCCGAGCCGCACCCCCTGATCGCGCCCGAGGCGGTGCGCCCCGGGCTCGCGGTCGCCCTGGCCTCGATCGGCTACGCGGCCGTCGCCACCTTCATCGTCCTCCACCTCGAAGCCCGCGGGGTCGGCCACGGAGCCCTGGTCTTCGGCGCCTTCGCGGCGATGATCGTCCTCACCCGGCTGCTGATCGGCGACCTGCCCGACCGGATCGGCGCCGCCCGGGTCGCGATCGGGGCGACCCTGGGCGAGGCGGTGGGCCTGGTGGCGATCGCGTTAGCCCACAGCCTGCCTGTCGCGCTGATCGGCGGGATGGCGATGGGGGCGGCCTTCTCCCTGCTCAACCCCTCGCTGATGCTGATCGCCGTCAACCGGGTCTCGCCCGGCGCCCGCGGCGCCGCGATGGGCACCTTCACCGCCTTCTTCGACGCCGGCGTCGGGATCGGCGCCCCCCTGGCCGGAGTGGCGGCGGCGCTGACCGACTACGAGGGCGCCTTCGTCCTCGCCGCCGCGATCGCGGTCGGCTCGGCGCTGCTGATCCTCACCACCCTGCACCGGGCGCCGGCGCAGGTCAGCGCTCGCTGATCAGCAGCGTCTGCAGGGCGCGGCCGATCCGTCCGCGCTCGTCGGAGAGCACCGACTCGGCGCTGCCGACGCCGTTGGGCTGCGGCCGGGTGACGGCGTCGACGCAGACCCACTCCCCCGCCGGCATCCGCTCCAGGTGCACGGTGAGGTCGACGTTGATGAAGAGGTAACGGCGGTAGTCGAGGGAGGCGCTGACGCCGTTGCCGACGTCGGCGGTGACCAGCACCCGCTGCAGGGGCGTCGGCTCCTCGCCGGCGACCAGGGGCTGGCGCATCCGCAGCCAGACCAGCGCCGGCCCCGGCTCGACGAAGCCGCCGCGGACGAAGCGGACCTCCATCGCCGAGTGGTAGCCGCGCTCCTCGCCGGTCGGGAAGAACTCGACTTCGGCCCCCCGCTCGGGCGCCGGCGGCGGTGCCTCCGCGGCCTTCGCCGCGTCCGGGATCTCGACCGCGGCGGTGCGGATACGCCAGGCGCTCGCCCGCATCAGCGGCTCGCCCTGCTCGTCCTGGAGCTCCGCCTCGAGCAGCTGCACGCGGCGGCCGGGGCGGACCACGCGGGCTCCGACCCGGACCGGGGCGATCGGGACCGAGCGCAGGATCTCGCAGGTGACGCGGCCGACCTGGAACTCGGCGGCGTCGGGCAGGCGCTCGAGCTCGCGGCCGAGCAGCGCCGCCGGCGGCCCCGCGTGCTGGGCGCCGCGGTCCCAGGGACCGCGGGTCAGCTCGGTGGCGAGATAGCGGTCGCCGTCACGCTCGTAGAAGGCCTCGGCCACGACGCCATCCTAGGCGCGCCGGCATCGCTTTCGCCCCGCCGCGCTCAGCAGCGGGCGCCGAAGTCCTGGGTCCAGACGCGGGCGCCGGGGTTGCCTTCGAGCTTGCCGACGCGGAGGCCGATGCCGATTTCCTCGTAGGGGCCGAGGATGTTCTCTCGGTGGCCGGCCGAGTGCATCCAGGCGCTGAAGATCGCCCGCACGCCGCCGAGCGCGCCGGTGCCCCAGGCGATGTTCTCGGCGGCGCCGGCGCAGCCGCCGAGGTAGCCGAAGCGCTGCATCCAGTAGGTGAACTCGCGGCCGCAGGCTTCGTGGCTGAACTCGTCGCAGCGGAGGATGTCGGCCGACTTGCGCCCGGCGGCGCGGTCGAGCGCGGCGGCGTCGGCGAGCGCGGGAAGGCCGTGACCGCGGCGGGCGAAGTTCGTCAGGCACCGCATCGCCCGCAGCTGGGCGCCGACCGGGGCGGCCGGATCGGCCTGGTCCGGGCAGGCGGAGACCGGGGCGATCAGCCGCCCCGGGTCAGGCGCGGCGGCCTCCGTCGCCGTCGCGACGGCCCCCGCCGTCGCGGCGACGCCCAGCGCCGCGGCGAGAACGACGAGCAGGGCCCTTCCTCTCATCTCCCGCAGGTTAGGGGCCGGCGCGTCACAGGCTCGTAAGGAAGTCGGCGTACCCTGGAGACAGAGACGAAAGGAGAAGGATGACCGCGAAAGTTCAGAAGTCAGAGCAGGAGTGGCGCGAGCAGCTGACCCCGGAGCAGTTCGAGGTGACCCGCAAGGGCGGCACCGAGCGCGCCTTCACCGGCCCCTACGTCGACGAGAAGAGCGAGGGCATGTACCGCTGCGTCGGCTGCGGCACCGAGCTGTTCTCCTCCGACACCAAGTTCGACTCGGGCACCGGCTGGCCCAGCTTCACCGAGCCGGCCGACCTCGAGCACGTCGAGCTGCGCCCGGACAACAGCCTCTTCATGCGCCGCACCGAGGTCGTCTGCAAGAGCTGCGATGCCCACCTCGGCCACGTCTTCGACGACGGGCCGGCGGACAAGGGCGGCCAGCGCTACTGCATCAACGGCTGCGCTCTGGAGCTGGAGAAGAAGTAGCCGCGGCGGGCGGCGCCACCCGGCGCTACTGCTGGACGCCGCCGCCCGCGCCGAGGTAGTTGAAGCGCACCGCCAGCGCCACGGCCTCGGTGCGGGTGTCGACCTCGAGCTTGCCGATCGCGTTGCGGACGTGGGTGTGGACGGTCGCCGGGCTCAGCTGCAGCCGCTCGGCGATCTCTTTCACCCGCAGTCCCTCGGCCAGCAGCTCGAGGATCTGCCGCTCGCGCGGGGAGAGCAGCAGCAGTTTCTCGACCTCGGACGGCTTGCCGCCGGCGAAGTCGCCGCCGAGGAAGGTGCCGCCGCCGGTCACCGCTTTGACGGCGCGGGCGATGTCCTCGGCCGGGGCGGACTTGAGCACGTAGCCGGAGGCGCCGGCCCGCAGCGCCAGGGCCAGCAGGTCGGGCTGGGCGTGGGCGGTGAAGATGATGACCTTGGTCCGCGGGCGCGCCTTCAGGACCTCCTTGGTCGCCTCGATCCCGTCCCGTTTGGGCAGCTCGACGTCGATGATGAGGACGTCGGGCTCGAGCTCCTTGACGACCTCGACCACGTCGCGGCCGTCCCCCGCCTCGCCGACGATCTCGACGACGCTGGAGTTCGCCATCCTTGCCTTGATCGCCTCGCGGACGATCTCGTGGTCATCGCAGAGGACGACCCGCTTGGCGTCCCGCACGCTGGTGCTCACGCTCGGGGAGACCTCGGGGGCTGGGGGCAAAATCGGGTAAGTGGACGGGGGCGCTGCGCGCTCATTGCGGCGCGATTCTCTCAGGAGCGCCGTACTTATGCAAAGTTTTGGGTAGCGTGAAGCTGCCGTCCCGCTCCTGCCTGTTCTCGATCAGGGCGATGATCGTGCGGCCGACGGCGACGGCGGTGCCGTTGAGGGTGTGGACCGCCTGTGGCGCCGCTCCCTCGGCCGGGCGGTAGCGGCAGCCCAGGCGCCGGGCCTGATAGTCGGTCGTGTTCGAGCACGAGGTGAGCTCGCGGTAGCGCTCCTGGCTCGGGATCCAGGCCTCGCAGTCGTACTTCTTCGCCGCCGGGGCGCCGAGGTCGCCGACGGCGACGCTGACCACCCGGTAGGGGATCTCGAGCTCGCCGAGGATGCGCTCCTCCAGCGCCAGCAGCCGCTCGTGCTCGGCCGCCGACTCGGAGGGCTCGACGAACGAGAACATCTCGACCTTGTCGAACTGGTGGACGCGGAAGATGCCGCGGGTGTCGCGGCCGGCGGCCCCGGCCTCGCGGCGGAAGCAGGTCGAGAAGCCGCAGTAGCGCAGCGGCAGCCCCCCCGGGTCGATGATCTCGTCGGCGTGGAGGCTGGCCAGGGCCACCTCCGAGGTGCCGGTGAGGAAGAGCTCGTCCTTGGGGATCTCGTAGATCTGGTCGCGGTCGCCGGGCAGGAACCCGGTCCCCTCCAGCGCCTCCTCGCGGACCAGGACCGGCGGCACCACCGGCTCGTGGCCCTCGGCCCGGACCAGCTCGATCGCGAAGCGGACCAGGGCCAGCTCCAGCAGCACCAGGTCGCCCTTGACGTAAGCGAAGCGGGAGCCGGAGAGGCGGGCGCCGGCCTCCATGTCGATCAGCCCCAGGGCGGTGCCGAGGTCGAGGTGGTCGCGGGGCTCGAAGTCGAACTCGGGGCGGGTGCCGACCTCGCGCAGGACGGCGGCGTCCTCCTCGGTCATCCCGTCGGGGGCGTCGGGGTCGGGCAGGTTGGGCAGCGAGAGCGCCAGCTCGCCGAGCTTGCGGTCGACCGCCTCCAGCTCCTCCTTGCCGGACTCGATCCGCTCCTTCAGCTCCTGCACGGTCGCCATCAGCTCGTCCGCGTCCCCGCCCGCCTGCTTGACCTCGCCGATCTGCTTGGAGAGCGTCTTGCGCTCCCCCTGGGCGCCCTCGAGCTCCGGCAGCAGCTGGCGCCGGCGGGCGTCCAGGGCCAGCAGCTCGTCGACCTGCTCGGCCGCGCCGCGCCGGGCAAGCGCGGCTTTGACCCGCTCGGGATCGGAGCGGATCAGCTTCAGGTCGAGCATGGCGCCGTTCCGCTAGGGCGCGGGTTCGTCGCCGGGCCGCGGCGAGGATTCGGCGTCTTCGCCGGCGTATTTGGCGACGAAGCGGGCGACCGCCTCGGCCTCGTTGCCGACGACGATGTTCTGGGGCATGATCGCGCCGGAGAAGCCACCGTTCTGAATCGCGAAAAGAGCATCTTCGTAGGTCTCGGTTCGCTGGTTCAGGTTCGGTCCCTGCGTCCGCTCGCCGCGATTGCCGCTGCCCTGGGTGCCGGCGGCGCTGAGCGTGTGGCAGCCGGAGCAGTGCGTGGCGAAGAGAACGGCCCCGTCGTAATTCGGGTCGTCCTTGGAGACCGAGATCCCTTCCTCGCCGAAGCCGCAGGCCGTGAGGCCGAGGGCGGCGGCGAGAACCATGCTTATGAGCAGTACGGGGCGCACGCGGCGGGGATCATATTGTCTGGCAGACGAGACCGATCTCCTGACGATGCCCGAGCCCGATCCAGCCCGTTTCCGCGCCGCCATGGCAAGCCTGCCGACGGGAGTCACGATCGTCGCCGCCAGCGGCTCCGACGGGCCCGCCGGAGCCACCGCCAACGCGGTCTGCTCGCTCTCGATCGAGCCGATGCTGATGCTCGCCTGCCTCGACCGCGGCTCCCGCACCCTGCTCGCCGTCCAGGCCGCCGACCGCTTCGCGATCAGCGTCCTCCACGCCGGCCAGGAGGAGATCGCCCGCGCCTTCGCGACCAAGGCGCCGGTGGCGGAGAAGTGGGCCGGCGTCGCCTGGAGCGAGCGCGCCGGGATCCCGGCAATCGACGACGCCCTCGCCTGGATCGCCTGCGACCTGCGCGACGTGATCGCCGCCGGCGACCACGTGATCGTCACCGGCGAGGTGACGGCGCTGGAGACCCGCGCGGGCGACCCGCTCGTCTTCCACGGCGGCGAGTACCGGCCGCTGCGCTAGGCGCGTTGGCGCTTTTCCGGTCCCTGCGACCAGAAAAGCGCCAATCGGTCGACTAGGCCCGGTGGCAGACGGCCTCGACGTTGTTGCCGTCGGGGTCGAGCACGAAGGCGCCGTAGTAGCTGGGGTGGTAGATCGGGCGCGGGCCGGGGGCGCCGTTGTCGTCGGCGCCGGCGGCGAGGGCGGCGGCGTGGAAGGCGTCGACGGCGTCGCGGTCGGCGGCGGCGAAGGCGACGTGGGCGCCGCTGACGACCGGCCGTCCGCGCGCCTGGATCCAGAAGTAGGGCTTTGGCCCGATCTCGGTCTCGCTGCCGAAACCGGCCGCCGCCGACTGGAGCTCCATCAGCAGCCCGATGCCGAGCGGCGCCAGCGCGGCTTCGTAGAAGGCCTTGCTGCGCTCGTAGTCGCCTACCTCCAAGCCGACGTGGTCGAGCATGGGCACGAGCCTACTGCTGCGACAATCGCTCGATGAGCGAAACGGCGCACTTCCAGGAGCCCGGCTGGTTCACCAAGAACGTCTTCAACCGCCTCGTCGCCGGCCTCGCCCGGCTCGGCGTCAGCATCGCCGGCTCCGCCGTCCTCGAAGTGAAGGGGCGCAAGAGCGGCGAGTGGCGGCAGACCCCGGTCAACCCGCTCCCGTTCGACGGCGGCCGCTACCTGGTGGCGCCGCGGGGCGACACCCAGTGGGTGCGGAACATGCGGGTCAGCGGCGGCGGCCGCCTCGTCCGCGGCCGCAAGGTCGAGGAGTTCACCGCGGTCGAGGTGCCCGACGAGGAGCGCCCGCCGCTGCTCCGCGCCTACCTGCGCAAGTGGAAATGGGAGGTCGGCGCCTTCTTCGACGGGGTCGGGCCCGACTCCTCGGACGAGGAGCTGCGGCGGATCGCCCCCGACCACCCCGCCTTTCGCATCGACGCCTGACCCACGATCGCGCCGCTCGATGACTTGACCCCCCTATAGGGGGGCGAATGCATCGCACGGCGTTTTAGAAGTGGCCGGAGGTGCTGGCGGCGCGCAGGCCGAGGAAGAAGATGACGCCGCAGCTGACGACCATGATCCCCATCTCGCGGCGGACGATCGCTAAAGCCAGGGACTGCTGGGTGTCGGCGTCGAGGGACTCGAAGTCGGTCTCGCCGAGCTCGCGCTGAGCGGCGCCGGTGCGGGCGCCCTCGGCCAAAAAGGAGACGAGCAGCGGCAGGATCCCGTAGAGGTAGTGGAGTTCGTCCGGGGCCTTGTGGTTGGTGAAGACGAGCAGCCCGCCCAGCGTCACCTGCAGGAAGACCGAGGCCTGGGCGGCGCGCAGCAGGTACCAGAACGGGATCGAGGGGCGGGCGCGGAACCAGGCGATGCCGCCGACCGCGAAGGCCGCGAGGTTGAGCAGGATCACGGCGCAGCCGACTACGAGGTGGACGGTGGGCATCAGGCGGCCGGCCCGGAGGTGGGGGCGCTCCCGCAAGTTGGGCGAAAGAGCGCCGATATCCGCCCAAAGGGGTCGGGATTCGGCTTGCTGATGCGGAAAGCCACTATGTAGCAAGTTGTCACAATGTGGGTGTATAACAGCGCTTACGGGCGCGATCGACGGGCGAGAGGCCTGGCGCCGCCCGCATCACCACCCCACCACGTGCTCAAGACCTACCTCCCGATTCTCGTCTTCGCCTTCCTCGGCCTCACCGTGGGCAGCGTCTTCGCGATGCTCAACCACCTGATCGGCCCGAAGAAGCCGCGGGTGGCGACCGCCGCCAGCCGCCGCCAGGGCGAGCCGTACGAGTCCGGAATCCCGGTCGAACCGTCGACCGGGCTCAAGTTCGGCGTCAGCTTCTACCTGATCGCGATGCTGTTCATCCTCTTCGACATCGAGGTCGTCTTCCTCTACCCGATCGGGGTCATCCTCAAGGGCGCCGACAGCCTCTTCGTGCTCGGCGAGCTGGTCACCTTCGTCGTCCTGCTGCTGGTCGCCTTCGTCTACGTCTGGCGCAAGGGGGCCCTGGATTGGAAGTAGAGCGCCGCAGCCTCCGCTCCAAGCAGCTGACCTCGCGCCAGATGCTGCGCGGCGACCTCGAGGGCGAGGACCTCGAGCGCTACGTGGAAGAACGGGTGGTCACCACCACCTTCGAGAAAATGCTCAACCTGGCGCGGTCGAACTCGATCTTCCCGCTCACCTTCGGGCTCGCCTGCTGCGCGATCGAGGCGCCGATCTCGGTCGTCACCGCCCGCTACGACCTCGCCCGCTTCGGCGCCGAGGCGCTGCGCGCCTCCCCCCGCCAGGCGGACCTGATCATCCTCTCGGGCCGGGTCTCGATCAAGATGGCGCCGGTCGTCCGCCGCCTCTACGACCAGATGCTGGAGCCGAAGTGGGCGATCTCGATGGG
>Ga0157375_10002154_pt1 | contig 17021 bp, 18 predicted proteins | sample M35metaG_FD_115311 | JGI IMG/M metagenome (GOLD analysis project Ga0157375, IMG submission 115311) | Miscanthus rhizosphere microbial communities from Kellogg Biological Station, Michigan, USA - M3-5 metaG | ecosystem: Host-associated > Plants > Roots > Rhizosphere > Soil | place: USA: Michigan... | reverse complement strand
TAACTTTTACAAATATATAAAAATTTAAATTGAAATGAAAAAAACTTTTTCAATCTTATCTATTTTCACTATACTGATTTTCAATTGTTTAACTATAAATTCTTGTGGAAGTACGGAAGATACGGTAAGCTGTTTCCCCAACAGCCCCATTAACGTAACTTTAAATCTGAATCTGCCTGCTTACAACAACCTAAACCAGGTCGGAGGCTGGATTTATGTGAATGAACAGCAATCCGGGACAAGAGGCCTGATCGTGGTAAGAGCTTCAAACACAACTTTTAAAGTGTACGACAGAAATGCACCTCATATTTGCCCCGAGAACAATACAACTCTTGAAGTGAAAGACAACATCAGTGTCGTTTGTCCAAAAGATAATGCTACATGGATTTTGATTACAGGACAGCCAACGGCCGGAGCGTCTGTTCCTCCAAAAACGTATCCTTATAATTTTGATGCTAATTCTAAAGTCTTAAATATCTATTATTAATTCATGAAAGTTGTCGTTCAAAGGGTTTCCGAAGCAAATGTGAAGGTTGACGGGAAAATTGCAGGTGAGATCAATAAAGGCTTTATGCTTTTGGTTGGGATTGATGAAGGTGATTCTACAACGGATGCAGATTGGCTGGTTCAGAAAATTTTAAACCTAAGAGTTTTTGCCGATGCCGATGAAAAACTCAATCTTTCCGTTAAAGATATTTCGGGAGAAATTCTATGTATCAGTCAATTTACCTTAATTGCCGATTATAAAAAAGGAAACCGCCCGTCTTTTATAAAAGCCGCAAAACCTGATAAAGCAATTCCTCTTTTTGATTATTTTAAAGAAGAAATTTCAAAATCCGGATTAAAAACCGAAAGCGGAATTTTCGGAGCCGATATGAAAGTCTCTTTAATCAACGACGGACCCGTGACGATTGTTTTGGATTCCATCACAAAAGCTTAAATTTACAACAGATAATAATTTATAACAAAAATGAAAAAAACCTTAGTTACTTTAGTTCTTCTGGCAGGAATAAACTCATCTTTTGCTCAAACTTCTTATACTGACGAGCAAAAAGCATCTTATTACATCGGTCTTGATATTGCTCAAAATATGAAAAAGCAATCATTTTCAGTAGATCCGAATCTTTTAGCCCAAGCTATAAAAGACGAGTTTACAGATAAACCAAGATTGTTTCCGAAAGAAGAAATGCAGACTTTTCTACAAGGTTTCATGCAGAAGCAAAATGAAAAAAAGCAGGCAGAAGCAAAAGTAAAAGCAGAAGAAAACAAGAAAAAAGGAGCTGAATTCTTAGCTAAGAACAAGCTAAACAAAAAAATAACAACTACAGCAAGCGGTTTACAATATGAAGTTCTGACTCCAGGTGACGGAAAAGCTAAACCTACCGCTTCAAGCACTGCCAACGTAACCTACACAGGAAAACTGATGGACGGAACTGTTTTTGATTCTACTGATAATCACGGTGGAAAACCAATTGAGCTTAATCTTTCAAGTGTAATTAAAGGCTGGACTGAAGGTATTCAATTAATGACCAAAGGGGCAAAATACAGATTTTATATTCCATCTGATCTGGCTTACGGAGATAATGGAGCCGGCGGAGTAATTCCTCCCGGAGCAACTCTTGTTTTCGATGTTGAATTGGTGGATTTTAAATAATTCTTTAATAATGAGTCCTGAAGGGACGATTTAACAAAAGGTTGAATGTAGTCCAATCAACAATATTACAGGAATGAAAAAACAAAACGTCTCTCAAATTTTGAGAGACGTTTTTTATATAAACTTTATAAAAATTATTTTGCAGGTACACTGCTGAAATTAAGAGCTATTTTTAAATTCATGTCAGAAGTTGTTTGATTTTTCAATTCATAAACGGTTCTTACCGTCAGACCTGAACTTTTTACAACACTGTCTAAAAATCCTGTATCATTTAAATCTAAATTTAAACTTCCTGCATTAGAAGAAATATTTGAACGTGATGCGACCAATTTTTCACCTGTTCCACTTGAAGAAACAAATACTTTCACTGATTTCAAAGCACTCAGATTTCCCCCTGAAGGGCTGACTACAGAAATTTTAGCGTCAGAAATTCTCACATCTTTAATTTTCGCATCATTATTACCTCCAAACCAAGTCTGTACATTAGAAGCTGTAGCCGTTGATGACACTTCTTTATCCGCAGGCACACCTGTAGAAATCAAAACATTGGCTGTATAAGGAAATGTATTTTGAACCAATGACTGCACCGTTCCACAACTTACAAGCGCAACTGAAGCCACCACTGCTGTTAAAAACATATTTTTCATAATAGTAAATCTTTGAGGATATATCTTGCAGAAATTATACCAAAAATTATTCTACACTTACTGTAAAATGTCCTTTTGTATTTCCTGAAGCCATATTACTTTTTCCGATGATTAGCCAAACTTCACCTTTTCCCGGAGTCTCATATTCCATTTCTCTGCCGAAAGGTCCATCATAATCTCCGTTGGGCAATTTTATCTGGTTAAATCTGATATTGAAATCATTTTCTTTAGTAGAAATTTTAGCTTTAATAGTAGGCTGATTGTAGTTGGCAATTTTGAGGATCAATTGCTGCCCTTCTTTTGTAAACTCTTCACCAAGCGTGAACGGAAGTTGAGATGCATCCGCGGTTCTTACGATTTTCCCTTCCTCTTCACTTCTCATCACTCCTTTGCGCAAAACCTCTTTGGTAACCGGAGCATTGTTGATGATAGAATCTTTTTTTCTGATCGCCGCAGAATCCATTTGAGATTGTGCTGCCGGTTGCTCTGTAACCGTCATTGAATCTTTTGAAGTTTCCGTTATATTTCCTTCTTTTTTACAAGAAATAATAATCAATGGGATCAGCCATAAGGATTTTTTCATAATAGTTATTTTTTAAATTTCAGAATTGAGGACTCATGAGAAAATTTAAATGCCAAAATTGTTCCATAAAACCTTTAAAAAGCAATTCTATTTTACAATTTCGGAAGAAATCAGCTGATTATTTTCTTTTCGGATCATCTTTATCATAAAGTACATGAAATTCAACAAAATGCCCATCAGTATGGTAACACCCCACGTTTTTGTATGCTCTAAAGGATTAATAAACCTGTCTATAATATCATTAAATAGCCCGAAAGGATTATTCAAAACATCCCATGAATTCCATCTTAAAAATCTGCCGAGATAGACTCCGAAACTGCTCAGAAAAAGAAAGAAAATAGTAATCATATTAATTGTAATTCTTTTAAAATAGGCTGAAAGCAGTTTTTCAATATCCAGTAGGCTCACAAAACCGCATATCAAACCCGCCCATGCGAATGAAAGAATCACCACCAAATCATACCAGATAGGAACCGAACTTCTTGCCTTCAAGTGAAAAAGATCTGTTAAAATATAAGGCGAATTTGGAAAAAATAAAATCCAGATAATGACTGCAAAAACTATCGAAATTTTACTTTTAATATTAAAAATCAATAAAAAACTGCTTATCATCAAAGGAATCCAGGCTAAAAATAAATTCCAGTTTAGAAAGAAAAACACTTTTGTATCGCTTATATAATATCTAAATATGGAAAGCGCAAAGCAGAATAATGTCATCAAAATCAGCAGAAAACCGATCTCCAATCTCGGATGTTCTTTTATCTTTCTCATCATTGTTTCTTTATTTAATGGTTTGATAATAAATTACTTTTGAAAGAAAGCTTTCATTTTTTTGCGGCTGAACCTGCCGCAGAATCTCTTTTCTAAGCTTTTCATCATGTCTTTCTGCGGCATATTCTAAAAGCTCTTTTTTATTGAAATAAAATTCTCTTTTATGATAATTTAAGGCAAAATCTTTACGTTTCATATTTTGGGTAGTGATAAATCCGCCCCAATTGATATAACTGCAAATCAGGATCGTAGCATAAAAATACCAGGTCATTGAATTGAATAAAAATGCATTTCTTTTTTTATATTGAATTTTAATGAAAGTCATAATCAAACCGATCAAAGACAACGTAAGAAAGGCATACACGCCCAATCTTTTGTACGTAAAGCCTGAATTGATAATGTATTCAGAATTTTTCACCATTGCAGAAAAAACCAAAACCGCATTCAGTACAATCCAGATTTTAACTAAAATTTTCATCAAACCTGCCTTAGGATCAAAATTGAAATTTGATTTAAAATAAAACATGATCACCAAAATTGCCATAACAATAGAACCAATCACGGCTCCTACTCTTTCATGTGTTTCTTCCGAAAGCTTAACCGGAGTTTTTACGACTTCATAAAACTGTTCGTAATTAAAAGTGAAAATGAAAAATATCAACAGAATATTTAATAAAAAGAAAGAAATTACACCACTCATTCTTTCAGCATTTAAATCTAAAAAAGAATAGGTCGATTTCTGAATTTTATCTTTCTCCTGAAAATAATTATCCAAGATGTGATTTTGTTTGTAGATCAGCTTTTCGACCGAGTAATTCCAATAATTGAAAGCGATAAAAAACCCTAAAACGGTAATGCAGAACAGTTGCCAGAAATTAATATCAAGCTCAAAATTGGTGAATAAATTAGCGAAATGATCGCTTCCCGCAGAATAAATTCCAAAGAAAATCCCGACAAACAATAAAGGAATAAACACAAAAGCAAATATCTTCTGCCACAATCCCGGAATATTTTTTTTCGGAAGCCATCTGTCGAAACTGAAGAATCTGCAAATGAATGTGAAGCAATTGACCACAAAAACCGGAATCAGAAAAAGAGGCTTCATTCTTCTGTTTTTTGATCGGTAAGACAGCAGTAAAAGAGAACTTACAACAGCCAAAAACGAAGGAAAATCTCCGTACCAGGCAAACGCAATACTTGAAAGAACGCTGGTCACAAAAAGGATAAGAAATATTCTTGTCCTGTTCTTTTCAGGAGTTTTAAAAATAGTTAATACGGAATAGATGATGCCTAAAATTCCCAGATTCAGTCCTATATTCTGATCATAAAAAAGAGCGATAAACAGGGCTGTTGTAAGAAATATATAATGATGTGTTTTCATAATAATGAGAAATTAGAGGTTAGATATATTTGTGTTTGGTTTTTAGTGTTTGGTTTTAGTAATAAACAGGAGTTTGTTTTTGTTGAACAAAATCTTTCAGATTGTCAAAATTCTGCCATAAGAGACATTCAAAATCCCATTGGTAGAAAGGTCTCATATTCTGACCTTTTTTATAGGCTTCCAAATACATTTTTAAATATTCAGGGAGAATTAATGTGCCTAAAACTATTGCTGCAAGAAGATGCGCATTGAGTTTGCCATTTCCGAGAAGGAGAAATTGCATGGCTATTTCATCCTCGAAATTGGTTCCGCAACCTGTAATTAAATGATGTACATCGTGATCTTCCATTTTTGGGATCATTGTGAAGCCGTGCTTTTTGTAAAACTCACCTAATTTTCGACCTAAAGAATCTTCCTGAAAGCTGAGCAGCTGTTTTTCATTGAACTGCCATTGTCTTTTTTTCTTTTTAAAATATTTTCTGTACAGTTTCTGAGTATGATCGTACACAAAAAGCAAGAATTGAACGCGTATTTTTTTCATAGTTTATTTAAATTAAATGTTAGTTATATGGAGTCCTATTACAGCATACACAATTGCAATAGGGATATTAATTAAAATTATCAAGGAAGATTTCATACAGCTTTTAAGTTTTTCACTGTACAAAAAACCATAAATCAAAAGTCCTGCAATTACTAAAAGGTTTACGACTGATCCGTAAATCAAAAGCATAAATCCATAAAATGCAAAATCATCTTTTTGAGTTGACAAATACCCGAAAAGACAAATATTTCCGAGCAAAAATGAAAGCGTAAAAATTGATTTTCCAATGTTGATGATAGTTTCTTTTTCCATAATCTATTATTTAAAAACAAAGAACTTTGAATTACAAAGTTAAAATTCAAAAAAATATAAGATTTATTTTCCTAATAATTTTTCTAAAGCATTTAAATGTTCCGTAAAAGCTTCTCTCCCACTTTGAGTTACGCGGTAAGAAGTTTTGGGTTTCTTTCCAACAAATTCTTTTTTTACTTCAATATAATTTGCCTTTTCCAATGCATTGCTATGACTCGCCAAATTACCGTCCGTAATTTCCAAAAGGCTTTTCATTTCTGAGAAATCAACCCAGTCGTTCACCATCAGAACAGACATAATGCCCAATCTTACACGGCTTTCGAATTCTTTATTGAGTTGATTTATATTGATCATAAGTAGGGTTTCGAGCTTTTAGAGTTTTAGTGTATTAGAGTCTAAGGTATTTAATTCATAATTCATAATTCATAATTCATAATTACTTATATTTCTTATGCATAATCAGCCCATAAACAATATGCAAAACACCAAAACCAATCGTCCAGAATACCAATCCCCATCCCAGAAAAAACATTGACAGCAGTCCTAGAACAATCTGGCAGTATCCTAAATATTTGATATCAGTTAACGTATATCTTTCTGCGTTTACCAAAGCCAATCCGTAAAAAATAAGTGTCGCAGGAGCGATCCAGACAAAAAGATGATGAAAAAGCAACGCCAGACAAAAAATTCCGCCCGTCACCAAAGGAACCGCAAAAGTGAATAAAAGACGTTTCGTTGTTCCATCCCAGATTTTCAGACCTTTTCTTTTGCTTTTATTAGCTGTAAAAATATATCCGCTTAAAATAGCTGCCAATAAAATCAAAGTTCCTATCACAACTAATTCACGAACCAATGCAGGACTAAAAAAGTTTCTCTGCCCCGCAAAATAATCGATCCCTTCTCTCTGAAAAACAAAATAAACATACGCCGCACCAATGATAGCAGCCAAGCCGGCAACCACACCAGACAGTCCGCTTAAGGAAATAAATCTGGAAGAACGCTCCATCATAGAACGAATGTGCGATAAGTCTTCGTGATAGTTTTTTGAATCCATATAAAGAACTTTGAATTACAAAGTTAAAATTTATTTTTAATTTTCAAAATATTTTCGGAAAATAATTTTAGTTTAAATTCTTATCTTAGGAAAAACAAATTGATATGGATAAAGAAATTCTGCGTTCGGTTATTTTCAAACATCTTGATGGTGTGGTTACGGCCCCAGTCCTGGCTTCATTAATGAAAAAAGAAATCATTGCCTACATTATCGAGAAAAAAGAGATTTCTTTACAGGAACTTTCCGGCTTATTTAAAGCGAATGAAGGTTATCTGAATGTTGCCCTTCGAACACTTGCTTCACAAGGTTTTTTGGGATATAATTTAAATAACCAAACAGATGAAATTACCATTTCAGAAAACGAAAATACCGAATATTTACAAAAATATGCTCTTCTTTATCTTACTGTCACGCCTTTTCTGAAGAATTTCGGTGATATTAAAAATCAAATTCTGGAGACATCATTCATTGAAGAATTTACAAAACTTACCCAATCGGTTAAAGATAATTTCCAGCTTAAACTTTCTGATGATCTTCAGGAAAAAAATATTCAGGAACAGATCTTAAAGCATATTGAAGGCTGTATTATCGGTCCTATTATCGTTTATTTGGGAATGACAGGAATGTTTCATAAATACTTTATGGAGACTTCCTTTCAGGCCGCTGAATTTCATAAAAAATCTGAGAATTTTGAAGTTATTCTGAACTTTTTGGTTCATTTGGGATGGTTTAAAAAAACAGGGAACAATTATAAATTTACGGAAACAGGAGTTTATTTTGCGAAAAGAGCAGCATCTTACGGCGTTACCGTTTCTTATCTTCCTTTACTGAATAAAATGGATGAGCTTTTATTTGGCAACGCTACTAAAATAAGAGAAATTTCAGAAGGCGAAGACGAACTTCATGTAGACAGAGCGATGAATGTTTGGGGAAGTGGAGGTTCGCACTCCAATTATTTCAAGGTGGCTAATGATTTTATTATTCAGATTTTTAATCAGCCTATTCATTTACAGCCAAAAGGGGTCTTGGACATGGGTTGTGGAAACGGCGCTTTCATCCAGCACATTTTTGAAACAATAGAAAGGTACACTTTACGCGGAAAAATGCTTGAAGAACATCCTCTATTCTTAGTAGGTGCAGATTACAATCAGGCTGCACTGAAAGTAACAAGGGCAAACCTCATCAACAACGACATTTGGGCAAAAATAATTTGGGGCGACATCGGAAATCCGAAAAAACTGGCAGAAGATTTAAAAGAAAATTATGAAATTGAACTTTCAGATCTGTTGAATATCAGAACATTTTTAGATCATAACAGAGTTTGGAAAACTCCGGAAAATAAAAATACCGAAAGAATAAGCACTTCAACCGGGGCTTTTGCCTATCGCGGAAAAAGATTGCCGAATAATCTGGTAGAAGAAAGTCTGAAAGAACATTTAGAACTCTGGCTTCCTTACATTCGAAAAAACGGACTTCTTATTATTGAACTTCACTCTCTAGACCCAAAACTGACTTGCCAAAATTTAGGAAAAACTGCTGCAACAGCTTATGAAGCCACTCACGGCTTTTCTGATCAATATATTTTAGAAGTAGAAGTATTCAGAAAAATCTGTCTTGAAACCGGACTTACTATCGATAAAGAACTGTTCCGAAAGTTTCCGAATTCGGAGCTGGCAACAGTTTCTATCAACTTATTGAAAGCATAAATTAAATTTTGATGCCATCTAAAATAAAATAGACCTTGCATTTGCAAAGTCTATTAAAAAAATTAAAATTTGTGTAAAAATGATTCTTCCTATAAAGGATTTTGTACTATCAAAGGATTTGCATTAATTTCAGCTCTAGGAATCAGAAATTCCCAACGCTTGTCTGTGTTTACAACTGTTAATACATTATTATCCACAACAGCTGAATGATTAGCACCTGTTCTATCTAAGCTTTGATTAAGCCTTTTAAGATCAAAAAATCTGAATCCTTCTCCCCAAAGCTCAAATCTTCTGCTATTCAGAATGTCATTAATATATGCTGCCCCTGTTGCAGAAGCTCCCGGATATGATGGATTTCTGATTTTCGTAAATGCATTAAAAGCTATTTTAGAATTCGTTTCATCTCCTAGCCTTGCCAATGCTTCAGCTTCAATAAGATACATTTCTGAAGCCCTCATGTAAGGTACATCTACTCTACTGTCTGAAACACTTGCTGAAAGGAATTTCTGACTCGTATAAGGAAACTTCGCAAAATTTGAAGGTAATCCCAAAGAAGTATGAGCTCCCGTAGGATCAAAAATCTTTGTTCTTACATCTGTCGCCGGGAACATGCTATACAATTTACTATTCACAGCTTTAGGAGCCTGGCGGATATTGGTAGAGTTATAATTTCTTGACATAAATGCTCCGAAATTTCCAAAATAGTCAGTTTGATCAGAGATGATAGTAGCACCCCACATCCATTCACCATTTCCAGCCAAATTATTAAATCCCGCCATGTAAGTAGCCTGATCCATAAGGCTAAAACCTGCTCTTGCCGCTGTAGCAGAAGATGCAGCCAGGGTATAATTTCCCTGTGTTAAAGCTACTCTTGCTCTTAAGCCTAACACTACTTTTTCATCAAAATGCGATTTTGTAGTTCTTGTACTTCCTGAAAGCCTGGTTAATGCTGCATTCAAATCATTATTGATTTGAGTATAAACTTCTTCAACTGTATTTCTGGCCATCGGTACCTCATCTGCAACTAATCTTAAGGGTACACCCAGCTGGCTATTCGTTGTATTTGGTACATATCTTTTGCCATAAATCTGAACCAGCATATAATAACTGAATGCTCTAAATGCATATGCCTCCCCAATTGCCTGTTTTATTAATGTTACATCAGCTGCAGTAGGAGCCGGAACATTTGGCCCGTTTGCTATTACAAGATTGGCATTTCTAATTAATGCATAATAGAATTGAAATGGATAAAAATCATTTGAAGCATTTTCATTGACCTGATCTTGCCAACGTACTGTTGAAATATACCAGCTATTACCTGTAGACGGGAAAACCAAATCTTCACCCAATGCATCCATCATGATCATAATTCCGCCTTGGCCATTTTGTCCCTGATTAGAGTTTTGTCGGTAATACATATCTCTATGCATCCCATTGATAATTGCCATTAGATTACCTGCTGTAGAATAAGCTGCCTGCTCTGAAACTGAAGTTGTAGGATCTGTATCCAAATAATCGCTGTGACAAGAGCTCAACGATAGTACGGCGAATACTGAAGAAACTGCAAATATTTTTTTATAATGTTTTCTGAAATTTTTCATATTGTATTTTTTAGAATAATAAATTAGCTCCGATTGAAATAATTCTTGCCGGAGTGTATCTGTTAGTTGTTGTACCATTAAATGACTGGCCGGGTTCTAAACCTTTTCTTGCTGTTTTACTCCAAAGATTTTCGCCCGATAAAAGTAATTTTAACGAGGTAAGCCCATATCTTGAAATTTCATCAGGATTGAAACTGTAGCTTAAAGTTGCCTGTCTTAATGATATAAAATCTGATTTTACTAACCATCTGCTAGAGGTAGCATTAGAATTTAAATAGGTTGAGGAGTTTAATGCCGGAATATCTGTTATTTGTCCAGGGGTGGTCCATCGATCCAAAATATCAGTACTTAAGGCTCCTCCTTGAGAATAGCTCGACATTAAAGACTGATAATTAGAGTCATACGTCTTACCTCCGATCTGATAAGTAAACATTGTAGATAAAGCCCATTGCTTGTAATTTAAAGATGTTCCAAAGCTGCCAAATATTTTAGGAATAGCAGATCCTGAATAATCAAGTTTAGCTTTATTATGATTAGTGGTAACCAAAACACCATTCACCGTTCTTATATCTGAAGCCGAAGTATTGGCATATGTATCAGCAACTAAAAATAATGGTGATCCATCTGCCGGATCTACACCATACCATTGCTTCATCCAATAGTCATAAACCGAATGTCCTACAGATATTTTCTTAGTACCATTAATAATTTCTGTAATTCCGTCTGATAATTGTGTTATTTCATTTTTAAGAGTAGAAGCATTTGCATTCAAGCTCCATGTGAAATTCGGAGTTTTGATTACATCCGCATTTATACCAATCTCAAACCCTCTATTATACATTGTTCCCACGTTTTTGTAAATAGCGTTCCCGGGAATTCCCGCAGAAACAGGTTGAGGAACAGGAAATATCATATCTTTTGTCATCCTATTGTAATACTCTACCGTACCTGTAATTCTGTTATTGAAAAGCCCAAAATCCAATGCTAAATCAGACTGATTGTTTGATTCCCATGTAATTGTAGGATCAGCCTTTGCTTTAAACAATATCCCAGCTTCCTGCGCATTATTATACCCGAGACTATAGGTATTTTGATACATATAAAAATTCTGAGCATTGTCGCTTGTATTCGTATTATCATTGCCAACTTGTCCGTACGATCCCCTTAATTTCAATTCACTTATTGTACTGGAGTTTTTAAGAAAATCTTCCCCTTTCACTCTCCATCCCGCTCCTATTGACCAGAAAGGATGCCATCTTACATCTTTAGCAAATCTTGATGATGCGTCCCATCTCACAGATCCTGATAACAAATATTTTGATTGATAATCATAATTCAGCCTCGAAAAGAAACTCTCTTTACGATAGTTATCCGTTTGAGAAGTTAAGGAAGTAGGGGTAATAAAGTTAATCAGTTCCACATTATTATCAACAACCTGCCCCGTTTTGTAGCCATACAAATATTCATACATATACTTGTAATTTTCATGACCTAGTAAAAATTCAAAATTATGTGAACCAAATTTTCTTTTATAATTTAATAATTGATTGAATGTAAGTGTCTGCTCAATGATAGAAGTTCTTTCTGATGATCCTGCAGGTGCTGCATCACCAATGATTTTATTTCCATATTTGCTTCTTCTGTTATTCCTAACGTCATATCCTACATTGGTAGAAAGTGTAAGATAGGGATCAATCTTAAATTCCGCATACGCTCTGGAAACGATATAAAAGTCTTTAGAAATATCACTATTTAAAAGATTTTCCTGAATAACATTTCTTCCGGACGCAGCATCTGCACCCCTTGCAGAATTATCATAAATCACATTACCATTTGCATCATATAGTGTCGCAAATGTGTTAGGATCATGCGCAAATGGACTGTAAATTGGACCAATATTTCTTACCCAGTTATATGGATTAATATAAGAACTGTTGCTATTAGCTCCATCTATGGCATTATTTCCGTAAGAAGATACAGCATTAAGGCTTGTTCCTAATTTTAACCAGTCTCTAATTTGAGAATCTACTTTTAATTTTGCCGTAAATCTTTCAAAATCTGACTTTGCAAGATATCCGGATTCATTCGTATAGCCAATTGATGAATAATAAGTAGTTTTGTTTGTACCTCCACTGTAGCTCAATTCATAATTTTGCCTGAAACCGTTTCTGATTAATGGCTTTTGCCAATCAAGATCAGTATACTTTAATTTTGCATTAGGATTAAGAACTCCATCTATCACCAACAAATTATTTGAAATATCAAAAGCATTTTGCTTTAGAACACCTGAAATTAAGTTATTGGAAGCATACGCATTTGCATTTGCCACCGTACTTCCTATAGCCAACTGCCCGTTTCTGATGGCTTCCCAAACAAGCGGGTAATACTGGTAAACATCCACCCTGTCATATTCAGGAATTGATCTTCCTACATACCCGGTACTCATATTAAAACTAAGCACATCTCTACCTCCTTTTTTTCCTGATTTTGTTGTAATGAGGATTACTCCATTAGCAGCTGCAGATCCGTAAAGGGATGTAGATGCGGCATCCTTCAAAATATTAAAAGATGCGATATCATTTGTATTAATTGCTGATAATGAACCTGTAAAAGGCGTTCCGTCTAAAATAATCAATGGATCATTTGAGCCCGCATAAGAACTGATTCCTCTTATCTGAATAGTAGGAGCGCTTCCTGGCTGTCCCGTTCCCGTACTTACTTTTACGCCTGGGCTTGCTCCGTCGATAGCCTGCCCGATATTGGTAATAGGCCGGTCTGCAAATTGCTTGGCTTTGATCTCAGTATTGGAACCAACAAGTGTTTCCTTTTTCTGAGAACCATAGGCTACAATCACAACTTCGTCAATTTGTTTTTCTTTGGTCAGAGTATCACTTTTCTTTTTTTGTGCAGAAAAATTTTGACCAATAAAGAATACTGTTGCAACGCTAAGCGTGCAAAACTTTAGTTTCATCATTTTGTGTGTTTTTTGTTTTCTCTTTAAGCCACAAATATGTTAATAAATATTAATATAACAAAACATTTATTAATAATTTATCAAATACACACCTAATCTTAATTAAAAATATAAATAAATCAAAAATTTCAAAAACAACCAATTCAAATGATGTAAATAATTAATTAAAAAGAATATAAAAAAGTAAAATATTTTTTACCAAAATAAAAAACATTTAAAACAAAAAAAGCCGTTTAATTTTTCAACGACTTTTTTTTGTTTTAATTAAATATTTACTTAGCTCTCAATTTTTCTTTAATCGATTCAATATTTTTCTTTGCAGAATCTTCCAAAATCAAGCTTGCGCTCATGTGAATTCTGGCAGGCATCAATTCATTGAAATGATCTGTTCCTTCCCAGGACACTTTTTTGATTAAAGCTAAAGCATCTTCACTTCTGGAAGCCAGTGTTTGTAAGAATTTTTCAAGCTTCACATCCATTTCAGCAATATTTTCTGAAACTGAATGATATACATTGTGCTGCTCTGCCCATTCTGCCGATCTGAAATCTGCATCTATTGCCATTGCAGAAAACTGAGATTTTCCTATTTTCCTTTCAACATACGGCCCGATTACGAATGGTCCGATTCCTAAATTAATTTCCGTTAAAGCCAATGCGGCATCTTTTGTAGCAAAACAATAATCAGCACCGCAAGCAATACCTACTCCACCTCCTGTTGTTTTTCCCTGAACTCTTACGACAACTATTTTACCGCAGTTTCTCATGGCATTCAATACTTTAGCAAAACCTCCAAAGAATTTTGTAGAAGCTTCCAGTTCTTCGATTGCTAAAAGCTCATCAAAGCTTGCTCCTGCACAGAATGCTTTTTCACCTTCGCTTTTCACTAAAATAGCTTTTACCTCATCTTTTGCACCTTCATCCAAAATAGTTTGTGCCAGTTTTTCAAGGATGGCTCCGGGTACAGAATTACTTTTTGGGGTTCCGAAAGTGATTTCGGCAATATTGTTTTTAAACTCTGATACTACAAATTCGTTCATTATTTAGATTTATTTGAATTCTTACAAAAATACTAAATGTGTGGCTTTCAGAGAAGGTTTAAACAAGATAATTGATTTTCTGCGGTCCCTTTTATTTGTTTATTATTTTTAAGGAGTTGTTTCCCGCTATCCACTTTTACTCCTTACGCCAATGCCTTTTCCAACGCTTACCGCGGGCGGGGTAATCGTTAGTACCGGGGCTAAGAAAGTGAATGGTGAATTGTTAATTCTTTCGGTTGTAAATAAATTGATAATTCACCATTCACTCATTGACAATTCACTCTGAAACTCGCTGTGATAAGAATCGTAAACTTAAGTGAGGACGCTGTTACGGAAGATTATGCAGAGTCAATCGAACAATAAAAATAATCAACCGTAAAGTGGAATTATTAAATTATTTTTAATAAAAGTTTAAATATTTTACAAAAATCGAAACCATCAAGTAAATTTGAAGGTTTTTTTTTCTATCTTTAACTGGTTGATTCCGTAGAAATACTGAACAGTTAATTTGGTGTTTTATACTCTACCTAGACTTTTACATATGTCGTTCCTTTGAATTGTCAATAAAGACGAAAAAAGATACTTAAAATCAGGCGACATCTGAAAAGCCAATAAAGAGTAAGAAAATTTAATAACTGAAAAATATATTATCATGGAAGAAATGATCGGAGTAATCAAATTATTTGCAGGAGACTTTGCACCCAAAGGCTTCATGCTTTGCGACGGAAGTCTGCTGAGCATCCAAAGCAATACTGCCCTTTTCTCAATCTTAGGAACAACTTACGGTGGAGACGGCGTAAGAACCTTCGCTTTACCTAATCTAAAAGGCCGTTACCCAATCGGAACAGGAAATGTAAACGCCAACGAATATTATCCTTTAGGAGTACAGGCCGGAACACCTCAAACTACAATAACTACACAAAATTTACCAAGCTTTATCAGCCAGGTAATGGTTTCAAAATCTAATGCCAATTCTGCCACACCTTCAGCAAGCGCATCAATTGGTGTTACAGGAAATACTGTAGGAAGAGATTTTACAGCTGTTCCTAGTTTTGTAAACGGAGATCCTGATACTGTTATTAATGCAAAATCTGTTTCTTTCGTGGGTCAGAATATTCCCATCAACAATATGCCTCCTTATTTAGGCTTAAATTATATTATCTGTGTCCAAGGAATTTATCCTTCAAGACCTTAATTAAAAAAATAAAACATTATAAAAATAAATTAATAACTGAAAACTATACTATTATGGAAGAAATGATGGGAGTTATCAAATTGTTTGCGGGCAATTTCCCTCCAAGAAACTTTATGTATTGCAACGGAGCTATCTTAAGCATTGCTCAAAACTCAGCACTTTTTGCAATTTTAGGAACCACTTACGGTGGTGATGGTGTCACTACTTTTGCATTACCGAATCTAAACGGTCGTTATCCGATCGGAGCAGGAAACTCAAGTACAGGATCATACACGCTGGGTGAAGCAGCAGGATCTCCACAAACTACGCTTCTTCCTTCTAACTTGCCTAGCATCAGCAGCCAGCTAAGAGTAGCGAACGCCAATGCAAGTACTGCAACCCCTTCATTAAATGCATCTATTGCAATTACAGGAAATACCGTAGGGAGAGACTTTACAGCAGTTCCAAGCTATGTAAACAGCGATCCTGATACGATGATTAACCCAAAATCTGTTTTCTTTCAAGGTCAGAATTTGCCGGTTAACAACATGCCTCCTTATTTAGGATTAAACTACATTATCTGTGTTGCAGGAATATTTCCTTCAAGAGATTAAACAAAAATTAAAAACAACCTAAAACTTAAAACCATGAAAAGCACTACTTTTTTATTAATCTGTAGTCTGCTCATTTCTACTTTCACCTTTGCGCAGACAAGTACAGAACAGTTTGAGACTGAATCTCAAAACAGTACAAGTTTTACTGACAACGGAGTTATTTTCAACATTCTGACTCACGTAGGAGGGTTTGATATTCAGTCAAACTACCCAAATACAGGATGGAACGGAACAGCCAATGACAACAGATATATTGACAATTCCGGAGCGGGAAACATTGCAGTAGGAGCATCATTCAGTATCAAAACAACTTCGAATTTATTTAAGGTAAACAGATTCTGGATCTTCTTATCTGACACCAGCCTAAACCAAACTGTCTCAGGAACGCTTACTGTTACCGGTAAATTATCGGGAGTAACAAAGTTTACACAGACTAAAACTACAGGTTTTGCCACTTCTTTAGGAAGTACAAACGGTTATACACTAATCGATTTAACGAATCTTAATGGTCAAAACTACTCCAATATTATTATAGATCAGCTTCAGATTACTCTTGGCGGTTTATATACGTATGGAGGTCTTGATGCCTTCACTTGGGTAAAAGACACCGGTATTGTTTTGGCGGCCAACGATGTACAGGCGTCTAAAAGTAAAGCTTCCAACGTATATCCAAACCCTACAAGCGGCCCTCTTACGATTGAAACTGCTGAAAATGCGAAGTTTGAAGTTTATGGACAGTCTGGACAGCTAGTAAAAACCATTGAAGCTAAAAAAGGGATTAACGAAGCTAATATTTCGGAACTTCCAAAAGGAGTTTACATCCTTAAATCTGCTTCAGAATCTTATAAAGTCATTAAAAAATAGATAGGTAAAAAGCTTACCATTAAAGTTAGAATAACCATGAAAACTTTTAATATAAGCAGATTGTCCGTGAAAGAATTTAATGCTTAAGTGTGATGAAATCCCTTGATT
>Ga0157375_10002152_pt1 | contig 17027 bp, 20 predicted proteins | sample M35metaG_FD_115311 | JGI IMG/M metagenome (GOLD analysis project Ga0157375, IMG submission 115311) | Miscanthus rhizosphere microbial communities from Kellogg Biological Station, Michigan, USA - M3-5 metaG | ecosystem: Host-associated > Plants > Roots > Rhizosphere > Soil | place: USA: Michigan... | reverse complement strand
CGGGCGTGTTGCCCAAACACCGGAGCGCGGCCGTCCTCGGCCGCAGCAACGTTCGAACATGCTGTTTCCCTCGAATTTCGACACAACCTTCGGGTCGAGGATCTCCCTTTTCTTTCATCTTTGCCTTTGGGCAACGCCTGTGACGAGGCTCAAATTCCTGCGTAAACAGGCGGTTTTTTAATGAAATTAGAGCCTCGTTACGGGCGTGTTGCTACGATCTGTTCAAAGCTTTTGCGCTGCTTTGACCATCCAATTCCGTTTCAGCCGCGGCGCTCTTCTGCTTATTTCCTGGGCATCACGACGCACTCGCCCGTTTTTCCGACCGTAATGTCTGCCTTTAATTCCGTTGGTTGTGCGCCCTCTGGAGGTACTAGACGTGCAGTAACCTGGTGTTCTCCTGGGGAAAGAGATGCTCGAATCCGGCTGGCTCGAATTGGGACGTTTGTCTCATCGATTTGCCAATCCGCAGTCGGAATAGGCGTATGCGGGAAGTTGACGCAACGCGTGGTGAGGATGACGAAGACATTGCCATCGTTTGCGATGCCGTCGGTTTTTTCTTTGGAGATCAAAAACTCGCCCAGGGCAAATCCGCGCGGAGTGAAGATGACCGTTCGGGAGGACGTATCATCGAGCAATCCTGCCGCCAGGGGGTTTCGCGGCGGTAGCGCAACCACTTTTGCATTCTTGCGCGCTAGCTCGGCCTCATCAGCTTTGCGCTTTTCTTCCAACTCTCTGGCTTTTTGAGCTTCCAGGGCGGCAAGTTCCTTTTGCTTTCGCTCCTGCTCAAGCCGCTCTGCCTCTTTCCTGGCTGCTTCCTCCTTCAGCCGATCGGCTTCGCGTTTCGCTTCGGCCTGGGACAGCTCAAGAGCCTTTTGGCGCGCGAGAAAGTCCAGCGTAATGTCGACCATGGCCGGCGGGCTGCTGGTAGAACCGAGGTTATCGGCGCACCAGAATGAGATAGTGTATTTACCTTCGGCGGCGTAGGTATGGGCCACCTTTCGCGGGAATGTGGAGAGGTTTTCCTCCTTGCCATCCCCCCAGGCAATGCGCCAACTGGTGATGGTGCCGTCCGGGTCTTGCGAGCCGCCATCGGAGATCGTTGCGACCCGGTTGGTCTCGTCGATGGAATCGACGCGGACGACGGCAATTGGAGGCCTGTGTTCATGCCGTGATTTAACGATGAACCATGCAGCCACAATGGCGCACAACAGCAGGAGGACTGCAAGGATTGCGAGGGGTGCCTTACTTTTATTGGCTTCGCCTGGCATAGTGTTTAGTTGGTAATTGTTAGGCTTGTCCAGGAAAGGAACTCGAAAACTGAAAACCTGGCACAATCACGGCTGAAGAATACTGCCCTGCTGGATTTTGACCAGCACCAACATCAATCTTCCATTGAGCGACTGGACCGTGCTCGGACGGCCTGAGAAATGTCCCACTCCTTTGTCTCTACTCTAGTTGGCTGTGATTAGTCGTGCTCTCAGAAAGCCCTACGGACCTGGTCAAATGCTCTCGTTCAGCGAAATTCCTTTTTCCTTCCGCTCGAAAGCCGGAGAGTTAGAATTCACTAAGTGGCCACCCAAGACACCAAGCACCGGACAACTGCTTGCAGACAGTTGTGGTGCCTGAGGCTTTGCGCATTCTTACTCGTGGCCCGCAATGCCTCCGCTGAATATCGGTTCGATGTATGGACCGCCGATTCCGGACTGCCGCAAAACAGCGTCCGCGCAATCGTGCAAACGCGTGACGGATATCTCTGGGTAGGCACGCTGGATGGCTTGGCACGATTCGATGGGGTGCGCTTTACAGTATTTAACAAGGCCAACTCGCCTGGCCTCAGTGGCAATCGGGTTACGGCTCTGTACGAAGATCCCCAGGGCAATCTTTGGATCGGCCTGGATGCCGGTGGAATAGCCCTCTACCACTCGGGCAAGTTCACCTCGTTGAATACTGGAGAAGGGTTGCCAGCCGGCGCCATTGCCATGATCACTCGAGACGAGTTGGGCGAAACTTTAGTATGCGTTTCAGCAAATCCTTTTCGATGGAAGCAGGGCAAATTCTTACCCACGTTGCCGGAAATGCGGACGCTCTTCTCCCCGCGTCGCGGAGGAATTCTCTGCGGAATGGTTGGGGACTCATTGCAAATACACTTCGGGGGAAAACTGACGACTCTGAACGTTTCCAACGGGCTGCCGAGCATGAACATCAAGGCCGTCACCGCAGACCAATACGGGAACTGTTGGGTTTCGAGCGAAGATCAGTTAGTCAAAATCCGTGACGGCAAGGTGTCAAAAATTTTCACACAGCAAGACGGCTTGCCCCGCAACCCCCTGCGCCCAAGCCCGCTGGATGCCGTTGCTTGTGAGGATCGCAAAGGCAATGTATGGATCAATGGAGCAGGGCCCTGGCTGGGTCGTTTAAAGGATGGTGTCTTTACCGGCTATCCATCCAGCAACACCCTATCGTCGCATCCGTTGCCGCTGGCGGTCCCAGGTGTGGCCGCAGGTTACATCAAAGAGTTTTTTGAAGACCGGGAGGGGAATCTGTGGATCGGTACAGAAGGCAACGGTCTCATTCGTGCCCGCGAACAGGTCGTCAACGTGATCTCAACCAGACAAGGGCTTCAGACAGCCAATATTTATCCTGTGTACGAGGATCGCGCGGGCTCGGTCTGGCTCGGCAGTTGGTGGCGAGGTCCTTCCCGAATCACATCGGGTGTTGTCACCAATTTCGACCTGGAACAGGACACGACCGCGTTTTGTGAGGATCGCAATGGCCGCTTGTGGATGGGAACTATCGGAGGAGTCGCGATTTTTCAGGACGGAAAATTCAGCAGGGACGGTGTGCCATCAGTATTGACCAATCAATCCGTCAGCGCGATCTGTGAGGACCGAAAAGGAGGGCTGTGGTTCGGAACCGAACGCGGACTGTTTTGCTACAGAAATGGCGAAGTGTCATTGTTCACCGAGAAGGATGGTCTCCCCGCAGGCAACATTTCGGTGATCATTGAGGACCGAGCTGGCTCACTCTGGCTCGGAAGTCGTGGCGGCCTGACTCGATTCACCAATGGCCGCTTCACCACCTGGACGGAACAGGATGGATTGCCCAGCAACCATATACCCGCGCTCTACGAGGATAAGGAGGGCACACTCTGGATCGGGAGCGGTGATGGCGGTTTGGCGCGGTTCAAGGAGGGGCGGTTTACATGTTACACGATAAAGGAGGGCATGTTTGATAATGGCGTCTTCCAGATTCTTGAGGACGCGAGCGGTAATTTTTGGATGAGCTCCAACCGCGGGATTCACCGGGTCAGTAAACGCGAGCTAACTGAATTTGCCGAAGGCCGCCGACGCTCGATCACTTCAGTTGCCTACGGAAAGGGTGACGGTATGCTCAATGCCGAGTGCAACGGCGGACGCTCACCGGCAGGGGTGAAAACGCGTGATGGCAAGTTGTGGTTCCCCACACAGAACGGTGTGGCGGTAATCGATCCGGCCATCGTGCCCACCAATCCCAGGCCTCCTCCGGTGGTGATCGAAGCGTTTATCCTGGATCGTCAGCCGCAACCGTTGGACCGTCCGCTCCGTGTGACACCCGGCAAATCCAACCTCGAAATCCAATACAGCGGCTTGAGCTTCATCAACTCGGAACGGCTTTCCTTCAAATACAAACTGGCGCCAACCGATGACGCCTGGGTCGAAGCCGGCACGCGCCGCGCAGCCTACTACTCACACCTCGCTCCGGGCCACTATACCTTTAACGTACTCGCCGCAAACAGCGATGGGCTATGGAACGACTCAGGCCCCTCGCTCGCCTTTATCGTTTTGCCGGCGTGGTATCAAACATTACCCTTCCGCGCCTCGGTCGTCGCTGCTGTGTGCGTTGTTGCGGCTGGACTGTTTTACCTGCGACTGAGGGCGGTGGAATGGCGGAGGGCAGCGCAGGAAACTTTCTCGCGCGAACTCATCCGTCAACAGGAAACTGAGCGTAAACGAATCGCAGGCGAACTGCACGACGGACTGGGCCAGGCTCTGCTGGTAATAAAGAATACCGCTTCGCTTGCTTCAAACCCGTCCGCGCCGTCGGAGGAAACTCGCCAGGACCTTGCAGTCATTGCCAATCTGTCCACAAAAGCGTTGGAGGACTTGCGCACCATTAGTCATGCCTTGCGCCCACCGGAACTGGATCGGCTCGGATTGACTAAAGCTTTGGAGCACGCAGTTCACCTGGTAGCTGATGCCGCTGATCTGCGAGTCTCAGCCCAACTGGAGTCGCTCGATGGTCTGCTGGCCGCTGAGGCGGAGATCCACCTGTACCGGGTTGTGCAGGAATGTCTGAACAACATTGTCAAACACGCGCAGGCCAGTTTCATCGAGGTCCGCGCCTGGTCCGGAGACGGTTACCTGCACTGCACGGTTCGTGATAACGGCGAAGGTTTCGATCCAGCTACCCGCCAATCCGGTTCCGGAAAGCGCCGCGGCCAGGGATTGGCTGGAATGACTGAACGAGTGCGGCTGCTTGGAGGGCAAATTACCATTCACTCCCAACCCGGCTCAGGCACACTGGTCGAAGCGAAACTACCACTTCAACCAAAGAGCCGCATCGAAGCTGGCATTCCATCCTGACGTCCTTGGTATACGGTTAGTCTGCGCAAAATGATTGACTCCTGGTTGGCCGCCAAAGAGGGCAAAGGGGATCGATCGTCGAATCCGAGCATTGACGATCGCGTCAATGTCATGGACAAAGCCTTTCTGATTGGCCTTTATTACCGCGGGTGAGCAGTACGACTAAGATGCCAGACCAGCGACGCATTCTGATCGTCGAAGATCATCCCATCTTCCGCGAAGGCCTGTTACGCGTGCTCAGTCGCGACCCTGAATATATTGTCATAGGTGAAGCCGCCGATCCGCCTTCCGCGCTAGCCCTGGCCCGGCAACTTCATCCCGACCTCATCCTGACCGATCTGAAGCTTGGCCAGGCCACCGGCTTGGACCTGGTCCGCGCTCTGCAACGCGAGCGCCTCAGCATCCCCGTGGTCATGCTCACGATGCATAAGGAGGAGAGCCTCTTTCGCGAGGCGATGGACGCAGGAGTGCAGGGTTACATCCTGAAAGACAACCTCAGCACCGAACTCCTCGATTGCCTCCGCGCTGTTGCTTCGGGTGAAACCTACCTCAGCCCACAAGTCTCTGCTTACTTGTTACGATGGCGCAAAGCTGGCCAGCAATTGGAACAGGCCGTCCCTGGCCTGCTTACGCTCACCCGGATGGAGCGCGAAGTTTTGCGCCGTGTCGCCGCGAATAAGACCAGCCGCGAGATTGCCCAGGAATTGTTCATTAGCGAAGCCACCGTCAACACCCACCGTCGCAATATCTGCGCGAAGCTCGATTTACATGGTCCCAACCGGCTGCTGAGATTCGCGATGGATCATCGGAGTGAGTTGTAGCCGGTAAAACCCCGGCAGAGGCCCCGGCAGGGGTGGCCCGCTGATAGAAATAACGCCGTCATGTACACATTTTGTTTTTCAGCGGCGCGGCGGATACGCGGTCTCGATCTATTGCGCATCTTGGTGAACAGTTGCGAGCCACCCCTCCGAGGTTTGGACGATGATACGGCTAAGGACGTGGAAACTTTTGGCCGGTGAATGAAATGCGCTCCTCTTGTGCTAAGAAAGAACCGCCTTCGCGTGCAAGGGATGGCGACGGCTGCAACTAAAGCTCCCAGTCCTTCCATAGCTACGGCGACGGAGGACGAGGGCAGGGGGTCCGCTATTTACCAATTGAGCCTTACGACTTGCGCCCTATCCACGTAAACATCAAGTCACCGCTTCGTTGTTGACAAAAACCCGATGAATAACCAACGTTTATACATGAAAAGGGTGGGCCGAGTTGACTTCATCTTTCCCCACCCCACTTCAGGCCAAACATACTGTTAAGCCACTCGACACGCCATGAGCAGACAAGGGATTCCCAAGAAGAGCGCGAGACAGTTTCGCATCACGTCCGCAGTGTTTGCATTGCTCTTAGGTGGAGTTGCCGCGTGGTTGTTCGTCACATCACGCTCACCTGTTGTCGCTTGGATTTTTGCAGTCGCCGCTGGCTTTTCACTCATTGATGCCATCGTTGGTTGGCGGTCCAGTCGCGATTGAGTTTATGTCACACGAATGGCCCAACCTTGAAGGCTGCAGCGAACCCGGCGGGAGCGTCGCGGTTGCAATCGTTGCGTCCCGCGCGCCGGGTCGCTGAGCTTGGGTCGTTCGCCGTAAGATGCCAAACGTCACAATCAATCGCGATTCCGGATACGCCGATTCAATCAGGCGCTACAAAGTCTTTCTAAACGGAACTCTGGTTGGAAAGATAGCTTCTGGGCAGTCACAGACATTCGACATCGCCCCAGGGGATCATACCCTTCAGGTGAAGATTGATTGGTCCTCAACTCCCAAAATGTCGTTCAGGGTTGCCGACGAGCCGATCGCATTCGAATGCTTTAGTAAGCTACGCGGACCCCGATTATTTTTGGCGTTGTTCGCGATTTTCAATCCTAGAGGTTGGATCGGGATCAGAAGATTAGAGGACGCGAAAGGAATGGGACTCGGCGAACCAAACGGTCCAGCGAACGGGAGCCAGCCGATTCGCTCAGATACAAATTCCACGTCACCGGCGGCTGGCTCCCGTCGCTGACCTTTTCGTTAAGCATCATGGATGCTAGCGCTAAAGAATTTGAGCCCTGCATGAAACTTTCGTTTAGGGAACGGGCCGCTTGGATTAGTTTGCTCGTATCATTCTCTGCGGGAATAGTTATATGCGCTATATATTTTTTGGCGCCCTTTGAGGATGAAACCATACCTGCAGTGTTGGGCGTTTTGGTGTTCACTTTTCTCGGTCTTGTTGTGAGCCTGGCTTTTGGAATTGCAAGCCTGATTCGATTTCAACAGCATCGACGAAGTCTTACTAAGTGGTTAGCTTGGATCGGAGTTTTAGCTAGTGGCCTGTGCGGGCTGGTAGTTGTTGTATTATTCACTATTATTTTTTTCAACGTTGATGGGAGATAATTTGATGCTTAACAAACCGGCTGCAGGCAACGCCGGGATCGCGTCCCGGTTGACAATCGGACATCATTGGTCCGGCGTGCCTGAACCGGAACGTTGTGCTAAAGCCCTGTGCGCCGCCCGGTAGTCATCGCCATTCGGATCGGGTATCTGTTGGTGCTCGCGTTAATCGTCCTTCTCGTTTATCCCATGCTCAGAAAACCAAAGGCTTACAGTGGCCCCGGCCCTCGAGGAATGGTACGGAGGAATCTACTGATGATTGAGGATGGTAAAAGAAACTTAAAGGAGAGTCAGCACCGCCCGGACGATTACTGGCCGACTCGCGCTGAAGTTGCTTCGGCATATACGGGGAACAGCAATACTTCGTTTGATGCGCTAGTGAAACCAACGCGCTGGGGAGAGGTCTATGTCGTGAACCAGATTGGCGCTCCGGCATACGCATATTTCAGCAACGCTGTCGCCGATTTCCCTGAGGGGTTCTTACTCACATTAAGGTATCTTGAGGACGGAGCACAACCACAGCATTCAGCGGATGAGAGCCAGCCGTTCAAGTCAGGCACAAGTCCCGCGTCAGCGGCGGCTGGCTCTCACCGCTGATGCTTGTCGTTGCCCATTGAGCGTATGACTGCGCACACGAGGCGAGTTCGTGGGCTTTTCCTGATGGTCTTGGGCCTTTTGTCTTTGACAGTTTCTTTCCTGGATCAACATTAACAATGACCTATGAAGTTCTGGCAGATTGAAGCGCCACATTACGGCAGCGACTACAAAAGTTTGTTCATTAATGGATTGATCGAGCATCCGTATAACCTTCCGTCTGTAGATTGCGATTCTTGTGGGCAGCGGTTCTTGGCAGACCATTCACTGCCGTATGAATGTCCACCGGCTTTTAGAAAAAAAATCTCCAACTCAGAAGCGCTGACGATTGAAGAGTTCGAGAATATTACGGAACCTGTTCGCAGGGCGGTTCAGAAAATCGGTCTGCGCAAAGAGGTAGTGCAGCCCCGCTGTTTTCTCCTCCCGAGTTTTCTCGATATTCCTTCGAAGCCGGAGGCTGATTTCTTGTGGCCGAGTTCGGGTTTCTCGCCTCTTGTGACGGAGCGCGTCCGTGGAAAGCTGGAATCCCTAAAGATCCGGGAGATAGCGTTTGCAGAAGTGACATTGCGGAAAGTTGGTAAGAAATCCCCGAAGCTTCCGGCCCCGATTCCATCTACCGGAGAACCGGGGGATATTATCGGCGAGGTCTCGACAACAAGATTTCCAAAGACGGGGCACACGTATTTTGAGTTGTGTGTTTACGGAAGGTCAGGTCCGCCTCCAGGAAGGGAGTTGAAGTCGGTATGTTCGACTTGCGGTAACAAAGACTTTAACTGGGCCAGAAGTAAAGAACTTGTCATGACAGAGTCTATGTGGACCGGCTTGGACATTTTTGTCTTGGAGACTACCGCGATTATTCTGGTCACGGACAAGTTGAAGCAAGAGCTTCAGAAACTCAGGCCAACCAATGTTGAGTTTGTCGAATTCCCATCGTCTAGATAATCTGAGGTCCATCAAGCGCATTCAGCCAACGCGCAGATTTTGTCCTGCTTCTTTTCGAGGGTCGTCCGCGGCGGCGGTAGGTGAGGGGCACAGTTGACTGCGTAAGAACTCGTGTGAACTACGCAACGAACAGCACGGCCCAAGAGGCCATGTGGGGAGGTTTCATTCCTTTCGGTCTTTGTTCGGCCTGGGACTTGCGACTTTTATTGCGGCGTGTTCGCGGAGATACCTTCGATTCATCAGGGACCGCCGTGGCGTCGCGCAGTTGGTTTGTCATTGGTGGATTGCTGCTTCAGTTGCCTCTGGTCGCTTACTCTTTGTTTGTGTGGAAGCAGGGATTATTCCGCTCTTAAACCATGAGATCACTTGGTCCAACCATCGCGCTGCACTCGACGCCGGCAGCGCGCTTCTGTTACATATCAAACGTCATTGATCCGGCGCGAGTGAGCGCGGAGCGTTAAGCCACGCGAGTGCAATGAGCTATAAATGCCCAAGCTGTCACCGAGCACTTTACGATCGGCGTCTCGAAGCTTGCGGGGTCTGTGGGGCGCCGATCCCGGCGGATCTCCGATTCACTCCAGAAGAGATTGCCCAATTGGACCGGAGCCTTGCCAAATCGGAGCAGCAGAGACGGGATCGCGAGCAGTTAAGAGAGCAGGAGGACGAGAGGGAGGAGGAAAGGCAACGGGTCGCGAACAACGGCAGCCCATCAAATTACGGTGGCATCGCGGCCGCATTTGTCTTCGGGATTGGTTTGTTGATAGTTGGGTTCAGTTTGTCGCCCGTGCAACATGAGCACGCGGTATCCATGAGGTGGGCTGGAGGCTCTGTGTTGGCCCTTACTATCCTTGCGCTGGTGATTCAGGGCGGCTGGCTTAGCAGAGCGCTGGCTACCTCCGTTCTGGCAGCAATCTGTACTACTGCACTCGTTTTCTCGGCTGCCCGGAGTGAGATCAGTGGTACAACCGTTTACCACCACAAATTCTTGAACCGTCACGGTTGGCGCACTGAGACCGTGACACGCCAAGAAAAATCAGAGATGTTTCGCGAGGCAACGAACATCAGATGGGCTCTGAGTATTGTCTGTGCAGCAGTGAGCATTGGCAGCTTCGTATTATATCGCAAGACAGAGTACGACGAGTATCAATGATACCACGGCTTAACCACCGCAGTCAGCGGACCCCGCGATTCCGCTGTGTTTGCATTGCACGCCCGTGGCGCGGGGCCGCTGCTGCGGAACGTTCGGCTGAGTAGGTCATGAGCATCCAAGATTTCCCCCTCGCCTGGCGATGGACGCAGCCTTCGCACTCAGTGCTACCGCCCGAGGCGCTTACGGACATTCGTCCACTCAGCGCCGCCGAGTCGGCAGGTCTCGGCACGGCCGCTCCCAGTGGTAGGAAGTCGGCGGTTTCGCATGCCGCTTCTGATATTGATACCGAGGAGGTGAGTCGGTGGCTCCGTCGCGTCCAGCCGGATTTACACGCTCGTGTTTATGTGAGGTGGACCAAGGAATTGGCCGTCGAGACGAGCTGGGACATTTTTGCGGAGTACTGGGATGATTTCTGCTACCCTTCCTCCGATGACGTCACGATTGTGCCGGTCGTCGGTGCATGGCAGTTGATATACCAGCATTATGAGCAGTTCGACTTTTTTGCGCCGCCGTGAGCCGAACAAGGCTGCTTCAGGCAACTGCGCGATTACGTCGCTGTTCCATATTGGTAGCTCAGGACGCGCAGTGCCTGAGCACCATCGTTCGTCTTCTTCGAGCGCAGCGAGCCAAACTGAAATCCCGTAGGGATGACATGATAATAGCCCCGGCCAAGCGAGGAACGAGCGCCGCCCGGGGTAAACCGCGCCCCATGCAAATCTCCCTCTCCTCATCCGATGGGGAGAGGGATAAAGGGTGAGGGGCTGCGGATTTGACGATACCACCCTCACCGGTGGTCAGCTTTTTGACCAGACTCGTCCCCCGCCGGAAAATAATTCAATTTCGCGGTTGACATACATAATACTTCAATGTATAGAAGTTCAATGCTTGCTAAAGATATGGTGGCTGCCTCCGCGAAACCGCTGTTGTTGTCCATACTCGCCGAGGGCGAAAGTTACGGCTATGAAATCATCCAGAAAGTGCGTGAGCTTTCTGGCGGGCAGATTCAGTGGAGCGACGGGATGCTGTACCCTGTTTTGCACCGGTTGGAGCGTGATGGCCTGATTGATTCGGAGTGGAAGGAAGCTGAAAGCGGACGCGAGCGAAAATACTATTTCCTCAATTCCGATGGCCGCAAAGTTCTCAAAACCGAACGCCAGCAATGGCTGACCGTTCACAACACCTTGAGCAAATTATGGAAAATCAAACCCGCTTCAATCTGAACGACGCCATTGAAAACTGGCGGCAAGAACTGACCGCACAAGCCAGTCTCACCGCGGAAGTCCGTCGTGAACTGGAAACGCATCTGCGTGACGCCATTGCCGAATTCCAACAACAAGGGGCGAACGATGAAGAATCCTTTCGGCTCGCACGCGGTCGCGTCGGCCAGCCGCAACTGCTTGGTGAAGAATTTGAAAAAGCCGACCCGTCAGCAATGTGGCGCAAGAATATGAATAAGAAAATCATTACGTTAGTAGCGGTTGCCGTGATTGCGGCGATTCTCCTGCTGTTGGCCATTGACCAACTTAATCTCATGCTCGCGGATTGGTTATTGGCTGGCCAGTCACATAACTTGGTCTCCGAGACTATCGAAGTCGTGGCCACATTGCTTGCCTTGCCGGTGAGGTTGTATGCCTTTTTCATCTATGGCGACCATGGTTCCTGGTCTTTGCCGGTTTTGATTTTGCTTCTCGCGTTGAGTGGTTTGATGTGGGGCATCATCGTCGAGAGGATGGTTTGGTTATTTTCCAAGCGGGGCACGACACGGTGACTTTCGCCCAACCCCTATTAAGCCCGCGCGGTCAATAGCAAAAAGAATTTCGTGACGGAAATTTTTCTTTTCCGTTTTTCGTTCCTCAGAACGGGAACTCCGACTTGGTTTTCCGTTACGCAGCTCGGATCCAGAAGGGCATCCGGCATAAACACCTATTTGGATTCAATCGGGCTAGGGCCAGCCAACACCAGCCGAACATGCATTCGTAGCATACCGTTAGGTCGTGCTTATAAGGCTCAATAAGCTTCAGAAAAAATTTGAAGTCATTGTTCAGGACGTTGGGGTGAACCATTTTTTTTGCCCTGGCGATCCATGACGCAGACGTACATCTGGCGCGCGTGCAGATCGATTCCGCAGTTGAACTCTGTGGTGGATGTATAATACTTCATTTGTAGTTATAGTTTGGTGCCGCAAGGCACCGGTTAATGTTTCAAACGTTAACGCGGGGAGTGCTTGTAACACTCCCCGCCTGACAACCCATGGTATCAAAAAAACCAAAGGGCTTAAGTGGGAGTATCATAGCGCTTCACCGAATGGCGGCCCGGGTATGCGCTCGGTCTATCCGGGAGCCACAGAGGGGCCGCCATCGGTGAGCCGATCGTTGGTCCACATTAAGATGAGCGATTCGCAAATTCTTTACGAAGCAAAGCTCCCTTGGCATGGACGACGGCTGGCTTGGGCTTCCTTATTGGGTTTTGTGCTGTATGTCGGTGTTGTTTCAGCAGTTCTTTTCGTGGTTGATTCATTCCCGCATAACGTCGCGCCGTTGATCGGCATTAATGTGGTTGGCGCAGTGATCTTTGGGGTCTCGGCGGTTGTCGCGTTTCGCTGGCGCCGCAATCCAGGGATTTACCGAATATCTATAGACAACCATGGCCTCTACGTTCACTCCGATGATCGCTGGGCGGGGCAGTCTTTCTCCGTCATCGCACCTGACATCCGGTCTCTGGTGCGAAAGACCTGCAGACATGCTGACAGCACAGATACGTATGAGTACTATGTTCAGACCAAGTCAGGCAGACGCCACCGGATCGGAGACCTTTTTGCCGATTTGGAGCCTCTGGATCTCTTTGAGAAGATCATCGGCTATTTTCATTGGGTGGAGGTCGTCGAAGAATGAGCCGGCCTAACCCCCGCTCTGCACTGGACGCCCGGGCGGCGCTCTGTTTACATTTTGGACGTCACCGGCCGGGCGCCAGTAAGAGCGATCGTTCGCAGATGAGAGGACACCCATGATGAACGGCCCGAAGGTTGTGTTCCTGACGAAGGCAAACAACGATTTGATTTCGCACTGCAAATGCGAAAACGCACTCATCGGGGCGCCAGCCCAGATGGACTGCCCATGGTGCGGATGTGGCTGGCTCTTCCTTTGCGCCCAATGCCGCAAAGCGTTTATGTTCGCCCGTGCTGAGGAGGTACACCTTTCCTGGGAGCAACTGGCTCACAACGATCTCGATGGGAAGTGGGGGCGGCAACCGACGGCCGAAGAGATCGAGGAATGGATTGAACTCATGAAGATACTCCTCAAAGAGATACAGGTCGGCAAACAGTATATCTACATTGATGGTTGGGTCTTCCCGACGGACGAAACGAACATCCAATTTGAAGGTTGGCATGCTCGTCATGAACTGTCACATGTCCCTCAGGCCGCCGCCGTTAAGGATGTCACCGTGCTCGATAGGTCCTTGGGCAGCCGACAGTACTGGGAGGTCCGACGAATCCAAGATCCATGAACTGCGAACCAGACCGTGCAGGCAACCGGAGCCAGCCAGTTGGCCAACAGACAAATCGAACGCCATCGACGGCTGGCTCCGGTGGCTGACCTTTACGTTCGTAGTCAACATGTTCAGGGAATATTTCATCGCGGCACAGGATTTCCTGCGACAGCAAGGCTTGAGACCTCTACTTCGGCAAGGAGAGCCTGTGTCGGAAGCTGACATTGATGCCGTCGACCAGCGCACCGACTATCCCATGCCCGCGCAGCTCCGACGCTTCTACATCGAAATGGGTGACGGCTTTGAGTTCCTTCCAAATGACGTTCAGGACTCATCGCTCGAAGGCTGGGAGCGGAACTGGCTTAACGATTACGCAATTTGGAACAAGGGTTTTCGCACAGCGATTGAGGAAGAGGTTTCACGTGAGATCGCGAACGGTCGCCCACGAGTAGATCCACAGCTCCTGCGGGAGGAGGCGGAGAGGCGAAAGAGGTGGATTCCCTTTTATGGTTTTGTCGGCGGCGGAGATGTTCTGTGTCTCGACTCGGAGGGGAAGGTGCAGTTTTACCAAGCCATGGATTGGACGGCTTTACCGGCGTTTTGTGGAGGGTTTGTCTTGGCCGATTCGTTCTTCGATTTTGTGGTCAGGTGGAGCAAGTATTCTTTTGTTGCCCCTGGTTGCGGTTGGACTTCGTTTTGTTGGAATGAGTCAGGAGTTTTCGACTGGTCGCCTTCACACTTTTCGCTTGGCATTCCTCGGGCTAAATTGGGCCACGCGCCATGAATAATGTGCCGAACATTTGCATGCAGCGAACCCGGCGATTACGCTTTGTCTTCATGTTGAAGCTCTATGGGCGCCGGGTCGCTGATGCATCTCGTTGGTGTCACTACCACACCTTTATGAAACAGTTCACTGCAATATTACGTTTGGCCATAGTCGGGTTGTTGGTGTCGCGCTCGAAGGCACCCACTCCTTTCGCCGGGACTTGGGAGACTGGCGGTGGGATGAGGAAGCAGGAGATCGCCCGAGGTCTGACAGCCGAGTTCCCATCGGCTCGGTTCATACTTGTGCTCAAACGCGATGGCTCCGGTCTGGTGCAGCGTGCTGAGCCGCTGTTTCACCCAGAGACGTTTGGTCGCTTGAGGTGGAAGTATGAGAGAGACAAGCTCGTCCTCATAGAGGGGAACGGCGACAAGAGAGCATTGACGATTCTGGAGAAGACAGAGACCACATTAAAAGTCCTTCAGCCAGCTTCAACTTTTGACACGACTCCCGGAAATCTAGTCGTCTACACTCGCACTGGAGATGCAAACTGAGAAGACCCTAACGAGGCGGCCATGCGTATGAATCGTGTTAAGAAGTTTCCCGAAGGTTGGCGGCGGATCTTGCAGGCTGCGCGCAGCGGAACGCGTGATGTGATCTTGCTTCAGCGCTGCCCGGAGTGCGGAGGCGCCCTGCGATTCAAGTACACGCCGGCTGAACGGGCCACGCTTTTAATATCCTGCGTTTCCTGTCCAGAGGCGGTCGCCACGGATGAGACGATTCCCGAGCCGCCCTGGGTTGCTGCTCTCGGTGCGGACTTCACAATCCAACAGGCGCCACCGCTTTTGTATATTGGCTCAGAAGAGGCGAACCCGGCGCTTCAGGCAACAGCGCCACGCCTCGCAGTCGAACCGTTTATGAGAAGTCGAACATCACATTTGCAGGCCATGCCCGCTTCCAGCGGCTGTGCCTGAGCTGTTCGTTCGATGAAATGAACAAATGGCAAATCATCTGTCCACTCGCCGCCATCGGATTGGTTGTAATAGCATTCGGGGTGATGCATGAGCGGAACGAACAGCGCGGCTTCATGTCAGTTGCAACCAGGTCGGTTGCTGAGGATTTGGTTCACATGACGAACTCCGACCATCTGGCTACCATCGAGCCTCAACTCCATTCCACCTTGTCTGAGTTCGTCGCTTCTACTGGATTCGTGGCCGAGGTTCGTCTCGGGGACGACCAGCAGCCGAGCGGAGGAGGGAGGGCTTGCAGCCGCTTTGTCCTCACGAACAGATTGGGTCACGTGCTTGCTGCGCGACTAGGGCGTGACCCTGATCCAAGAGTATTTCGGATTTTGAGCTATAAGATTATCACCGAACCCGGCGGTGCAGCGAATGCGGCTCCGCCGTATCGCTGACCTCACCGTTAGTCGAACCCTGCGTAATTATGAACATTCATGATCCTGGTGTGCTGGAGGGAATCGTTGGTTCAACCTTGGGAATAATCGGGGGAGCGATCGGTGTCTATGCAAGCCGTCGATCTGCCAGGGAGCCTGCCAAAAAGCCCTGTAGGGGACTGACTGTGGCCCAATACTGGACGGTGGCCATCCTGCTGACGGTTGCCTATATTGTCCTTCTACTGACGCTGCAGTCGCAGCGGGTTATTAACTTCGCGGGGCTTTTGTATATGCTTCTGGTAATATCGCTGTCAACTGCGCCTGCGAAAGAAGGAGAATAAAGATTGAAAAAAGGGTCCGTCGTGCCGCCTAAAAACCGCAGGCAGCGGACCCCGCGATTCCGCTCCGTTTGCATATCACGCAGTGGCGCAGGGCCGCATGGTTTTCTGGTGACCTCCGCAAGGCGGAGTTCGGGATTGGAGATCGTGATATGAGAAGGCCGCCCTACATCGACTTCACCTTTCCCCACTTCACCTTCGGCCAAACAAACTGTTAGCTTTCTATGCCAACACGTATCCTTTCCCTTTGCATCGGCATTCTTGGGGTACTTTTTTTGTCTATTTGCTACGTTCACTCGCGGCGTCCTCCCAGGGTGCAGCTCCCGGCAGGAGTTTCCCTGTCAAAGTTACCGCGGAAGGGTGAAGGACACGCGCCTCGCGGCTGGTATACCAACTACCTGACGCGAAAGGAAAGCTTTTGGCCCCTGACCCTACCGAAGCTGCTGCTCCGAGTAAAAAACGTCCTTGGCCGCTCACGTTATCGGATGCCCACGACCGTGAGCGAACTCGACCTGCGGAGTCAGCTTGGGGATTGCGCGTGGATTTCGGGTGAGACTTACCTCCTGGCCAGGGAGTTATTTCCTGAGGGTTATGACAGCACCTGGCCAGAACTCCAGTTCAACGTGGGATATCTCGGCGGTTGGTTGGGGGGGGGACCAACCAACCAGCGGGGCCCGGGGAATGGAAAGCCTTCAACGAAGCAGCCATTGTAAGTTCCGGGGTGATAGGCTATCGCGCCAAGAACCCGCTTCCGACAGCCGTGGGAGTACCACTTATGGAGCCCTATATGACCAACCAATGCGCCATCATTCGCGATACGAAAGGGCTCGTCAAAGTGGTGCCGCTGGAGTATCTCCGCCTCTACTGGGATGCGGGATTGCTCAGACTGAGGGAGCCGAATTGAGCCTACCACTTTGCCAAGCCCAGCGGAGCCCGGCGCCCCGCACCAACGCGCGTGCTGGCCGTCTCCACCCCAAAATCCTGAAAGGATGGGATCATACCAGCCCGGGGTTGCGAGGAACGAGCTACCTGGGAAAAATCGCACCAAAAAAAACCTCTCCCATCGGATGGGAGAGGGATCAAGGGTGAGGGTTCCCGAGTTGCTCACTTCCCGCTCCATCGCGCAAACCTGAAACCACCAAGCCCAGCGGAGCCCGGCGCCCCGCACCAACGCGCGTGCTGGCCGTCTCCACCCCCAAAATCCTGAAAGGATGGGATCATACCAGCCCGGGGTTGCGAGGAACGAGCTACCCTGGGAAAATCGCACCAAAAAAAACCCTCTCCCATCGGATGGGAGAGGATCAAGGGTGAGGGTT
>Ga0157375_10002151_pt1 | contig 17028 bp, 14 predicted proteins | sample M35metaG_FD_115311 | JGI IMG/M metagenome (GOLD analysis project Ga0157375, IMG submission 115311) | Miscanthus rhizosphere microbial communities from Kellogg Biological Station, Michigan, USA - M3-5 metaG | ecosystem: Host-associated > Plants > Roots > Rhizosphere > Soil | place: USA: Michigan... | reverse complement strand
TACCGCCTCGTACAGCTTCGTGCGCAAGCAGCTCAACCAGGGCGTGTTGCCGCAGAAAGACGCGGTGCGCGCCGAGGAAATGATCAACTACTTCGACTACGCGTGGCCGGCGGCGGAATCGCGCGAGCGCCCGTTCCAGCCCACGGTGGTGGTGAGCGATTCGCCCTGGGGCAAGGGCCGCAAGCTGATCCACATCGGCATCAAGGGCTATGAGCTGCCGGCGCACGAGCGGCCGGACGCCAACCTGGTGATGCTCATCGACGTCAGTGGTTCGATGCAGGACTTCGACAAGCTGCCGCTGGTCAAGCAGTCCATGAAGCTGCTGCTGGGTAGTTTGAAGCCCACCGACACCGTCGCCATTGTCGTCTACGCGGGCGCGGCCGGCCTGGTGCTGCCGCCCACGCCCGTGGGCGAGAAGGAAAAGATCGTCGCGGCGCTCGACAGCCTGACGCCGGGTGGTTCGACCGCCGGCGCCGAGGGCATCGCGCTCGCTTACCAGCTGGCCGAGCAGTCGCTGCGCAAGGGCGGCGTGAATCGCATCCTGTTGTGCACCGATGGTGACTTCAACGTCGGCATCGACAGCACCAACGAACTCAAGGGTTTCGTGGAGCGCAAGCGCGAGAAGGGCGTGTTCCTCTCGGTGCTGGGCTTCGGGCAGGGTAACTACCGCGACGAGCTGGCCCAGGTGCTGGCGCAGAATGGCAATGGCGTGGCGGCGTACATCGACACGCTGAACGAGGCGCAGAAGGTGCTGGTGCAGGAGGCGGGCAGCTCGCTGTTCACCATCGCCAAGGATGTGAAGCTGCAGGTGGAGTTCAATCCCGCGACCGTCGCGGAGTACCGCCTGGTGGGTTACGAGACGCGCGCGCTCAAGCGCGAGGACTTCAACAACGACGCCGTCGACGCGGGCGACGTGGGCGCGGGCCACACGGTCACCGCGATCTACGAGATCACGCCGGTGGGCGTGGACGCGCGCATGATCGAAGACAGCCGCTACGCGAAGACGGCGCCGCCGGCGACGGGCGCTGGCGTCGCCGGCGAGTACGGCTACCTGAGGATCCGCTACAAACTACCCGACCAGCGCAAGTCGCAGCTCATCGAGCAGGCGATCCGTGTCGATGCGCCCCGCGCCCCCGAGGCTATCCTGCGCGACGTCGAGTTCTCCACCGCGGTCGCGGGCTTCGCGCAGCTGCTGCGCGGCGGCCCGTACTCTGGTTCATTGAGCTACGACGACGTGATCCGGCAGGCGCTGGCGGGGCGCGGCGATGATCCGTACGGCTATCGCACTGAGTTCGTGCAGCTGGTGCGCAAGGCGCAGGTCGCGCGGGGCATGTAGGAAAAGGCGGACGGTCGGGGCGCGCGTTTCCGGGATTACGGAGGCGCACCTTCCGGCATAGGGTCTGGCATGGAGGTGTTCCGTGCCCCGCACTCCCCAGGAATCCACATCCGTCTGGCAGGACGCAACGCTGCTGCGCGAGGCCGACCCGGTGGTCAGCGCCTCGCGCGAGTTGCTGGCCGACACGCAGGTTTGCGTCATTGGCGCCGGCATCGCCGGCCTGACCACTGCCTATCTATTACAGCGCTCCGGCGCGCATGTGCAGGTACTCGATGCGGCGTCGGGGCTGTGCGCCGGCGAGACCGGCCGGACCACCGCCCACCTGTCGAGCGTGCTGGACGACGATTTTTGCGAGCTCGAGCGGCTGTTCGAGCCGGCCGGCGCGCGCCTGGCGGCTTCCAGCCACGCGGCCGCCATCGACTGCATCGAGGCCATCGTGCAGGCGGAGGGTATCCAGTGTGATTTCGAACGGCTGGATGGCCTGCTGGTCGCCGCAGAGCCTGATCAGCGGGCCAGGTTCGAGAAGGAGACGGACGCAATGCGCCGCGCGGGATTCTCCGCCATGCAGGCGCAGCACTCGTTGCGCACCGAGGACATTCTCATCGATGGGCCCGCGTTGCGATTTCCGCGGCAGGCAGCCTTCCACATCGGCCGGTACATGCACGGCCTGGCGCGCGCCTTCACGGGCCGCGGCGGACACCTGGTCTTCGACGCCCGTGCGGTCGAGGCGAAAGGCGGCAGCAGCGCACACGTCAGGCTCGACTCCGGTGCGCGTCTCGGCGCGCAACACATCGTCGTCGCCACCAACACGCCGTTCAATGACCGGGTGACGATGCATACCAAGCAGGCCGCGTACCGCACCTATGTCGTCGGCTTCGAAGTGCCGAAGGACAGTTTCCCGGCCGCGCTCCTGTGGGACATGGCCTTGCCGTATCACTATGTGCGCCGTGTGCGCGGCGTCGATCACGATGTGGTCATCGTGGGCGGCGAAGACCACAAGACCGGCCAGGCCGATGACGCGGCGGAGCGCTACCAGCGACTCGAACGGTGGGCACGCGCGCGATTTGCAGTGCTGGGAGCCGCGCGTTATCGCTGGTCGGGCCAGCTCATGGAGCCGGTCGATGCGCTGGGCTTCATCGGTCGCAATCCGCGCGACGACGAGAACGTGTACATCATCACCGGCGATTCCGGTGACGGCATGACGCATGGAACCATCGGCGGGATGCTGATCAGCGACCTGGTCGCGAGGCGCGTCAATCCATGGGAAAGGCTCTATGACCCGGCCCGCAAGTCGGTGAGGGCGGCGGGCACCTACCTGGCCGAGAACGCGAACTTCGTCGAGCACATGGTCAGGGACTGGGTGAGGGGCGGCGAAGTGCACGATCGTGCCGACATTGCGCCGGGCGAGGGCGGGATACTGCGCGAGGGACTATCTACCCACGCCGTGTACCGCGATCCGGCGGGGGAATTGCACGAGCTCTCGGCGGTGTGCACCCATCTCGGCTGCCTGGTGCAGTGGAACAGCGGAGAAAAGAGCTGGGACTGCCCCTGTCATGGCTCGAGATTCTCGATCGACGGCGCGGTGCTCAACGGGCCGGCAAGATCACCGCTGCGGGCAATCGAGCCCGCGGCCGCTCCGACGTCCGGCAGCGAACGGCCGCAGCCGCGCGCCTGAGAAAGGGGGCTGCCCCCTTGTCTTACTTCTGCGTCTTCACCTTGTAGTCCGCCGGGATGTCGAAGCGTTCCGCGGCGATATCCCCGGTTTCGATCTTCGTGACCGTGGTGGTGATATCGCTGGCCGCGAGCTTGGCCATCATCTGCGCCATCGGGTTGTCGCCGGTGGCACTGATGTTGACGTGACTCTCGAGCGCCATGCCGGCCTCGGCCATCTTCCTGGTGAGTGCTGCGTAGGCCTTGGCCTGTGCGGCGCCGGTGGGTGACTTGGCGGCCGCCGGGTTGCCGAAGATGAAACCGGAATCGGCCGCAGCCTTGTAGAAGCCCTGGTAGTCGGAGAGACCGGGCGCCGCAGTCGACAGGCACACGGTGCCGGAGAGCACCATGACTGCATCCATGCCCTGACCCGGCTGGCCCGTGGGGCTGAAGGGCATCGAGACCTTCACGTCGTGCACCGTGCAGGGATATCCCGCGACTTGCTTGGTCTGCGAGGTTTTCGTCAGCGTTGCCTCCATCGCGCCGACACCCACTTTCCCGAGTTCTTCCGAAATGCTCGCGAGCGGCGTCACCGTCGCGGTCTTCTTCGCGTCATTGAGGTCGACGAACCGCAGATTGTCGATGTCGATGATCAGCGAGACCGTTTTGCTGCCGACCGTTGAATCGGTGCGCTGCCGCTTGCCCTTGAATTGGGTGACGCCCTCGCCACCGACGTTGATGAACGAGGCCTTGCCGGAAGTCTGCGTGGTGACCGAGACATCGGCCGCGGCCGGTACAGCCGCGACCAGCAATGTTGCGACCAGCCATGCCGCAACCAGTAGTTGGCGTTTCATATGGTCTCCCTTGCATTTGTTGTCGTGAAGGGTTGTCTGCGGGCGCATGTATACCGGAAGGACCGGTACGGCGCTGCTGTCTCGAACTCGCGACGCAGCGAACGTCAACCCCGACCTGAATCGTCAGGATTCTTCCTGCGCCATCACGATGTTGCGCGCAACGTCGAGCCGCATGCGGCCGCGGCCGGCCTTCTCGAGCCGTATCGGCGCCTCCTGTTCCGCCAGCCGACGCTGCAGCAGCAACAGCCTGACTTCCAGGTTGTCCTGCACGTCGGGTAGTCGCAGCTCCGGCGCCAGGCGCAGCTCGCGATTGGTGAACTCGCGCCGGCCGCTGCGCAGGTACTCGCCCACCAGCTTCCACAGGATGGCTCCGGCCACGCCGCGAATCAGGTAGACGTCGTCGAGGAACACGCTGTTGTCGCGGCCGAACCGCCTGAGACGCAACAGCGGGCCGGCTGCCGCGTCCGGCGCTTTGGCCTTCACGGCGACCGGCGTGGGCGCTTCCGGTTCATGCGGCTGCATGAGGCTCATCGCGACGGCGAATTGTCCGCACAGCAGCATCAGCGCGTCTTCGTCGTCGTAGCCGAAATACTGGTCGTGCAGGCTCTCCACCAGCAGCGCGCCCACTACCCGTCCGCGCGCGCGCAGCGGCACCGCGAGCTGGCTGCGCGGCTCTTTGAGTCCCGGCAGTGGAATCTCGGGCACCGGCACGACATTGACTCCGGATTCGCCGGCGCGCTCGCGCACCGCACGCGCATAAGTGGCCATGTTCATCATGTGGCCGACGCGGATGGGCACGCCTTCACGCACCGCGGTGCCGACCAGGCCTTCGCCCAACGTGATCTCGGCGCCGGCGCCGTCGAACTCGTAGCCGCGGCTGGCGAGCAGCGTGAGCACCTGCTGCGAGGCATCGAACAGCCACAACATCGCGTGATCGATGCGCAGCTGGGTCGCCAGGCCGCCTAACAAGGTGTCGAGCAGGTCCGCCAGATCCTCGCAATGCGCCATGCGTTCGGACAGCAGGCGAGAATTCGTCGGCAGGTCGACGCGCGGCGCGGCCGCGGGCAGTTCCCGGCGTCCGGGCACGCGGCGCATTTCGAGCACGCGGTAGATGTCGGCGCCGCGCAGGTGGAACACCTTGTCCATGCCGATGTGACTGGCCACGCCCATGAGCTTGGCGCGCAGTCGTTCGAACACCGGGCCTTCGGTTTCAGTGCGCTGGTATTCGAGTTGCAGGGCCACGCCGCCGCCGGTGTAGGGATCATCGAGCGTCAGCGCGGCGCGGCGCGTGGCCAGAACGTTTTCGCGGCTGCGATTGAAGAATTGGTAAGACAGGGCGATGTGCAGCGGGTCGACGTATTCGCACAACGACAGGTAGCTCACGTTGGGCACCCGATCCGCAGACGCCGTGCACAACACGGGCGGGATCACGCCTTCCATCATGCGGCGCACGCCGAACAGTGACAGGCCATCGTCAAATATCGCGCTCATTTCTCGAACTCGATCGGAATCAACTTCACGGCATTGCCGGCGCCGGGTCCCGGCGTCTGATTGCGGGCCTGCGTAGGTGTGAAGCGCAGGGCGACCAGGTGCTCATCGTCCGCCGAGTACCAGGCATTGGTGTATTCGGGTGGGATTCCGTAGCGCAGCAACTGGTCGCTGAAGGCCCGGTGCCGCTCGTTGACCAGCGGGCGCCAGGCGGCGCCAGAGCCGCGCACCACGGCGTCGTCCCCGATGAAGCTCAACGAGCGGTAGTTCTCGGGCAGCGTGACGTTCACGGCGATCCTGCCGTTCTGGCGAATGGCATCGAGCACTTCGAAGCCGGATTCGGCCGAAATGATGACCAGCAGACGCCCGGCTTCGTGCTGTGCGGCGAGGCCACGGCATACCACCGGCCGCCCGTCGTTGGTACAGCCCCCCACCTGGTGGGCCACTCCAGCCGAGAGCAACTGGATCATTTCGTCCGTCAGCGCCATTTCGACGTTCTTATAGGTTTCTTAAACATCACCGCCCGCACAACTTAGCGTGAATTTAAGAATTCGCTAAGTCCGAGTTAGTAACAGGACTGTCATCTGGTCCGTAACGTGCGCCTCCCACGCCCTTCCTGGGCGACCCGACCGGAGAGAGCCGCATGCCCAAGCCCATCATCACCGTCTTCGGCGCCACTGGCGCGCAGGGCGGCGGCCTGGCGCGCGCGCTGCTCAATGACCGCGACCGCCACTTCGCGGTGCGTGCGGTAACTCGCCGCCCGGATGGCGCTGCGGCCCGTGCCCTGGCCAGTGCCGGTGCGCAGGTGGTGCTGGCGGATCTCGACGACCCTGCAAGCGTGCAGCGCGCTCTCGAGGGTGCCTACGGCGCGTTCTTTGTCACCAATTTCTGGGAACACCTCTCGGGTGAGCGCGAGCTGGCGCAGGCGCACACCCTGGCGGCCGCCGCGGCCCAGGCGGGCATCAGCCACGCCATCTGGTCGACGCTCGAAGACACGCGCGACTTTTTCCCCGCCGACGGTTCGCGCATGCCGGTGCTCGAGAAGCGCTTCAATGTCCCGCACCTGGATGCCAAGGGGGAGGCGCACCGCTTCTTCGCGCAACAGCGCGTGCCGGTCACGTACCTGTACACCTCCGCCTACTGGGAAAACCTCATTCACTTCGGCATGGGCCCGCAGCGCCAGGCCGACGGCACGCTGGCGGTGACCTTCCCCACCGGCGCGGCGCGCATTCCCTGGATCGGCGCCGAGGACATCGGCATCACCGCCCACCAGGTGTTCCTGCAGGGCGAAGCACTGATCTACGACTCGATCGGACTCGCCGGTGATCACCTGAGCGGCGCCGAGCTGGCGACGCAGCTGGAATTCGCGCTCGGTGAACACGTGGCCTACAACTCGATCAGCGCCGATGCCTTCCGCGCGCTCGGTTTCCCGGGCGCCGACGAACTCGGCAACATGTGGCAGTTCAAGCGCGACTTCGAAGTCGCGTATCGCGCGCGCCGCGACCTCGCGCGGGTGCGCACGCTGCATCCGCGCATCGCGAATTTCGCCACCTGGCTCAAGGCGAACGCGAGCCGCATCCCGGTGGCCCAGGCCGCCTGAGCGACATGCGCCGCGAAATCCTCATTTGCTTGCTGAAGCTGGCGCTCGTCGTAGCGGTCCTGCCAGGCCTGGCGCGCGGCGATGATGCGCGTGGCCTGCCGCAGCACCTGCGCGACACTGGGCTGTACGTCGCGGGTGGACAAATACGTCCCGACGTACTGCCGTTTTCGCCCCAGTACCCGCTGTGGTCGGACGGCGCCGCCAAGCGGCGCTGGATCTGGCTGCCGCCGGGAACCAGCATCGACGCGTCCGCGCCGGACGCCTGGCAATTTCCGCGCGGCACGAAGCTGTGGAAGCAATTCGCGCACGGACAGGCGCTCGAGACGCGCTACCTCGAACTCGGCGCGGACGGCGCGTGGCGTTTTGGCAGCTACGTGTGGAACGCCGATGGCACGGATGCAGTACTGGCCCCGACGCGCGGTGTCCGCGATCTGCCGGCGCCGAACGCGCCCGGCGCCCGCTACACGATTCCATCCGAAGACGACTGCCGCGCCTGCCACGAAGGTGCCCCGGTGCCGGTGCTGGGGTTCAGCGTGCTGCAGCTCTCGCCCGACCGCGATCCGCTGGCGCCGCATGCCGAGCGCGTTGCCGGCGCCGTGGACCTTGATTCGCTGAGCGCGCGCGGGCTGCTGCGCAATCTTCCGAAGGACCTGCTGACCCGCCCGCCGCGCATTGCCGCTTCCAGCCCGGCGGAACGGGCCGCGCTCGGATACCTGCACGGCAACTGCGGCAACTGCCACAACAATGAAGGCCCGCTGGCGGTGCTGGAGATGACGCTGGCCCAGCGCGTCGCGGCGCCGGCGAATGCGCCGAGCGCCAACTCGGTGGTGCGCTCCATCGTCGGCGTGCAGAGCGGGTTCCGGCCCAGCGGTGCACCCCAGGACGCCGCCCGGATCGCGCCCGGTCACCTGGGCGCCAGCGTGATCGCCCTGCGCATGAAGTCGCGCGATCCCCTGCAGCAGATGCCGCCGCTCGGCACTTCCGCGGTGGACGCGGAGGCGGTCGCGCTGCTGGCGCGCTGGATCGACAGTCTTTCCACCAATCCAAGCTCGAATTAGTTAGAGGAGGTATCGAGTGAAATCCCTGAAGTTGTTTGCTTTCTTTGCACTGGTGGTGTTCGCGTCATTCGCGCGCGCCGCCGACCCGGCTCCTGCCGCCACCGACCTGGTCGCCCGTGGCAAGTACATCGTTTCGACGGCCGGTTGTCATGACTGCCACACGCCGTGGAAGATGACGCCGGAAGGTCCCCGGCCGGACATGTCTATCGCGCTGTCGGGTCATCCCGAGAAGTTCGAGGTGGGTCCGGTTCCCCAGCTGCAGGGCGGCTGGATCGCCAGCATCGCGGCCACCAACACGGCCTATGCCGGTCCGTGGGGCGTGAGTTTCACCGCCAACCTGACGCCCGATCGTGAGACCGGGCTCGGCAAGTGGACCGCGCGCACCTTCATCGACACGATCCGCACCGGTCGGCACCTCGGCCGTGGTCGCGAAGTTCTGCCGCCAATGCCCATCATGGTCTATCGCAACTTCAGCGACGAGGACCTGACCGCCATCTTCACCTACCTGCAGACGCTGCCACCGGTGAAGAACAAGGTTCCCGATCCACGTCCGCCGGCCGCCGCCACGGCGGCAGCTGGTAGTTAGCCCTACGAGGGGCCGGGATTCGTTACACTGCCGTCCGGCATGTGCCGGCGGCAGGGTAGCGACATGAACAGGACCTGGTGGCTGTGGATCACGGTGGCCGGCGTACCGCTGGCAGTTTCCGCGCAGACGGTGACGCTGCTGCCATCGCCGCTCGAGTTGCCGGCCCGTATCGGGCCGCTGCAGCACGACGGCGCGCCGCACCACTTTTCCGACCCACGCCTCGGTTCCGCCTGGCAGTACGATGGGGAAGGCCAGTCGCTCACCGTCTATGTCTATGACCTGGGGATCAAGAACATCCCGGACGGCTCGGGCAGCGTCGACACGTGTGAGCAGTTCGAGCAAGCCAAGGGAGATGTGATCCAGGCGAACTACCCCGGTACGGAGTTCAAGTCCGAGCAGCTGGTGCGCCTGTTGCCACCCGCTGAGCTGCCGCTGGCGCGCGAGGCGGTATACGAATTCAAGGTCGACGGCAGGCCCGCCTATTCGTACGTCTGGATCACGGGCACCGCGAATCTCTTCATGAAGATGCGCTTCACGGCTGACGCGTCACTGCGCAACGAACTGCCGGCGACACGTCGCGCAATCCTCACCGCCTTCGGCAACGCCGTCGAACGCCTCCAGCCGGCGGCCGTACCCACGTCGACAGAAGGGAGCCAAAAAGGCGGCGAAAAAGACGACGACAAGGAAGGGACCCGCATGGTCATCAATTCCATGGATTCCTCGCAGGCGGACATGAGCGCGGGATTGATCTACCTCGCGACCTTGTCGGCGCTTGCCGAAAAGAATCCCGCCAGCATTCCGGCTTGCGGCGGCCGACTCGTGCCCACCTACGAAATGGAGCTGGCCGCCTTCGAGTCGATGCTGGTCATGCAGGCGGCGACTCCTGATTCCACGGCCGGCAAGAAGCTGGCGGCGATCGAGAAGGCGGGATTTCTCGGTGAATACGTCTGGATCGACCGCCACCAGGCTAACTGGGGAGACCAGGCGCCGGATGGCCTGAAGCTGTCCGGCTACAAGAAGTGGCGCAAGAAGAATCTCAGGGATTTCAGCGTGCGCGACATCGGCGCGGTCGAATTCACGCGGCCGCGGCCACTGACCATCGAGGCGGCGGACGCGCCCTGACCCACCTATATATAGAGTCCGGTCGCAAACGGGCGGGCGCCAATATCATCTTGTAGGCAGACACTGGCTTGCCGTGCTGCGCATCGCCGACAGGCCCGGCGACACCTGAACACCACGGCAGTCGCAGAATACAGGGATGAACAGGCCGCGCAGTCTGAGGTCCATTCTCCAGGGCACGACCGAGAACTGGCTCGCCGACCAAGCGTCGAGCATCAGTGCCGCGCTGGCGTTCTATTGCGCATTTTCACTGGCGCCGCTGCTCATCATCATCGTGACCATCGCCGGGTGGATAGTCGGTGACCAACTGGCGTATTCGTATCTCGATTCTCAGGTGACGATGCTGTTCGGACGCCAGAGTGCGACGCTGATCCTGCAGGCCATGGACAGTGCGCGTTCGGAAGAGGGTACCTGGGCGACAATCGTGAGCGTGGTGATGCTGATCGTCGGCGCCAGCACGGTATTCGCGGCGCTGGAAAGCGCCCTGCAGCAGATCTGGGGTGGACGCACCGCCGTTCCGCGCAACTGGCGCTCGTTCGTGCGCGCCCGGCTGATCTCGTTCGGATTCATCCTCGCGATCGGCTTCCTGCTGCTGGTTTCGCTCACACTGACCACGGCACTGGCGGCGTTGCGCGGCTACGTCGTGCGGCACTTCGAGGGCCTGGTCGGCATGTTCGCATCGCTCGACTTCCTGCTGTCGATCGGGCTCGGTACCGGCCTGGTGGCGCTGATCTATCGCTATCTGCCGGCGCATCGATTGCCATGGCGCCAGGTGCTGACGGGCGCGCTGGTCACCGCGCTGTTGTTCCACCTGGGACGTTGGGCGATCGGGCTCTATCTCGGGCGCGCGACGCAGCCGACGGCATATGGCGCGGCGGCGTCATTCGCCGCGCTGCTCCTGTGGCTGTATTACTCGGCACAGATCTTTCTGTTTGGCGCCGAATTCACTGCCTGCCTCGGGCGGACGCGCAAACCAGCGCCGCTGGCGGCTCCTACCTCTTGATCGTGAATTTGCCGAAGGCGACCCCGAGATCCCAGCCTTCGCCCTTGCCGCTCAGCGCCAGGGAAACCTCGCCCTTGGTGACCACTCCGGCCTCGGAAGATTTCACTGCGCCGGCATGCGCCTCGGCGCTGACATAGGTGCCGAGTACGTCGTCGATCTTGTTCACCCCCGCGAAATCGCCGTGGCCATCCCGAATGGACGACTTGCCCGCGGACAGACCACCGCCACGCGCCCGGAGTTTCACCGCCATCGACTGGCCGTTGCTGCAGGTGATCGTGCCGGTGCCATCGGCACGCTTGTAGAATATCGACCAGCCACTCATCGTGAACTTGAGTTTGCAATCGAGGACACCGGCCTGTGCCGTGCCGCCGATGCTGATCGAACCGACGAGCGCAAGAAGCGATAAGAAGCGGATGGTTTTGTTCATGGCGCGACGCTAACCGCGCCGGCGGGGGTTGGCAAGATGACGCAAATTCCCATCAAGCGGGCCGTCGAGCGCGTGCCCGGCGGCATGATGGTGGTCCCCCTGTTATGCGGCGCCGTGCTGGTGACGCTGGCCCCAGGGACGGCACAGTTCTTCGGATCATTCACCGGCGCGCTGTTCACCGGAGCGCTTCCCATCCTCGCGGTCTTTTTCGTGTGCACCGGCGCGAGCATCGATTTCCGCGCCACGCCTTACATCCTCAGGAAAGGCGGCACGCTGTTCGCCGTCAAGGTGGGGATCGGCGTGTTGCTCGGCGTGATCTTCGGCCGCCTGCTGGGTGAGTCGCCGGTGAGCGCCGGCCTGTTCGCCGGCATTTCCACGCTCGCCATTGTCGCGGCCATGAACGATACGAATGGCGGGCTGTACATGGCTCTCATGGGTCAGTACGGCCAGCCACGTGATGTCGGCGCGTACACGGTGATGTCGCTCGAGTCCGGTCCGTTTCTCACCATGGTGACGCTGGGCGTGGCGGGCCTGTCGGCATTTCCCTGGCCCACGCTGGTGGGCGGCATCCTGCCGCTGCTGTTCGGGATGCTGATCGGCAACCTCGACCGCGAGATGCGCGAATTCCTCAGTCGCGCCATCCCGGTGATGATCCCGTTCTTCGCCTTCGCGCTCGGCACCCATCTCGATCTCGCGAAGGTGTGGCAGGCGGGGTTGTTAGGCGTCGGGCTGGGGCTGGCCGTCGTGGTGGTGACCGGCATTCCTCTGTTCTTCGCCGACCGGCTGACCGGTGGCAACGGAGTGGCGGGTGTCGCGGCCGCGTCCACGGCCGGAAATGCGGTGGCGGTCCCGGCCATTATTGCCAGCGCCAACCCGGTGTACGCCGATGCGGCCGCGCAAGCGACCATCCTGGTGGCGGCCAGCATTGTGGTTACCGCCATCGTGGTGCCGCTGGTCACCGCATGGACCGCACGGCGAGTCGGCGCGCGTAACACCTGATGCCGGATCGCTGGCTCATCGTCGCCGATGATTTGACGGGTGCCGCAGATAGCGGCGTGGCATTCGCGCAGCGTGGGTGGGTCACCGACGTGTTCTGGGGTGAGAAGCCACCGGGCGACGACGCGGCCGTGTGGGCGTTCGATGCCGACAGCAGGCGCTGTGCCTCGGGCGAAGCGGGCAGTCGACACCGCGATGCGCTGCGTCGTTGCCTCACGCCCGACAGATTGCTGTTCAAGAAGATCGATTCCACGCTGCGCGGACAGCCCGCGGCGGAAATCGCCGCGCTGTGCGCGACCCTGCAGGAATTCGGCCGGGCCACACTCGGCATCTTCGCGCCTGCAAATCCGGCAATGGGGCGGAGTACCCGCGATGGATATGTGTTCGTGCGTGGCGAACCCCTGGAGCGCACGGAAACCTGGCGCCGCGAACACAGTTATGAGAATGCGGACCTCGCCGCCATTCTGGCTTCCGCGGGACTGCGACCGATCAAGCTGCCGCTCGCGCAGGTGCGCGCAGAAATGCCGGACCTGCGGAAAGCAATGCAGGCGATTGCTGCCGATGAGGCGCACAAGCCAGGCACCATTGTCGTCTGCGATTCCGAGAACGACGACGACCTGTGCCGCATTGCCGATGCCACGCGCGGCTTGGCAATCGGTTTCTACATTGGCACCGCCGGCTTGGCGAAGGCACTCGCCGCGCAGGGTCCGCTACCTGAACCGCGCGTCCTCAGGCTCGAGCCGTCGAAGCGCGGAACCCTGATAGCCATCGGTTCGCCCGCGCGGGAGTCACGAGCCGCTGCGCGCAGGCTCGCGATGTATCTCAACGTGCAGCCGGTACGCGTCGACGGTAGCGCGGGGCGGCTGATCGACAATTCCGCCGAGGCGATGTTTGCTATCAGCATCATGGCGCGCGTGATTTCGGGGCATGACGTGGTGGCGCTGCTCGAACCGGTCGAAGGCTGCGACTCACCGCCGGACCCCAGTCAGGTGCGCAGCTTCGCCGCCACCCTCGCAGAAGCACTGGAATACATGGGCGCGCTCATCGTCAGCGGCGGGGAGACGGCGGCGGCGCTGCTCGCGCAGTGCCAGGTTCACGGCATCAGGCTTCTCGGCGAGATCGAGCCCGGGCTGGCGTTGGGCATGACGCGTGGCAAGGTGCAGGTACCTATCGTGACCAAGCCGGGCGCGTTCGGTGATGAAAACTGCCTGATACGCTGCTTCGACAGGATGCGTGAGCCAGGGCAATCGGAATGAGACTTCCCACCATCGCCATCACCATGGGCGATGCCGCCGGCATTGGCCCCGAAATCATCATGAAGGCGCTGGCCGTGCCCGGAGTGCATGTCATCTGCAAGGCGTTGGTGATCGGCGATGCGGAGCGCCTGCGTCTCGCGGGCCAGCGCGTTGCCAGCCGCCTGCGGGTGGTGAGCCGCGAGCACGCACTCAGCGCGCAGTTCGCCAATGGCACGGTCGAATGCCTCGATCTCGGCCTGGTGCCCGCGGATCTGCCCTTTGGCAGGGTCTCGCCCATCGCGGGTGAAGCGGCCTTTCGCTACATCGAGCGCGCGGTGCGTGTCGTTGCGGCGGGCGAGGCGCAGGCCATCTGCACCGCGCCGCTCAGCAAGGAAGCGCTGCACGCCGCCGGCCACCGGTATCCGGGGCACACCGAACTGCTCGCGGCGCTGACCGGTACGCCCGAAGTCTCGATGATGCTGGTGGCGCCGAAACTTCGCGTGATCCACGTGACCACGCACATGGGCTTGCTCGATGCCATCGAATTTATCGACGCGCCGCTGGTGGAGCGCGTCATCGGACGCGCGCATCACACGCTGACGCGCGCCGGGATCGCGAATCCGCGCATCGGCGTGTGCGGCATCAATCCGCATGCCGGCGAAAACGGACTGTTCGGTCGCGGCGAAGAGGCCGAGAAAATCGATCCCGCCGTGCGAAATGCGCAGGCCCGCGGCTGGCATGTGCGTGGGCCACTGCCTGCCGACACGCTGTTCTTTCTGGCGGCGCGCGGCGACTTCGACATCGTCGTCGCCATGTATCACGACCAGGGTCATGGCCCGGTCAAGGTCCTCGGCCTGGAAGCCGGCGTGAACGTCACGGTGGGGCTGCCGATGGTGCGCACGTCAGTGGATCACGGCACGGCCTTCGACATCGCCGGCAAGGGCACGGCCGATGAAGGCAGCCTCATCGAAGCGCTGCGACAGGCGGCCGAGCTCGCACCCCGCTGATCACCCGCAGGGTCGTGAGGGCTCACCAGCGAGGCCACCCAGCCCATTTACTCCGCTCCGGCGCAGAAGCGCTCACGTTCGCTCTTTGACTCGCTGATGGTCAGGGGCCGCGGTTTGTCCTGTTAGCGTTAACACCGAAATTCGACAAAAACGCCGGCTTCGGGCAAAAAACCGACCCCTATGCCGGTTTTATAACATCGATGGTGAATCAAATTGATCCTACTTGATCAGTACTGCACGTAAATGATCGTTTATGCATGGTATTCGAGGGTACAATGACACCGGTTTCAGGAATTTCGTGGCCGAAATTCCAACCTCGTCCGAAAAACGCACGTTGTCCGCGCTCTGTGCGCTTTTCGACATCGGAGCGCCGCCGGCACCCCTTCGCAGGCGGCGCTCCACCTATCTAGCTACCCGGGATTTGTCAGCCGCGTGGGACGAGAATGTCCCGCGTCACGTTGCGCACGTCATTGGCGCCGGTGAGCGCCAGGCTCACGGCCAGTTCCTTGCGAATGATGTCGAGCGCCAGCGTCACGCCGGCTTCGCCGCGTGCCGCCAACGCGTAGAGAAAGGCTTTGCCCATGAGGCAACCCCTGGCGCCGAGCGCCAGGGCCTTGAGCACGTCCTGTCCGGTACGCACGCCGCCATCGAAGAGCACTTCGCAGCGCCCGGCGACGGCGTTGACCACTTCGGGCAGCGCGGAAATGGTCGAACGCGCGCCATCGAGCTGGCGCCCGCCGTGGTTCGACACCACGATGGCATCCGCGCCGTGTTCACAGGCCAGGCGCGCGTCTTCGGCGTCGAGAATGCCCTTGATGATGATCTTGCGCGGCCACTGCTGGCGCAGCCAGGCGAGATCCTTCCAGGTGACGGTGGGATCGAATTGCTGCGCGATGCGTTCGGCCAGGGTCTTGAGGCCGGCGCCCTCGGTCATGCGGCCCTCGAGGTTGCCGAAGCTGCGGCGCTTGCCCATGAGTACCTTGAGCGCCCAGCTGGGCTTCATCGCGATCTCGAAGGCGTTCTTCAGCGTGAGACGCGGCGGAATCGAGAGGCCATTCTTGGCGTCGCGGCGCCGCAGGCCCTGCACCGGCATGTCGACGGTGAGCATGATGGCCGAGCAGTTGGCGGCCTTGGCGCGGTCCAGCAGTTCCACGTTGAAGCCGCGGTCGCGCATCAGGTAGACCTGGAACCAGAAGGGTTTCTGCACCACGCTGCGCACGTCCTCGATGGAGCCGATGGACAGCGTGCTCAGGCAGAACGGCACGCCAAAGTTCTGCGCGGCGCGGGCGCCCAGCATCTCGCCGTTGGCATGGAACAGGCCGGTGAGGCCGGTGGGGCCGATCCCCAGCGGGATGGTCCAGTCCTCGCCCAGGATGTTGGTGGCGAGCTGCTGCTTCGAAACATCGATCATGACCCGCTGGCGCAGCTGGATGGCGTGCAGGTCGTCGAGGTTGCGATTGAAAGTGACTTCGTCGTACGAGCCGCGGTCGGCGTAGTCGAAGATGGCGCGGGGAATCCGGCGGCGCGCGAGCTCGCGCAGATCGGCAATGCTGTTGATGATCATGCCATTCTCAAACGATGCCGCCGCCGAGGCTTTGTTTGCCGGGCCGTGCCTGCGCACAGCGCGCGCGATAACCGCTGCCACGATACGCCGCCACCGGATCGATGGCGGCGCCCTTTGCTACCCGTGCCTGCGCCAGTATCGGCGCGACATCCGTGGTAAAGCCGCGCTTGAGCGTCTGCGTCGCCATGAGCACGTCGTTGGCGATTCGAAATTCTTGCAGTCGCGTGCGCTCGACGATCAAGGCCTGCGCATAGGCGCGCTGCAATTCGATGGCGCTGGTCATCAGGCTCTCGAGCGGGTCGGTGACATTGTGCGACTGGTCGAGCATATGGGCCGGGTTGAAGTTTGGCGCCTTGGCAAGTTCGGCTTCGACCAGCTCGTTGAACACCAGGAACAGCCGGAACGGCTCGATCGAGCCGGCGTCGAGATCGTCGTCGCCATACTTGGAGTCGTTGAAGTGGAAGCCGCCGAGACGCCGCGCATGCACCAGGCGGGCGACGATCATCTCGATGTTCACGTTGGGCGCATGATGACCCAGGTCGACGAGGCAGAATGCCTTGGGACCGAGCGTCTGCGCCGCCATCAGTGATGAGCCCCAGTCCTGGATGACCGTGGCGTAGAACGCCGGCTCGTACATCTTGTGCTCGATGAACATACGCCAGTCGTCGGGCAGCGCCTTGTAGATGGATCCGCTCGATTCGAGGTAGCGCTCGAAGACGCGCCCGAGGTGCGACTGGCCGGGGAAATTCGCGCCGTCGCCAATCCAGACGGTGAGGGCTTTCGAGCCGAGCTTCTTGCCGGCGTTGATGCAGTCGATGTTGTGCGCGATGGCCTGGGCGCGCACCGCGGCGTCGGTGTGCGTGAGGCTGCCGTACTTGTACGACAGCGGCTGGCCCACCTGGTCCTGGAAGGTGTTGGAATTCATGGCGTCGAAGCCCAGGCCCAGGGCCGCGGCGTGTTCGCGCAGCGCGACGAAGTCGTCGGTCTTGTCCCAGGGCAGATGCAGGGACACCGTGGGTGTGGCGCCGGTCACGCGGTGAATGACAGCGCAGTCCTCGAGCTTCTCGAACACGTTGCGCGGTTCGCCCGCTCCGGGAAATCGTCC
>Ga0157375_10002149_pt1 | contig 17037 bp, 16 predicted proteins | sample M35metaG_FD_115311 | JGI IMG/M metagenome (GOLD analysis project Ga0157375, IMG submission 115311) | Miscanthus rhizosphere microbial communities from Kellogg Biological Station, Michigan, USA - M3-5 metaG | ecosystem: Host-associated > Plants > Roots > Rhizosphere > Soil | place: USA: Michigan... | reverse complement strand
GCGCCCTCGCCGTCGCCGCCGTCCTGCTGCCGCTGTTCGTGCTGATCGAGCACCGCGGCAAGGCCCCGATGCTCGACCTCTCGATCTTCGGCAACCGCCTCTTCGCGGCCGCTAGCGCCGCCACCTTCATCAGCGGCCTCTCGCGCTTCGCCCTGCTCTTCATCTTCGTCTTCTACTACCAGGGGGCCCAGGGCGACGATCCGATCGTCGCCGGGATCAAGCTGGCCCCGATGGCGATCGGGATGCTCGTCGCCTCCCCCCTCGCCGGCATCTGGGCCGACCGCCACGGCTCGCGCGCGCTGGCCGCCGGGGGGATGCTCGTCACCGCCCTGGGCCTGGCTCTGATGACGACCCTGGGGGCCGACACCGCCTACTGGCAGGGCGGCCTCTGGCTGGCCCTGGTCGGGATCGGCTCGGGGATGTTCAACTCGCCCAACACGGCGGCGATGATGGGCACCGTGCCGACCGAGCGCCGCGGCATCGCCGCCGGCGCGCGGACGATGCTGCAGAACACCGGCGCCGTGATCTCGATCGCCTTCGTGCTCGCGATCGTCACCGCGGCGGTGCCGAAACCGGTCCTCTTCAAGATCTTCTCCGGCCTCGCCTCGGGCCTGACCAGCGTCCAGCTCGACCCCTTCATCGCCAACATGCACACGGCGCTGTGGGTGCTGGCCGCGATCTCCGTGGTCGGCGCCGGCGTCTCGCTGCTGCGGCCGCGCGAGGAAGGCACGCGGAGCCGCGCCGGCTCCTCCGGCCGGGCCGTCGAGGAGGCGATCCGCGAGGAGATCGAGGCGACGCCGTGAGCGCTTCCGGCGCGGGTTCCCCGCGGGCGGAGCTGCGGATCGGCGAGGTCGCGAAGCTGGCGGCGACGACGCCGCGGACGATCCGCTACTACGAGGAGATCGGGCTGCTGCCCGCCGCCGGCGGTCGCGAGCCCGGCGCCCACCGCAGCTACGCCGAGGCCGACGTCGAGCGCCTGACCGAGCTGCTGCGGCTGAAGGACCTGCTCGGCCTCTCGCTGGAGGAGCTGAAAGCGCTGGTCGAGGCCGAGGGCGCCCGGGCGGAGCTGCGCCGCGAGTGGCGCGGCGGGGTCGAGGACCCGGTCCGGCGGCGCCAGATCCTCGACGAATCGCTCGGCCACATCGGCCGCCAGCTGGAGCTGGTGCGCCGCCGCCGCGACGAGATCGCCAAGCTGGAAGAGGAGTTGATCGCACGGCGCAGGCGCGTCAACGCCTTGCTGCGAAAGTCAGAGCAGGCGACGGGGGCCGGGAGCGGCGGGGGCCACTCCCCAAACACTCGAGCGCAGCGCTAGCCGCGCGTTTCGGGAGGGGCCCCCGCCGCTCCCCCCGCACCCGCCGTCTGCTCTTCGAAGTGCTTGCTCAGCATCGTCACCTGCCCCTGGTAGTTGGAGCCGAGGTCGGCGCCGTAGAGCCGCTCCGCCGGCGCCTCCATCCACTCGAGGCCGAGCTTGCAGACCGGCTGGCGGTGCTCGACCATGAAGGAGACGTCGCGGGCACGCACCTCCAGCGCCGCCCGGCTGCCGGGGCGGCCGCCCCGGGGGTCGTAGCCGAAGCCCGGGTCGAAGAAGCCCGCGTAGTGGGTGCGCAGCTCGCCGGCGGTCGGGTCGTAGGCCATCATCTCGGCGGCGATCCGGGGCGGGATGCAGACGCCCTCGGCGGACAGCAGCAGGTAGAAGATCTCCGGCTCCAGGACCACGCGCCCGCCCTGCTCGGGGTAGACCGGGTCCCAGTAATCGCTCCAGCGGTAGGCGCGGATCCGCGAGAGGTCGACGGGGAGGCTGTTCTTCTTCGCCCGATAGCCGACGGTGCGGTCGGCCGGGCCGGAGAGATCGAGGCTGAGGAAGAGCCCGTCGGAGACCGCCAGCTCGGCGTCGGGGACGGGCTCGGAATCCATGTAGAGCAGCGGCGCCTCGGCCTGCAGGGCGCGGATCTTCCCGTCGCTGAGGCGGACCTCGCCGCGGGCCAGGCGCAGCTGGTTAAGCGAGAGCCCGGTCTTGACCTGGATCGCGAACGAGCGCGGGACGATCTCCAGGTAGAGCCTGCCGCGGTAGCCGGCGCGGACGTCGTCGAAGCGGTGGTGGCCGTCGGTGATGACCCGGGTGAAGACGTCGAGGCGGCCGGTCGAGCTCTTCGGGTTCGCCTTCGCCCGCACGTCCCCCGGCAGCGCCAGCTCCTCGATCAGCGGCACCAGGTAGGGCCGGTCGCGCTCCAGCACGGCGCCGTCGCGCAGGTCGACCTTCTGGAACGCCAGCCCCTCGATCTTCTCCTCGACGGTCGAGTTGACGTCGGGCAGGAACGAGCAGCGCAGGGCCCAGGCGAAATCGCCGAGGCGGAGGTCGATGCTGGCCGGCTGCACGGCCTCCGGCCGGATCCGGTAGTCGCCGGAGCTGACCCACTCCCGCTCGATCGCCTGGTTGAGGGCCTGGGAGGGGAAGACGCCCGCCCCGGCGCCGACCTCGGGCGCGCCCAATGCCGCCCCGCCCGCGCTTTGCGCCTCGGTCATCCGGGGGAGATTATTCGCCTCGCCTCGGCGGCGCCGAGGTAGGGCGTGAGCACGAACTCGAGCACGTCGGGCCGCAGCTGCTCGAGCTCCTCCGCCTCCCCCGCCAGCACCCGCCGCGCCAGCAGCGAGGCGATGCCGCCGACCACGGCCTCGTCGCGGGAGACCGGCACCAGCTCGCCCCCCGGCGCCGGCGGGGCGCCGTCGCGGAGGTAGGGGATGAAGCTCTCGACCGCCGCCTGGTAGCGGTCGTAGACGCCGCGCCCGGCCCGCAGGCCCTCGACCAGGGCGAGGCTGGCCAGCGCCGGCTCGGCGGCGAGGAGCGCGAGCAGGGCGCCGATCGCGTCCCGCACCCGCGCCGCCCACTCGCCCCGGGGGTGCGCGCCGCAGGCCGCGACCACCCGCTCCCGAATCCGCTCGATCGCCGCTTCGTAGGCGGCGAAGAAGCACTCGTCCTTGCTGCCGAAGTGTTTGTAGAAGTCGCTCTTGGAGACCGACGCCCGCTGCCCGATCAGGGAAACGGTCGTCTTCTGATATCCGACTTCGTAGAGAACCTCGGTCAGCCCGGCGAGCAGTCGCTCACGCTGATTCTGCGCGACGAACTCAGGGGAAAGGCCGTGCCGGCCGCGTGGGAGACGCTTCATTACCGATTGAAGTCTGCCAGCGTACTGTCACTTTCGCCTCGCGGTTACTAAGCCGATTTCGCTACACCGTGGTACGGAGAAAGCACGAAGTCCAGCAGCTCCGGCAGCAGATCGAGGGCCTGCTCGGCGCCGCCGCGGCGGATCTGCTGGTGCACGATCCAGGCGACTCCGCCGACCAGGGACTCCTCGATCGTGGCCGGCAGCCCCGACTCCGGCGGGGCGCTGTCGCGCAGCCGCGCGACGAATCCCTCGAGCGCCTCGTCGTAGCGGACCGAGGCGGCCGGGGTCGCCGAGACCGCCTCGACGATGCACATCCGGGCCACCTGCGGGCGCTCCGCCACGTAGCCGAGAAAGGTGCGCAGGCCGGCTTCGACCCGCTGGCTCCACTCGTCCCCCGCCGCCGCGCAGGCCTCGTCGATTTGCGTCCCCAGCTCCTCGACGGCGCTGTCGAAGGCGGCGAGGAAGACCTCTTCCTTGCCGTCGAAATTGTCGTACAGCGTTTTGCGCGCCACCCCGGCGCGCTTGACCATGTCGGCGATCTTGGTCGCCTCGTAGCCCTGTTCGGCCGTCAGCTCGGCCATCGCGTCCATGATGCGGCGGCGCTTTCGCACCGCCACGAACTCCCTTGGAAGCACGGGCCGAGTCGGCTTCACCTGGGCTCCCTTGGTTGGGGGTGGGAGCATCTCTGTGAACAATAGCCGTGGCGTGCACAAATGCGCGCACGCCGCCAACTCTTTTGGTACCGTGAAAAAACTCAAATCGTTTTATTGGGAAACGTACGGGTTTCCTTGTGCCCTTCGATCGAATACAGCTGAATCAGGAGGCGTTCGCCGCCACGATTGGTGACACCTGGACCGACGCCCAGGTGGATGCCGCCTTCGAGCTGCTCAGCAGCAGCGACGGCAGGTTCCCGTCCGGAGTCCGCCGCCTGCCCTCGGATCTGATCAGCGCGGTGCAGCGGGAGCGGCTGCTGGCGGCGATGCTGCGCTCCGCCGCCGAACTCGGCTACCGCGAGACCAACGTCCAGCAGGTGATCGAGCGCGCCGGCGTCTCGCGACCGACCTTCTACGAGCACTTCGCCAACAAAGAAGCCTGCTTCCTCGCCGCCTTCGACAGCAGCGCCGAGCGGCTGCGCGGGCGGATCGCCGCCGCCGCCGCCAAGGGCGGCGACAACCTGCGGCAGCGGCTGCGCTTCGGCCTCGAAACGCTGCTCAACTTCGCCGCCACCGAACCGGACGCGGCGCGGACCCTGATCGTCGAGGCGCGGGCCGCAAGCGCGGAGGCGGTGCTGCGGCGCGACCGGCTGCTCGACCACTTCGCCTGCTGCGTCGACGCCCAGGTCCGCGAGCTCCTGCCCGACCCGCCGACCTACTCGCCGGTCACCGCGGCGGGCATCGTCGGCGGCGTCGAAGCGCTGCTCTACTGCCGCCTCAACAAGGGCGAGGTCGACGACCTCGACTCCCTGCTGCCCTCGCTGATGTATTTCCTGGTGCTGCCGTTCGAGGGTCACGAGGCCGCCAGCGAGGAGCTGGCGTTCGCCGCGCCCTGAGCCGTACGCTCTGGGCGTGAACTCGCCTCGCGGCGCCCGGGCCGCCCTCGGCTTCCTCTTTCTCGCCGCGGTCGTGATCGGCCTCACCGCCGCCGTCGTGCCCCGCACCTTCTACGACGACTTCCCCTTCGTCGCCCACTGGGTCGAGCTGCTGCCCCCGTACAACGAGCACCTCGTCACCGACGTCGGCGGGCTCTACCTCGGCTTCGCCGTCCTCTTCGCCTGGGCGGCCTGGACGCTGGACCGCACCCTGGTGCGCGCGGTCTCCGTCGCCTGGCTCCTGGCCGCCGGCATCCACCTGCTCTTCCACGCCGGCCACCTCGCCGGCTTCGGCGCCGCCGACGCGGTCGCCGAGATCGCCACCCTGGCGCTGCTGCTGGTGCCGCCGCCGCTGGCGATCTGGGGCGTCGCCACGCCGGCGCGCTGAACGGAGAGGGTGGGATTCGAACCCACGAGACGGGTTAACCCCGCCCACGCGATTTCCAATCGCGCTCCTTAAGCCACTCGGACACCTCTCCGGGGGTGCCCGCAAAGCCTAGCTACGCGCCTGCGAAAACCGCGATCAGGCCCGGCCCAGCGCCGGCAGGCTGGGGCGCGGGCCCGCCTCGGCCTCGCGGTAGTCGTCGAGGGAGACGACGATCGCCTCGGACTCGGGCAGGGGCGCCGCCGCCGGGCGGTGGCCGCGCAGGCGCTCGTGGCTGCAGACGACGTAGCACCACTCCATCAGCCGCAGGCGGGAATCGGGGTCGATGGCGGCGATCGTGGCGCCGATCAGGAAGCGGCCGTCGACCTCGCGACAGCTGCGCACCTCGACCTGGGCCGCGACCTCGTGCGCCTCGCCGTCGGCGCCGTCGAGCTCGAGCAGGACCGCCGGTCGCGCTCCCACCGGCAGCGCCGCCTCGGCGACGAGGCCGACGCCGGAGGCGCTGGCGTCGACCAGCCGCGCCGGCACGTAGGCGTCCTCGGTGAAGCAGTGGGCGCCGGCGTCGCCCTCGAAGCGGTAGACGAGCCGCCGCTGGCGCCGGCGACCGACCGCCAGCAGCGTCTTCAGCAGGCGCCGCAGCTCGAACAGGCCCAGCAGCGGCACGATCACGGCGGCGACGCCCGGGAGGTCGGGCAGCGGCCCGACCCCGGCCAGGTCGAGCAGGCGCAGCAGGGTGCCGCCGGCGAGCAGGGCGGTGCAGAGGAGGACCAGGCGGAGCTTGCGCACCGCCTCGAGGCCGCCGCCGTCGCGGCCCTGCTTCGGCGTCACCTTGAACGCGGTCCGCCCCGGCCGCACGACGCAGCGCAGGGCGCGGGTGTAGATCTCCATCGTCAGCAGCTCGTAGTGGGCGGTCTCGGGGATCCGCATGTAGCCGCGCGCCAGGGCCATGCCGGCGCCGAGGTTGAGGAGCAGGAACGGCAGCCACAGCGAGGCCAGGGCGACGACGCTGATCTTCATCGGCAGCTCGCCGGTCCAGAGCACCAGGCCCAGGGTCAGGAGCAGCAGCAGCCGCATCGGCGGCGCCAGGTAGGCGAGCAGGCTGGCCAGGTAGGAGAGGCGCTGCAGCGGCCGCAGCTCGCGCGCCCGCAGCGGCGACTCGGGCAGGGTGAAGACGGCGAGGTTGCCGCGGGCCCAGCGGTCGCGCTGCAGCAGGTAGCCGTCGAGGTCGTGCGGGGCCAGCCCCTGGACCAGGATCTCGTCGTGGTAGCGGGTGCGCCAGCCGGCCCGCAGGAGGCGGATCGTGGTGTGGAAGTCCTCGGCGATCGTCTCCGTGGCGACGCCGCCGATCTCGAGCAGGGCGTGGCGGTCGATCAGCGCCCCCGAGCCGCACCAGTAGACGGCGCCGTGGCGATCCTTGCCGGGACAGACGACGCGGTAGAAGAGCGACTGCTCGTGGCGGCCGACGGCGTAGTGCTGGGCGGAGTCGTGGTTGAAGAAGTCGTGCGGGGTCTGGACCACGGCCATGCGCTCGTCGTCGAAGTAGCCGACCAGGGCGTCGAGCGCGTCCGGCATCGGCACGTGGTCGGCGTCGAGGACGAGCACCAGGTCCCCCTCCGTACGCGGCAGCGCCGCGTTGACGTTGCCGGCCTTGGCGTGGGAGTTGTCGGCGCGGGTCAGGTAGCGGGCGCCGGCCAGCGCGGCCAGCTCCTCCATCTCGGCGCGGCGGCCGTCGTCGAGCAGGTAAGTCGTGTGGGGGTAGGTGAGGGCGCCGCACCCGGCCAGGGTCGCCATCACCACCTCGGCCGGCTCGTCGTAGGTGCAGACGTAGACGTCGACGGCGCGCCCGGGGGTCGTCGCGGGCCGCACCGCCGGCGGTCGCGACCAGGAGAACCAGGTCAGGATCGCCAGCGCGTAGATGCCGTAGACCTCGGTCGCCAGCAGCATCCCGAAGGCGACCGGGCTGGCCCCCTGGCCGCTCCAGCCGACCCGCCAGGTCAGGTAGCCGGCGCCCCACAGCAGGGCCACCAGGGCCAGGGCCCGCAGCAGCCGCGGATGGCGGTCGAAGAACCGCCCCGCCCGGGTCTGCCCGCTGCCGTCCACACGGGTTAGATCGACCGCCGCCGTCGCCCCTTTAGGCGCGAACCCCCCTTGACGGGCCTGAAATACGCCGTTATGGAGGTAAATAGGCCCGTCAACGGGCGGCGCTGGCCATCTCTAGAATCCGGCGCTGACACCTGGAGGGGTGCCGGAGCGGTTGAACGGGGCAGTCTCGAAAACTGTTGGCGTCGCAAGGCGCTCGTGGGTTCGAATCCCACCCCCTCCGCTCGAACGGTTACCTCCGCGCCGCGAAGAAGTCCCTCAGGAGGGCCGCGCACTCCGCTTCGCGGACGCCTGAGATCAGCTCGGGCCGGTGGTTAAGCGCCGGCTCCGACAGGACGTCCAGGACGCTGCCGGCGGCGCCGGCCTTGGGGTCGGGGGCTCCGAAGACGACGGTGGGGATGCGGGCGAGGACGATCGCCCCGGCGCACATCGCGCAGGGCTCGAGGGTGACGTAGAGGACGGTGCCGGGGAGGCGCCAGCCGCCGAGGGCCTCGGCGGCGGCGCGGATCGCGAGGACCTCGGCGTGGGCGGTGGGGTCGCGGCGCAGCTCGCGCTCGTTGCCGGCGCTGGCCAGGGCCTCGTCCGCGCGGAGGATGGCGGCGCCGATCGGCACGTCGCCGTGGGCCTCGGCCCGGCGCGCCGCGGCGATCGCCAGCTCCATCCCGCGCTCGTGCCTGGCCGCGACCTTGCCGCCGCCCTCGCCTCCGGGATGCTCGCTCATCGATCCGGGAGTATGTCTCCTACAACTTCGCGGGCGTGTCCGTGTTAGCTCTAGAGCTTGCCCGGGCGTTGGGTCCGGGCGCGCGATGCGACACGAGATGAGACGACTGCTTCCGATATCCGCCGGCGCGACCCTGCTCGCCGCCCTGACCCTCGGCACCGGCGCCGCCGGCGCCGCCACGGCGCTGTCGCCGGCGCACGGGTTCGCCCCGCGGCAGCTGATCGTCAAGTTCGACGGGGCGCCCCGCGGCCGCACCGTGGCGCTGCCGGCCGACGCCGGCGTCGCCGCCAGCGCGGCGGCCCTGCGCCGCAACCCGCGCGTCGAGTACGCGGAGCCGAACTATGTCGCCACCGCCTCCGCTGCCCCCGCCCCGACCCCGACCCCCGTGCCGCTCCTGCCCGACGACCCCGGCACCCTCGCCGGCGCCACCGAAGCCGCCACCACGGCCGGCGACTGGACCTTCAAGCAGTGGAACTTCCTGCCCTGGGCCGGCGAAGCGACGAGCCGGCTGCCGCTCTCCCCCGGCGGCATCGACGCGGTCGGCGCCTGGCGCAACCTCGAAGCCGCCGGCCACCCCGGCGCCGAAGGCGTCACCGTCGCCGTCCTCGACACCGGGATCGCCTACCGCGACGAGGGCAGCGGCTTCCTGCGCAGCCCCGACTTCGCCGCCGGCCAGTTCGTCAAGGGCTACGACTTCGTCGACCGCGACCGCCTGCCGCTGGACGAAAACGGGCACGGCACCCACGTCGCCGGGACGATCGCCGAGAAGACCGGCAACGGCATCGGCCTCACCGGCCTCGCCTACCGAGCGAAGCTGATGCCGGTCCGGGTGCTCGACAAACACGGCCGCGGCCGCGCCAGCGAGATCGCCCAGGGGATCCGCTTCGCCGTCGCCCACCACGCCCAGGTGATCAACATGAGCTTCAACTTCGGCTGCGGCAAGGAGGTGCCGGAAATCGACGAAGCGCTGCGCGAGGCCTACGCCAAAGGCGTCGTCGCCGTCGCCTCGGTCGGCAACCTCGGCTCCGAGACCTGCGTCTCCGAGCCGGCGACCGGGCCGCGGGTGATCGGGGTCGGCGGCACCACCGAGGGCGGCTGCCTCGGCGACTACTCGCTGCCCGGCAAAGGCGTCGACCTGCTGGCGCCGGGCGGCGGCACGCCGGAGAGCGGCTGCCCCTCGGTCTCGGCCCGGCCGATCTACCAGGTGACCCTGCGGCCCGGCAGCACCCGCACCTTCGCGATCCCCGGCAACTACGTCGGCACCTCGATGGCGGCCGCCCACGTCAGCGCTGCGGCGGCGATGGTGATCGCCGCCGACACCTACGCCGGCCCGCGCTTCCAGCCGGAATCGAGCGCCGGCGCCAAACCGCGGGTCAACGGCGTCGCCAAACAGCTGCGCCGCACCGCCCGCAGCCTGGCGCTGGCGCCGTCGAAGCAGGGCGCCGGCCTGATCGACCTCGCCCGCGCCACCGAATACTTCGGGCCGGCGCCAACCGCCGGCTAGGCCCGCCTGCGCCCTGCCTCTTCAGAGCCCCCGCACGGACCTGAGCGGTCGCCTGACCAAGCGGATCGAGGACGCAGGAGCGAGCGTGCTTCGCGCCTGAGCGACGAGGACGCCGAGATGCGCCCGTCGGGCGTCCGCTCAGGTCGTGCGGACGATGATCACGCTGCAGGGGGCGTGATGCGAGATGTTGTTGGGGACGCTGCCGAGGACGAAGCGGCGGGCCCCGGTCATCCCCTTGTTGCCGACCACGATCAGGTCGGCCTTGGTCTCTTCGGCGACGTTGAGGATCGCCTCGGCGGGGTCGCCCTCGACCGGGTGCGTCTGCACCTCGATCCCCTCCTTGCGCGCCTCCGCGGCGGCGTCGTCGAGGACCAGGTTGACGTCCTCGCGCGGGCCGATCTCGTACTGGACGTCGGCCGGCGCGTCGCGCTGCTGGTCCTTGACCTTGCGCTGGGGGACCGGCGCGTAGGCGCTGACGACGCTCAGCGTCGCGCTCGAAAGCTTGGCCAGGTCGATCGCCTGACGGACCGCCTCCGCCGCGGTCTCAGACCCGTCGGTTCCAACCACGATGCGAGTGAACACGCCCCGTCTCCTCTGCTCGGTCGCTGAACGCGTTCGATACTAACCGCCCGCCGGGGAGGCGGCGCCTTAAGCGCGCGTTGCATCGGGCTGGTGTCGGTCTTCTCGATCAGGCCGAGGCGGTCGGCGCGGCTACGGGGCCGGATAGCGGCTCGCCTGCTGCGGCGGCAGGCCGCGGAAGCCGGCGCCGAGGATCTCGGTCGGCGTCGTCGTCAGGCGCACGATCGCGATCGCCATCGAGGCCAGGAGGCAGAGCACCAGCACCACCATCCCCGCTTTCCAGATCCACGGCACGCGCCGAACCCTAACCGGGCGTAGGCTTGTGACATGGGCTTGGAGAAGGTGGCCGACGGGGTCTGGCTGCTGCGCGGCGACTTCCGCGGGGCGATGAACGTCTACTTCCTCGAGGACGGCGACGGGGTCGTCCAGTTCGACGCCGGGACCAAGGGGATGCGGCGCAAGGCGCGGGCGGCGGCGGATCAGCTCGGCGGCCTCAAGCGGGTGGTGCTCGGCCACGCCCACGCCGACCACCGCGGCACCGCCCCGTTCCTGGGGGCGCCGGTCTTCTGCCACGCCGACGAAGTCGCCGACGGCGAAAGCGACGCCGCGATCGCCCCCTACATGGACCTCTCGCAGCTGCCGGTCGCCTGGGTGCGCTGGATCTACCCGACGCTGCTGCGGCGCTGGGACGGCGGCGCCGTGAGGATCGCCGGCACCGTCGCCGAGGGCGAGGAGGTCGCCGGCTTCCGCGTCGTCCACTTCCCCGGCCACGCGCCGGGCCTGATCGGGCTCTGGCGCGAGAGCGACCGGGTGGCGCTGGTCTCCGACACCGTCTACATGGTCGACTCGGCGCGGCTCAAACCGCTGCCCGAGGGTGAGGCCAGCGTCCCCCACCCCGCCTGGGCCTGGGACCACGCCAAGGCGAAGGAGTCGGTGCGCAAGCTGGCCGCGCTCGACCCGGCCGTGGTCGCCGCCGGCCACGAGCAGCCGCTGCGCGGGGAGAGCCTGCGCGGCGTGCTCGAAGGAGCGGCCGAGAAGTACTGAGGGCGAAGCCCGCCTGCGGCGCGCACGCCGCGCCCGGCTGCCATAAGTTGCCCTCCTGATGATCGGGACCTACGCCTCGGCGGCGCTGATCTGCGTCGCTTCGCTGCTGGTCGGCCGGGCCGTGCTGTCGCTGGCGGGGCGGCGCTCCTGGTCGTGGCTGGAGCCCGGCGTCGGACTCGCCGCGATCCTCGCCGTGACCGGGCTGCTGGCGCGGGCGCCCGGGCACGGGACCAGCGCCACCATCGGCCTCGCGGCGCTGCTGATCGTCGCCGCGCTGGTCGTCTGGCGGCTGCCGTACGAGGCCCCGGGGGCGCTGCGGGCCGGCCTGCCGGTGGCGCTCGTCGTGCTTGTCGTGCTGGCGATCCCCTTCGCGGTCAACGGCCGCTGGGGCCTGCTCGGCGTCGGCTTCAACAACGACCTCGGCCTGCACCTGGCCTGGGCCGAGTGGCTGCGCAGCGGCTTCGGCCCGGCCCCGGACACCGGCTACCCGCTCGGCCCGCACGGGCTCGCGGTGGCGACGGCGGTGCTGCCCGGGATCGCCCTCGGCCAGGCCTTCCTCGGCGAGATCGTCGCGATCGCGGCGCTGACCGGGCTGACCGCGCTGGGGGCGCTGCGCGACCTCGGCGCCGGCCGCCGCCTGCTGGCGGCGACGCTGGTCGCGCTGCCATACCTGGCCGCCTCCTACTTCGCCCAGGCCGCCTTCAAGGAGACCGCCGAGGCGCTCTTCGTGCTCGCCTTCACCCTCTACCTGACCACCATCGACAGGTCGAGCGGCGGCACCCACAGCCGTGTACCTCCTCCAGACACCCGACGGCGAGCATCGCGAGCCGTGCCTGGAGGGGGCGCATGGCTGTGGGTGCTCCCACCGCTTGCCCTGGCGGCAGGCATCTTCTTCTCCTACAGCTTCGCCGGGATCGCCTGGCCGGTCGCGATCCTCGGCCTCTGGAGCCTGACCCAGCCGGCGGTGCGGCGGGCGCTGCGGCCGCGGGCGCTGCTGCGCCTGCTGACCCGCCCGGCGACGCTGGCGACCGCCGCCGTGCTGGCCGGGCTGGCGGTGGTGCTGACGATCGTCGGGCCCTTCGGCTTCGCCAGCGGCTTCAACAAAGTCGCCGGCAGCAACACCTACGGGCCGGTCTCGCCGCTCGAGGCGCTGGGGATCTGGCCCGCCTCCAACTACCGGCTCGACGCCGCCGGGGGCGCCCCGCTGGCCGGGGTCGCCGGCGCGATCGCGATCCTGGCGGTGCTGGTCGGCGCCGCCTGGTGGGCGCGGCGGCGCGAGCTGACGATCCCGGTCGCGCTCGCCGCCTGCGCCCTGCTCTACGTCGTCTCCCTCCCCTTCAGCGGCGACTACTCGCAGGCCAAGGCGCTGATGATCGCGGCGCCGCTGGCGATGCTGGTCGCGGTCCGGCCGCTGCTGACCGAGCTGCGGCTCGGGAGCAGCTCCGAGGACCGGCTCGGCGCAGGCGCCGGCCCGGGCGCGGGCGGGCTGGTGGCGCTGGCCCGCCTGGGCTGGGCGCTGCTGGCGGTCGCCTTCGTCGGCGGCGCGATCTACTCCAGCCTGCTGGTCCTGCGCGACGCGCCGGTGGCGCCCGCCGGGCACGGCGGCGAGCTGCGGGCGTTCCTCCCGATCGTCCACGGCAAGCCGGTCCTCTACGCCGGCCAGGACCGTTACGCCGCCTACGAGCTGCTCGGCGCCGACACCCACGTGCCGCTGGTCGAGTTCCCCGACTCCGACGTCTCCCCCAACCCGGAGAAGCCCTTCGACACCGGCGACGCCTACAGCCCGATCGACTTCGACTCCTTCTCGCGCGGAACGCTCGAGCGCTTCGAATACGTGGTCACCGGGCGCGCCGCCTGGAACAGCCAGGCGCCGGAAAACTTCAAGCGTGTCGCCGCCACGCCCTCCTACGTGCTCTGGAAGCGGACCGGCCGGACCCCGGAGAACCGCCACGTCCTGCTCGAGGGGACGGAGGCCGGCGCCCGCGCCGACTGCGCCGCGCCGGAGATCCGGATCCTGCTCGCCAACCGGGGCCGGGCGGCGCTCTTCCCCGGCGCCGTGATCGGGCCCAAATCGGCCTGGAGCGACGGCAGCGTCCTCGGCACCAGCGAGCGCACGGCGCAGGCGCTGCGGCTGCCGGCGGGCAGCTGGAACCTCTCGATCCAGTACTTCTCGCCGTTCGACCTGACGCTCTCGGCGCCCGGCTTCCGGGAGCGGCTGAAGGCGGCCCTCGACGGCCAGCGCCCGAACACGATCAGCCTCGGCAACAACGGCCAGTTCTGGCCCGCCGGCCGCTTCCACAGCGCTGGCGGCAGGGTCGACTTCACCCTCGCGACCGCCGCCGCGACCGGCCTGCAGAGCCTCAGCGGCTACGACGGCAAGGCCTACCTCGGCGAGCTGGTTGCGGTGCCCGCGGGACCGCACCGGACGGTGCCGCTGGCCCGCGCCTGCGGCGGCTGGATCGACTGGTACGAAGCGCCGGCCGCGCCCTGACACCCGTGTTTACAGTGGTTTAAAAAAACCGCTATCGTACAGACATTTACGTACCATCTCTTGCGCCAGGCGCTATTTTTCTGGCAACATGGCTGAAGGCAGGAGGTACACACACGTTTCCGTGGTTCGTCTTGGCCGACGGCTCCTGCTAGCTGAGGGAATCAGCCGTCAACCATCGTTGTTCAGAGAGGCAGGGAGAAAACAGTGAGAAAATCCTCGCACACGGTAGATTCGCCCAGGCCCACAGGCTGGCTGGAAGTGATCGCCGACCCGGTCAGATTGGGGATCCTGCGCTCACTGAGCCAGGTCGGGGAGGCCACCACGGCCGACCTCGCCAACAGCGGGCAGGCCAGCAACCAGACGCTGCGACGCCATCTCGAGGCGCTGGTCTCGCTCGGGGTGATCGAGGAACACCCGCCGCGCAGCGACGGCGAAACCCCGGGCCGCCCCGCCGCGCGCTACAGCCTGCCGCCGGAAATGCGCGAGAGCGTGCGCTCGGTGCTGACGCCGCCCGCGGGCCAGCCGACCACAATGGCTCAGGCCGTCGGAACCTCCTCCCCCCGCACCTTGGCCTTCACCAGCCTCACCGCCGCGGCCGTGCCGATGAACGGGGCCAGGGCGAGGTAGGCGGCCTGGGGCAGCAGCTCCAGCATCCGCTCGGTGCGGCCCTCGACGACCTCCCAGCGCATCAGGCCGAGGATCGCCCCGCAGATCGCCTCCGAGCAGAGCCGCGGCAGCCCCTCGGCCGCGGGGCGCTGGCGGTAGCCGTCCTCGAGGAAGAGCGTGTAGGCCATGCGGTTGTCGAACGAGCGCCGGCTCGCCGCGGCGCCGGCGGCGACGCTCTCGATCACGTCCAGGTAGATCGTGTCCGGCCGCGCCGCGACGAAACCGAGCAGCGCCTCCAGGCCCTCCCAGACCCGCAGCGGCCAGGTCTCGCCGGCGAAGAAGCTGGCCGCGGTGACCGCGATGCTCGCCTGCAGGCCGGCCGCCTGGGCGGCGAGGAAGGCATCCTCCTTGCTGCGGAAGTTGGCGTAGAACGCGGCCCGGGTCACGGAGGCCCGCTTGACGATGTCGGCGACGGTCATCGGCGCGAAGCCCTTGGTCCGCACCAGCGCCGCCACCGCGACCAGGATCCGTTCCCGATGCTCGGCGGCGACCCGGGCCGGAGCCACCGCCCCTTTGCCGCGGGGGAGCCTGGCGGCCGGGGGAGCCGGGCTCTCGGGGACGCTCAGCGAGGCCCCCAGCTCGGCCCCCAGCCGGGCCCACTCCGCCGGCCCGATCCGCGGCTGACCCTCCGGCACCGAGTAGCGGTAGAGCCAGGCGAGGAGGTCGTCCCGGAGCTCGGCCACGCGCGCGGTTTCGCCGTGGAAGGCGCGCGTGATCAGGATCCCGCTGGTCCCCTCCATGATCGCCCGCCCGGAGATGTCGAGCCGGTAGCCGTTCTCCCCGGGGCCCTCGAGCCAGCGCTCGAAGGTCGCCTCGACCGTGGCCATGAAGCCGTTGTGCGCCTGGCGCACGAGCGGCCCGCCGGCCAGGGCCTCGACCAGGAGGATGCGGGCGGCGGCCGGGTCGCGGACGATGCTCTCCAGCAGGTCGTCGAGCAGCTGGGCGGCCCGCAGCGCCGGCGAGTACTCCGTTTCGATCCGCGGGATCGCCAGCCTGAGCCTTGCCGCCGCCTGTTCGAAGGCGGCCAGGAAGCAGGCTTCCTTGTCGACGAAGTGCTCGTAGAAGGTGGCGCGGGAGACCCCCGCCTGCTCGACGACGCGGGCCACGCTGGCGTCCTTGTAGCCGTGGCGGGCGGCCGCCTGGGTCATGCCGACGATCAGTCGCGCCCTCTGGCCGCTGCTCGCCGCGGGAGGGGTGCGGACCCTGCTCGGCATGCCGCCTAACCCGGGGTGGTCGCCTTGGCCGACATCCGCTCCGGGGAGACGCGCACCACGTCCCAGACCTGGCCGAGCTTCTCGAGGCCGTCGATGACGAGGGCTGAGATGTCCACCTGGTAGCGACCGAGCCCGTGGGTGGCGGAGGTCGGGAAGGCGTGGTGGTTGTTGTGCCAGGCCTCGCCGAAGGTCGGGATCGCGATCAGCGCCAGGTTGCGCGACTCGTCGCCGGTCTCGAAGTCGCGGTTGCCGAAGACGTGGCAGAGCGAGTTGATGCTGTAGGTGAAGTGGTGGAGCACGAAGACGCGGACCAGGCCGCCCCAGAGCAGGCCGGTGAGGGCGGCGAAGAGGGTGCCGCCGACGATCCAGCCGAGGAAGAAGGGCAGCAGCAGGCCGCCGATCGCCCAGTAGATGAAGGTGCGGTCGACCCAGCTGATCGTCGGGTCCTTGAGCAGGTCCGGCGCGAAGCGCTCCTTGTTGCCGCGCTGGGTGTGGATGAAGAGCCAGCCCATGTGGGCGTGGTAGAGGCCGCGCAGGGCGCCGCTCCAGCCGTGCCCGTGGTCGACGTGGGGGCTGTGCGGGTCCCCCACTTCGTCGGCGAAGGCGTGGTGCTTGCGGTGGTCGGCGACCCAGGAGATGACCGGCCCCTCGATCGCCGCCGAGCCGAGGATCGCCAGCGTCGCGTGCAGCCAGGGCTTCGCCTTGAAGGCGCGGTGGGTGAGGTGGCGGTGGAAGCCGACGGTGATCCCGAGGCCGGTGAAGAGGTAGAGCCCGAGGAAGAGGAAGACGTCGCTCCAGTGCAGGGCGCTGCCCCAGACCTGCCAGCCGGCGAGCCCGATCGCGACGAAGGGGATCAGCGTGACCAGGCCGGTGATGATGCGGTCGCGCGTCTCGTTCTCGACAGGCTGGATGTCGGAAGGGAGTGGGCCGGCGGTGGAAGACACTGCGCCGATCATACGGCGCCCGACCGGGCCACGAGAGGGAATGGACCACCAATCCGTGTCGGATAGCGGTTGGTGGGCCTATTTCCCTCCATATAGGCGTATTCGCGGCCCGTCGACCGGACGGGGGCGGTTGTTAGGGTGGCGCGGGATGGCTTTTGCGAAGACGGCGACGCTGCGGCGGGAGATCGAGACGCGGATCCCCGAGCGGCCGTTCGCGGTCGAGTTCTGGGACGGGACGCGGCTGCCGTCGACCTCCGGCGACGGCCCGACCTTCAGCGTGCGCTCGCCGCGCGCCGCCGCCCACGTGCTGCGGGCGCCGGGGCAGCTGGGGCTCGGCCGGGCTTACGTCAGCGGCGAGCTCGAGGTCGACGACGTCGACGCCGTGATCGAGCTGCTCGACGGCTGGCAGCCGCCGGCGCTCGACGGCGCCGACAAGCGGGCGCTGCTGCTCGGCGCCGTGCGCGCCGCCGGCGTCACGAAGCCGCCGCCGCGGCCGCGGGCGGAGCTGCGCCCGAGCGGCCGCCGCCACAGCAAGGAGCGCGACGCCCGCGCCGTGCGCCACCACTACGACGTCTCCAACGAGTTCTTCGAGCTCTTCCTCGGCCCGACGATGGTCTACAGCTGCGCGATCTTCTCG